>Ga0268243_1000004_pt1 | contig 188797 bp, 141 predicted proteins | sample BulsoiMagMametaG_FD_200254 | JGI IMG/M metagenome (GOLD analysis project Ga0268243, IMG submission 200254) | Bulk soil microbial communities from Mexico - Magueyal (Ma) metaG (v2) (version 2) | ecosystem: Environmental > Terrestrial > Soil > Agricultural land | place: Mexico: Magueyal...
GTGGCAGACCTTATGGCGCGGGTGGCTGCGCTTGCAAGACCTATGTTGGGGCGCTTTACATGCACAGAAATAGAGATGTGGGTAATGATAAGGGCTGACGCCCTGGGCTTTATGCTGCCGCCCCTACGGGGCTTGAAACATGTATGTGGAAAGAAAATCTTATGGTCTGCGCCTTGAAGTCGACGCGCGCATGTCGTTGACGAGCGTGCGCTGCCCCTGCGTGTCCGTCTCGATTCGCGTCGTTCGCCAAGCGGGAGTCTCCACACGTTCGACATTAACGACAGGACGCGGCAGTGGCTGCGGGCGCGGGTAACTTGGGATTTCTCGCGCCGCGACTCTCAAACCGTCAGGCTGAGGGACGGTCGCCGGTCCGTAAGCGTAAGCATCTTCACCTTCTGCCGAAGCCATCATCTGATAGAACTCGCCATGCGTCGTGCATTCGAGGTTCGGCGTGAAGCTGGCCGACAACGCGACGCGCTCGCGCTGCGGGCAAGAGGCGGTCGCCAGCAGGCCCGTCTCCGGGTCCACCTCCACGAACGTGATTCCGGCGGGACGCTCGAACGCCTCTCCGCCGAGCTCCGGCCTTAACTCCACTGCGTTTTTGACAAACTCGGTCCAGGCAGGCAGCGCTGCCTCCGCGCCCGTCAACCCCAGTTGCTTGTTATCATCAAAACCTATCCAGACGGCCACGACCAGGTTCGGCGTGTAGCCGACGAACCAGCCGTCGCGCGACGTTCCGGTCTTGCCAGCAATCGCAGTCTTCTTCACAGCGCCCCGCGCCGCTCTCGCAGTGCCGTGGGCGATCACGTCCGAGAGCATGTCCGTGATCATGTAGGCGGTCGTCGGTTTGATGACCTGGCGCTTCTCCGTGGCCTCGGCGATGATGTCCGCGCCCGATGAATCCGCGACGCGAGCGATCACGTTCGGCTCGACCCGCGCACCATTGTTTGCGAAGACAGTGTAAGCTGCTGCGATGTCGAGCGGCGTCACTTCCGTGGTCCCGAGCGCAATCGCCGGATAGGGCTCAGCCTTCGGCAGGCCGAAGTTCTCCGCAGTGCGCTCGACCCGGCGCAGGCCCGCGCGCATCGCCACGTCAACCGTCACCACGTTGAGCGAGCGCACCAGCGCCGTCCTCATCATCACGTCGCGCATCGAGAAGCCGCCGCCGTAGTTGGCAGGGCGGTAGCGGCTCTTCCCGTCGTAGATAAATTCCTGCGGCGCGTCCGCGTACATCTCCAGAGGCGAGAACCCGCCCTCCAGCGCGGCCGAATAGACTATGGGCTTGAAGACGGAGCCTGGCTGGCGTCGCGCGTCCACCGCGCGGTTCAACTGCGACTCGGCGTAGTTTCGTCCCCCCACCATCGCCAGCACGTTCCCTGTCTTCGGATCAATGGCGACGAGCGCGGCCTGCGGCTTGACGTTGCGTTTCTGATAGATTTTGTCCAGGCGTTCGAGCTGGCGCTTGAGCGCGTTTTCGGCGAACTGCTGTAAATCCAGATCAATCGTCGTGTAGATACGCAGCGCACGCTCGTCACTTTTCACTTCCGTGCCGAGCCGCGCCTCGATTAGGCGATTGACGTAATCAATAAAGTAGGGCGCGGTCGAGCCGTCCGCGTCGTTTAAGGGCGCGACGGCGACCGTCTCCTGCGCGGCCGCCTGTGCCTCTTCGCGCGTGATGAAGCGGTCGCGCAGCATCGTGCCGAGCACTATGTTGCGGCGCGCGACTGCCGCCTCCGGGTGGCGGTCCGGCGCGTAGCGGTTCGGGCTCTGGATCATTCCGGCAATCGTCGCGGTTTCGGCGAGGCTCAAATCCTTCAGCTCTTTCCCGAAAAAGATGTGCGCCGCCTGCTCGACGCCGCGCACGCTCACGGCCCCGCGCTGTCCCAGGTAAATCTCGTTGCAGTAGAGCGCGAAGATGTCCTGTTTTGAGAGGCGGCGTTCGAGCGCCAGGGCTGTCATCGCCTCCGCGAACTTGCGGCGGAAGGTGCGCTCGGGCGTCAGAAAAGTGTTCTTGACGAGCTGCTGTGTGATGGTCGAGCCGCCCTGCGACGTCTCGTCGTCTGTGCTATTGCGCCAGAGGGCGCGCGCCACGCCCCAAAGATCAACGCCGCCGTGCTCGAAGAATCTGCGGTCCTCGATTGAGAGAATCGCGTGAACCAGCGCGGGCGGAATCTCCTGATAAGAGAGCTGCGTGTGCTTGCCAGTCTTCATCGCGGCGTCCGTCGTCAGAATCTCCGGCTCAAGCGCGTAAGACGCGAGCGTGACCCCCAGGTCTCCAGTCAGGTCCGCGATGCGCCCTTTCTGATCGAACTGGACACGCACGATTGTCGGACTGGTCTTGCTTGAGCGGCGTGGATGGATTTCGATGACGCTCTCGCTGACGACATTGAAGCTTCCGTTCCAGGCGTCGGATGCGTTCGCTTCCGTGTAGCCTGCGCGGCGCAAGTGCTCTACTAGAGATTCGGGCGACATCCTCTGCCCGGCGCTCAAAGTTCGCGGCGCGGCGTAGATGCCCGCGCGGCTCGTCAGGTAGCCGCTTTTGAGGCGAGCATCAACAAGGCTGGCGTAGTAGTTGTAAGAGCAGATAAAGAAGATGACGCTCGCGGCGACGATGATGAGAATGGAGGCGATGATGGAGCGCAGGATCAGGCGACGCCTGCGCGTGGCCGTGATGCGCTTGAGGGCGCGCGCGGTGCCCTTCAGCTTAATCCGTCTGACTTTAACGGGCCGCTTCTCTTCGATGGATGTTACTTCGATAGCCATGCCTGCTCTCTTGACGGACAGCCGATCATGGAGCGCACTCATCAGCCCGCTCGCGTAAAGCCCGCTCTTTATTTCTGCTCTCTCTATAAACGTCTAATCGCCGCTGAATTCTTCCGCTACCTGGCGTCGGCGGCGGCGAGCGTCTGCGGCCCGGGTCCGGCCGTCTGGGCGTTGTCCGTGCTTCCCCATTGAGAGATCGCGGCCGTCGAGACCGCTAGCGTAACCAGAATCATGATGATGGCCGCAAGCTGCGCAAGACCGTTAGCTAACTCCTTCATCGCTCCCCTCCCCGAACCGTTCACTTGTCTGATCTTGCCAAATGTTTTGGCAATGTTTATGCCAGCGCGGGATTGAGCAGCAGAGAGTTTCGCAAGATCAAGATAATGGCGTTGGCAGAGAAGAATTTAAGCCGTGTAGATGAGACAGAATGAAGAAGGAAGAGAGGAGAAGGAGACGATATAACGTCTGCCTTCAGTACAACCTTTGAGGTATTGAGAATGGGACTCGTGCTCTAAAAAGCTACAACTTTTGCTTGAAGATATCAGCCGTCTTTAGACGGCGACAGCATAAAGCCCCGTGCGTCAGCACGGGGTTTAAGTCAGCAATGTAGAATATTAAGCCCGCGTGAGCGGGCGGCAGAGGCTAACATCTAAACCTCTGCCGCCCGCTCACGCGGGCTCGGTCATCTTAACTATCTCTTATCCCCGCGCTCGCCTGCGGCTTCGCACGGGGCTTTATGCTGCCGCCCGCTTTCGCGGGCTGGGGGCACGTTTACTCTTCTGTTTTATCTTAATGGCGAGACGCGGCGTTTGTCTTCCTGTTGCTGTTGACGGCGGCGGAATTGATACCACTTCAAGGGGGGCTCCGCCACGGGTTCAAGCAGATGTTTGATTCTTTCTATGGTGGAGAGCGCGGCCCGTTCGCCGATCTCTATCAGTTCGTCTGCGCGGCCCATCTCGTCCCAGCGGATGTGGCCCGTTCGCGGCCGGATGACTACGTCCGCGTCGTGCAGTTGATGTATCGCCGCGGTCCGCTGCACGACCATGATGGATTGCAGGATCACCCCGATGATGGAATGCGGCGGGCCCAGGAATTTCGCGCCCTCGCTATTAACGTCCACAGCGATCACCAGGTCCGCGCCCAGCGCCCTGACGGCAGCGGTCGGGATATTTCCCACCAGTCCGCCGTCAACCAGAAGACGACCGTGATCGTCCTGGACCGGGACATACCAGCCCGGCAGCGCGCAGCTGGCGCGTATGGCGAAGGCCGCGTCGCCCTCGGTCATAATCACCGCGGAGCCGGAGTTGAGGTCCGAGGCGATGACCGCGAGCGGGATACGCATCTCCTCAAAGCGCGTGACCGGAAGGCGCGCGCGGACGAACGCCTCCATACGCGCGTTCGACTGAATCCCCAGGCGCGAAAGCGTCACGCGGCCGACGTCGCGCCAGCGCATGTGCCTGCTGATCTCCGCGATCTCCGCCACGGGCATTCCGGCTGCATAACCGCCAGCAATCAACGCCCCGGCTGACGTGCCAGCGATGTAGTCTATGGGGATGTTGTGCTCTTCCAGGACGCGCAGGACGCCTACGTGCGCGATGCCGCGCGCCACGCCGCCCGAGAGCGCAAGCCCCACGCGCGGCCTCTCAATACTCTTGTCACCATCTCTAGACATAGACCGGAGCTTTAGATGTCGAATGCCGTAGGCAGGATGTCAATCCACAGGCGACTCCAAGTAATGCCCTCCGCCTTAGAACCCGCCCTCGTCCGCCGAAGGACCGTAGAGTGGAGGCACGGGCACGTCGTTGAGCCGCAGGTAAACGCCGAGTTGCGCGCGATGATGTATGGTGTGGTTCATAATCATGCCGCGCAAAGTTGCGATGCGCGGCATGGTGAAGATGTTCTTTCCACCGGCCACGAGCGACCAGGGCTGGAGCAGAGTTTCATCGCTCGCCCCGCTGATTGCGGCCCGCGCCGCCACGACATTCTTGTCGAAGATTTCGACTGCCTCCTTTACGGAATTGACGGGAGTGGCGCGCAGAGGCGGTTGGCCGACCGGGGCGATGTCCAGCGAGTCCTTTTCAATCGCGTGGACCGTCCAGCTTACGAGGTTCGAGAGATGCGTCGCCAGCCCGCGCATCGTCATGGACTTTTCGTGCGGCGTCCAATCGAGCTTCTCCTCCGGAATTCGTTCGAGAGTTTTCCGCGTGTTCGCCATCTCGTGGTCGAACTCTGGTAAGATTGATTGGCTTAATCGCATTCATTCCTCCGGCAGGGTTGCGTTGTTGTAGATAAACCTCAACTCAAGAGAGCATTTAATAGAAGGTAAAGCAAGATTCAAGTCGAGACCTGACAGCCTGGTATATATCCAACTTCCATCCTCTTGTCTCACATAATGCTCGACCAGAGTTTCGTCCTGCGACACCAGGATATACTCACCCAACGTATCGAGTTGCTGGTAATACTGAAACTTTTTCCCCCTGTCATATGCTGCCGTCGCCTCCGAGAGCACTTCAAAAATCACCGCCGGATTAAGCACCACATCCTTGTACTCATCGTGGAATTTTGTCTCCCCGCACACGACAGACACATCCGGGTAGAAGAAATATCTCGGCTTTGGCGCGCGTACCTTTAAATCGCTGGGATAGACACGGCACTGACTTCCTAACAATTGAGCATGAAGTCCGGCGATAATGTTAGCGACAATCAAATTATGACGCTCGCTTCCGCCAGCGAATACAAAGATTTCGCCGTCCAGATACTCGCTCTTGTGCTCCGCCCTGCGCTCAAGAGTCAAATACTCTTCGGGGCTGAGATAGATGTTGGGTATTGACGACATAGCTCTATCCGGATTACTTGATAAGCTGCCTGCGCTTAATCTCTTCGAGTTGCCGCAGGGCTTCGTTCAATTCCCTGTCCGTCTCCCCCTCTTCAAGCTCCGAGGGCTTCGATTTTTTAGTGAGCTTGATGAAGATCGAGGCGACGAAGAGGACGGCCGCCAGGACGAGTAGAATTTTCACGGCCCAGACGACGAAGCCGACAACCGTCCAGACGATCATGGCGGCGACGAGGATGGCGACGGCCATCAGGATGAGTTTCGCGTTTTTGAGCATTGCTTGTGACCTCCGAACACTTCAAGCGAGGGCTCTGTAATGCTTTCAAGCTTAGCCGCGCCGCGCCCTTTTGGCAACGGCTTCCGTCTCCCTCCCGAATCAGACCGGATTCAGGATGGTGATCTCCGCGCTCTCGCGCGCACTGTCTAAAAACTCATCCGTCTCGGACTCGATCTTGCTCTCGGTCAGCTCCGATTCGATCTCTTTGTACACGTCCTTCAGCTCCGGCACGATGCGTCCCGGATACTGGCGGCGGAAGCGCGCGGACCAGGCGTCGCGGTAATAGTCCTCCACCTCTTTCTGCGTGACGACCGTGAACGAGCGGTAGCGGAAGTCCAGGTATTTTTCTATCGTCAAACGCTGGCGCACGATCTCTTTCAACTGTTCCGAGTCCGAGTACAGGCCGACGCGGGCGATGCGCTGGTAAAACTCCTCCTGCGTCGGGAATAATTCGATCAGTTTTTTCAGCTCGGCATCAATCTCTTCGGCGCTCGGACTAATTGACGGCAGTTTCTCGGCTTCTTGCAGAATCAGTCGCTGGCCGATGATGAGGTTCAGGGCGCGATTCAGACTCTCGGAACCTGGGTTCTCCAGAGGCGTGTTTGGCTGAAGCGCCAGTTGCCACAAAAGGTCTGAGTAGGTGATCAAAGACGGGCGGACGCCGCTGTTGACGGTCGCCACCATCTTATCAACGACCTCCTGCGCCCGCGCCTCTGGCGCGGTAAGGAAAAAGGAAAAAGGTAAAAGGAAAAAGGAAGCGACGACGGGTAAGAGTTTCCCGCGCCGTCTGGTTCTCATGGTTCCTGTTTCTCTCATCATACTTTTGCCTTTTACCTTTTACCTTTTTCCTTCTTCAGAATGCTCGCGTGAAGCGGAAATGGAGTTGCCCGCGCTTGGGACGGAAAGTCGCCTCGCCGCCGCCAGACTGCGGAATCAGGAATTCCGGCGGATTCAGGAGCCACCCGTAATCAATAGAGAGCGTGCCGCCGAGCGGCGTCTTGATGCCGAGGCCGAGGCCCACCGTGTGCGTCCAGCGCGCCCTGAGGTTATGCGCGTTGATGCGCTCGGCGCGCGTCAGGGCCGGGTTATTCTCGTCCACGTCGTTGCGCCCGAAGATGTCCCCGACGCGGCGGAAGACGTTCCCGCCATCGTAGAACGGCACGATCTGAAAAGCCTTCGTGAGAGAGGTTCGCGCTTCCAGGTTGATGACCGCCAGGGCGTTGCCGCCGATGGGGACCGTGAACGGGTCCAGTTGAATCAACTCGCCCTTGCGGTTGCGGAAGATGCCGCAGCCGCGCGGGACAGGAGACTGTAGGAAACATTCAGGGACGACCACACGCGGTCCAGCCTCCTCGAAGCCGAAGCCGCGGAGCGTGGTCGAGCCCCCGGCGAAAAATCTCTCGCTGATGGGAAGCGTCTTATCCGTATCGTCTATCACGCCGTTCTCGTTACGGTCGCGCGGGTTGAACACGGTCGCCAACCCCAGCGTGATGTTCCCCGCCAGGACTGTCCCGCGCACCTGCTTCAACTGGTAATAGCGGCGATAGTTCGCCTGAAACTTGTTGAAGGAGAGATTGCCGCCGAGCTGGCGCAGGGCGAGCGAGTAATCAAGCGTCAAGAAATCCCCGCGCTGCGTGTCGAACTGGCTGTTGCGCGTGTCGCGTACGAAGGTCGCGCCGAACCTGGAGAGGCGGATCGCGCGGTCCGGGCGCAAGATCGAGGCGATGAGCAGACTGTTGATGTTATAGAGCCGCACGTCTTCGTAGCTGTAGCGCAGGAAGAGTATGCTCCGGCTCTTGCGGTCAATGACGCGCTGCGTTTCGGCGTTGATGGTGAAGCGATTGATCGTCGGCTCGCCGACGCGACAGTCCTCTTCGTTCGGCAGCGTACAGTTGATGTCTATCGGGTTTCCGTCCGCGTCCAGGCGCTGCACGATGCCGAATGCGCCGCGATCAATCGTCGAGCGGAAGAAGCGCGTTACGGTCGTGTCGCGCTGGTACTGGGCCGAAAGCGCGAGCGGCGCGAAAGAGTTCTCGCCGTAGCGGCGGAAATGCGGGTCCAGGTATTCGAGGCGCACGACCTGCTGGCGGCGGCTGGCGCGAACGCGAAAAGCGCCCTGGCGCAGTTTGCCGAACATGTTGAGGTTGCGGATATCGAAAAAGCCCAGCGGGCCGTTATCGGTCGAATAGCCGCCGCCGTAGCGCATCTCGCGCGGCTTCAGCTCTTCGACGTCGATGATGACGTCGCGCTTCTTGAAGCCGGAGGTGGTCTCGCCGGCGGGCTCCGTGCGGATGATGACCTGGCGGAAGACGTCCGTCGCGTAAAGGGCGCGCTCGCTTTCCGTCAGCTTCTCGGCCCGCAGCACGTCCTTCTCCTTGAGCGGGATGAGCGCGAGAATCGCTTCCTTCTTCGTGCGGATGTTGCCGTTGACGAAGATGCGGTTGATAAAGACCTTGTCGCCCTCTTTCTTGATCGTGTAGACGAGGCGTACACGCTCCTCCTCGCGCCCGTCGGTCCCTACTCCGCGCGGCAGCTCGACGATCCCGAATTCCATGTCTGCGTCCACGTAGCCGTCGCGCGCATAGAGGTTGAGAATCGCGTTGCCGTCCGTCGCCGCCTGCGAGCGCGAGTAGGGTTGACCCTCGGTCGTCTGGAAGCAGGGCGTGTAATCGCCCGCGTCGAATTTCGCAGCGCAGCGCGCGCGACCCGCGTTTAAAATCTCCTCGCGCAGTTTGGCGTCCGTATAAATCTTGTTGCCGCGAATCTCCAGCCCGACGATCTTCGTGCGCGGGCCTTTATCCACGGCGAAAGTGATGATGAGGTTCTCGCCCTCGATGGAAACGCCCTGGCGGGTCGTGACCTCCGCCTTCCTGTAGCCCAGCTCCTGCATCCGCGCACGGATGGTGCGCCGGTCCTGCTCCAAAAGCTCCGCGCTCGTGTAGCCGCGCCCGTAGCCGAGCAGCGGGATGAAGCCGAGGGCGTTGGCCTTCTGCGTCCGCAGCTCGTCAACGACATCTTCAATGCGCAGCTCATCTGTGCCCTCGATGCGAATGTCTGTGAGCTTGAAACGCCGCCCGCGCTCGACAGAGTAAGTGACGTTGATGGTGTGGCCCGTCAACTCCGCCGGGTTCAGGTTCTGACACATCTCTGGCGTGCCGTTCAGCGCCGCGGCTGCCTGCGGCGCGGGCGTGACGGTGCAGACGGGCGTGATCTCCGCGAAGAAGTAGCCGCTCTCCTGGAGCCTATTCCTCAGGCGACGCTCGCCCTCGACGATGGCGGAATAATCAACGTTACCTTCACGCTTGATCGGGAGCAGGGAGCGCAGGGTCTTCTCTTTCAGCTCGTAATTCGGGACGGCGACCTCAACTTTCGGCCCGATGCCTCCCTCCAGGAGGATATTGATTTCGCTAGTCTCAGGATTGAGACTAACGCGCTCGTCTTTGAGCTGCGGGGCGAGAAAGCCCATCTTGATGATCGCCTGCCGAATAATGCCGATGTCTTCGCCGAGCGCGGAGCGCGTAAACGGAGTGCCCCTTTGCAGCTTCAGCTTCGGTCGCACGCTCTCCGCGTCGAAACCCTCGATGCGGATCACGAAGTCGGCGACGCGCGCCTGCTCGCCGGGCACAATCGAAAAGACTACTGTCTGGCGCGTGCCCGTTGGGTCCGCAGGGTCGCGCACCTGCGCGTAATTGACTTCGGCGCGGAAGAAGCCTTTGTCGCGCAAGTACGCCTGAATCAGATCGGCGTTGGTTTTGAGGACCTGCTCGGAAAGGCGCGCGCCCGGTTCGAGCATGTTGAGGCGCGCACGCATTTCGTCTTCGGAGATCGGCGAGCCGGGCGGGATGTCCAAACTCAGCTTGACCTCGCCGACTTTCACCTGCCGCTGGACGATGAAACGCACGCAGAGCGGGCGGCTGGCATTCGTCGGTGTAGAGGCAGGCGCGGCGCACGTCTCGCTTACTTCGACGCGGGCATTCGAGACCAGACCCGACTCGAAGAGCGCCTGCAAGGACTCGCGCACCCGCACGGCCGTGTACTGCGTCCCCGTAGCGACGCTCAAAAGCGAGCGCAACTCCGCTTCGGCCGTCTCGTCGCGCGGGCTCCCCTCGATGACGACCTCGACCGCCGTAATCACACGCCCTTCGTAGTCGCCAGTATCCGGCGCGGAATAAGCCGAGCAAGGAAACCCGAACAGAGCGGCAACGAGCGTGATGAAAATAGAGGAACGCAGTTTCAACCTTGTAATCAGTGGTCAGTGATCAGTGGTCGGTGGTCAGTAAGAGCCATTAACTGACCACCGACCACTGACCACTGACCACTTCGTTTTCAAAATCTCTTTTTCAGCCGAATCTCGAAACTGAAATTATCGTTACGCGAGCTGAACCCCGTGGTGCTGCCCTGCTCGTACTGCGCGACGAACGAGAGGCGGTTCGAGACGCGGTACTCCACAGACAGCACCTGGTTCTGATTTCCGGTCACGTTGGTCGAATAAGTGATCGAAAGATTCTTGTTAATCTGCCGCCCGACGGTCAAGCGCGCCGTAGGACTCTCGCCGCCGCGCCCTGCGATCAGCGGGTCAATCTCAAAACGGTTCAGGCCGAAAAGCTTGTCGGTCGCGCGCCGCGCCGGGGCGCTGATGAGACTTTCGGTCAAAAGGCTCGCGGCCGTTCCCAGGCCGGACTGGGCGAGTGCGGACGCGCCCGTCTCGCCCGAAGAGAGATCGCCCGTCAGAATCAGCGAGACGACGTCCGCCTGCGGCAGGGCCGGGTCGGAGCGCACGTTGACGGTCGGCTGCGTCAGCGGTCCAGTGATGCTCGTGATCACGTCGTAGCCCTGAATCTCCGCCACGGTCTGGATGTTGAGCAAGGGGTCGGCGTTGAAGCTGCCCGGCAGGTCAATCGCGGCCCGCTGGATTTCGTGCTGTTTGTTGCGGAAGTTCAAGGTGCCGGAGGTCGCCGTGATGCGCCCCGAGACAGCCGGCTCTTTGACGGGCCCGTTGATCATCAGGGAGACGGACCCGACCGTCTCCGCCAGATTATTCTTGACGACGAGCGCATCGCGCCCTTCAATGCGCAGGTCCTGAAACTGCGCCGTCGCCGCCAGCGCGAATTCGCCCCCCTGCTCGATCAGCGCCTGGCGGCGGTTGCTGATCAAAGTCTCCAGGTCAATATCCTTGGTATAGAGGGCGCGGCGCAGGTTGATCGTGCCCGAGATGATGGTCGCGATCTGCTGGTCACGGGTCGTCGTTCCTCTCAGCTCCAGGTCCACGTCGGCGGTGGACATGAAGTCTTCAGGGTACGGCACGCTCACGTCGTCGCCGCGGATGCGGAACTGGAAGCGCGAAGGCGTCAGCCCTTCGAGGATGACGCCGCCCGTCACAAAGACGCGCCCGCCGCCGAGCACGCCTGTGAGCGAATCTATCTGCGCCAGGTTGCTGCTGAACCGGACCCCGCCCTTGACGTTCGAGATGGTCAGGCGCTCGTCCGCGATGAGCGTGGCGATGGAGGCGTTCGCAAGGTAAGCCGTGCCGTTAATTCTTGGATTCTCGAACGTGCCGGCGACACGCACGTTGACATCCGCAGAGCCGGTCAGGAACAGGTCCGGCGAGAGACCGTTCAGGACGCGCAGGTTGAGACTGCCGTCAACCGTCAGGCTCTGCTCGCCGCCGGGGCCGAGCGCCAAACGCCCCCCGAAGGTGACGTTCGTGTTCGTGCCCGTGAACTGCGTCTTCTCGAAATAGATCTCTTTTCTCGAAATCTGCACCAGCAGCGGCGAAACGGCCGTCAACAGCACGTCTTCGATCTGGACCGTCAGGTCCTCAAACCGGGCCGTTCCCTGCAACCCTTCGAGGCCGTAAACCTCTTCGCCCTGCGCGTTCTCCGCAAGCAACGGGCCTTTCGCGCTGAGCGTGCCTGTGGCGCGCCCGGTGACCCGAACCTCCGTCTCCGGCAGGAGGATCGAGAAGAGGTTCGTCAGGTCCGCGCCCGTGAACGTGGTGTCAATGGTCGTCATCAGGTCCTTCGTGCCGAGGTCAACACGCGCGGCGACGACCTGCGGCTTGCCCAGGATTCCAGAGGTGAAGGTGATGTCGAGTTTCTTGTTCTCGGTCCGGCCCGTGAGCGTCAAGGCTCCCGCCGAACGACCGTTAATCTTCACGTCGTTCCCGGTGCCGTCGAAGGTGACCTGGAACTTCGAGAAATCCTCTTCCGTGAGCACCCCGACGATGTGCGCGTCCAGGTCCGCAGTGCCCTCCAGGTTCGGAAGCATCCCGGCTTTGGGCGCGAAGGAGGCGAGGCGTTCGAGCCGAATCCCTTTGGCGTGCGCTTCTATGTCCAGAGCTTGATTACTGATATTGAATTCGCCTTTGGCCGTGATGCTCCCGGCGTCGAGCTGCGCGACCACGTTGTTAAGATTGACCTTGGAGCCGCTGAAAGTAGCCTGCGCCAGAATGCTCTGGAAGGGCTCGCCGCCGATGTAGCCGGGACTGAAGCGCAGCTCCGCGTCCCCGCTCATCGCGTCTGGAATGCCTTTGATGTTGACGTGCCCGGAAATGTCGGACCGGATGTTAGAGGCGGAAGCCAATAAACCCTCCTTCTCGTCCGAGCTGTCGCTCCGTTTACCACCCAGCACGGACAAAGCCGCCATCATATTCTCTGCGTTCACGCTGGTCAGCGTGGCGTCAACAGAGGTGCGCCCCCCCTCTTTGAGAGGGATGTCGAGGGCGAACTTCACGTCCCCGCCGTCGCGCTCCACGAGGCTGCCTTTCCTCACGAGCAGCATATCGGGTGACGTGCTGATGTCCCCGGCAATCGAGCCCAGGTCGCGCCCGTTGACGATTAAAGAATCGAGCGTGGCGCGGCCCTCTATGCTCGGCTCTTTCAGGCGACCGCGCAACGTGCCGTTGAAACTGACCTTCCCGGCAAACTCGACCCTGCTCTTCTCCAGCTTGTCTTCGATGTCGTAAAAGAGGCCCGTGCTGAAGAGCACGCGCTGCAACTCTGCCGCGTTGTCGGAGGCCAGATTCAGTTGCAGGTCCGATTCGTCGCTCTCAATGGAGAAGCGCCCCGAAGCGGTCAACGTCCCTGCGGGCGTTTGCAGGTTCGCCTGTTGAATGTTGAAGAGACCGTTCTTCGCCGTCAGCTCGACCAGGCCCGTCAGAGGCGTGCGGCCCGTCGCGTCGTCCCCTGTCTCGGCGCTCAACTCCACGCGCGCTGTGCCGCTTGCGACACTCAGCTTCGTGCCCGGAAAGGTCAGATCTGCTGTGCCCGTGGCCTTGCCCGTTATCAGCATCGGGCGCGCCGTCAGAGTCGCGATGAGGCTTCCGATGTCCAGGTCGCTGAACGTGGTGTCCACGTGCGATGTGCCGTTTCGGGCGGTGCTGACGGTCGCGTTGCCTCTGGCGTGACCGCCCAGAAGGCTGGCGTCGAAATTGTTGAGCTGGACCTCACTATTCGTCGCAACCAGCGCAGCCCTCGCGGAGCCCAGGTTGATCTGTCCCAGGACTCCGCCGCCCAGACTCAAATCCGCGCTCGCGCGATAACGGCCGCTCGGCTCGACCACGAAGACAGGGCGCGCCAACCTCAAGTCGTCAACGCGCCCGCCCGCGAAATCTTTGCTCTTGGCGATGGCGACCGTTCCCGCATTGATGTCACCGCTACGGCCTTCGATGCGCCCGCCCTCGTAAATCGCCAGGCGAACACCCGCGACGTTGATGCTCCCGACCTTCGCTCCCGAAGCCTCGATGCCGCCCACGCGCAAACTGTCCGTCTCGACATTCGTCACGTTCCGGCGCGAGACGATGCTGATGTTATTCGCAGAGAGCCCGCCGACGCGCGCGCTCGCGGACGTAATCGGTCCCGTCTGGACGCTTGAGACGGTCGCGTTGGTCACGCCGTTTTCCGTTCGCCCGCGAACGTTCGCGGCCTGCAGGTTGTTGACGCTCGCGCCACTCGCGTTCAGACGGGCGGCGCCGACGCGTGCAGCGTAAAAGTCGAGCACTTCGTCGCGCGATTCCGCGGTCACGTCCGATATGATCAATCCCGTGATGGTCCCGGCCTTATGGCGCGCGGCAGCGGCGCGCAGCTCCCCGATCCAGCGGAAGTCCGTGCCTGTGCCCATCACGTTTCCGGCGAGCTGGACCTCGTTGATCTGAAAATCGCCCGCCGTCAAAAGCTCCGCGACGGCACGCCCGTTCACGTTGTAGCTTTTGCCTTCGCCCCCGCCCTGCCCGCTCACCGAGAGCGCCTGAAGGCGAATGCCGTCCGCGGCGAGCGCGTCCGACTTGATGCTCCCATCAACCTGATATCGCGAGCCTTCGCCTGTGACGGTCCCGACGATGTTGCCGACGCCGCGCAGGGTCGTGCCCGTTTGCAAAATGTCGGAGGCCTGCGTCAGATCAACGGTCGAGCTGACCTCCATCCGGTAACGCAAATTTCGCCAGTCGTCCATCACGCCGCTCATGCGAGCTTCGGCGACGGGCGAGCGCAAGGTCAGTTCCTGAATCTCCGCGCGAGTCTGATTGATGCGCCCGCGGGCCGTGATGTCAATCTGGTTGACTGGGCGGCCGTTGTAAACAAAGGTCGAGTTCGTGGACGAGAACTCGACGCTGCTCATGCGGCGCTCTTCGGGCTCGTTCGGGTCGCCGGGCTGGATGGTGGCGAGGATGTTGCGCGCCTCGCCGGAGATGTCGTGGCGCTCGTCCCCGTAGTGTATGACCGCGTTATTAAGTTTGACGTTGGCGGACGAGTAGGAGAAGAGGATGCGGCGGTTCGGCTCTGGCGGCGGCAGGTGCAGGTTGCGAAAGTTTGAGTTCCCCTCCTCGTCGAACTTGACCCACATTTCGAGGCCGTCAACCTGCAACTCCTGTAGCCTGACGTTGCGGCTGAGGCTGATCGAATAGAGGTCGTCAATGCGGACCGTGGCGAGAATGCGATCAATCTTGCCGAGCTTTTCGCCGGAGACCTGATCGTAAAGCTCCACGTTGCGCATCTCGACTGTGCGCGGGCCGAACCTGGTCTCGAAATGTCCGATTTCGGCCCGGATGCCGTACTGCGCGAGTGTGCTCTTGATCTGGCTGGCGATGTAGCGATCTATGTAGCCGAGGCGATAGGCGATGATGACGGTCAGGACCAGCAGGACGAAGATGACGACGACCGCGAGCGTCGCAATCACAGCGTTGCGGCGCGTCAGGAAGCGGCGGCGGCGTCCTTGCGGCGTGCGGGGCTCTGGGCGGTCCGCGTCGCGCTCCGCGGCGACTTCGGCTGCGGGCGGCAAAGGCTGATCCGTCTCCGACTGGAGCGCGGCCTTTACTTCCTTCTCTTTTTCCGGCGGCGACGATTGCGATTTATCGTCGCGGTCATCAGCGGGCATAGACTTCCTAACCGTTTCAATCGAGCTTATCCAAATTGGATGTAGAGAGGGAGAGCCGACAGTGTTTCAAGATCAATCTGAACCTTGAGATTTAGAGCTTGAACCCCATGCTTCATAAACCGAAAGCCCGGCCGTCCGGCTTTCTATAGACAATTTCATTTGAGAGTCACGCGCGATAGGACGCTTCGCCCTGGCTTTGCCCCGACGTGCAAAAGTACTTCCCTCACTTCAGGCTTCGCCAGATCGAGAGCCGTCTCCCGGTCGTTGTTCCGGACATTGACGTCCGCCCCCGCCGCAATCAACCTCTCGACGACATCGGACCTGCCGGTGACGGCGGCCCACATCAGCGCCGTAAAGCCCGCGTTATCTCGTCTGTTCACGTCCGCCCCCGCACTGAGCAGCGCGTCGAGCGTGCTGTTGTTTACGACCCTCATCAGGGCAGTCACGTCGCTCCCGTTGACCATGTTGACGTCCGTCCCTTCGGCGAGCAGAGCCTCTACCACATCGGTCCTCCCGGCAGCGGCTGCCTGAATGAAGGCGCTGTCCCCGAACTCTCTACGGTACTCCGCGACGCCGATGCGCGGGTCCGCTCCGGCTGCGAGAAGGATACTTTTCAGCTTCCGATTACCTATTTCTGCGGCATAGCTGTAGGCGGTGCGTCCCGCATCGTCTCTGGCATTGATGTCCGCTCCAGCCGCGATTAAGAGCTCGACTGCCCTTTCCATCTCCTTGCTGACAGCCAGCGTCAGAGGCGTATCATACGCCCCGGCCCTCAGATTCACGTCCGCCCCGGCAGCCAGGAGCAATTTGATCACTTCGTAAGCCTGCTCCCGCTCACCTTCTTCGCTCCAATCGAGCGCCAACATCAGAGGCGTTTTGGCATGGAAGATACCGCTCGCCGAAGTAACGTCCGCTCTGTAAGCGATCAGCGTTTTCACGATTTCGGGCTGTCCATACTGTGCTGCAAAGGCTATAGCAGAGTTACCGCAATCATCTTTCGTGTTCGGGTCCACTCCCTGCCGCAGAAGCTGGCTGACCAGCGCAAGCTCGCCGCTCTTGACTGCTCTTAAGAGGGCCTTCTCCTGCGGGTCAATCGCGTCGCAGACGTGACCCTCTTTTTTAATTTGAGAGTTGACGGCCGCAGAGCTGAGCACGACGAGTGCCGATAGAATGATGAGCTTCGGGACTGAGTGAAACATCTTATTCTCTTCCGACACCGTAATCGCAGGCGCGCTCAACTAATAATTGCCCGCCGTCTCTTTCTCTTTCGCTGGGGAGCCCAACGAGACGTTGCCGACGACTTCCAGGTCAAAGCCTTCGAGCGCCGCGACCTTAGGCGGATGGTTCGACAGCAGCAGGATGCGGCGCAGCCCCAGCTCGTGCAGGATTTGCGCGCCGACGCCGTAATCACGATTCGCGCCGTAGCCGGTTTCGAGTCTAGCCTCTTGGAAACTCACTTTGCGCTCCTGCATCAAGGCGTAAGTCTTCAACTGGTGGACGAGGTCCAGGTGATGCTCGCGCTGTCTGAGATAGAGCACGATGCCGCGCCCTGCGGCGGCTATCTTCTCCAGAGAGGTGTGAAGCTGAAAGCCCGCGTCGCTCAGGAGCGAGCCAAACATAGCAAACGTGACGTTCTCTGTATGTACGCGAACGAGCACAGGCTCAGGCGTGGTGACGTCGCCCATGACCATCGCCAGGTGGACCTCGCCGTTGATGACGTTCTCGAAAGCGATGGCACGAAAGCGTCCGTAAACGGTCTGCATCTCCGTTTCGGCGGCGCGGCGCACCAGGACCTCTTTGCGTATGCGGTAGCGCACGAGGTCCGCGACGGAGATGATTTTAAGATCGTGAGAGCGTGCGAACTCTTCCAGCTCCGGCATCCGCGCCATCGTCCCGTCCAGGTTCATGATCTCGCAGATGACGCCCGCCGGATAGAGCCCTGCGATGCGCGCGATGTCCACGCTCGCCTCTGTCTGGCCGGGACGGACGAGGACGCCGCCGCGCCGCGCGCGCAGCGGAAAGACGTGGCCGGGGCGCGCCAAATCCTGCGGGCGCGTCTTCGGGTCCACGGCCGTCAGGATGGTCGTCGCGCGGTCCGACGCGGAGATGCCTGTGGTGATGCCCTTCCGCGCTTCGATTGAGACGGTGAAAGCTGTGCCGAGGAAAGAGGTGTTGTCGGCGACCTGCATGGTCAGGTGAAGCTCGTCGCAGCGCTCTTCGGTCAGCGGCATGCAGACCAGGCCGCGCGCGTGTGTCGCCATGAAGTTGATGATCTCGGGCGTGACCCGTTCGGCCGCGCAGACGAGGTCGCCCTCGTTCTCGCGGTCTTCGTCATCAACGATAATAATCATGCGCCCGTCGCGGATGTCTGCGGCGGCGTCTTCGATTGAGGCGAGCGGCATTTCGAACTTACCCGGTCAAGATTTAGGGAGAGCTAAAGAGTCGCCAACTATGTTACCCGAAAGCCCTTTTTTTTGCGACCTTCGTTCTCAATTTTAGAATCCGATGCCGCGCCGCTGCGGAGGGTTTTGAAAGAGGCAGCAGTTTCGAGGCGTGCGAGGGTCGTCCGGGCGGAGGCGAGAAAGAAGAAGTGTGTTGCCGTTTCGTGGCGAGCTCTGAATTAATAGAGACTAAAGTTGTATTCGAGCTGAATGTATTGCGAGACGGGGCGCCCGTCCTTCATCGCCGGAGTGAATCTTATCCGTCGTGCGGCGTCAATCGCTTTTTCAGTCAAGCCGTAAGGTAGGCCAGCGACGGCTCGAACATTGGTCACCTGACCAGAGGCTGTGAAGACGGCCCTCAGGACGACAGCCCCGGAGACCTGGTTCTTCCGTGCCTCTTCCGTGTACTGCGGCTCAGGCCGGGACAGAATGCGCGCTTTCTGCGTCACTTCTTTCGGATTGAAGATGCGATTCGAATCCTCTGCCTTATCGCCGCTGCCTCGACCAGCACCTTCTCCCTGCCCGATGCCCTCGCTCTTCCCCGGACCTTGAGAACGCGGATCGCCGAAGCGCTCATCTTCGTATAACTCGGGATCTACGACGACGCCGGCAGCGGGCAGCGCCGGGTCAGACTTAACAGGAGCCCCTGGCGAGCCCGCGTTGACATTGACCTTGTTCGGTATCACAACCTCTTCGGTCCTGGGAGTCGAATCCGAGTTCGCGATTGAAGGGGTCTCGACCTCGCCCGGAACGGCGGAGTTGCTTGCAGAGCTAATGCCGGTGTTTGAAGTTTTCTCTCTGGACGAATTAATAAGATAAGCAACGACGACGGCGATACCGATGAGCATCGCCCCGCAAATTACCCACAGGAGAAGTCTCTGTTTATTTGCCGGAGGCATCTCGCGCCGCGTCAGCGCCGGGGCAGGTGAAGGCTGCGTTCTGTTGTCGGGTTTTCCGCCCGTCAACTGAGCTGCCGGCAAGATTTCCGTCGGCGCGGCGGCGGGTCTCTCTATGGGGCTCGCTATTACTTCCGGGTCATCAGGTGAAGAGAGGAATGAGCCGTCGGCTAAACAGAAGTTTATCGAGTCATCCGTGTAGGTGCGATTACATGTCGGGCAGTGTTTCATGACGGGACTTCAATACGGGAAAGCTTTATGCGTGTGGCCGCTCTCTCAAACTCCTCTTTCGTCATTTTATAGCCGACGGACGTATCTTCGATTTACGTGTAGCCCAGTTCCGCCAGCTTCTCCATTGTCAGCCCCGAACGCTCCTCGCTTTTCGCGTTTGAGCCGACCGTCAAAATGCGCTCGACGTACTTGGCTATGATATCCGCTTCGAGGTTGACTTCGTCATCTGGCCTGAGGTGCGAGAGATTCGTCACCGCCCAGGTCTTCGGGATAACAGCGATCTCAAAATAATCGTCCGCGAGTTCGGCGATTGTCAGGCTGATGCCTTCGACGGCGACGGAGCCTTTGAAGACCAGGTAGCGCGCCAGCTCTGGCGGGTAAGCGATGCGGACCGTCCAGGAGCCGCCGTGCTCTGTCGCGCCCAGGAACCTTCCGCGCCCGTCAACGTGGCCCTGCACGATGTGTCCGCCGAGGCGCGTGGAGGGCGTGACGGCGCGTTCCAGATTGACGAAAGACCCGGCGCGAAGCCGACCCAGAGTGGAGCGCTGCAAAGTCTCGCGCGACCCGTCCGCCGCAAAAGAGTCCGCGCGGACATCAACGGCCGTCAGACAGACGCCGTTGACCGAGATAGAATCCCCCTCATTAGTTCCTTCCATCACCGCACGCGCCGCTATCAGCAGGCGCGCGCCCTCGCCACGCTTTTCGACGTGGCGAACCTTTCCAAGCTCCTCGATAATCCCTGTGAACACAAGCTTAAAATAATTATGAGTTTTGAATTTTGAATTTTGAATTGAGGCCGAAAGCCTTTAATTCAAAATTCAAAACTCAAAATTCATAATTACTATTTCCTTTCGCGGATCGTCGTTATCATCCGCTCCAGAACATCTTCAATCGAAAGCTCCGTGGTGTCTATGACGACGGCGTCGTCAGCTATTTGCAAAGGCGAATCGTCGCGCGTGGAATCTCTGCGGTCGCGCGTGTTGATGTCGGAGAGCGTCTCTTCAAAGGTCGTGTCGCGCTCCTTCAAACGGTCCTCTTCGAATCTTCTCTGCGCTCTGGCTTCCGGGGCGGCGGTCAGAAAGAATTTCGTGTCGGCGTTCGGGAAGACGACCGTGCCGATGTCGCGCCCGTCGAGGACGACGCCCCCGGCGCGCTCGCCTATCTCGCGCTGCCGTTTGACGAGCGTGCGCCGCACCTCAGGAATCGTCGAGATGACGGATGAAGCGTGGCTCACCTCTTCGGTCCGAATTTTTTGGGAGACGTCTCGCCCGTCGAGCATCACCTGCAGCGAATCCGGATCGCCTTCGAGATTGATGTCGGCACGCCTGACCACTTCGACGACCCTCTCGCTGTCCGTCAGGCTCACCCCCGCCTGAATGACGGCCAGGGCCGCCGCGCGATACATCGAGCCGGTATCTATGTAAAGCAGGTCCAGCGAGCGCGCCAGCAAGCGCCCCAAAGTTGATTTGCCCGCACTCGACGGGCCGTCTATGGCGATAATCATAATCAGGGGTTAGGGGTCGGGGGTCGGGGGTCGGTGAACAGCCAAAACAGTTCGTCACCTGTTTTAACTGACCACCGGCCACTGACCACTGACCACTCTTCTCATCTCGTGCAATGCCGTCTCAATGTCCGTGCTCGAAACGTCGTAGTGCGTGACCATGCGTATGGATGAGCCGAAGCCGGAGGCGAGCACGCCGCGATCTTTAAGACGCGCGCAGATTCCGTCCGCACTGATTCCGGTTTCGGCCACGTCGTAGAGCACTATGTTCGTGACGACGCGTTCGGGGTCAATCCGAATCCCGTCAATCAACGCCAGCCCTTCCGCGAGACGCCGCGCGTTGGCGTGGTCTTCCTGAAGGCGCTCGGGCGTCTCTTCGAGCGCGACTAATCCGGCGGCGGCGAGCACCCCTGCCTGGCGCATTCCTCCGCCGAGAATCTTTCGCCAGACGCGCGCCTCGTCTATGAACGCGCGCGAGCCCAGCAGCATCGAGCCGACGGGCGCGCCCAATCCTTTCGAGAGACAGAACATCACGGAATCAACAGAGCGGGCGAGCGCCGCCACAGACTCGCCGACCGCAGCGCTCGCGTTGAAGATGCGCGCGCCGTCCAGGTGGACCGGGAGATTGAGCGCATGCGCCTTTTCGGAAATCTCTTCGATCTGCGCGCTCCTGTAGACCGTCCCGCCCGCGAGGTTGTGCGAGTTTTCGAGCGCGATTAGTCCTGTTGGCGCCACGTAGTACGCTCCCCCGGAGTGAAGACCTGTCTCTATCTCATCCCAGTTAAGGATGCCCGTGCCGTCCAGGCTTCGGACGGGGCGCGCGAGTGTGCCGGAGACGGCAGACATCGCGGCCATCTCGAAGTTATAGATGTGGCCGCGCTCCTCTATGACGACCTCCATGCCAGGGCGCGTGTGAAGCTTGACGGCGATCTGATTGCCCATCGAGCCCGTCGGAACAAAGATGGCGGCCTCTTTCTCAAAAATCTCTGCCGCGCGCTCCTGCAAGCGATTCACGGTCGGGTCCTCACCATAAACGTCATCGCCGACTTCCGCTTCGGCCATCGCGCGCCGCATTGCGGGCGTCGGCTTCGTCACTGTATCGCTACGCAGGTCTATCATAGTCGAGTCTGGAGTCTGGAGTCTGGAGTCTAGAGTCGAAAGCCGTTTTATGACTCCAGACTCCAGACTTATCTAAACAAATGTCGCAAAGACCTCGTTGGAAAGCAGCGCGCCCGTGGAGGTCAATCTCATCGAATCGCCACTGAGTTCGATTAAGCCCGCCTCGCTCAGTCGCGTAAGGTCCTGGGCGTACTCGTCGCGCAGGTCCGCTCCGAAGCGCGACCGGTGCTCGCTTAAATTCACTCCGCGCATCAAGCGCAGGCCCAGGAAGATTGCCTCCGCGCGAGCGGCGCGCTCGTCCAGCTCAAACGTCTCGACGACCGGTGTGCGCCCCTCTTCCATCAATTGCGTATAGCGCGCCGCGTCGCGCTCGTTAGACCAGCGCGTGCGCAAGCCGTCGTAAGAGTGCGCCGAGCAGCCGAACCCGTAAACAGCATCCACCGTCCAGTATTTCGTGTTGTGGCGCGACTCAAAGCCCTGTAAAGCGAGGTTGGAAATCTCGTAATGCTTGTAGCCCGAGTCACGGGCGCGTTCGAGCATCAGGCGATACATCTCTGCCGCGAGGTCTTCGTCCGGGCGTGGCTCGGCGCCGCGCCGGATTTGATCGGCGAGCGGCGTCCTCTCGTGGACCTCCAGAAGATAGAAAGAAAGATGCTCGGGACGGAGCGCGAGCGCCTCGTCCAGGTTGCGCGACCAAATGGTAAGCGTCTGCGCCGGAAGGCCCGCGATGAGATCGAAGCTGACGTTTGTGAATCCAGCTTCGCGTAAGAGGCGGAGCGTCTTTCTGACATCTTCCGCAGTGTGTGTCCGCCCCAGTCTCTTCAATTCCGAATCATCGAAACTCTGCGCGCCGTAGCTCGCGCGGTTGATTCCGAGCGCGCGAAACTCGCTCAACGTGTCAGGAGTGAGAGTCCCGGGGTTCATCTCCATCGTCACTTCGGCGTCGCCTGCCACGTCGAAGCGCTCCCGCACCGCTTCAAGAATGCGCGCGACCTCGGCCGGCTTTAAGAGTGACGGCGTGCCGCCACCGAAATAGATGGTGTCAGCCGCGAGCCGCGTTTCAGTCGGGCGAAAGCCCAGGATTTCATTCGCCACGGCGCGGACGTAACGCTCCGCCAGAGCGCTCTCGTATGCTCCGGTTGCGAAGTCGCAGTAAGAACAGCGCGCACGACAAAAAGGGATGTGAATGTAGATTCCAGCGGGTGTCATCCTAGTGGCTACGGATTATAGCACGCGCCCCTTTGTTGAAAGGCTTGGGTACGAAAGCGCACACACTCTTTTTGTGAATGAGAATGTAACGACCAAGTTCTTCTCTGTGTACGCTTTTATCATCACCGGATAAATAAAAAGTATTTTGATGACAGACTTTCCTAACAGTTTAGGCAAACTCAAAGCGCATACTGCGCGGCATGCTGGTTGATAGTGACTGAAAGCAATCAGATGAACACGTAGATGTTCTGCCTCAATTAAGATTTCAGTTGGCGTGTTCATTAAATCAACAATCAACGGTAGTGGTTAACAACGTACGAGGGAGGAGAATCTGTAATGAGAGAAGATCAAGAAGGCACGGGCGGTGGTAGCAGCTCTGGTTCTGGCGGCTCCGGCGGCGGCGCTGGTGGCGGCGGCGGATCAAGCTCAGGCGGATCGAGCGGCGGCGGAAGCGGTAGCGGCGGCTCATCCGGCGGAGGCGGTGGCAGCTCCTCCGGTGCGGGCGGTGGCGCAGGTGGAGGCAGCAGTTCCGGCGGCGGTGCCGGCGGCTCCAGCGGTGGTTCCAGCGAGGGCGGTGGCGGCGCTGGCGGCTCATCAGGCGGCGGAGGAGGAGGCTCCAGTTCGGGAGGCTCATCCGGTGGCGGCGGGGGTTCGAGCAGCGGCGGCTCGTCCGGCGGCGGAGACTGATTGCGCTTAGCCGGAGGATGTCGCTAACGCGACTCTCTATAAACAACAGGGCGCGCAGGTGACGAAGAAGCTTTGTCGCCTGCGCGCCCTCACAATTTTACTCGCCCGAGTTATTATTCCATCCTCTTTGAACCCGGCTCGTCAGACTGCCTTTCGCCCTCCTGTTCTCTCATCACTTCGACAGGCTGATGCGACGCAGGCTGCCGTCGCCGCTAAGCGTGCGGCTCGAACGTCGCGCTATCCGCTCGGCTTCGGCGAAGACGCGCAGAAAGTTCTCGCCGAGTATCTTGCGTATGTCTCGTTCGCTGTAGCCACGCTTCAACAATTCATAAGTGATGTTCGGAAGCATCGAAACGTCTTCAGCGCCCACGGGCATTGAGGTCGCCCCGTCGAAGTCTGCGCCGATGCCGACGTGATCAATGCCTGCAACTTTGACTATGTGATCGATGTGATCAATGAGGACGGAGATGGGCGTCGGGGGCAGCGGAAACTGCGCGTCCAGTTTGTCTCCCTCCTCGGCTAGTCGTTCGGGGTCGTCCTTGTACCTGGCCGCAATCTGGTCAGAGAGCGCCCTGTATTTCGGGTCCTTGCTTCTCTCTGCGTTGGCGGCAATCGCCTTTGGGTCCAGAAAGGCCGTGTAGAAATTTACCTGGACGACGCCGCCGTTTTTGGCTATGCGGCGCAAAAGGTCGTCAGGGATGTTGCGCGGCTGGTTGGCGAGGGCACGCGCGGACGAGTGCGTGGCGACGACGGGCGCCGTCGAGATGTCCAGCACGTCGCTCATGGTCTTGTCCGAGACGTGCGAAACGTCAACGAGCATTCCCATGCGGTTCATCTCGCGCACGACCTCACGCCCAAAGTCCGACAGGCCGTTGTGCCGTTTCTCGCCGCGACCTGCGTCCGCCCAGTCGTTCGTGTTATTCCAGGTCAGGGTCATGTAGCGCACGCCCAGGCGATAGAACTCGCGCAAGGCCAGGAGCGAATTCTCAATCGCGTGCCCACCCTCTATCCCCATCAGTGCGGCGATCTTCTTACGGCGTTTGGCCGCGCGGATGTCCGCCGCCGAAAAGGCCATCACAAGATCGTTCGGGTGGCGCTCGGCCGCGCGATAGACTGCGTCAATCATGTCGAGAGTGCGTCGGGCCGCGCCCCCTCTGGTCACGTACGCGGGTCTGATGTAGAGCGAGAAGAACTCTGCGGTCAGCCCGCCGCGCTTCATGCGCTCGATGTTGGTGCGGTAGGGCGCGGGCGGCTCGCCGCTGAGATCAAAATCGTCGTTGACCATGGGCGTGGTGACGTCGTTGTGCGTGTCAACGACTATGGCCTTGCGATGAATTTCCTGTGCCTTGCGCCAGAGCTTTTCGTCGCGTGGCTCCTGGGCACCGGTGCCCGTCGCCGTTTGCGATCTCGCGGGAGAGGCCGTTAAGAAGAGCAGCGCCACGAGCGCGGATGCTGACAGGGTTTTATTAATTTTCATTTCGATGTTCCAAGCAGAATAAGTAGAAAGCGTGCGCGCAAAACTCTAGCTCACCTCGCTTCAACGCCGCAACCTCCTGTAGAGCCAAGCGAGCAGAACGAGCGCAAGCGAGGGAACCCAGACCCAGAGCAGCTCGCTCTTCAATACTGTCAGCCCGCGCGTGCTGAAGAATCTGAAGCCCAGGGGCGAGACTTCGATGGGCCGCCAGGGGAAGAAGTAGCGCGTCTCGTCAAAAGGCGCGAAGAGAGCGACGCCGGACCCGCCGTTTGTCAGCATGTCCAGAAGACCGTGCGAGGCAGTCGCCGCGAAAAAATAGATCGTGAGCGCCCACCATTTTTTCGAGAAGACTCTGGCCCCTTTGAAGAAGAGGCTGACGACCAGGAGCGCGAGCAGCAGGGCGAACAGGAGCGAGTGAGTAATCCCACGGTGGCCGAAGAGCGAGCCGCGCTGGACGCGGAAAGCGAGGCTGACGAAATCCGCGTCCGGCAGCACGGCGCACAGCGCGGAGAGGACCCAGAAGCGCACGGGCCTCTTCTCCCCCGAAGACGCTTTGCCGAGCGCAAGCGCCGCAGCCGCATGAGTGAAGAGTGAAGGCATGCCGCACGAGATAGCCACGTCAACGCCACGCCTGTCAACTGTGGTTGTCCACATTGACCGCCATTGAGGGCGGGCGTAAGAGATTTAATGAGGTGAATGCGATTGTGGAATTGAATTTAATTGCAGCCCGCGCATCACACCGCCGAGTGAGCGGCGCGCAGGCTGCATTTAATGGCGGAGCGTTGCAGATGAAGAAATGGGGCTTGAGAATCCTGTCGGCAGGGATGTTAAGAATATCTTGTGCGGGCCGGATGAGCTTTAGCAATCCTGGTTGTACGTCATCTTTTATCTGACATCTGACTTAGGAAGACTTACAATGTCCAACATGTCCATACTGATTGCCGAAGACAATGTGGCGCAGCGCCGTTACCTGCGCGAGATTCTGGAGCGGGAGTTCGCTTCGCACGCGCCGGTCCTGGAGGCCGGGGACGGCGAGGAGACGATTGAGCTGGCTTTGAAGCACAGGCCGGGCCTCTGCGTGCTCGACATCCAGATGCCTAAGCTCTCGGGTGTCAAGGCCGCGCGGGCCATCTGGAAGGAATACCCTGCGGCGCGCATCATCTTCTGGACACAGTTCCCGCACGAAATCTATATCAACGAGATACGCAAGATCATCAAGATGGTGCAGCCGCCCCCCGCCTACGGCTTCATCCACAAGAACAACCCCGAATCGCGCTTCCTACGTTTCGTCGCCGCAGTTTTGGAAGACGGCGCGGACATGATTGACCCTGCCTTCAAAGACTCTTTCAAGCGCCCGCTGTTGACGGAGTTTGAGGCGGAAGCTCTCTATTATCTCGCCCTCGGGCTCTCGAACTGGGCGATTGCGCGCAAGTGCAGCCTGAGTTTACGCGGCGTGGAGAGCCGGCTTGCCACGCTCTACGAAAAGCTCTTCGTCTCGATGCCCGAAGGCACGCCGCACGAGTCCTACGACAAGCTCGCCTACAACGTCCGCACGCGCGCCTTCTTCGAAGCCCTCCGGCGCGGCCTGCTCAACTCGGATGAACTGGAAACGGCAGCGCACGATCTGGAATCATGGATCGAGCGTGACCGCAAGCGTTACGTCGAAGAACAGAAGGCGGAAAGCAAAAAGCATTAATGATAAGAAAGGTCTCACGCAAAGACGCAAAGACGCAAAGAAAACGGTGGGTTGTGAGCTTTGCGTTTGTTGCCTTCTGTTTGCTGCTTTCTGTCTTCAGCTTTACTTCAATTCTTTCGGCGCAGAATACGAATCAAGCCCCGACTCCGCAAACGACGACGTCGCCCACGCCCACGCCCACGCCCACGCCGACGCCGACACCGCCCCTGACACTTCATCAATGGGGCGCGGTGACACTGTTTCACGGACTGCCTTCGGACCGCGTGCGCGCGATTGCGCAAGGCGCGGACGGCGTGATGTGGTTCGGGACCGACGGCGGGCTGGCGAAATATGACGGGCGGCGCACGCAGGCCGTCACGGTCGAAGGCTTGATGTCAAAGCGCGTGCTCGCGCTCCGGTTTAATGAAGACGGGACGCTCTGGATCGGGACCGAAGACGGCGCGATACGGTTTTCGGGCGGCGAGTTTCGCGCGATCCGCGAAACCTCCGGCAACATCATCACGAGCATCATCACGCCCGCGCGCGGGCGCGCAATCCTGGCGAGCGAGCAGGGCACGATCTTCGACTGCCGCACGGGGGCGGACGGCTCGCTCGAAGTCAAGACGATTCCGGAAAAGCCCCTGACGAGCGCGGACTTTGAGCGGCCCGGCCCGCTCAACTTCATGGGCCTGGCGATGAAAGACGAGGCGCTCTACGTGGCGACGCTCACGCGCGGGGTGCTCGCGATTGAAGCGGGCCAGGTCCGGGAAATTCGCAGCACCCCGCGCCCCTTCTTCGTCTCGACCATCGAGCGTGACTCGCAGGGACGTCTCTGGTACGGCGCGAAAACTAAAGCGGACGATAGCGGGCTCTTTGAAGCTGGAGACCCTCTGCGCCCGAAAAAAGTTGGGACAGCGCTGGGCTCGGTCGCGGCCCTTCGCGCCGGCGCGCACGAAGATATGTGGGTCGGCACAGACGGGCGCGGCGTCTTTCATTACGACAGCTCCTCAAGCCTTATCGAGCGCTTCACGTTCGATGGGACCGCCGGAGGTTTGCGCTCCGATCACATCTATTCGATCTTCGTGGACCGCGAGGAGGTCGTCTGGTTCGGCACGGACCGCGGCGTCTGTCGCTACGACCCGCACGCGCCGCATGTCGAAAACGTCTCCGCGGTAGCCGAAAGCAACTTTATTCGCACGCTCTTTCAAACGGCGGACGGGCAGCTTCTCTCCGGCACGAATCGCGGCCTCTTCATCTACAACCGCGCGAAATCCGAGTGGCTGCCTGTCCAGGAGTTATCTCAAAATCCCGTTTACGCGATTACGGAAGATAAGAACTCTCGCCTGGTTGTCGGCGGGGGCGGCGGTCTTTACCGTAGTGAAAGGGTTGCGCGCGAGGGCGCTCAGGCGCTCAGGCTGAAGCGTGTCGAAGGTTTGAGCAATGAGGGAGGTGAGAGCGTCCGCGCCGTCGCGCAGTTTCAGGGCGCAACCTACGTAGGGGTTTTCGGGCGCGGGGTCGAGCGCTTGAACGAGACCGGGCGCACGCTCATCTGGCCCGACGCACAGCAGGGCGCGCAGGCCCGCGACGTCGTCAGCCTTTATGCGGACCGGAACGGGCGACTCCTGATCGGCACAGCGCTCGCGGGCGTCTTCGTTTACGACGGGAAATCCGTCACCTCCATTCCAGCGCTCGCTCCCCTTAAAGGTAGTGCGGTCTGGTCAATCGCCGACGGGGGAAATGACTATCTCTGGTTCGCCTCCGCGCGCGGCCTCTATCTGTATCACGCGAATGAATTGAAGGAGGTCGTCTCCAACCTGGACGTGCGCGGCGTGGTCGCGATGACCGATTCTCAATCAGTGAGCGTCTGGTGCGCGACCAGCGGGGGAGGACTCCTCAAGGTCCTGCTGGACGAGTCGTTGGGCGCGGTCGTCTCGCGCCTGGACGCGGAGCAGGGCCTGCCATCGCAGAATGCTTTCGCGGTGCTGCGTGTGCGCGCCGCCAACAACGACGAGACCTTACTCATCGGGACCAATCGCGGCATAGCGCGTTACGTGCCGAACCGCGCCGCGCCGACGCTCAGCCCCGTGCGGATCATCGCCGAGCGCGTCCACGATATTGCGGAATTGCGCGAGGGGCTGAGCCTGGACTACCCGCAGAACAGCCTCGTGCTCGACGTCGCGGCGACGAGCAGCCGCACTTTTCCGGAGCAGTTTCAGTATGCTTTCCAGCTCGTAGATTCTGGCGGGAAACTCATCAGGCAGAAATTTTCTCACGACGCGCAGTTCACGATGGAGAGCCTCAAGGCTGGCCGTTACCGCGTGACGGTCCGCGCCTTTTCGAAAGACCTGATTCCGTCCGCGCCACTCTCTTTTGAGTTCAGCGTCGCCGCCGCCCCGTTCCCCTGGACGACCACCTTCCTTTCGGTCCTGCTCGCGCTCGCACTCATAGCCCTCTGGTGGGGCTATCATCAGAACCGCAGGCTCGCGCGCACCGGGGCCAAGCTCAAAGACACGAACCGCCAGCTCGCGGACGCGCGGATGCAGCTCGCCAACGAGACCGAAGCCGAACGTCGCCGGATCGCGCGGGACCTACACGACCAGACGCTCGCGGACCTGCGCCACCTGCTGATGTTGACGGACCAGTTACCGGCCAACGGGCGCGAGGGGCCAGCCGCGGAGAAAGCCCCCGCGCCGACAGTCTTTCGCTCGGAGATCGAATCCATCTCGAACGAGATTCGGCGCATCTGCGAAGACCTGAGCCCTTCTGTGCTGGAGAACGTGGGCTTCAGTGCCGCGCTCGAATGGGCGCTCGCAAACGCCGTCACACATTCGCCGCTTGAGCGCAAGTTCGAATATGAGTTTGTCGCGGACGATAACTTGGACGAACGTCTGAATTTCTCGCGCGCCACGCAGATGCAGATTTACCGCATCCTACAGGAAGCCGTCAGCAACATCTCACGCCACGCTTCCGCCTCGCGCGTCTCTTTGGTCGTCACGGCTTCGGCGGAAGGGGATTTTCTGCTCCGGCTCGGGGACGACGGGCGCGACTTCGATCCGCACAATAAAAAGACCAGACAGGGGCGAGGGCTCGCGAACATCCGCGCCCGTGCGAGTCTGATCGAAGCCGAAGTCAATTGGTCGAAACGCGTTGGTGGGGGGACAGAGTTTACGCTGCGCAAAGCGAACGCGGTCAAGGTCCCTTAAGCGTTAGATGTAATCCCTCTTTCGACAATCGGGCACGCCATCAATAAAGAGAAGTTGAGTTTCATTCCTGTCTACCTGATAGCACCTTTTAAGGGCGTCGCGTCCGACTTCAGCCAGGGAGCCGGGAATGATTTGCGTGTGGGCGTGTCGCTCAACGATCTCAAAGCCTGCGCCGAGGGCTAGATCGTAGAGTTGATTCGAGAGCTGGCACAGGCCGCCGCCGATTGTGGGAATGGGCGCTCATCGTTGTCTTTGAATGAACGCGGCGATGATCGCAAATATTAGATCGGAGCTTATGGTATTTACTTTTGGATAGCTGGCCCGCGCTTTTCAGAGAGCCTTGAGACAATCATCTCGACGGCGCTCTTGATTCCCTCACTATATTTGCCCTGACGAAACCGCGGGGTCATCTGCCGCTCCAGCCCATCTATCAAATCACCTCGAAGTTGACCTTCGAGGTTTCTTGTCCAGCGGCATTCCCATTTCCGATCTTCGATAGCGACTAACAGGATGATGCCGCCTTCGCTCTGATCTCCAGCACCGACACCCCAACCGCGCGCCACGGCCATGGTGTAGTCGAAGCTGGTCTGACCGCCCGTGGTGCCAACAGTCACAACGTCGAATTCGATCTTCGAGCGTCCCTTGAGGCTTGCGAGCATTGACTCCAACTCTTTCTTTGCGCGCACGTCAATAACCTCTGCGTAATCGTTGACGAAGCCTGTGGGCGGCGGCAGGGGGCTTTGAGTTTGAGCCCCCGCGGGGTCGTCGTCAATTGCGCTTGAACCCGGCGTGCCGCTACCCGAGCTGATGGTTGATGCGCTGTCCGCCTTCGTTGCGCCCTGCGCTCCGTCGTCATTATTAAGAGGAGTTTGTTTGGAACAGGCGACAATGCCGAGCTGCAGCGCAACGATGATGATGATCTTTCTCATGCGATGCTTCCTTAAAGCTTTTCATTCGGCCCTGCTCTTCTCCATAAACTCGATTCGATTCTCGAACGGGTCGAAGAAAGAGAACCTGTTGAGGCCCGGAACCGCCGTTTCATCTTTGGTCCTCACGCCGCGCTCGGCCAGGTATTTTCTGATGCCATCCAGATTCACAACCTCGAAAGCCGGGTGCCGCTTTGATTTCGCCTGCGCTTCTTCCACCCCGATGTGTAGCTGTACGTCCGCGATCTTGAACCAGAGCCCGCCGTTGGGCTTCAAGGCATCCGGCTTCTCTATCTCTTCGAGCCCGAGAAGGCGTCCGTAGAACTCTCTGGCCTGATCCTCTGCTCCGAACGGGACACAAAGCTGCACGTGATCCAATCGCTTGATCTCAATTTTCATCATCCATCCACGGGCGAGCCGCTGCCGCTCGCCCACGCTCCTTCTGCCGAAGAGTATAATCCAAATCCCCCATCAGAGAGACAGGCTGCGGCGCGCCTTCGAATTCGGGTCTTTGCACGCCATCCAAATTTTCGGAGAGAAATCTACTTCCAGCAACAACGCTGGCGCCGACGGGCACACGTCCGGCCGGAAAATCGCAGGCTTCCTGCATGGGACTGTGATTTGCATCAGTGTTAAAGACAGGAGCGACTCCCCAGGCCCACGGTTGTCTGCATTATCCTGCTCTACACAAACAGGAGGTCCTCGATGCGACGCTCGATTTGGGTCTTTCTTATTCTGTGCCTCTTTACAGTTCCCCTGCTCCTTTCTTCATCCACCAACGCTGGCGCGACTTTGCGTGTCAATGAAACGGCGACCAGATTCCTCTTCGAGAAAGAGAGGACCGGCCCGCTGCTTGTAGTGGAAAACTCTCTGGGGCGCAGACTCGAAGCGCACGTTCAGGTCGAGCTGCTGGACCCACAGGGGAGCGTCCGGGCGAGCGCCGGCGAGGACGTGACGATCACAGAGGGGGCGGCGCAGCTCTTTGTTTCCCTCCCCTTTCGGCCTTCCGATCTCAAGGCGGCGGAACGCCAACAGCTTCTCTGGTATCGTCTTCGTTACAGCATCACGCCTCGAAACTCCTCGAACCGTGCGGAGCAGACGGAAGGCATCATCTCGCTCTCCGTCATCGCGCCGGACATTTTCGAGGTGCGGGTTATCAGTTCCTCGTACGCAAAAGAGGACTCGCTCTACCGCGCACACGTTCGCGCGGCACACCCACTGACCGGGCGTGCGGTCCAGGGCGTTGAGATCGAAGCGCGGCTCAAGATAGATGAGGAGGGCGACAAACGCTCGACGATTCTGGCGGCTTCGGGCGTCACGAACGCCGAGGGCTACCTGACACTGGACTTTCGCCTGCCTCGCGGAATCAAGGCCGACGGCGCGGACTTTGAGGTCACTGCGAGGCGCGGGCTCTTCGTTCAAGAGGGCAGCGACAGGATTCATTTCGATCAACTGTCGCGCATCTACATCAGCACGGACAAGCCGCTCTACCAGCCAGGGCAGATGCTTCATGCGCGCGTGCTCGTGCTCAGCCCGACAAAGCAGGCCATGGCTGATCAGGCGACCCGCTTCAAAATCGAGGACCCGGAAGGGACTGTGGTTTTTCGCGCTGAGTTGAAGACTTCGCGCTTCGGCGTCGCGAGCGCCGACTGGCCTATCCCGGAGAACACCAGGCTCGGAGAGTACACGATCTCTTTCGGCAGAGAGGACGAGTCTTATGCCTTTCTGCGCGTCAAGATCAGCCGCTACGATCTGCCCAACTTCACGACCCAGGTTAAGCCGGATCAATCTTTTTACCTGCCGGGCCAGAACGCTGAGGTGATCGTTCGCGCCGATTACCTCTTCGGCCAGCCCGTGCGGCGCGGGCGCGTCCGAGTCGTGCGCGAGACGGAGCGCGAGTGGAACTACCGCGAACAGAAGTGGGAGACTAAAGAAGGCGAGAAGTACGAGGGCGAGACGGACGCGGGAGGCCGATTCGTCGCGCGCGTCAACCTGCGTCAAGAGCACGCGGATTTGAAAGAGTCCGAGTGGTCCCGCTTCAAAGACGTAACCTACGCGGCCTATTTTACGGACGCCTCGACGGGGCGGACCGAGCAGCGGCGTTTCGACCTGCGTGTGACGAAAGAGCCGATTCACGTTTACGTGGTTGGCGACACGTATGACCAGAGTTCGCGGCTGCCTTTGGAATTTTACGCCTCGACATTTTACGCCGACGGAACTCCAGCGCAGTGCGACGTCCTCATCAGCAAAGGCTCGGAAGATGACAAATCCCTGGAATCGCCGCGAGGGCGCGCGGCTGGAAGGCGCGTCGCCACCTTCAGGACCAACTCTTACGGCCTGGCGAAAGTGAGCCTTCCGAAACCGCCTCTGGACGAGGACGACAGCCGAGTTTATTTGCGCTTCGCCGCACGCGACGCCCGTGGCCGGGCCGGGCACAAGAACGAAGAGTTCTCCTACGAAGACGAGCCTGCGATTCGCGTCAAGACAGACAAGACTCTTTACCGCGCAGGTGAGCCCGTCCGGCTCAACATCATCGCGAGCGAAAAGGACCTGAACGTGATCGTGGACGTGTCGAGAGACTCGCAGGTCCTGCGTTCGGACGCCGTCCGGCTGCGCGACGGCCGGGCCACGATGACGATTCCCTACGATGGACGATTCAGGGACGAGCTCACGATCACGGCCTACGCGAACGTGGATACGCGAGAAGAGATCTACGGTGGCCGCTACATCCTTTACCCGCGCGATAAAGATTTGAAGCTGGACGTCCGCCCCGACCAGACGACTTACCGCCCCGGCGAGGAAGCGCACGTCGGCGTCAACGTCCGGGCGCCGGACGGGCAAGTCATAGAGAGCGCGCTCGGCGTGGTCGTCTTTGACAGGGCGGTCGAGGAGCGCGCTCGCAACGACCAGGAGTTCGGCTCGAACAGCACAGTCTTCGGCAACTACGGCAATTTGCTCGGCTGGGACGATTCGGTCGCGGGCGTCTCCCGCAGAGAATTAGAACGCCTGGACCTCTCAAAGCCGCTGCCCGCAGGACTGGAGCTGCTGGCCGACGTGCTGCTCAACCGGAACGGCTACTACGGCCCGAACACTTTCGGCGGGAATGATTTCGACCTCGACCAGCAGAAAGTTTTCGCGGACCTCACCAACAGGCAGCTCAAACCTTTGCAGGACGCGCTCAACGCTCGCTACCGAAGCCGCATGGAATACCCGAAGGATGAAGCGACGTTGCGCAGCATGCTCAAAGAAGCGGGCATCTCCTTTGAAGCTTTACTGGACCCCTGGGGCACGCCTTACCGCGCCCTTTTCTACGTCAGGCTGGGAAACAACCTCTTGAGCATTGAGAGCGCGGGCGCGGACAAGCGCTTCGGCACGGCGGACGATTTCTCCGCCAGCGCTTTCACGTGGCCCTATTTCCGCCCCGTCGGTGAAATGATTGACCGCGCTGTTCAGCAATTCCATGCGCGCACCGGCGGCTACATACGCGATCTTGCGACCCTCAGAAGTGAGCTGCTGCGCGACGGCGTTGACTTCGCGAGTTTGCGCGACCCGTGGGGCGGGCCTTACAGGGTCACGTTCGAAGCGCAGGGAGTCCATTACATTTTGAAAGTCTGGAGCGGCGGCCCGGATAAAAGATTCGGGCCCGCATCCCGGAATGACGATTTCTTCCTCTGGTCGGCGATGATTGACTACTTCGCAGAACGCCGCGCGGAGATTGACGCCGCTCTCGGCGCTTATTTGAAAGAGACCCGCCGCTTTCCGCAGGACGTGAAGGAACTCGACGCTGCCCTAAAGAAGTCGAAAATTGATTTCGCCTCGCTGCGGGACGCCTGGGGGCGCCCCTTTTACGCTGCCTTCAGGACTGAGTCGCGTTTTACGGATCGCGTGAATATCGAGGCGCGCCAGCAGTATGGCGATAAAGAGAAGCCGCAGGCGCGCACCGTCGTCATGCCCGTCACGCAAAAGGTCGGCATCCTGATGCTCAGAAGCGCCGGGCCGGACGGGAAAGCGGGCACGCCGGACGATTTCGACGCAGGGACTTTCTCACTCATCCTCAGCGAGCAGGACCGCAACGCTCCACAGGCCGTGGCCGCATCAGCCGCGCCTATTCTGACGGGCAAGGGCGGGGCAATCGTCGGGACAGTTCTTGACACGAACGGCGGGGCCGTTCCGAACGCTAAGGTCAAAGCGACCTCTTCGTCCACCTCGCTCTTTTACGAAGCGACTACTGACGACGAGGGCAAGTATCTCTTGCGCGATCTCCCGGCGGGAATCTACGAGGTTCGGACCACCGCCAGCGGATTCGCGGAAACAGTTGTGACGAACGTGCTGGTGAGCAGCACAAATATTTTGACGCTCGACATTACCCTTCAACCAGGCGGAGAAGTGTCCGCTGTGACTGTCACGGCCGCGAGCGACCAGGTCGAGACTTCGATAACGAGTCTCTCTGTCAGCGGCAATAGAGGTAGATCAAACAACTTCATATTACTTGAAGCCGGCAAGAATTCTGGCGCGGTGGTCAACGTGATCACAAAATCCGGCACGAAAGACCGCTCCATGGAAACCTCCACGCCGCGGCTGCGCGAGTATTTCCCGGAAACATTGCTGTGGCAGCCGCTGCTCGAAACGGACGCGCGCGGGCGCGCGGAGTTGAGTTTCAAACTCGCGGACAACATCACCACCTGGAAGCTAGCCATCATCGGCTCGACCGTCGAGGGTGAGATCGGGATGGCCGAACGAGAGATTCTGGCCTTCCAGCCTTTCTTCGTGGAGCACGACCCGCCGCGCGTTCTGACAGAGGGAGACGAGATTCAGCTTCCGGTGGTCCTCAGAAACTATCTGAACAAAGCGCAGGCCGTTAATCTTGCGATTAAACCCGAAAGCTGGTTCGAGCTGCTCGGTCCGGCAGAGAAGCGCGCCGAAGTCGCCGCGGGCGACAACTCCCGGCAGACTTTCGATTTCCGCGCCGTCGCCACCATTAAAGACGGCAAGCAGCGCATCACTGCCAGGGGCGCGTCCGCCAGCGACGAGATCGAAAGAGCTGTCAGCGTCCACCCGGACGGCGAGGAGATTGCGAAGACGGCCGCAGGCATCCTGACGGACTCGGCGACGCTTGAAGCAAACATTCCCGAGAACGCAATCAAAGGGACAGAGCGGGTGGAGCTTCGTCTCTACCCGAACCTGATGGCCCACGTTACCGAAAGCATCGAAGCCATCATGCGACGCCCTTACGGTTGCGCGGAACAGGCCATCTCCGCGGCCTACCCGAGCCTGCTCGCGCTACGCATCTACAAGCGCACTGGCAGAGAGCAGTCCGCAGGCGCTAAAGCGCGACGCTACGTGCAGGCGGGTTACGAGCGGCTGCTCAATTACCGCGCGGGGAGCGGGGGTTTCTCTTACTGGGGGCGGGGCGACGCGGACCTGGCGCTGACGGCTTACGCCCTGAGGTTTCTGCACGAAGCCGCGGAGTTCATAGAAATTGATGTGGGCGTCATCAAGGAGGCGCGCGAGTGGCTAGTCAAACAGCAGCGCGGTGACGGCAGTTGGCCCGCGCGCTTGCCATGGGAGAAGACCGAAGACGCGCGCCGGACAGGTTTGCTCACGGCCTACATCGCGCGCGTGCTCGCCATGACCAAAGACCGTGACGCGGACGACCAGAAGGCTGATGAGAAGGCCGCGCCGCTCGCAATCTCTGCCCCGCTCAAGCGCGCCCTGCATTATCTCTCAGGGCGTTATCAGGAGATTGACGAGCCTTATCTGATAGCCTCATACGCGCTCGCCGCGCTCGATGCGGGAGATGCTGGCGGCGCGAAGATGGCGATTGAGAAATTGCGCTCTCTGGCACGCGAGGAGGCCGGAACGTTCTACTGGTCGCTGGAAACGAACACGCCCTTCTACGGCTGGGGCCTCGCCGGACGCATCGAAACCACAGCGCTCGCCCTCCAAGCACTCTCGAAGTATTGCGGAATGCGGAATGCAGATTGCGGATTGGAAGAACCCGCTTCGCCTAATCCGCAATCCGCATTCCGCATTCCGCAATTGCTTAACGGGGGTTTGCTCTTCCTGCTTCGCCAGAAGGACCGCTATGGCGTCTGGTATTCGACGCAGGCGACCGTCAATGTGCTCGACGCGATCGCGACGCTGCTCTTGAAAGATGCGTCCGGCGCGGGCGCGGACGCGGAAGTTTTTGTTAACGGGAAGATGGCGACTGCCATCAAGCTGCCGCCGGACGATGTTCTGGCGAATCCCATCACAGTTGACCTCTCGCGATTCGTCTCATCGGGCAGCAACCGTATAGAGATTCGCCGCAACGGCGCAGCGTCGCACGCCTCGGCGCAGGTCGTCGCGACCTACTATGTGCCCTGGTCCGCAGCGAAGGGTGCCGCCAATCATCCGAGGGCGGAAGACCCGGCCAGGACCTTGCGGCTCGGCGTGAGCTATGACAGGAGCGTGGCCGCAACCGGCAGCGAGATCACTTGCAGGGTCGAAGCCGAGCGCATCGGATTCCGTGGTTACGGGATGCTCCTGGCCGAAATCGGACTCCCCCCTGGCGCGGACGTTGATCGCGCCTCGCTTGAGAAGGCGATGAAAGATTCCGGCTGGGGTCTGAGCCAGTATGATGTGCTCCCGGACCGCCTGATCGTTTACCTCTGGCCGCAGGCCGGTGGGACAAAGTTCGACTTCAAGTTCCGCCCGCGCTACGGCCTCGCGGCACAGACCGCGCCCTCCGTGCTCTACGACTACTACAACCCGGAAGCGCGCGTGACGCTCGCGCCGACGAAGTTTATGGTCAAGTGAACGGCATCAAAGCGCTTCGCAAATTTGAAGCGAGCTTTGATTCAGCTCACTGGAAGAATTTAACAGGAATGGACAGGATGAAGAAACGCATCCTGAGTCACGTCGTAAAAGGATTTACTATCTGCAAGCGATTCTCTACAACCAAGCCCGCGTGCAGGTCTTCGGAGTACACAATCTCCGCTCCTGCCGTCAAAGCGCAAGACACAATCAAACTATCCCAATATGAAAAGCTGTAGCGATCACGCAGTTCAGAGGCTTCGAGCAGGATTGTTCTGTCAATCCCTGTAATATGATACTTACTGTAGAATGATTCGATCAGGCTGCGAATGCTTACTTCGTCGAAACGAGCCTTCTTGATGAGGTTGACGCAGACTTCGTTAATGACCTGAGAGCTAAGGACAATCTCGCTGCTTTCAATAGTTGTTTTAGCAGTAGCAGTCTTACTCTGATCCTGGGATTGGATGAAGGCGTAGAGCCAAACATTCGTGTCAATGAAGCAGAGTTTTGGCTCAACGTTGCTCATAGACCTCTTCCCGTGTTAAGGGCGCAAAATTCTCAATCTCAAGCGGATGTTCCAGCAGCCGGTCAATCATGTCAGTCGCGCCGACTCTCAGCTCTTGCGATAAGACTATGACGCGCACGGTGCCGACGATCTTATCTTTATACTCGTCGGGGATTTCGATGCGGCCATTTTCGGGTTTCGCTTCGAATTCAAATGCGGGCATCAGCATTTCTCCTCGGTGAATGTTTTATACGTTCGGGCAACTTGGATGTCAAACCTTCGTCAGCGTTGCTATTCTCGTCGCGGGTTTAGCGATAACTACAGGTGCAGTCTAAGGCCAGCGGCTTCGGCTCGGCTCTTCCAATGGTTCCGAACGTAGGAAACAAGCGCATCAAAAATCGCCGCACTGAAATCATCCTCTACATCCCTCGATAGCGCCAAACGTTCATTCGCAAATTGCTCTAATCCCTCGCCGTGCGCGACGAGAGCGCTTCAAAGCTTTCCTGCGGGCCTTCGATTTCTAACCTCTGTCTTCTGCTTTACGAGAAATTGTTCGACGAAGCTGCGTAACTCGTCGAGCGAGGAGTCGGCGATGACGCGAAAGACGCGTATGTCGCAACCCTTCGGCAGTTGGGTCGCCGTCAGCGCGTCCGTGATGATGAAGGCGGATGAGCGCAGCCCCTTCTGCCAGTCTGGCTCGCGGGCGTCGCGGAAGATCAGTGTGGCCGGGTCAATGCCTGCGGCGACGAGCATCGTGCGCGCCCAGCGCAGGAATTCGGGCCAGCGCGAGACGACGGAGACGAGCGCGTCCGGCGGCGGGCGATCCCTTCCCTGCATGGACTGCGGGACCGAGCGCGAATGTAGCATCAGGCAGGTCGTCTGCGCCGGAAGCGTCGTGCGGATGCGCTCGCCCTCGCGCCCGTAGAGCGCGATGGGCGCGGCACCCGCAAGCAGCGCCGTGTCGGCGCACGCCTCCAACCCCGCGCCCAGAACACGAAAATGGGTCACCTCTTTAATCTCCGCGACGAGAATACGCCGCAGCTCTTCATCCGACTCGATGACCAGAAAATGGTCCGGCGGCTGCAATTCGAGCAGGCGCTTGATGCGCGTCTGAATCTCGCCGAGCGAATAGCCGCGTTCTCTGGCCGCCTGTAGAAATGCGTTGATGAGTTGGTCAAGCTCAAGCTCCGCGCCTGGGAGGTTTTCTCCAGGGTGCTCGCGGACGTAGATGCCGCTCCCCTTGCGTAGCTCGACCCAGCCGCGCTCGGCCAGGTCGCGATATGCCGCGCTAACCGTGTTCGAGTGGATGTTGAAACGGCGCGCGAGCTCCCTCGTGCTCGGCAGTTTCTGCCCTGGCTTCAGATCGAAGCTGACGATGCCGAGCACGATCTGCGACGTCAACTGCTCGCGGACCGGGACTTCGCTGTTTTTGGAGAGCCAGATTCGCATCAGCGTAAAGATCAGTGTGCTGTAATGGAAGTATTGATCAATTGCCAGAAGTATTGATCAATTGCCACTAGCTTCAGCTAGTGGACAGCCATGCTCAGAACTGATTGGCTTTAGCCGAATAGTTTGGCTAAAGCCAGATTCTTTATTGCGACTTGTTCCTCCAGCTAAAGCTGGAGGCAATTCAAAATTTTGAGTTACGAAGCACCAGCTTCTGAATTTATTTGCGCGTGATCATCAATTCGGCGTTGGTCTTGCCGAACGGGTACGCTCCCTTCAATTCGATTACATAATCGCCGACCGTCAGTTTCTCTCCGAGTTTCAGCCAGTGCGTCTCCTCTTTCGCGTCCAGCGTGAAGATAATCTCGGCGTCAACGAATTCGCCCTTGCCGTTCGCGAGCCAGCTGCGCCGGACGCCCTTGAGCTGGACCGTCAGCTTCGTATCTTTGACCCAGACCTTCTCGTCCCGGTCGAGCTTGAAACGCTCGCCGAGGGCCACCTCCCTGCCCTCAGCCTTCTTCTCTCCTTCGACCCGGTTGCCGTTGGCCGTCAATCCTCTTCCCATCTGCGCGGCGCCGCACCCCGCCAAAAGCGAAAGCTTGAGAACCAGCAGCAGCGGCAAGAAGGCTCGCGACGGTTTCATCTTCATGCTTTTCGACCTCCGACCTCAAAACTAAAGAGAGCCACGTATTGGCCCCGTAGCGGCGCAGGATTATACGCCAAAACGCGCAGGAAGCTTGCGCCCCGGATGAAATTATCCGTCATCATTGCAGGCAAAATATTGTCGCGCCCGATTGTTCTGTGATACACAGGACAGCAATATTCGACCGCAAGGCGCCGGCGCACCTCGCGTCGGGCCGGTCATTACTTTAAGAGGGGTTTAGATCAAGAGGTCATGTCTTCCACCACGCCAAACATCGAATCGGTCCTGCACGAAGAGCGCGTCTTCGCGCCTCCGGAGAGTTTCAGCCGGGGCGCTCACATCAAATCAATGGAGGAGCTTGAGGCTCTTCGTGCCGAAGCGCGCGACTCGCCGGAAGCTTTCTGGGGACGCATGGCGGAAGAGTTGCACTGGTTCAAGAAGTGGGATGCGGTCCTGGAATGGAGCCTGCCCCACGCTAAATGGTTCGTCGGGGGCCGGACCAACGTCTCATACAACTGCCTCGACCGCCATCTTCAGACCTGGCGCAGAAACAAAGCCGCGATTATCTGGGAGGGCGAGCCTGGCGACCAGCGCACGCTCACCTATCAACAACTGCACACGGAGGTCTGTCGTTTCGCGAACGTGCTCAAGCGCGCAGGCATCGAGCGCGGCGACCGCGTCGCGCTCTATCTGCCGCTCGTTCCGGAACTGGCGATTGCCATGCTCGCCTGCGCGCGCCTCGGCGCGACACACTCCATAATCTTCGGAGGCTTCTCATCCACGGCCCTGATAGACCGGATCAACGACGCCGGCTGCAAGCTAGTGGTGACGGCTGACGGCGGCTGGCGGCGAGGCAATGAAGTTAAATTGAAGCCCGCCGTGGATGAGGCTTTGAAAGAGACGCCCACCGTCAAGGGCTGCATCGTCGTGCGCCGGACGGGGACGCGCATCTCTATGGAGGCCGGGCGCGACTACTGGTGGCACGAGTTGATGGAGACGGTGGACGCAAACTGTCCCGCCGAAGAGCTGGACAGCGAACACCCGCTCTACATCCTCTACACTTCAGGGACGACGGGCAAGCCCAAGGGCATCCTGCACACGACCGCCGGCTACCTGCTTCAATGCCACCTGACCGCGAAGTGGGTCTTTGACCTCAAGGACGAGGATGTTTACTGGTGCACGGCAGACATCGGCTGGGTGACGGGCCATTCCTATGTCGTCTATGGACCGCTGTCCAACGGCGCGACCGTTCTGATGTACGAAGGAGCGCCGAATCATCCGGAGCCGGACCGCTTCTGGCGGATCATCGAACGCCACCGCGTCAACATCTTCTACACAGCGCCGACCGCCATCCGTGCCTTCATTAAGTGGGGCGAGAACTGGCCGCTCAAACACGACCTCTCTTCCCTGCGTCTTTTGGGAACCGTCGGGGAGCCGATCAACCCGGAAGCCTGGATGTGGTACAGAGAGATCATAGGCAAAGCGAAATGCCCGATTGTAGATACGTGGTGGCAGACTGAAACGGGCGCGATCATGATCGCGCCCCTGCCTGGCGCGACTCCGACCAAGCCCGGCTCCGCCACAAAGCCTCTGCCCGGAATAGAGGTGGATGTCATGACGCGCGACGGCCGTAGCGTCGGCGCGAACGAGGGCGGTTACCTGGTCATCAAGCGCCCGTGGCCTTCCATGCTCAGAACTATCTGGGGGGATGACGAGCGTTACCGCAAGCAATACTGGTCCGAGATTGAAGGCGTCTATTTCGCCGGCGACGGCGCGCGGCGTGACCAGGACGGCTATTTCTGGATTATGGGCCGCGTTGACGATGTGATTAATGTCAGCGGCCACCGTCTCGGCACGGCCGAAGTCGAAAGCGCGCTCGTCTCGCACGAGGCCGTGGCGGAGGCTGCGGTCGTGGGCCGCCCGGACGAGATTAAAGGCTCTGCCATCGTCGCCTTCGTCACGCTCGAAGGCACGCACAAAGCTGCGGACGACCTCAAGGATGAGTTGCGCCGGCACGTCGCGAGAGAGATCGGCGCACTCGCGCGGCCCGACGAGATACGGTTCACGGACCAGTTGCCGAAGACCCGCTCCGGCAAGATCATGCGCCGATTGCTGCGCGAAATCGCCACGAGCGGCTCGGTCGCCGGCGACGTCACGACGCTCGAAGACTTCTCGGTGCTGGAGAAGCTTCGCGCTGAAGAAGAGTGAGCAGATTGCGGATTTCGGATTGCGGAATGCGGATTGAAAAAGACGAGCCTTAGCTCTGCTTAAATCCGCAATCCGAAATCCGCATTCCGCAATCAAAGGAGATAAGATGGCCCGACACATCAATACCGAAGAGCAACGGACAGGGCCGCGCTACCTCGCAACGTTACCGGTGCGCGCCGAGTGGGACACGGAAGAAGGCAAGCACATCGTCGCCGAAGGGATCACCGAGAACGTGGGCCCGGAAGGAACGCTCGTACATTTGCAGCGAGACCTGCCGGACGTCGGCAGCCGCGTTCAGTTGGTCGTGGTCAACGAGGAGGGACAGAAGCTGCAGGTCGTCACGGAAGTCTTGCGCCTGGAGCGCAACGCCGCGCACCCGCAGGCAGCGCTTCTATTGCTGGACGCCAGAGAAGAATGGCGCGGCCTGATCTGGGAGCCGGCCGCGCCGCGTATCGCCCCGCCCGACACGGAAGAGGACGAGGACGCGGAAGGCGATGCTGATGACGAAGTAACACATTGAAATGATGAATGCGGAATGATGAACGATGAACTGAAAAACCTTGGTCTTTAATTCATCATTCATCATTCCGCATTCATCATTTCCTCAAAGGAGTTTCCCCCATGTTTGACGCTCAGTCTCAAGCGGACCTGTCGGGCCAGGAGCGGCGCAGGTATCCGCGTTACCCCGTCAGAGACCGTATCAACCTGGCCGTCGAGGACGTATCAATCGGCGAATCCATAGGCATCGGCGAGGCCGTTGACATCAGTCTCGGCGGCCTACGCGTGCGCCACCTGCCGCAACATTCTGACGTGCGCGCGGGCGATCTGCTCGGGCTCTTGTTGCTGGATGAAGCGCAGGCATTGTCTTTACATGCCGAAGTAGTTCATCATGGCACGCCGGACAGCTTCGGGGTGGAGTTTCGGGAGCTCTCGCCGCGAGCCCGAATAGAGATAGATAATCTTCTTCAACGCTTGCACACTTAAAAACCTTGAAATTCAGACGACGCAAAAAAGAGAAGCCGCAAGATAAGACGGAGACCCAACAGGTAGTCGAGACCGCGGCCGTCGCGGCGGCAGAAGCATCCTGGCCGCAGACGCGCGCCATCATGCGCGTCATCATCATCATTCTGATGGTCGCGGCGTTGATGTGGGTCCTGTACAGGCTCCAGGGCGTGCTCCTGCTCCTCGTGCTTTCCGTCTTCTTCGCATATCTGGTCGCGCCGCTCGTCGAGCTTGTGCGCCGCCCCTTCATGGTGCGCGGGCGCGAGCACACCATGCCGCGCGCGGTCGCCATCGGAATCGTCTATCTGGTTCTCTTCGGCGCGATCACGCTGGCGCTCTGGATTCTGCTGCCGAGATTGAGTAAACAGATCACAGACTTCTCGCAGCAGAGCACACAGTTCCAGCAGGACGCGCAGGGCCGTGTGGAGGCGCTGAATAGGTTTTGCCGCAACAACGGAATCTCGGACGAAGTCTGCACCTCGCTCAATAAGAGCCTGCTCGACGGACTCGAAGCGGCGAAGGACTATATTGCCAAGGACCTGCCGGGACTGATCGTCGAGGTGCTCAGTTATGTTCCCTGGCTCATCCTGATCCCGATTCTCTCTTTCTTCTTCCTGAAGGATGCGGACTCTTTCCGCCGCTCGGCGCTGCAGATGCTCCCGCGCGGGCGCTGGCGCTGGCGCGGCGACGAGTTCTTTCAGGACGTTAATTCGACGCTCGCCGCTTACATCCGCGCGCAGTTGACGGCCTGCCTGCTTATCGGGACCGTCTGCACGCTCGGCTTCATAGCTTTGCGCGTCCCCTTCCCGCTCGTGCTCGGCGTCATCGCCGGGCTGCTCGAATTCATCCCGCTGGTCGGTCCGCTCGTCGTAGCCATCATCGCCGCGCTGGTCGCGGGCTTCGATCCGACACCCGGCGCCCCCACTTACGCGGCCCTCTGGGTCCTCCTGTTCCTGGGGGTCCTGCGCATCATCCACGATTACGTAGTCTATCCGCGACTCGTCGGGCAGGGCGTGCACCTGCACCCGCTGGCTGTGATTCTGGCAATTCTGTCGGGCTACGAGCTGGCAGGCGTGGCCGGAATCTTCCTCTCCATCCCTGTGATCGCCGTCGCCACTGTGAGCTACCGCCACTGGCTCGAACACAGGGGCAGCGAAGGGCTCGTGGCGGAGATTCTACAGCCCGCGGAAGCGATCGCTGATGAGATTATCGGGCCGGACGTAGAACCGCACGCCCACCCGCCGCACGAGGAACATGAGGAGCACGAGAGATACGAGCACCCGACTGCCGAGACGACGCCCGAAGACATGGTGCGCGCCCGGCCCGACCTGACGACCGGCGAGCTCAAGATGCCGAAGCTGGATTAAAAATGGCAAATAGAAGATGAGAGGCTCGCTCTTCACTTTTGCATTTTTAATTTTTCATTTTCCATTATCTCAATAAAGCGTCCGAAATGATGCTCGGCGTCGTGCGGGCCTGGGGCGGCCTCCGGGTGGTACTGGACCGAGAAAATCGGGAGCCTGCGGTGGCGCATGCCCTCCACGCAGTTGTCGTTGAGGTTGACGTGCGTGACTTCAACTTCCTGTGGCAGACTCTCTGCCTTCACCGCGAACCCGTGATTGTGCGAAGTAATCTCGACCGAGCCCTTCCGCAAATCCTTCACGGGCTGATTGCCGCCGCGATGACCGAACTGTAATTTGTAGGTCGTGCCGCCGAACGCCCGCCCCAGAAGTTGATGCCCGAAGCAGATGCCGAAAACGGGGATGCCGGAGTCCGCGACCCGGCGCACTTCCTCGACGACCTTCGTCATCGAAGCGGGATCGCCCGGACCGTTCGAAAGATAGATGCCGTCCGCTCTCATTCCCAGGACTTCCCGTGCGGGAGTGTTTGCGGGCACCACAGTCACGCGGCAACCCGCCGCCGCCAACTCGCGCAGGCTGTTCATCTTGACGCCGAAGTCGTAACAGACGACGTGGAAACGCTCCTCGCCTTCCGCCGGGATTTCGTAGGGGCGAGAGCAGGTGACGAGGCTCGCAAGCTCCCTGTTCTCCATCGGCGGAGACTGTCGGGCCTTTTCAACCAGGCTCGCGTCGTCCGTGTCAACGGTCGAGAGACAGGCGCGCATCGCCCCCTTGTCGCGTATGTGGCGGACCAGAGCGCGCGTGTCCAGGCCCTCGATGGCGACGATCTTCCAGCGCTTCAGGTAAGCGTCCAGAGTCTCTTCCGCGCGCCAGCTTGACATCGTGCGGCTCGCTTCCTTGACGACGAAGCCCTCGACCCATGGGCGCGAGGATTCCGAGTCGGCGCTCGTCACGCCGTAGTTGCCTATGAGCGGATAGGTCATGCAGACGATCTGCCCCGCGTAAGACGGGTCCGTCAGGACCTCCTGGTAGCCCGACATGGAAGTGTTGAAAACCATCTCGCCGCACCTTTCGCCCTCCGCGCCCCACGAGCGACCGCGAAAAGTGCGCCCGTCTTCGAGCGCGAGCAGTGCGGGTTTTGAATCAGTTAAGGCCATTATTTCGGTGTCGCGGTCAATAGAGTTCTGTCGCGCGGCTCACTTCGCCGAAACGGGCGACCCCTCCTTCGGCTTCTCAATCACTTTCCCGTTTCTGTCAATGTAGAACCATTTGCAGGCGGATGCTTCGTTTAACTGCCGCGGCCCGCAGCCTTTGGCCACAGACGCCACCCCATTCTTAAACGGGCGGGCATCATCGAAGCGTGGTTTGATAACGAACTTTCCGGTCCTGTCCATAAACCCGTACTTCAGCCACCAGCCGAAACCGAAACGTCGCTTCGCTATCGGGACTAAGCCTTCCGAGAAATCGAATTCGGCTTCCTTGTTTTTCAAGACGAGTGCCCCGCTCTTATCTATGTAGCCGGACGGGGGGCGCTCCGACTCGTTATGTACCATCGCCAGACCTTCGGAGAAGCGACCGACGCCGTCGTACTCGGGAGCGATGACAATCTTCCCGCTCTTATCTATAAAACCCCACCGGCGGTTGACCTGCACGGCCGCCAGACCTTCCGAGAAATCTTCAGCGTGCTCGAACTGTGGGGCGATTGCCACACGCCCTTCGCCGCCGATGTAGCCGAACCGCTTATCAATGATTACAACGGCCAGGCCGTCTGCGAAATCACGCGCGTGCTCAAACTGCGGGGCAATTACTTCGACGCCCTTCTCGTCCTTGAAGCCGTACTTGCAGACGCGCTTCGGCGGCTCGCCCAGGCAGCTCAGAAAAGTTTTCTGCGGGCGAGATTCCTGTGCGGCCACGTGGGCGGTTAAAGGAAAGGGAGCCGCAGCGGCGTAGAACAGAGATTTGAGCAAAGCATTTCTCATAAAGCCTGAGGTCAGGCCTGCGAACGCAGGAACTGTTGCGCCTCGTTGAGCCAGCGTTTCTCCGTCCGGTACTTGTAGGCGGGCGCGGTCTTGACGGCTTCGATGCACGCCTGCATGGAGTCGGCGGCCTCCCTCTGCCGCCCGAGCCCTGCGAGAGCGCGCCCCATCAGATAAAGTCCTTGCGGGTCCGAGGCGCGATTTGCCAGGAAACGTTCGAGCGCTTCGCGCGCGTCCTCGAATTGGCCTGCCGCCAGGTAGGTCGCGCCCGTCTCGCGCCAGATTTCGTGCTGCGCGTGCGACTGGTCGCGCGCGACGACCTCGTTGAAGTGGTTGATGGCGTCCGGTAGACGCCCCTGCTCGCGCGCGAGCCGACCCAGTTGATAATGTGCGTCCACCTCCTCCGGGTCTATCTCGATGGCGCGCTCGAAGCGCTGGCGCGCCGCGTCAATCTCGCCACGCTGCTGGTGAATCAGGCCCAGATTGTAGTGGGCCGAGGCGTCCGCCGGGTTGAGCGTCGCCGCCTCCAGATTCTGTTTGAATGAGGCGCGCGCTCTCTGCCCGCGCGTCAATTCGCTGAAATAGCCGCGCATGAGTATGAAGAGGAGTATCAGCAGGAAGGGCGACCCCAGGACCGTTCCGAAGATGCGTAGTAAGAAGGGGCCGACGATGAACATGACGATGCCGCTCGTGAGCACGGCGAGCAGAGAGCGCAGGGCGGAAAGCCTGAAGACCTCGCGCACGGCGAAGACGGCCCAGAACGCGAAGAGCGGCAGGATCAGCATCGCGGCGAAGGTGAGCGATTGTACCAACTGGCTGTCAAGCAACTGCCCCATTTCCGGGGAGATGTCCCTACGCTGCACGGCCTCGCTCAGATACTGATGAAACCGCTGCATGAACTCTCTGTCAAAGCCGCTCACGCGCGCGGCGAGAGCCAGAGGGATGGCTGCGAGATTCGCCGCCGTCCACGCGTAAAAGGTGGTCGAGGCAAGCGGCGCATACTCTTGCTGGATAACCAGACGGAGACTCCCGCGTCGCTCGAACAGATTTGCGAGCAGGGCCATCGTCGGCACGAAGACCACTGCGATGAGCAGCAGCGGGAGGACGGATTGAAAGAGGATGTAAAAGATAATGGACGGGCCGCGCGCGACGAACCTCGGGCTAATAAAATTCCATTGCGTGTAGAACCCGTAACCAACCTGCGCGAGCAACGCCAGAAGCATTGCGGGGCCGAGCGGCGAGCGTTCGCGCACCTCGCTCATCCCGCGCGCTGGCGCGTAGAACATCATGAGCAGTGGTCGCAGCCAATTCATCATTATTCAAAACTCACGCTTCAAACATCTGGCGGCCGGCTTAATCCGGCGACTCCTCTTCCGAGCCCGGCGGCGTGGGGCTGGGGCTCGGGCTTTTCGATGGAATGTTGTAGTTGGTCTCGTGCGGGAGAGTGCTCATGCGCGCGAGCGGCCAGTAGCGGAAGAGCGCTTTGCCGTAGATATATTTTTCAGGCACGACCCCCCACGAGCGCGAGTCGCTCGAAGCGTCGCGGTTATCGCCCAGCACGAAGTAGTAGTGCTCCGGCACGCGCGGCGGCGGCGAACTGGTCGCACCCGAATCGTCCTCACAATATTTGTAGAACGCCTTGCCGACTTTCGGCTCCTCCGGGGCCGGCGCGGGCGACGAGAAGTTAGTGCTCGACATCCTCCGGTTCCTCTCCGGGGTGACGTAGGGCTCGTTTAAGAGCACCCCGTTGATAAAGACTCTGCCGTTGCAGAGTACGACCGTTTCGCCGGGCATCCCGATGATGCGCTTGATGTAGCTTTTCGACGGATTTTCCGGAAACCAGAAGACCACTATGTCGCCGCGCTGGAGGTTGGGGAGGCCGTAATAGATCAGCTTGTTGACGAATATTCGTTCGCCGTCGTGCAGGTTCGGCTCCATCGAAGTGCCTTCGACCTTGACCGGTTGGACGACGAAGACGACCAAAAGCGCGGCGAACATCAGGGCGAAGAGCAGGTCGCGCGCGAGCAGGCGCGACTCGGACCAGAAGCTGTGGCGGGCCACGTCGCGCGGTTTGTGGACCTCGATGTCTTTGTCGTCTTCGGCTGCGACGCTGCCAAAAAGCGGAGCCCGACGTTTCTTGATTCCGAACATAGCAAATTAACGATGAGCGATGAATGATGAATGATGAACTGAAAAACCAACGCTTTCATTCATTGTTCATCATTCATACTTCATCATTCCGGTTGAGGTTATCCGTGCGTCCGTGCTTTGTCAACGAGGGATAAAAGAGAGACTGCTTTCTCTCATCCTTGCTTTTCTGGCGGGGCGTCTCTATCATCGGCTCTGACGGTGTAAACCTCTGAGACATCAATCCATTTCCAGAGCTATTTTGAAAGACGGAGGCCGAAGCTGTGATTAAACTCGATATTGTCAACCGTGTGGCGGATCGCACGGGCGTGCCCAAGATGAAGGCCGAACAGGCCGTCGAAGCCCTTTTCCATTCGATGAAAGAAGCCCTGATGCGCGGGGAGCGTATCGAGCTGCGCGGCTTCGGCGTCTTCGTCGTCAAGCCGCGCAAGCGCGGGGTGGGGCGCAACCCGCGAACTGGCGAAGAGGTCGCCATCCCCTCCGGCAAGACCATCCGCTTCAAACCGGGTAAAGAGCTTCAGGCGCACGATAGCGACGAAGAAGAGTCAACCGAAAGCGCCCCGCGCCTGCCCGACGCCACATACTAAAGAAGTGGTCAGTGGTCAGTGGTCGGTGGTCAGTAAGAGCCATTAACTGACCACCGACCACTGACCACTGACCACTGCCTTATGTCTGAATCAGTCCAAGCAATACCGCCGTTTGTTGATTCGCCTGCGCCTTATACGCGCCGCAGGCGAGCGCGCCCGACCGCGCGCGAGTGGAAGAAGCACGGGGCGCTCTTTTTTCTGACCGTGTTGACGGCGACGCTCGCGGGCGTGATGCTCGTCGCAGAGGGTGTTCCGGAGCCAGCGATGGGCGAGCCGACGTCAATCGTCGGCTACGTCTTTTATATCCCCGAATACTATTTCAGGGCCGTCGGCATCTACGTTCAGCACGCCTTTGCTCACCCCACACTGCTGGCGCAGGGCGTCATGTTCGCAAGCTCTCTGCTCGCAATCCTGACGGCGCATGAATTCGGCCATTACCTGGCCTGCCGCCGGTACGGCGTGGACGCCACACTCCCCTACTTCATCCCAGCGCCGCCCCTCTTTCTGGCCGGAACCTTCGGAGCGTTCATTAAGATCAAATCGCCGATTCCGACCAGGCGCGCGCTTTTTGACATCGGCGTGGCCGGACCGCTCGCGGGCTTCGTTGTCGCCGTGCCCGTAGCCGTCATCGGAATCCTGACCCTGAAGCCCGCGCCGCCCGTCACGAGCGACGGCATTCTCTTCGGCGACCCGCTGCTTTTCCGTCTCATCGCTGGCGCTCTTAATATCGAACTCGCGGACAAAGCGCCGAATACTTTTTATTTCGCCGCGTGGATCGGGCTGCTTGTGACGAGTCTCAATCTGATGCCCGTAGGCCAACTGGACGGCGGGCACGCGACCTACTCTCTTTTCGGAGCGCGCATACATCAGTGGCTCGGGCGTGTGGCGTTCGTCCTAGTGGCCTCGCTGGCGATTCTCGGCTGGGTCTGGTTCCGCAGTCCGAGCGGGTTCCTTTACGCGGTGCTGCTCGGCGTTCTGCTGCGCATCAAGCACCCGCGCGTGGAAGACGAGAGTGTGCGGCTTGACCGCCCGCGTCAGATCGTCGCCCTCCTGACGCTGCTGGTCTTCGCGCTCTGTTTCCTGCCGTTCCCGATTAAGATTATCTAGGTCGTGTTGACATTTGGTCTGTCAATTGCCACTAGCTTTAGCTAGTGGATAGCTTTAAAGGTCGGGCGAGAGGCTTTAGCCGAACTCTATTGTTTCAGCTTTCCTTGCGGCTTCAGCCTAACTTGGGCTGAAGCCAATAAGGAAGGAAGTTTCTCCTTAAATTCGGCTCAAGCCACCTTGTTTGTGCGCTCCGCCCCACTAGCTAAAGCTAGTGGCAATTGAAACGAAAAACCAAATATCAACCGAACCTAGAAAGATTTTGACCGCCGGGCGACGCGAGAGAAGGTGCGCCGCGCACTGGCGGTCAAAGGATTTCGGCGTGCTCGCTTTTTAAACTTAACGCACCGCCTGCGGCGGGTCCGGCGGCAGGGGCGCGGCGGTCAAAGGCGGCGGCACCGCCAGCTCACCCAAATGCGCGTGACCTCTCTTCGGAGGGCTTGACGGGTAAATCCGCTCGAACTCAAGATCGAACCTGCTCGCGGGCGGCGGCGAGAAACTTCTGTAACGTTGGTAATAGCCTCTCTTGCACGGCGCGCGCTCGAAGCTCTGCAAGGGCCGGAAACCGCCCAGCACCATGGCTGCGGCCACGCCGATGGCGAACGTCAGCAGTCCGACGAGGAGACGTAGGATGAAGCGTCTGGTTCGTGTGTTCATGTTGTCCTTCCTTTATGAGAGCAAAGATGCTCGCCGGAGCACGCGGGTTGACCGCACTGGTTTCCAGTCCAGATTTTAAGCGGCCTCCCCGGCGGGCAAGAGCCCCCTGATTTCCCGCACGACCTGCTCGACCTCTTTCTGGCCCGCGAGCGCAATCATAAAAAATTTATAGCCCTGATGGAAACAGAGAACGCCATTACTGAAGAGCCAGATGCCATCAAGGAAGGGATTGCCGCCGAGTATCCAGCTAATGGGCGCGCCCGTGATCGCGCCGGGCTGGAAGATCTGCGCCCACATGGCGACGCCTGCCGCGCAACTGAATGCCCCAAGCAGCGGCGCGCCGACGTGCTTGACTATCCTGCGCTCGAACTCGACGCGCTTTCGTTCGGCTTCCGTCAACTCGCCCCCGGCGATCAGCGTCTCGCGCTTTCGCAAATAGCCGTCATACTTTTCGCTGATTTTACGCAGCCCGTAAACTGGAAGCGCGGAGTGCGTGAACCAGTGCGGGTGCGACCCCAGGAGGACCGCGTCGAGGCTCGGGAAAGAGGCTCCAAGGCGCGCGCCCGCGACTAAAGAGAAGGTGACAAACGCCGCCTTGCCCGGATTCTCCTTGATCCACTCGCGCGCCTTGACGAGCCCAGCGGTTGAGGCGATGGAGGCGCGCGTAAATCGCGCGCCCGCGCTCGCAAAGCGCGAGGCGCGTTCGTAATAATGCTTCGCCCCGTCGAAGACCTCTCCGGCCTTCTCCCCGGCCGCTCCGGCAACGTTTTTGATTGCCTCTCCGGCCTCGCGTGCGTGGCGGGCGGCCTCCTCGGCCGCGCGTCGCGCGCGGTCACGCACTTCGTACTCTTCGCCAAGGCGTTCGGCCTCGGCGCGGACCTTCTCGGCCCCGCTGGCCAGGGTTTCCGCCCCGCGCCGCGCCGCGTCCTGGGCCGCGCGGGCGCTCTCTTCGACGCGGTCTTTGATTCCGAACTTTTCATCCAGCTCGCGCGCCTTGCGCCGCGCCGCGCGCTGCCATTCGTCCAATTTATCTTTGTAATCGGGCATTATTGTCAAAAGCCTCGCTCAGAGTTTCAGGTCTCAGGTTTCAGGTTTCAAGTTAAAAACCTGAAACTCGGAACTTGGAACCTGAAACTTCTGCTTATTGTACGTCGAGCGGCTGCCGTCGGTTCTCTTCCGTCGGCGTCCCGCGCTCCACGCGGTCGCGCCCGGAGCGTTTCGCCTCGTAAAGCGCCACGTCCGCAACGGCCATCAACTCGCGCCCGGCCGCTGCGGTCGTCGGGAATTCCGCCACGCCGAAACTGGCCGTGATCCGACCGACAGTGGGAATCTCCATCTCCCTGATAGCCTCGCGGAGGCGCTCCGCCACGTCCACGCCGCCATCGAAATCGGTCTCGGGCAGGATGACCGCGAACTCCTCGCCGCCGATGCGCGCCGCCAGGTCAATGCCGCGCGTCCCCGCCTGCAGCGTTAAAGAGAGGCGGCGGATCGCTTCGTCCCCGGCCTCGTGCCCATAAGTGTCGTTCACTTGCTTGAAATTGTCTATGTCTAAAAGAAGGAGACAGAACGGGCGGTTGTAACGGAGCGTGCGCGACACTTCCCGGTCAAGCTGCCGCTCGAAACGGCGACGATTGGCGAGGCCGGTCAAATGATCCGTGAAGGCCTCTTCCTCGCAGGTGTCCAGATAATGCTTGAAGTCCAGCAGGGTGCGCGCCCGCGCCAGCAGCAGGTCAATGTCCGTCGGGTCCGTGATGTAGCCCAGCGCCCCGACCTCTGAGCCGCGCCTCAGGTCCTGCGCCGCATTCCTGGCCGCGGTCTGGATGATAATGGGAAGGAAACGCGTCTGCGGGTTGGCGCGAACCCTTCGCGCCAGCTCGTAGCCGTCCAGCTTCGGCATCATGACGTCCGTGATGATGAGGTCCGGCAGATAAGACTCGATGGCGGCCAGCCCCTCCTCGCCGTCGTTGGCCGTGCGGACTTCGTAGCCTGCCATCTGAAGGGCGACCGTCAGGAGTGTGCGTTTGTCCGGGTCGTCGTCAACAACCAGGACGCTGAATTTTCCTACCATAAAATTAGTTTTGAATTATGAGTTTTGAATTATGAATTAAAAGCTTTTGGCCTCAATTCAAAATTCAAAACTCATAATTCATAATTCCTAAAATCTGCTTGCGCGCTTTTCCTCTTCCGTGCTAGAGTGTGATTTCTTCAGTTGTTGTCCCCGGTTCGCGTATAAATCTCCAACCTTATTCTCGAATCCGTGCAAGAACTGAGAAACCATTTTCGCCTCGCGCTACAACAAGAAGGCGTCTCCTTACCAATTCCGAATTTTACCCTAGAACCATTTTCCAGCGTGTCACAAATCACGAGCAAAGGGGCGCTCAAATAGACGAAACTTTCGGTCTATGCTCTCGCCTAAAAAAATTTTAAGGAAATGATTCCCCCATGTTACAAAAACGCGCCTGCGACCTGAGTAACGAAGATCGTGCTGCATATTTGCGCCAATCGGATTTCGGCTATTGCCTGGACGAGGAGCTCTTGGCGCGCTTCGCCGCACAATCTTTTGCAATTGACTATCGCCGCCGTCGCTTCATCTACCGCGCCGACGACCCGGCCGACTCGCTCTACCTGATCGCGCGCGGTCGCGTCAAACTCTGCCGCGTCGAGGAGGCATCGGGGCGCGAAGCCGTGATAGACATTTTATCCGCCGGCTCGCTCTTCGGCGAGTCGGCGCTCTACTCGGGCGGGGGGCGCGAGAAATGCGCGGTCGCTTATGAGAACTCCCGCCTGCTGCGGATTCCTGCGGGGGATTTTAAAGAGGGGATGGCGGAAAACCGCTCGCTTTATGATTACACCTTCCGCCTTATCGGTCAACGCCTGGCCCGCGCCGAGCGCCTCGTCGCGGATTTCGCGCTCGACGCTATCCCTGCGCGCCTCGAAAAGCTGCTGCTCGAATTTTCCAGGCGCTACGGCATCTCTGAAACCGGCGGAGTGTTGATAGATATCTCCCTGCCTCACCGCGAGATCGCGTCCATCGTCGGCTCTACGCGTGAGAGCGTGACCGTCCGCTTGAACGCCATGCGCCGCGAAGGTATCATTGATTTCGTTGATCGCAAGATTCTCATCAAACGTCCTGAATCATTAGTAGTAGCGTGAGTCGTAAATCGTGAATGGTAAATCGTAAATAGAGAAAGACTGTTCGACGATTCACGATTCACGATTCACGATTTACGAACCTATGAAGTGTCCGACCTGCGGGAAACCTGCCGAGTGGCAAGATAACCCTCACCGCCCTTTCTGCTCCGAACGCTGCAAGCTGATAGACTTCGGCCGCTGGGCTAACGAAGAGTACCGTATGCCCGTCGAAGACTCCACGCCGATTGCCGAGAAGGATGACGAGCCTGCAAGCTCAGAGAAGCCGGATTAAGTCTTGATGCCGCTTCGCCCAATCTCACCTCCCTGTTAGAATGCCTTGACGAATTTGTCCAAATCCGGGAGCCGGCAAGAATGCGGTCCGTTTTTTTAAGTGCCCGAAGCCTGTGGATGAGGAAGCTTGCGACGCTCTCGCTTTCTCTCTTCCTGTTGTTCGCGGCTGCCTGCGGCGGCGCGTCCGGCGAGGTCGGAAGGTCCAGGACGCCTTCCGGCCAGTCCATGCCGCGCACTTCTCTTCCGATGCCGCCCGTGGACGCAGACAAAAGCGCGCAGAGTTTTACGCTTCTGGATAATAGTCGTGTGACGCTGTCCGAGTACGTGGGGCAGGTCGTCGTGCTCGACTTCTGGGCGACGTATTGCCCGCCCTGTCGCGAGGAAGCGCCGCGCCTGGACGCCCTGCAACAGCGCTTCGCAGATAAAGGGCTGCGCGTCATCGGCCTCAATGTCGGCGGGCCCGATGATCACCCCAAGATTCCGGAGTTCGCCCGGCAGTTCAATCTCAAGTACACGCTCGGCATCCCGGACCAGGAGATGATTAATCTCTACGTGGGGGACGGCGGTAAGATTCCGCAAACCTACGTCTTTGATCGAAGAGGGCGGATCATCAAACATTTCGACGGCTACGACGCCGCCGCCTCCGCAGAGCTTGAGCGCACTGTTGAAAACGCAGTGACAAGTGACGAGTGACAAGTGACGAGAAAAAAACTCGTTCCAGCTTGTCACTCGTCACTTGTCACTCATCACTGATCTTATGCCCCGTGACATTCCCGTCGGTAATGGCTCGCTGCTCGTCACCTTTGACGAGTTGTATCAAATACGCGACATCTATTTCCCGCACGTCGGCAAGGAGAACCACTCCGAAGGCCACCCTTTTCGCTTCGGCCTCTGGGTGGACGGAGAGTTTTCGTGGGTCAGCGATAAGGGCTGGGCGCGTGAGTTGAATTACTTGAGCGAGACCCTCGTCACAGAAGTGCGCCTCACGAACGAAGCGCTTAACGTCGAAATCGTCTCAAACGACGCCGTTGATTCGCACGAAAACATTTTCGTCCGCCGGCTCACTCTCAGGAACATGGAAGAGGAGCGGCGCGAATTCCGTCTCTTCTTTCACCAGGACTTTTACATCTCCGAATCGGAAGTCGGCGACACGGCCTATTTCGACCCCGAGACACGCTCCCTCATACACTACAAGGGTCAGCGGTACTTCCTGGTCTCGACCGACGCGCCCGCTGGGGTGGAAACGTTTGCGACGGGCCGCAAAGCCTTCAAGGGCGCGGAAGGGACCTGGCGCGACGCTGAGGACGGAGTTTTGGGCGAGGGCGCGATTACGGAAGGCTCCGTTGATTCGACCATCGGGCGCACACTCGTCCTGGAGGCGGGGGCAACGGCCGAGGCCTTCTACTGGATCGCCGCGGGAACTTCCTACAGCGAAGTCGCGAAACTCAACCGGCTCGTGCACGAGCGCGGCCCGCGTAAGCTCGTCGAGCGCACGCATGATTACTGGCGCGCGTGGGTCAACAAGAACGAGACGGATTTCGGGAACCTCCCGCCGGAGGTCGTCCGCCTCTACAAACGCTCGCTGCTGGTCGTCCGCACGCAGATTGATCACGGCGGCGCGATCCTCGCGGCCAACGATTCCGACGTCACCCTGCGGGCGACAGACCATTACAGTTACCTCTGGCCGCGCGACGGCGCGCTCGTGGCCTACGCGCTTGATCTTGCGGGCCATAACAACCTGCCGCGCCTCTTCTTCGACCTTTGCGGCAAGATCATCACGCCCGAAGGATATTTTTTGCAGAAGTACAACCCGGACGGCTCGGTCGCCTCTGGCTGGCATGCCTCCTGGGACCCTTACACCAAACAACGGCTCGTGCCGATTCAGGAGGACGAGACGGCGCTCGTCCTCTGGGCGCTCTGGAATCATTACGACGAATTCCGAGACATAGAGTTTGCGAGCAGGCTTTACAGGCGACTGATCACACGCGCGGCCGATTTTATGGTCAGATTCCGTGACGAAGTGACAGGCTTGCCGAAACCTTCCTGGAATTTGTGGGAGGACCGTCGCGCCGTACACACCTTCACCTGCGCGACCGTCGTCGGCGGCCTGCGCGCGGCGGCAAATTTTGCGACGCTTTTCGGCGAGCCCGAGCTGGCGACCAGATATGAGCAGGCGGCGCTGGAAGTCGTCGAGGGGATGCGCTCCCTTCTCTACCGCCCTGAGCTTCAACGCTTCGCCAGATCAATCACGCCCGCGGCCGGCGGGTTTGAGGTTGACGAGACGATTGATGCCTCGCTCTTCGGCATCTTCTACTTCGGGGCATTCGCGCCAGACGACCCGCTGGTGCGCGCGACCATGAGCGCGGTCGAGCGGCATCTGTGGGCGAAGACGGATGTCGGAGGCTGCGCGCGATATGAAGGCGATGGGTATATGCGCGTGACGGACGACGCCGAGCGGGTTCCCGGCAACCCCTGGTTCATCTGCACGCTCTGGCTGGCCGATTACCGGATTGCGTCGGCGCGCAATCTGGAAGACCTGGAGAGCGCTGTGGAGATTCTCGAATGGGTCGTCGGGCGCGCCCTGCCTTCGGGCGTGCTCGCCGAGCAGGTTGACCCTCTGACGGGCGCGCCGCTTTCGGTTTCGCCCTTGACGTGGTCCCATTCGACGGTCGTCGCGACGGTCATCGCGTACCTGCGAAAACTGGAGGCGCTCCTTGAGTGTGATGCCTGCGGGCGACCGCTTTTCCGTTACGACCGGCGCGCGCGAAGAGTCTATTAATGCAAAATTAAAAATGTAAAATGCAAAATGGAAGGCGAGAGGATTACTCTTCGCTCTTCATTTTGCATTTTTCCTTTTGCATTTTTAATTTTTAAATGTAGATAATGGACGCATTGTGAGAAAAGCTAAAATTCTGGCTACGGTGGGCCCCGCCTCGCGCGAGCCTGTGATGCTGGAGGCGCTCCTGGCGGCTGGCGTTAACGGCGTGCGCATCAATATGTCGCACGGCACACAGGACGAGCACGCCGAAAATATCAAACGCGCTCGCGCCGCTTCCGAGAGGATGAAACGCCCTCTCTCCGTCCTCGTTGACCTTTCGGGGCCGAAGATCAGAACGGGCGTGCTCAAAAACGGCCAGCCAGTCACCCTCGAAGCCAACTCGCTCTTCACGATCACGACGCGCTCGGTCGCCGGGGACGCGCGGGAAGTCTCGACCAATTACACAGGGATGGCGAGAGATGTGAAGCCCGGAGCGCGCCTCCTGCTCGACGACGGGTTGATCGAGCTTAACGTCGAGCGGACGACCGACACAGACGTCGTCTGCCGCGTCATCAACGGCGGGACTTTGGGCGAGCGCAAAGGCATCAACCTCCCCGGTATCATTCTTCCGATTCCGTCCCTGACGGACAAGGACCGGCGCGACTTGCAGTGGGCCGTGCGCCAGGCCGTTGATTACATCGCGCTCTCTTTTGTGCGTCGCGCGCAGGATTGTATTGAGGCGAAGGCGCTGATTCAGAACGCCGGAGGACACCAACCGCTCGTCGCGAAGATCGAGAAGGCCGAAGCCATAGACCACCTGGACGAAATCATCGCGGCGGCGGACGGCGTGATGGTGGCGCGCGGAGATTTGGGGGTCGAGACAGGCGTCGAACTCGTCCCCGTTTACCAGAAGCGGATCATCGAGCAGGCGGTTCTTGCGGGCAAGTTCGTCATCACGGCCACACAGATGCTGCAATCAATGGTGACCAACCCGCGCCCGACGCGCGCCGAGGCTTCGGACGTGGCGAACGCCGTCTGGGACGGGACAGACTGCCTGATGCTCTCGAACGAAACCGCCATAGGGCAGAACCCAGTGGCGGCTGCGGCGACGATGGCGCGCATCATCGAGTCCGCAGAGACGGGCAGAAACACAGGGTCGAGCGAAGTTCACAAGTGGGCTGGCAAGCAGTCCGGAAAGTTCAGCCGCGCGCTCTGCGAGGCCGCGGCGTTCGCCGCCGAAGAGATGGGCATTAAGACCACGGCCGTCTTTACGGAATCGGGCCTGATGGCACGCCGCCTGTCGGCCCTGCGTCCGGATCAACGCATCGTCGCGCTGACCAATTCAAGAGACGTCAAAAACGAACTGGCGTTGATCTGGGCTGTCGAACCAATTGTCATTACGGCCTGCGACAGCACGGAAGAGATGGTCAAGACGGGCGAGCGAGCGCTTCTCGAAGCGGGCATTGTGGGACAGGGCGAGATGGTCGTCCTGATGGCTGGCAAGCTCTCAGGCTTAGGGCTCTCAAGGTCCGTCAAGCTGCACGAGATCGGCGACGCCGGCAGGCAACAATAAAGCAGGAGTCAGGAGTCAGGAGCCAGAATACAGAAGAAAAACGGTTCTCCGCCTTATCATTCTGACTTCTGGCTCCTGACTCCTGCTTTTACTCCGCTCCCACCATCCGGCCGACAGATTCTTTGTTGTCGGTCGCGCTCGCGTGTGTCCCGCTCGGGGTTGTTTGCGGGTGTCGCCAGTTGTCGAGGATTCCGACCTGATGTACGCATTGCAGCGTGCACGTAGGCGCACACCACTTCTCAGTCTTGTACTCGCGCTCGAAATCTTTCATCGTGTACTCTTCGAGCGGGATGCCAGGAGTCCCACGCTGCTGCGAACACCAGTGAACCAGCCCGTCCTCGCAGATGTAGAGGTAGCGAGCGCCTGCGCGGCAGCGCCATTCGTACGGCTTGCCTTCGGCGATTGAGTCCTGAAACCAGTTGAGCCGCGCGTGGTCGCGGTTACCCAGCTTCTTGACCTGCTGGAAAATCTCCTTCTCCCTCTCACTGAGAGGCTTCAGCGTCCCGTCGTGATCGTGGATGACGCCGACCGTGCTTGAGAAGCCGAGTTCGACCGCGCGGCGCGCAATCACGAGCGCGTCCTCGGGCGTTTTGATACCGCCGCCGATGACGGAGTTGATGTTGACGTGAAACTCCGCGTGCTCCGCGAGGTGCTGCAACTTCTTGTCCAGATTCTTGAGACTCTTCTTGGAGATATTGTCAGGCTCGACGTTGTCTATGCTGATCTGTAGGTATTCGAGCCCCGCGTCGTTCAGGCGGCGAATGCGTTCGGGCGTGAAGTAGTAGCCGTTGGAAATCAACCCGGCGATCATCTTGTGCGAGCGTATGCGACGAATGATCTCGTCCAGGTCCGGGTGCATTAAAGGCTCGCCGCCCGAAATCGTGACGATTGAGGTGCCGAGCTCCGCGAGTTTGTCCAGACGCCGCTTCATCAAGTCGAGCGGCACGGGGTCGGAAACCTTATCGTACTCGTTGCAATAGCCGCAGGCGAGATTGCAGCGCCGCATCGGGATGATGTGCGCGAGCACGGGGTGCTTCGTCGAAAGCAGCGCGCGCGAGATGAAACTCGCCTCGCGCAACTTGAGTCTGAGAAATTTACTTCTCTTCATTTAACCAGGGAGTCAATACGGCCTGCGGTAGCGGGCAGTGCTGACCTACATTGAGCTACATGTAAAGCGCAGGATATGCGAGGCGCTCCCGCTTTGGCAAGAAGCATGCCCGCACGTCTTAAACAGCGAAGGGCTTCGGTCTTTAAACTCCGAAGCCCTTTGCTTCTAAACTGACGCAGCCCGGCTCAGGCCGGGATGATCTTAAAGCTCGAATCTATTTTCAGGACGAACTCGTCGAATGAGAACGAGGCGTTGCGCTGAAGATTCGTCAGGCGCACGCTCGTCGAGTCGTCGTTCTTCTCAACGACTTTGGTCTGGATGGGCATTCCGTTGGCGTCAATCCAGGCCTCGGCCCATTTGAACTTCTCTGCGCCTTTCGGCACGAGCTTCACGTGTGTGGCGACCACGCCGCCCCACAAAGTCTCTTCGCCCAGGTTCTCCACGTTATAGCGTGCGGCCAGTTGCTGCTTCGACATGCTCAGAAATTCCAGAGCCGAGCGGGCCTTGCTGCCTTCTTTGGAGGACCCGGCCTTGCCCTGATAGCACATGTTGAGGCGCGGGCGGCAGAGCATAAACTGCCCGTTGGCTACAGACAGAGTCTCCCTTGCCGGGGACATCCAGTCAACGCGGACGTTCGCGTTGCGACCCGCCGCCGGAACATAAAGCACGATCCCACTGTACCTGTCCTCATCCCTTGTCTGCGCGTTGTATTTGACCATATCAACGCTGGCGCGCAGCGATTTCATACCTTGCCGATTGCGCTCCATGCGGTTCAGCAGAGAGCTGACGAATCCTGGACCTTGCGCGTGCGTTTCCGTCGGGGAGATAACGGCAACTGCGGCCACCAAAAGAGCAACCGCCAGGCCGAGGGGAACAAGTTTCTTCATACACACTCCTTAATAAAATGCCGGCCTCCCGTGGAGACCGAAAATCCCGCCGATTATCTTTGTATGATTACCTGATGTCAACCTCTTGGGCGACGATTTGCTCGTTCCCATCCGGTCCCGGCCGGGCGCTGATAACGCTCACATCGGTTCGACCTGTTATAGTACGCGGGCGATTTTCAATCTGATTTTGCGTCCCGCTTGCCAGGAAATTATCCATAACCGAGAGGATAACCGTTGAGGCAACCGCTTTTTGATGCCCGGACCCCTGCGCCGGTTCGCCGCGAGACCAGTTCTTCATCGCTGCGCCCGTGTCAAACCAGCTCTGCGGAGTCAGGAAAATAAAGGCGAGAATGAGCGCGCACAGCACGTCATATTGCCAGGTGTTGCGTGCGTAGCCCCAGAAGAAGAGCTTCTTGATCGTGCGAAAAATGTAGCCCATATCTCGATTGCGGATTTCGGATTGCGGAATGCGGATTGAGAAGAGCGGAAGCCATGCTTTTTCAATTCGCATTCCGCAATCCGAAATCCGCAATATTATTGGCCAACTGTCGGATTTAGCCGACGCTTGCCAGACCCGGATAACTAGTTTAACCGCTTAAACCCGGCCTTTCAATCTTCCCGCCAACTACATTTGCACGTTCTGTGCCGGTTCGACGATCTGGCCGTCGCGCATCTGGACGATGCGCTTGCACATGGCGGCAGCTTCCGGGTTGTGCGTAATCATGATGATGGTTTGATTGAAGCGATAGTTCAGCTCCTGAAACATGTTGAGCACGATGGCAGAGTTTTCCGTGTCCAGATTCCCGGTCGGCTCGTCCGCGAGAATGATGGCGGGGCGCGTGACCACTGCGCGCGCCAGGGCCACACGCTGCTGCTCGCCGCCCGATAACTCAAGCGGTTTGTGATGCATCTTGTCTTCGAGGCGCAGGAGGCGCAGGACGTCGCGCCGCCTTTCCGGATCGTCCTTGCCGTTACTCTGGATGCTCTCCGCAAGGCGCAGATTGCCTTCAGCCGTCAGCGTCGGGAAAAGATTGAAACGTTGAAAAACGAACCCGATCTTGCGGCGGCGGATGTCCGTGCGCCTGGCGTCCGAGGCGGCCGTCAAATCTTCATCGTCAATGATGATGCGCCCGCTCGTCGGCGTCAGCAGCCCCCCGAGCAGGTGCAGCATAGTGGATTTGCCGCAGCCCGAAGGACCCATGATGGCGACGAATTCGCCCTCCTGCACCTCCAGCGACACGCCGCGCAGCGCCGGCACATCCACGCGGCCCACGCGGTAAACTTTTTCCAGATTCTCAGCCTGTAGGATTGTTCTCATCGTGAATCGTAAATAGTAAATCGTAAATCGTGAATAGAAAAGCCGCCGCCGTCTATTTACGATTTACGATTCACGATTTACTCGTAGGATAGTGCGCTCACGGCATCCAGATTCGCGGCGCGCACCGCTGGGTAGAGCGCGCCGACGGCACCGCCCAGCAGTCCGATTAAAGCGGCGGCCACGGCCCAGCCCCAGCCGTATTCGAAAACGAGCCCGTACGCGCGGTGAATCAGAGCGCCCGCAACCAACGCCACGGTGAAGCCCAGGACGAGTCCGAGGGCGCTGATCAATATCGCTTCCTTCTCAATCGTGCCGATGATATATCCGCGCGAAGCTCCCATCGCTTTCAGGATTCCGATTTCGCGCGTCCGCTCCGTAATGGTCGTGTACATCGCCAGCATGACGACCAGCGCGCTGACGACGGCCGCCAGTCCGACCAGCACTTTTAAGAACAGCCCCAGGAAAGGGATGCTCTTCTCGATGCTGGTAAAGACGTCGCGCGTGAACTGAATATCGTTGCCCGGCAGTTCCCTGTTGATGCGTTCGGCGAGAGCCTTCTCGTTCACGCCGTCCTTCGCCTTAACCAGAATGTATGTGCACTTATCCGGCGACTCAAGCCTGTACTGCATGTCGCCGAGCGACATCTTGACGCGTGCTCCGGATTCCGGCGCGTAGATGCCGACGACGCGATGGGGGATGTCGCCGAAGAGATTCAGCATCCCGCCGACGCCGACCTGACTGTTGCGGGCTTTCGTCTCGTCAATGATGATCTCAGGGGGCTCATTAGCCCCCTCGGCCTCCGCCGTGCGCGCCTGAGGCGCGCGCCCCTCGACGATGCGCAGGCCATTCATGTCGGCGAAATCTTTCCAGTCAACCCCCTCGACCTGCTCGAAGCCGAAGCCTGCGCCGCCCTGGAAGACGTAGCGGATCACGGGCACGGCCGACGCCACGCCTTCGACCTTTTTCAGGTCCTCGGCAATCCTGACCGGAAGATTCGCGTTCGAGCTCGTCACATTGTCCATCGTCCCGGACCGCGTGAGGATGATCTCCGCGCGAAGATTCTGCGAGCGCCGCTGGAGGTCGTTAGACATCCCCCGCGCCAACCCGGTGAACAACATCACCAGCGCCACGCCCAGCGCGACGCCGACCACGCTCACGAGCGAGCGTATCGGGCGCTGACGGATGTTGGCTGTGATGAGATTGTCCATTGAAAATCAGTGACAAGTGACAGGTGACGAGTGACGAGCAAGACAAGCGTTTTCTCTTGTCACTCGTCACCTGTCACTTGTCACTGCCTTGTGCTCGCTGCTTCTCGCGCTCGTCCAGGTCCAGTTCGGGCAGTTGCTGTTTATTTTCGAGGACGAAAACTTCCGACGGGTACTCTTTGTTAAGGACGACCGATTCCGGCGCTTGATAGTTGATGCTCAGCTTGTAACGGTCGTGCGGGCGCGTCAGCTCGACGCGCGAGGGCATGACGAGGCGGCCGTCATCGCCGAAGTTCTTCGGGTCGTAGTAGGAAATGTCCGAATCGAGCATCCCGTCCTTGTCGAAAGTCTGCATCCGCGCCAGCCGGATGCCATTGACGCGGTCGAACCAGAAGCGGCGCACAAGGCGCGCCCCGGTCGAGTCTTCGGGCGCCAACTCGTCCAGAAGATAGTAGCCGCGCACGACGCCCTCTCCCTTTTTCCCGCGCGAAGAGCGCATGTCCGCTTCCTCTTCTTGATAAAACTCGCTCCGCGCATAAATGAGCCCGGAATCGGCTCGCGATTGAATGGGGCGAATCATGAGCGCGTCCGTGAAATGCTGCGGGCGCAGGTTGGAGAGCGCGCTGACCGTGCGCTCGCCGTTCTGGCCCTTCTTCTTTTTGTCGCCCGGGCGCTGCTCCTCCATTTCGAGCTTCGGATAGACGGCGTTATTGGTCCCGCGCACGAAGCGTTTATATTTCTCGTCCCCCTGAAAGACCGCGACACGGAAACGCTCGCCGTCCGAAGTCATCTCGGCGATATTTGTGCCGACAAAGGGCGCTTGAATCTTGAGATAAATCTGGCCGGGCCGCTGCAAGTAAACGGTCCCGTCAGCCGTCCTGTATTTCTCCGCCAGGCCCGCTTCGGCAAACGAGTTGTCCTGAATCTGTATATCAACCTTGCCCTTGATGGAGCGGACTGCCGCCAGGCGGTTGACCTCTGCGATGAGTTGCGCCGTGCTTGCTTCCGCGAGAGGCCCGAGCAGGGTTTTCACTTTCACTTCCCGCTTGACGCCGAACAGGCTGGCGCAACCGCTCATGAAGAGCAAAGCGGGCGCGAGTATGGCAGCGAGGGCGGCACGCGCAAATGATCTTTTCCGCAAAGAGAATGAGATAAGCATCAATTAAAAGTGCGAAGGCTCTGGATTATCCACCTGAACGATAATAATCTTAATAAAATTAAGTCAAGCAAGCTAACAAAGAGCGTTCGGCATTGTCAACGAACGCGCGGCGCTCCCGGTGTGGGCCGAGAGACCTTACAGCCGCCCGGGTGGCCGCCAAAACTTCAAGATACGGCAAAGGATGATTTGCGCCGTCCGTCCGCAGGCTTCGCCAGGGAGCGCTTGATAAAGACGTCCAGACCTTGCAGGCCGAAGCTCGATGAGAGGAACGCGATTCTTTCGTCATTGGTCCCACCCAGAGAGCCGTCGAGCGCGTCGGTCGAATGGTACTTGGTCTCAACAGACTCTTTTCTGGCGTTTCGCGCGCCGAGGCGCGCCAGCAAGTGACATACAGCGCGATAGACGAACCAGTAGCCGATAACGTTCGGCCCCGGCAGCGGCGCCAGCAGGACGGTCAGCGGGGAGACCAGAGCGTTCGTGACGAACCAGAAAGCGTGCCTCCCCTGCCGGCCCTTGAGATATTCCCTCCAGAGCGTGTCCGCTTTTTCTTCAGTGAGCGTTTGCGGGTGATAAATCTTGAGCGCGCGTGCGCCGCGCAAAGACCTGAGCAAAGGCTCGTCGGGCGCGATACGCTTCTGCAATCTCTCCCAGATGCGGCGCACGCGCAGGCCCACGCCCTTCTCAGACTCCTTCAGGACGGCCTGTAAACTTTTCTGCTTCCGCTCGGCCCAGCCGCGGACGCCGCCACGCGGCGGGACAGGCTCGGCTTCGGCAATCGTCTCCGGGCCCTCCGAATAGAAAACGCATCGCTCGCCCTCTAGATTCAGTAAATAGATTTTCACTCAAATCGCTCCATAATCAGGGCTCAGGGGCCGGGGGCCAGTGAAAGCTTTTTCTTTTCCGGCCCCGACACCCGTCCCCTACTTCCCACTTTTGATTCGTCGCCGCTCTTGAACGAGCTCTTTTAAAATACGGCTCACAACTTCTCCGGCCACGCCGTCAAGGCCGAGCGATTGCCCGGCCACCCCGTCCCAGAACTCGTCAAGACCGCGCACGCCTGCGCGCTCGAAGGCGAGCGTCTGCACAAGCAGATCAATCACGTCGGCCGCTTTGACGAGGCGTGCCTCTAAACTCGCGCGCTCCTCGTAGTCCTCGTGCAGCGCGCTGTAGGTTGCGGCGACGTTGAGTGGTCCGAGCTCTTTCACCATCTCGTCGAAGGCAGCGCGCTCGGCACGCCTTCTCACTTCCGCCCCGAAATAATTGGTGGCCGTGCGCGGCATATCGCCCACGCGCGCCTCTGCCCAGTCGTGCAAGAGCGCGATTCTTAAGACGCGCTCGATGTCGAGGGCCACGCCGCGCTCCATCAACTCGTCTGCCAGGAGCATCGCGGCCACGGCGACTCCGTAAGAATGGTCGGCGACAGATTCCGCGCCCTGCGCGATCCCGCGCAGCATCCAGCCCGTGCGCTCCAGGCCCTTGAGACGTTGAAGTTCTATCAGTGTGGAAATCATATTTGGGGGTCGGGGGTCGGGGGCGGGGGGTCAGAAAGAGGGAACAATCCGTCCCCTGTCCCCTGGCCCCCGTCCCCCACAAACATTTTTCCGGGGTTGAGAATCCCGTTCGGGTCGAGGGCGCGCTTGATCCGTTTCATAGCCTCGACGGTCGTGTAGTTAAGCGCCATGTCCAGATAGGGCGCTTTGACATAGCCGATGCCGTGCTCGCCGCTGATCGTGCCGCCAAGCTCGACCGCCACGCCGAAGGTATCACGCACGGCCTCACGCGCACGGCGCACGGCTTCTTTGTCCTCACGGTCGCACATGAAATTGACGTGAATGTTGCCGTCGCCCGCGTGACCGAAGTTGACGACAAACGTTTGAAGCCGCCGCCCTATCTCTTCCACACGCTCGATCAGCTCCGGCACGCGCGAGCGCGGCACGACCACGTCTTCGTTAAATTTGAGCGTTCCGAACCTCTTAATCGCAGGCGATAGCGCGCGCCGGACGTCCCACAGGCGGTCCTCCTCTTCGCGCGTCGTGGCGCGAACGAGCGAGTAACCGCCGCCCTCGCGCAAGACCTCCTCGATGAGGCGCGACGTGCGCAAGACCTCTTCCTTTGATCCATCAACCGAGACCAGAAGTAACGCTTCGGCGTCTTCCGCCAGGCCGAAAGCGTACATGGATTCGACCGCTCTAATAGAGTTTCTGTCGAGAACCTCAATCGCCACGGGCGTGACGCGGGCGCGCGAAAAGCGCGCGACGCAGGCGCAGGCCTCGCGCATTGAATGGAAAGTGGCGCGCACGGTATTGGTCGCTTCGGGCAGCGGCAGCAGCCTCAAAGTCGCCTCCGTAATGATGCCGAGCATTCCTTCGGAGCCGCACATCAGCCCGGTCAAATCAAAGCCGACCACGTTCTTGCTGGTCTTTCCGCCCGTGTGTATGATCTCGCCCGTCGGCGTCACGACTTCGAGGCCGAGGACGTAATGTTTCGTCACGCCGTACTTGGCCGAGCGTATCCCGCCAGCGTTCTCTGCGATGTTGCCGCCGATGAAAGACTCTTTGTAGGAGGCCGGGTCCGGCGGATAGAAAAGCCCTTCGGCTTCGACGGCCTGTTGCAGGGCGTAAGTCGTCACGCCCGGCTCCGTCGTCACGTAGAGGTCGTCCGCACTGATCTCCCTGATGCGATTCATGCGGTCGGTCCCGATGACGACGCCGCCTTCGACGGGGACGGCCCCGCCCGTGTAGCCGACGCCTCCGCCGCGCGCCGTCACGGGGAAGCGTGCTTCGTTAGCCAGCCACAGAATCGAAGCCACCTCCGCGGCCGTGCTCGGGAGAAGAACGGCTTCCGGCGGAAACTTCTCCTTGACGGCATCCTGCGCGTAAGGCTCTACCTTCTCCGTGTCAACGATGACGTGCTCCGCGCCGACGATTTCGCGAAGGCGCTCAAGCACACGAGCCTCCGAGGCGGCCGTGCGTGCGCGCGTGCTTCCCGCGTTGATTCCAAGAGAGCGGCTCATCTGTCGGTTTTCATCCCGTAATTAATTACGCCGGGCCATCATAATACCAGATGGCGGCGCAAAGTAAGGTTGAAGCCGCATCTTCCGATCTCAAAAAGAAGGGCGGTGGTCCGAGATTGCCCGGACCACCGCCCTGTCGTTTCGTTCTGCTTCTTCGCCTTTACTGGTCGTTATCGCGGCCAACGCTGGTCGCCTGATTCAGTCTCAGGCTGAACGACGTGCCTTTCTCAAGGCGAAGATTGTCGCCCGCGAGCGAGAGCGTCGAGCTGCCTTCGACGGACGCGTCGGTTGACTGCGTAATCCGAATCCCGCCGACGCTGCGCGTGGCATCCCCAACCGTCTGGCCGACCGCGCCCGTCGTGCCGCCGACGACGCTGCCGGCGGTCTGCGTCGTCGTATTCACGACGCCGCCAACCGTATTCGAGACGCCCCCTAGAAGGCCGCCACCACCGGAGCTTTGCCCGGAAGAGGTGCGCGCACTGCTGGTTGACCGCGCGTTGCTCTCGGAGCCGAGTTCGCTATCGCCGGCGCGTGCGCGAGTCACGGCCCGCGTGACGGAAGTGATCGTGGCGTTAATGGGAACGTCCAGCGCGCCGCTCTCCAGGCGGTCGAAGACCAGGCCGATGCTCGATTCGCCGTTGGAGCCTGTTTTCCGGGTCACTTCCGTGACGTGTCCGATGAGCCGCGCGCCTTTGTTGACGACAGTGCGGCCATTCGCTTTGACTGCTTCGGTCGTCTTCAGAACGACCTGGTCGCCGACTTTGGCGTTCCGCGCATCAAGCGTGCTCTGAAGCTGCGCGGCGAGCCGCGTGCCCGATTGCAGGTTAACGGCTTTACCGTTTGCGTTGGTCGAGGTGGCCGCACCGGCCGCCCCACTGGTTGTTGTCTCCTGCGCGAAGGCCGCGCAAGCCGACAGGATCACAAAAGCAATCGTTAAGATGTATTTGCTCATACTTCTCCTTCTAATATTAGCTTCTGCGCAAGGGTCGGGCCAGACGCACTTTGTTCATAACTGACTGGATGGGAGAGCTCGCTTACAGGATGCGTCGCGGGCTGCTGCGCCCGGGGAAAACTTTGGGCGCATCAACCGAGAAGCCCCACGAGCGGCGACGCCTCTAGTTGATGCGCCCGATTGTATGAGGTGTTGCCGCACACCCCACGTCACTTCGATTACAACTTAATTACAATTTGATGTAGGACAGACATTCTCGTCTGTCGTGGGACAGACATTCCTGTCTGTCATGAGCGCCGCCAGGCGCGAATACTGTTAGCCAATATTCGTTAGCTAAACTATGAGCGTGCTGGCGCACGCTTCGACAGGCCGAGAATGCCTGTCCTACCTGCAACCTTGATGCTCGCAGCCGCAGCCGATTTCCGTCACGTCACCGGCATCCCTGCAATATTCGCTGCAATACTTGTCGTCCTTCGATGCAGGACAGTTGCAGCTCGGATGCGCGCACTTATTGTCTTGCTCGTCTGCCATGACTGAACCCCTTCCTTCGTTCAGATAAAGAGAGTCCGGGGGATGACTGCTCGGGCCACTTAGTTCTCAGGGGATTATTTCAGCCTCATGCTAGGCCGCAACGCATCGAACGGTCAAGCCAGCCGGGACCGAGCACGCAGATTTTGGTGACGTTTCACAAAAGATGCTGAGCGTTGTGCTGATGAATGTAGAGATTCAGAACGGCCTCGTGCATCTGTGTGCTCTTTGAAAAGCAGATGGTTCGCCGCTGCAACCTTCTTAACTTGTCCGAGTCTTTTTCTGCTCAGCATAATTTCTGAATCATTACCAAATGAACAATAGCTTTAACGCCGGACAATTTACTATCTACGGGCGGCGTAATTATTATGTTAAGGCTATGACGTCATCAGAGTTTGCTCTCAAACCAATTTATAGGTGGCGCTCAACGAGGCTGTCACCTCTGCATGTATCCACGCCAGCAATCCCACCACCTCCACCGATTGTGGCTTGAGGAGGTTATGCCAGTCGACGATGCAATGCCCGTTTGCGGCTCTGCTTCGGATAGATCAATTTAGTCCGCGATTTCTACTCAGTGTTAAGGGTCACCAGCACTCCCCGGATTGTAGTAATTCTTTCAAGTGATACAACTGCTGTCAAATTCCTTATTGACAGGGAAAGTCCCCAGTTATATAAGGCGATGCTGCTTTGTAGTTACTATAGACGCAGTCAGTAAAAGGACGCGGCTCAATCGTCCCTTACATTGCAGTCGATCTCCTTGAACCGATTGACTGGCATCTCACGGCTGCCATCCTTCGTTGCAAACTCGCTTAATCTTGGAGCCGCGCCAGTCGCCAGGTCCTGATCCGTCAGGCTCACGCGATTCTAGAGAGAAGAGATCAATGCGCCGATCTACCGGTAAGAAGAGGCGGATGACGGGGCTCGTCCTGGCGGGCGGAGGTGCTAAGGGCGCTTACCAGATCGGCGCATGGCAAGCGCTGCGCGAGCAAGGAATCAAGTTTGATGTCATCTCCGGGACTTCGATTGGCGCTCTGAACGCGGCGCTCGTAGCGTCAGGTGATCTCGACAAGGCCCGGACGTTCTGGAAGTCGTTGACAACCGCCCGTCTGGCGCGCATCGAGCCGTTACTGCTCGTCGGACTCCTGCTTCGGATGCTGAGCATCCCGGTCCCCGGCGCAAACTTGAGCCGGACTTATTCCACTCGCGAACTGCGAATCTCCATTAAGTATGTCCCGATCGCGGCAGCCGCTTTCGCCATTCTGGCGGTCACGCTCATGTTCTCCCTGTCCATGCCAGCATATTTAGTACTCCCCTTTGGCGCTTTCATAGCGGTGCTTGGCCTCCTGTTGGTGCTTCCAGACGTGGCTGAACTCGTCAACGGCGCGCTCGTCAGCCGAGGTGTGTTGTCACGGCTCGTCAACCAGTGCGTGGACTGGACGAAAATCTCGGCTGAACGTCCCTCGGTCTTCGTCACGATTGCGCGCGCCGTGCGCGATCGGCGCTACCGCAAGCTGACGGAACGCGTTCCTGACTACGCGCGGCTGGACACCCTTGAAGAGTCGGAAGCGCGCGCGTGCCTGATGGCGAGCATGGCCCTGCCCTTTGGCATCTTTCCGCGCATCGAGATCGGGGACAGCCGCTACATGGACGGCGGGGTTGCCGACAATATCCCGATCTTTCCGGTCATTCTTGAGAAATGCGAGGTCATCTATGTCGTCCACCTCTCCCCGAAGCCTCGTTTCAGGGATTTAGATCTTCTGGACGATGAACAACTCGAAGCAGCTATGCAATGGATTGACAGTGGTCGCCGCAGGGCTGGAGAGCCTGGACTTTATCAGCGGAACTGGTTCGAGCAGCGCTTCAAGATGGCTGCCGCTATGAGAGAGCTGCTCATCGATGACGACGCGATCCTCGCCTATATGAAAGAGCGCTTCGACCGCCCCGGAGACGGCAATGTGAAGATCGTGCATATCGTGCCGCAGCGCCGACTTGGATGGGGCTTGCTAGGGACACTTCTCTTCAGTCGCGCGAAGGCTGAGCGTCTGATGGCGTTGGGCTATGAGGATGCCAAGGCGACGCTTGCGGGGTCACGACCGCTCCCTGCGTCACGCCCGGACTGGCGAGAGCGTAGATGGCGGCGGGACCTTTGGATCAGTATCCTCGTGCGTGTGTTCATCGTGCTGGTGATACTGGGCATCTGGTTGCTGGGCAAATATTTGAAGTCTGGTTGATGACCGGCGCAGGGCAGACTGTGCCTTCACATACCACGGTCCTCATTGAATCGGATCATCTTGAAAAAGATGTGCCGGGGCGTCATGCTAACCTCGTCTCATCTCAGGTTGTATTAATCTTCAGGGAATTCAAGAGACCTGCACCCACATTGTTTGTATTAATGATCAGTGTGCTGACAGGATACGAGATCATCTTCGATGAAGGATAGGGGCAGAGCAACTCTTTAACCAAATCAAGCTTGCGCAGATCATCATCAAGCTAAGGATTATATTCACGAGTGTGATTGCTTACCAATATTGCAGTCTGCAGTTAAGTGCGATAGAAAGTGTAAACTCATCGCCAGTATCTTGTGCTCAATGCATAAGTCTAAAATAGCTCTCGAAATGGGAAGTTCTAAGCAGCCTGTGTAAGTGAATTTTGGCTGAGTCCTCCGAAAAGGATCATGAATTGGTTAAGTTCTGGAGGAGGCTGCTTCATAACATCACAACCTCCGCTGAATTATTTGATTGACATTCGGCTCCTTTAAGACTATATATCCAACATATAGTGTGCTCTTTTAACTAGGCCACAAGTAAAATTGGATGCAATATCTTGTGGTAAACAACAACTTACCTCAAAGGAGCATAAACTTTATGGCAACTAAAAAGCCGGGCTACAAACCTCCTAAGCCTGCCAAGCCGGTTAAGCCACGTAAGCCAGGAGGATACAAACCTCCCAAGCCAGCTAAACCAGCTAAACCAGCTAAACCAGCTAAGCCGGGAGGATACAAACCTCCGAAGCCTGCTAAGCCGCGTAAGCCAGCTAAACCATCTACAACATCTACGCGTAGATAAGCCAGCTTAAGCTGTCACAGAAATCTCAGGGATTTGAGCTTAGCAACAGAGTCAAATAGATCGAACGAGCAAGGCGAACGAACCCTTTACCAAGGCGCACAGATAATCTGCTGCTCTGTCGTGTCTTCCGAAGAACGCCTGATGCATTCAAAACGCATCGGGCGTTCTTCTTTTATTTGCACGGAGTTTACGAATTGTAAATTGTGGAAGGGTAAAACCGAGGCCTTTTTCTTTTGCAAGATGTGAGGCTCAATCTTTGTCAGCCCATTGTTTGAGCAGTGGCAGCACTTGAGGAAATTTCAACCGCTCACCGCGCCAAGCATACTCACGTAGACCATCAATCGCTGCCCATGTTGGGTGATACCGTCCATACAGGTCTTCGTCTTCCATATCTCCCCAACTTCCGTCAGGATTTTGCTGCGAGAGCAGAAAGCTGATCCCTTCGCGGATTAATGGATGACTGAGTTTTAGACCAAACGCCATCAGTGAATCTAGAAACTCGCCCATCATGTCTGGGTCTTCCAAAGCGATTGCTTCCTTCAAGTTGGCTTTCAAGAATTCGTACTCCTGCGGCAACCAGCGCGGCGAGAGGTTATACATGCCATAATCATTAAGCGTATAGACAATATGCGAAATCATATACACCATATCTGAAAAATCATGATTACGCCCGTTCCTCCGCTCCCGATAAGACCGCACCGTCGGCAACCAGCGAAAGACATCAAGATAACGCGCTCCCAATGGCACTCCGTAGCTCTCTCCACAATAAGCTAGTCCGAGTGAATAGTACCAGACAAGATAACGACTCATTATCACTAACTCAGCTCTACAATTAAGATTACTGCATCTTTTGCGTCCGCGTTTATTCCGCGTTCCACACTCACATATCTGCGGTACATTTGCCGGCGGGGCTTCAGTGTACGGGTCAAACCAGAGGAAATCTGCTGCCGTGAAGTTCTTAGCCGCCTCTCGGAGTTGTTGCTTGAGGGCTGAGTCGCGGATGCCGATTCGTTGTGCCGCGTGATTTATCAAAACGAAATCGGTAATAGTATCGACATCCGGGTCTGGTGGCAGAGTTTGACGTTCATGCTGCCAGTGGCGAAAGCGGTCACTCGCCATGTTTCGCGCTAATTTCCGCAAGTTCGTGTCACTTGATGTCGCGGCGATGGTATTGAAGAAGAAGAGCAAATCGCAGCCATAATCAACGAGGTGCTGCGGGTCACAGGCAATCCGGTAGATGAACTCCATCCCGCGTTGAATCGCCTGCTGACGTTCTACATCCTTAAATTTCCCCATAGCTTATCTTTTCCGGATTATTGATAATTACTAACGCTATCCGAGGAGAAAGCTCTTTATCTCAGACCAATCCAAGCGCTGCATTTTTATTGTTCCACACATCATTTCGCATCGGACGCAGAGCATCTATACACGCCCACGTCGTACTGTAAAGTGAAGTGAGATACTCCTTTTGAGAGTCAGGCATATCATCGGGGCGGTGATTGGTTCCCCAGCTACCATCTGGCAATTGGCTATCAAGAAGCTGACGCACGATCCGGCCGAAATTGGGATCATGATCATAGCTCAGCCCAAGCCCCTTATATAATACTGCTGGAAATGTAGCCGCGATATCGAGGTCTAAATGCTCATACTTCGTTCCCCGCATCCAGTTAAAGAGGCGTATTCCGTACTCCGCAAGTCTATCTGCGACATCCTTGTATGGCATGTCCTGATATGCCAGACGGTTATTAGAACTCATGCTGCGCGCGAAGGACATTACGATGTGATAGAGATAGATAGCATAGCTCTTGCGGAAGGAGAGCTTTTCCAGACGATCCATTGACTGGCGATAGTACGTGGAGAGATCTATTGAGCTGAATCCTGCGATGGCAGCATATCGCATATCGCGTAACTGGTGATACCACTCCCACCAGGCCCCTTCCGCGTTCAGACGCTTTCCCGCTGCTCGCCGCGCTTCAATAGAATTACCGGGACGCACGTAAAGATCAAGGCTATCTTTCTGCAATTTGCAGTTAACATTATAGATGAGAGCATCGGCTCGCATTCGAAGATCGGATGGAAGCGGTGTTGTCGCCAATTGTGTGTCGCACACTGTCCGAAGACAATTGAAGATCTCTTCGGGAGATGTCGCCGCAGCTAACTCTTCCTCTAAAGAATTGATAGTCATCTTCGCCATATGCTGCTTGATGGGCTGAAAGTATGGATTGTGAGCAACGTAAGGATTAAGACTTGTCTCAAAGCCGACAATCATTTCGAACAGTTCGGTTTCAAGAGTCCCGGGCGGATCGAATTCGAGTATGTTGTCTATTGACGCAATGTGACTCGCAAACCGAATAAGATAGTTATAGCCTTTTAATACCGAAGCGTAAATGTCTCGTTGTGTCGTGCCGCGAACCTCTGGTAGTTCATGATGCGGGAAGAGCGAGGCGGGTGGAATACTATCAAGGAAAAGTTTGATCTCTTTATCAGGAATCGCGGGGAATAAATCACTGTGCCGGACTCCGTTAACCATTGTTCGTATGCCAATCCAATATGGATAGTTGCCGAGCGCGAAAAGGTTACTCGATGGCGGTGTGCGCCTGATCATCATGATGCGCTGGTATTCGGGAGAACCGGCAAAACTTAACCCTGAAGTGTATGGCATCAATTGCTCGTTAATCGGCCTTGGCCCGTAATGTTCCTCGCCTCGCAGATGCTTTGACGACACCACCCGATTTAGCTTCTCATCAATAGGGTCCTGATAGTCGGCCATATTATAAGAGTTCGCCCCTTCGACATTCGCCCGGTCCATATTGATGGCGCACTTCATCTCAACCCAAAAGCTATATTCCATACTCTCGGCGAGCGTCGCCGTCTGAAAATCGTGGTTCCCAAATCGCAATAGCTCTTTATCAACCATCGCCTCAGTAATCTCTCCGTCGCGCACCTTCTCGAAACCCTCAGCGAGCAATGCTGCCAGTTCCCCGGTTCCACGCGTCTTGCAATGTGTGAAGTAAAACTCGCGGCAGGAGAGCGGGCGAGCATCATGAATGCTGCAAATACGATGGGGTGTGCCGTCAGGCTCACGTATGTACTTGAGGAAGATGCACGGACTCGCCGCGAGGTTTTCACGTCGCCGCAGCCATGTCACGATGCTGCTATTGGGATCCTTATACCAGCTTCGCCGTCTCCATTCACTGTCCTCGTGGTCGAATGCATCCTGAGTAAAGTTCAGCATGAACTCTGCCGGGGACATGTTGAAAAAAGCGGACAGGCGAAAGATATCGAAACTGTTCAGAGCAATCGGGTCTTGATTTGAACAGCAAACACCGGACAAGCAGCCATGGCACACTTGACTCTCGTCTGAGAACTCTTGCTCATTGTGCTTTGTGGGATATTTGCGGAAGGATTCGAAATTAAGAACAGGAAGATCTCTGTTGCTCATACATCACCTCTGTAAATCCATAAAGCTGGCGATAGCATTTAGTAGTTAGCACGAGGCTATTCATTAGAGCCTCATGTAGTTTAGGTATATGACGACAACCCCGACCTATCCAGAAGACCAGATTGCTTTCAAACCTGTAGTAGGCTGCAAGAAGACTTAATCGCAACCCGAAGTCAATTAAGATAGGCCAGGAGGACACCCTGAAGCTTGTTCGCTATGTTTGAGGCGGTCAGGGGATTGTTCTATTTCTTCATTCATGCATGAGGACTCCACAAGTTAAAGAATCTGCGCGAAACGGATGAAAAATCACGTACTCGTTTAACGAGAAGTTGCACTATACTAAAGGCCGGAAATCTGAACGCTCAGACTCGTTCCCTCAGCATCTTTTGTGAAACATCACCAGATTTTAGAGAGAGCGTTCGCGCAAAGCTCATTGCGCCGTGCGCACAGTGATTTTGATGCGCCTCTTCCGGACGTCAATGATCAGCGGTTTGCCCAGAGGCGCGTCGTAGATTTTGTCGTCCACGACGACTTCCAGCGGCGGAACGGTGGGCGCAGGCTGAATGACCTGCACAGACTCCGCTGCGGGCGAGGCCGTCTCACTCCGGCGCGTGAGCAAGTTGTTCGCAATAAGGCGCCAGGTCCTCGGCGTGCACGTCAGACGCAGGCCGGGAGCGTCCGTCTCAGCCTGCTCCTGCGGCGCGAGGGCGTTCAAGGTAAACTGCCCTTCTCCGCAACGCACGCCCCTCTCGTCATAAAAAGTCACGCTGCCTGAGACGTAGTTGTAAAAGAACGGGCTGCGATTCTCGATGATGAATCGCGCGTTCTTAGCGGTCGCGTCCGGAGTCCCGCCGAGCGCTCGCGTCAAAAGCTGCGCCGCAAGCGCCGTGCGTCCCATAGAGTCGAGCGCCACCGGCTGCTCCTCAAGCGAGACGCGTCGCTCGCCTCCGTTGTCCTGTACGGTGGCCGCCTGTTGCGCGCGTAGGTCCAGAGCCGTCGCGCCACAGGCCAGCAGCCCGGCGCACATCAAGATGCTTTTTATTCTCACGCCATGATCTCCTCTTTTTCGGTTGCGGAATGCGCGTGCTATTGGATTGCGGGCTCAAGGATAGAACGGCTCTCTCTAATCCGCAATCCCGTTGTCATCTTCCCGTGTCTGACACCGGCAGCAGCGCCGGAGCGTGCGGCATGATGTAGCCCGGACGACCGGCATCCACTCGCGCGAGGGCCTCGTCAATCGTGCGTGACGGCAGCATACGCATCCGCAGCACTTCCGCGTCCGACAGCTTTGAAACCAGGTGCACGCGAAACTTTTCGGCTTTAACGAGCAGCGACCAGGCTGTCTGCCCGTTCACTTCGTAATCCTGGCGCAACCTCTCTTCAAGAGCGCGCGAGTCCGGGGCCTCAAACCATTTCAGGAAATCCTCGCGGCCGAGCCCGTCCGCGCATTCGGCCAGAAGAATGATGTCGCCCCCTTCGGCGCAGGCGGATGCAGCCATCTCCAGAGACTTATGGGCTTGAATTAAATTGATGTCCCAGGGCGAGCCGCCCGCTGCCGCTATGACGAGCGCACGCCGCCCTTCAATCTTTATCGAATGCCCTTCCAGATAGTCAGCGCAAGCGCGCCGGTGGGCGGAGCGCCAGTCACCTGCATAAACCCGCAGGGCGCGACCGCCCTCATCAACCACCGCATTAATCAGAAACGACGGCTCGACTAAGCCTGCGATCTGCTCGCATTCTTCGTGCACGGCGTTGCCCTCAAGCAGTCCAGTGCCGACGCCTTTGCGGCGACCGCCCCGCTCGAAATCGAGCGCAAGCATGTGCGTGGCCTGAATCGTCTGCGCGGAGGCGAGCCCAGGGCAGATGCTTTTGCGTCCTCCCGTAAAGCCCGCGAAATAGTGAAAGCCGACCGCTCCTGTGAGAATGACGTGGTCGTGCTCTTTGAGCGCGCGATTGATGACGATGGGTGTCCCGCGCGTCGTCGTGCCGAGTCGGACCATGCTCGAAGGGTCTTGAGAGTCGTGATCGAGCGTCTTGATTCTCTGGGCGATGAATGGGGTTAAAAGCTCGCGCTTCTCCGCCGCGGTCACGGCGCGGTGAATGCCCGTCGCAAAGATGATGTTAATGTCGTGGGGCGCAACACCCAGCTCTATCAACCGGCGCACAAGCAGGTTGACTATCTGCCCGCTCGCGGTCGCGCGCGTTGCGTCGGAAACGACGATGAGGACGCTTCCGTCGGGCTTGATAATCTCTTCCAGTAGAGGTGAATCAATCGGAGCATCAATCGCCGCGCCGATCTCAACGTCGCTCAGCGGACGCTCGTTTCGCGTCTCAACTTCAAGGACACGAAATCGCTCCGCGTCGTAAGCGAAATGAAGAGACTCGCGCCCGTACTTTAATTCGATCTCAGGCATAAAAGCAGAATCCAGAATCCAGGAGTCAGAATTCAGAATAAAAGAGAGGCAGGAACGGGTTCCGCCCTATTATTCTGAATTCTGAATTCTGACTCCTGGATTCTGTCTTTCGTCAAACTCCGAAGCGGATGAGGGCGCGTTCGATTGAGTTGAGCGAGATGAAATCGGTCTGTCCGGCGGTGCGTGCGTCCGCCAGCCAGCGTCGCAGTCTTTGCGCCTCGTCGAGCGTACTGATGCGGCACGCGCCCGTCAGCGCCAGCGTCACCAGGCAATCGGGCGCGCCGTGCGTGACCAGCGCGGCTTGCAGCGCTGCCTGTTCGCGTAAATCGAGTGTGAGTAAAAGACTAATCTCCATAATTGTCAGGGGTCAGGGGTCGGAGGCCGGGGGTCGGGGGTTGGTTTTTTGCTTTCACTGGTCCCCAGCCCCCAGCCCCTGACCCCTAGTTTCACTCCCTTGTCGAGCGGAAACAGGCTGTGCCCGCGTGGCAGAAGTGGAATGTCTCGTCCTCGAAGTCCGGCGTTTCCATCTGGATCGTCAGATGATCCACGCCGAAACGCTCCTGAAGTTTGGCGCGAAGCTCCTTTAAAAGCTCTGCCTGCGAGATAGACTCCAGGTGAATCACATGCGCGCTCAGAGCCTCGCGCCCGGAAGTGATCGTCCAGATGTGCAGGTCATGAACATCCTGCACGCCCTCAGTCTGCAAGATGGCATCCTCGACCGCGGCGAGATTAATGTGCGCGGGCGTGCCTTCCAGCAGAACGTTGGTTGACTCGCGTATCAGGTGCCAGGAGCTCCAGATGATAAGCAGGCCGATGAGACAACTGAAGAGCGGGTCGGCCGTGTACCACCCGTAAAGTGACATCAGCGCGCCCGCGATAATCGCGCCGACAGAGCCGAGCGCATCGCCTATGATGTGCAGCCAGGCTCCGCGCACATTCAGATCATCCTTGTGATCGCCGTGCAGCAGCCAGGCACAGACCAGATTGACGATGAGGCCGCCCACCGCAATCAACATCATCAGCCCGCCACGGACCTGAGGCGGCGCGGCCCAACGTTGATATGCCTCGTAAAAGATCAGAAGCGAGATCAGAATGAGGGCGACACCATTAATTAAAGCAGCGAGAATCTCCAGACGATAATAGCCGAATGTCTTGCTGGAGGTGGCGGGCCGGGCTCCGAACCAGACGGCGATCAGGGCCAGGGCGAGCGCCGCCACATCCGTCAACATGTGACCCGCGTCTGCGAGCAGGGCCAGCGAGCCTGTGATCCAGCCGCCCGCGGCTTCCGCCAGCATGTAAACGGCTGTCAGAACGAGAACAATAGTCAGGCGGCGACGACTGCGCGTTGCGCGGCCATGCGAGTGCGAGTGTCCGGCGTCGCCATGGTGATGGTGAGCCAGATCGTGCTCGTCGTTACGTTCAACGATGGTCGCCATAAAAAGAGAGATGTGCCGTTGAGCAACGCAAAAGGTGCAGTGCGCGTCCCTACTGGACGCTGGCTCTTGCGTTCCGGTTACTACTCTTCTCTAAAGCTTGCACAATGTCAGCGATGATGTCGTCTGCCGCTTCGATGCCGATGGCAAAACGCAGCGTGGCGGCCGAGACGCCCGCTGCTCGTTGCTGTTCCTCTGTAAATCCGTAGTGCGACGAATAGAGCGGATAGCTCACGAGCGTTTCCACCCCGCCGAGGCTCGGCGCGGCCTTGACCAGCTTCAGCGAGTCGAAGAAACGCTCTGCCTCCGCTTCGCCTCCCTTCAGGTCAATCGCCACGACTCCGCCGCCGTAGCCGCTCATCTGCCGTTGCGCCAGCTCGTAATCAGGACTGTCTTCGAGACCTGGATAGTAAACGCGCGCGATCCCTTCGTTACGGCTCAACGCGCGCGCTATCTTCAGCGCATTCTCGCACGAGGCGCGCACACGCATGTCCAGGGTTTTTATCCCGCGTCCCAGAAGATAGGCGGCGGCTGGGTCGAGCGTCGTGCCGAGGCGCAGGTTCAGGTGGCGCACGCGCTCGATGAACTCTTCCGTGCCTGTGATCACGCCCGCGGTCAAATCCGCATGGCCGCCCAGATATTTCGTCGCGCTGTGCATGACGGCGTCAATGCCGTGCGAGAGCGGGCGCTGCAAGACCGGGGAGGCGAAGGTGCTGTCAATGATGGAAAAGAGTTGCGCCTCGCGCGCAGCTTGCGCCGCGACTTTTAAATCAACCAGGCGGTTGATTGGATTTGCGGGAGACTCAAACCAGAAGACGCGCGTGCGCTCTCCTCTTAGCTCGGAGAGGCGCGCGATCTCTTCGATGCTGATAAAACGGGTCCGAATCTGAAAGCGGCTCAGGACTTCGGTCATGATTTTGACCGAGCCGCCGTAGATCGAATCGCAGGCTAAGACTTCGTCCCCCGCCTCGCACAAAGCCGCGAGCGCGCAAAAGGTCGCGGCCGAGCCCGAAGAGGTGACGACGGCGCTTTCGGCCCCTTCTAGCTCGGCGATTTTTCGCTCAACCTCCGAGACGGTCGGGTTCCCGTAGCGCGAGTAAAAGTAAGCCTCCTTCAGCTCGCCGCGAGCGTAGCGGCGCATCTCATCGAAGGTCTGGAAGCCGTAAGTTGACGAATGAAAGACTGGCGAGACGACTGCGCCGAAAGGCTGGCGCGAGTGCTCGCCGCCGTGCACGGCAATGGTGGCGATTGAACGGGATGTGTCTCCGCTGTGCTCGTCTGAAGCCATATACGTTCGGTTCCTCTGCTCAATGCTGCGAATGTGGCCTCTAAGATTAGCAGATTACGGCAAGGCCTGATAAGCCAAATATCGCGTACAGCCCGGGCCAGTACCGCAAGGCTACGGTTTGATACGGAGGAGAACTTTGTTGCTTGTCGCGCCTCGCAAGCTGAGGCTCACCTGCACGTCCCCGGCATTTGCGATTTCGTCGGGTAATTTGATGATCACCTGCGTGAGCCAATTAAAGAGCGGGAGAGGTCCGACATATTCAACTGCGAGCGGGTAAATTCTATGAGCGGCATCTTCGGCCTGCGCCGTGACGATGGAAAAATCCTCGCCGGTCCTCAATTCCAGGTTGAGAGCGAAAAGCATCACGCGTGTATGGCGATCCGCGCCGAAGCTGTTCGGCATTATTACCGGGAAAGGATCGCGCATCCACAAGACGGCGTCGAGCGCGAGCGCCCTCTGTGAATTATCTTCCGTAAGCAGAATTGGAGCGGGCGTTGGGGTTGGTGCAGGAGTAGCTGTTGGAGTGGGAGTGGGCGTCGGTGTGGGAGTAGGCGTTGGTGTAACTGTTGGCGTCGGAGTCGGTGTCGCTAATGGCGTCGGAACGGGGCTTGGCGTAGGCGTCACTATTGGCGTCGGCGTTGGTGTCGGGGTCGGCGTCGGACTGGGTGTGGGTGTCGGAGTAGGTGTCGGAGTGGGCGTGGGCGTTGGAGTCGGAGTAGGTGAAGGCGACGGCGTTGGTGTCGGTGTCGGTATCGGAGTGGATGTCGGTGACGGTGTCGGTGTCGGGGTTGGGGTTGGCGTCGGTGTTGGCGCAGGCGTCACATGAATATTGATTGAGCTGGACGTTTTCACCGCACCGGCGCTGTCCGTTGCTCTGGCAGTCAGTATGTAGTCGCCAGCCGGCACGTTGTTCCAGGCAATGCTGTAAGGGCTTGTGCTGTCTGTGCCGATCAGGTCAGCCCCGGCGTAGAAGTCCACGCGGTCAATTGTGCCATCATTGTCGGACGCAGTAGCGCTGACTGTGATATTTGCTGGGGCAGTGAAGGTAGCGTCTTCTGTCGGGCTAATCAGATTTACGAACGGCGTACGATTAGGTCTGATTAGCAGCGTATTCGAAACTGTGCCGCCTGGATAAGAGGCTGTGATTTTGACGTAGAGCGTCGTGTTGACCGCGCTCGTATTGATATTGAAGGTTGCTGTTTTCGCCCCCTCAGGCACAGTGATGGTTGGAGGAGTGGTGGCGATTCCAGCGTTGCTGCTCGAAAGCGTTACCTGTGTCCCACCTGTCGGCGCAGGTGTGTGTAGAGTCAGCGTGGCAGCGGACGGAGCGCCGCCGCCGAGCTCCTGTGGGTTAAGCGCGAGCGAGGTCTGCGCGCTGTTCGGAGAATTGAAGAGCGCGCTGCCCCCTTTGAACGGGCAATAGAGCGGGTCTCCGATGTTGACGATCATCCACTTTAAATATGCCGTATTCCTCAAAAGCGCATCGCCGACGTTCGCCCCTTCAAAGAGATTGCGAAAAACTCCGTCCGGATGCGCCACACCATCAAGATAAGGCTCTTCAATCGCGCCGCTAGTGACGGTGATTCCCTTGATGACGGCGTTAGCGGACCAGTTCGTGCCCCCGCGAACGTCATAGGCCGAAAGGCTGTCCGTGTGAAAGCCTATGGCTCCGGGCTTCCAGGTGAAGGCGTCGTTGTATTGATTGTAGCTGTACCAGCCAGCGTAAAGAGCCGCATTGTCGCAACGCAGCGGCGCAGGCGCGGTGCCGAACTCCGGGTCCTGGCCATCTTCCGTCACCTGAAAACCGGCGAGGCGCGCAAACTCCGCGCTCTGATGTATATCCCAGTCGCCCGAGCCGTAGCCGTAATCGTCAACCGTGTTAATGTCACCGCGATTTCTATCAAAACATCCCTGCCCTGAAAGGCCGTTCGTTTCCGCCAGCAGAGCCTTATCAACAAGCCCCTTCGCCAGATCAACGCTTGCGCCATCGAGTCGCCAGACAGAGTAGAGATGTTTTGATGAAGGCTGCTGACGGTAATCTGCTAAAGAGACGAAAGGCTGATAGACGTGGCCCTGACTCTGCGCCTCAGCAAAATAGTCGTGTTGCGCTGCCGGGCTCCGCCCGCCGGAATATTCATCCCAGATGTCTGCTATCTGCTGGTCAATTGTGACGGCAGGCGCGCCTGCTTTGTAAGGCGTCTGGTAGGCAAAGACTATGTAAAGTATCTTGTCCCGGCCTATTGCGTTGAGGCAATTCTTAATCGGGATTTTGATAACCGTGTCGAATTGATTCCAGTCGCTGATGTAATAATTGGTGGGAGAATTGATCGCACACTTATTGACCGCCGGAATCCCGCGCTTCTGGATGTAGTAATCCGCGACTTCGAGAGACTGCGGCACGTTCTGGTTATAGACGACCAGCACTCTTTCATTGAGCGGGATAGCTTGAGCGGCGCGCGTAATCGAGCGGCTTGAAGCGAAGTTCGTCAGAACGACCCAGATCATTATCCAGGCCAGAACGAACCCCGGGCCAAGCGAGCCTCTGATGACTGCAATGAAGGCTTTTGGGCGCTGCTTGCGACGCATCACAGTTCTCTACGAACAAGGGTGAGCCTTGAAGGTAGGACTGTTGCGCCCGATGTGTCAACCCTGATGTTAAATCGCGGCGATGTTGAGGGCGGCGTTAAAGTCGTTGTAGAGATCGTTGTAATCGCGCAGCGTCCGTTCGAGGGCGCGCGGCAGATGTTCTATCTCTGACGTGTTGATGACCAAATTGACGTTGTGGACGAAGGCCGCATGTGTGTCGAGAGTTCTGACTGTCGGAGAGAGGAGCACGAAAATGAGGCGGCGGCGCTCCGCTGGCCGCAGCACGTTAATCTCGCTGGTGACAAAGGCCGCGCCTTGCTCGACCGCGTCGAATTCTGATTCGAGGATCACGATATCCATCTTCTCTTCGCGCATCCGCTCGATGGCCTGCGAAGTGTCCTCCGCGACATAAACCTGGTATTTCTCGTCCACCAGAGAGCGCGCGATTGTTTCCCGCCTGGCGGGCACGACACAAAGGAGCACGCGACGATGCTCCCACTTGAGCCGCGACGCGCTGCGCACTTTTCCGCTGGTAGGCGCGCCCTGTTGCAACAGTTCCGCAAGCAACCGTGCCAGATCATTCGGCGCGACCGGGGAGGCTCCGCCGTAAGCCTTAACTTCCTCTTCGTCGCCGGATGTATCCGGCTTAAAGACAGGGGCTGCCATCGGCGGATTGAACCGCGCATTATCGAGCGCCGGTGTATCGCCGACGCCGAGGGCGCTCTGCTGCCCGCCGGAATTGGCGACCGGCTGCCCGTGAATAATGCTCTGGCATTTCGGACAGCGGACCGTGAAGGGGCGCGAAGGGACCTTCGCGTCATCGAGCTGCAGGCGCGTTGTGCATTGAGAACAGACTACAATCATGGGCTTCGTAAAATATATCTCGAAAGAGTTTCGTAAATGCCGTAACGTCATCTCCGACGAACGGCGCGTTAACGTTCTTACTCGATGGCGCTCAGCATCGAGCCGTAGTCCTGGAAAGCTCCGACCGGGGTTTTACCATTTTCGCGGCGGATGTAGTCCTCGGACGAAGAGAGACCTTTGAGCGCCAGCAGAAGATTATTCTGGTTCGTGGCGAATGCCAGGCCGTCTTCCATCGTCACGATCTGGCGTTCGATCATGTCTTTGATGACACTGTCGAAGTCCTGCATGCCGTCTATCTTTCCGTCGCGCATCGCGTCCAGCAATGACTTGCCTTCCGATTCGCCCTCCTCGATATACTCGCGCGTGCGCGGGCTGGATTTGAGAATCTCCACGGCGGCGACCCGGCCCCGCCCGTCGGCTCGCGGAATCAGCCGCTGCGAAACGATGTAACGGAAGGTTTGGGCCAGCCGCGTTCTGATGACCTTCTCCTCATTCTTCGGATAGAGGCCGATGATGCGGTCTATGGATTTCGAGGCGTCAATCGTGTGCAGCGTCGAGAGGACGAGGTGGCCCGTCTCGGCTGCTTCCAGGGCGATCTCCGTCGTCTCGAAGTCGCGCATCTCGCCGATGAGGATTACTTTCGGGGCCTGGCGCAGGGCGGCGCGCAGGGCCGAGGGGAAGTCCTTCGTGTCGGAACCCACCTCACGCTGATTGATTGTGGAACTCTTGTGCGTGTGGAGAAACTCTATCGGGTCTTCGATGGTGACGACGTGGTAGTGCTTCGTCTCATTAATGATGTCTATCACGGCCGCGAGCGTAGAGCTTTTGCCTGATCCGGTAGGGCCAGTCAACAGCACTATCCCATTACGCAGTTCTGCGATCTCCGCGAGCTGGGATGGAAGATTCAGGGACTGTAGACTCGGGATTTCGGTCGGGATAACGCGCATCACGATTGAGTAAGAGCCGCGCTGCTGAAAGATGTTGACGCGAAATCGCATGCGCGAGGGCAGGCTGTAGCTCAGGTCCGCCGTGCCCGTGTGCGCCAGGCGCTCGGCGGCTTCCGCGTTGCCCTGCATCAGAGTCATCGCAATAATCTCTGTCTGGTAGGGCAACAGCTTTTGTAAGCCTAATGGCTGGACTGGCGTCAGCTTCCCGTTAATCTCGACCTGCGGCGGCTGGCCGACGCTGAAGTTGAGATCGCTGATTTTGTCTGAAACGAGCAACATTCGCTCGATAATTGGCGGCAGGTCAAAGAAGCTCATTCGGGATAGCACTCCGTGGATGGAAAGCGACCGGGGGAGTAGTGCGCAAAAGGCAAGTCTTTCGATTTTAAGCAGCGGGCAATGCTGAGTCAGGCGCCTTCATTATGACCCCCGACAAGATACGATTGTCGCGTATAACTCGGCCAAACGCAAGAAAAAAGTGTTGGCCCCAACGATTTTAACTGAATTTCTGAGGGTTTTGATTAAAGGCTGGTCAAAATCTCCCGCGTGCGCTCTTCAATCAAAGTAGGGTCGGCCAGAAGAAGGCTGATGATGGCGACCGCGTCTGCCCCAGCGGCGAGCACATCCCTGATATTTTCAAGGCCGATTCCACCGATGGCGACGAGCGGAATCGTGCCTGTTTCTTGCCGGACGCGACGCAATTCGTCCAGGCCCACGACCGGGTCCGGATTCTCCTTCGACGAGGTCTCAAAGATCGGGCCGATGGCTATGTAGTCAACGGGCAGGCGCGCAGCTTCTCTGGCCTGCTCGACCGTGTGCGTGGAGAATCCTATGATGGCCTGTTCGCCTAAAAGCTCGCGCGCCGCTTCCGGGGGCAGATCATCCTGGCCTAAATGGACCCCATCGGCCGAAATCGCAAGGGCAATGTCAACGCGGTCGTTAATGATCAGGAGCGTGCCAAGCGCTCGGGCAAGCTTCAAGGCATCTTCTGCCTCTTTGTAAAACTCGCGCGGCGCGAGATGTTTCTCACGCAGCTGAATAAAATCGGCCCCGCCCGCGCTCAGGCGTTGCACCTGCTCGGCATGCGAAAGACCGGAGAGGCGTGCGTCCGTGATCGGGTAAAGTTTCGGCAGCTTAATACTCAACGAAGAGCCCCGCCGTGAGAAAGCTGAAAGTTAATGAAAGCCCTTGACGTCGTCGTCGGTTCACTGTTTCCTATTCGTCCCCGCGTCCATCGCCGGCGCGGTAAGCCAGGAGACGATCACCTTTCGAGACATAAAGGAACCCTGTGGTCTCGTCCATGATGAAACGTTCGTCCGGATCGCTCAAACGAATCCTGATGTCTGTGCGTCCCGTATGAATGTTGACGCCCGCGAGACCGTTACCGCCCATCCCTTTCAGGTCCGTGTAGAAATACATCCAGCGCCCACGCAATGCGGCCAGGCGTTCTCGACGCCAGAAGAATCGCGCGAGCTTATCAAACTGGTTCGCGGGGTCTATGCGGTCCAGCAGGCGCTCTTCAACGTCAACGGACGGGCGCGTGACTCTGGGCCGCGTTGATAACCCCTGCGCACCTCCGCGCAGGCGCGCGGCTATGCCGAAAGGGGTGAAGCGGTTCACCACATAATCGCGCGCTTGATTAGTCGCGAGCGTCGTCAAGCTCGGCATGGAGACGCGAGAAGCGAGCCCAGACCAGCGCAAACCGGTTGCGGCCCGCGCAAGCTGCACGCCGCGAAAGGCGGTCGTCGCCGCGCCGCCGTAGCGAAAGTAGAGCGAGGCGGCGCGGGCTGCAATCGCCGCGACGGTCCTGAAGAAACCTCGCCCGGGCGGAGTGTAACGAGCGCGCCAGACTTGCCGACCGCCCGTGGTCTCGAAGGCCGCGATTTCATTACGCCCGCCGACGACCGCCTCCCCGCGCTCATTTATCAACACGAACTCGGCGGCTTCAATCTCATGGGATGTTTTTGCGCGCCGCTTCCCCGTTCGCGCATCAATCAGGATGAGATCGTCGCGGTCCGCAATGATGACGGTCGAGGGTTCAGGAAGCGCGATATTCGTAATCCCTTTGTCCGCGCCTTTGTAGCGCCAGAGGACTTTGCCCGTACGTGCATCAATCGCACTGACTCCGTAAGGGCCGCGCTCTCGCGTCTCGCCGTCGCGAAGCTGCGTGAACTGCCCGCCTGTTCTGACGTAAAGCACACCGTTCGCTGTCAGCATCATCTCGGGCGTCAGCCCCAAATCTTTGGCTTCCCAGATTTCTTTGCCTGTCTCGCGCAGGACCGCGCGCAAGTGACCGCGCCCCGAAGAGTAAATGAACTGCCCGTCGAAGATGGGATCGGCTTCCGTTAGCGCCAAACCCTCTTCGTTAACGCGGAAGCGTTCACGCTGTCGCTCCTTTCCAGTCTGCGCGTCGAGCGAAGCGATACCTTCGTAGAAGAGGTACAGGCGTCCATCCAGAAAGACGGGTGGGTGATAGTTGTCGAGCGTATACTCCGTCTCCGCACCTTTGTCCTCGCTCCAGCGCACGGGCATCATCTCGACTTCGCTCTCGACCTTGTACTCCCACAACTGCTCGCCAGACTTGAGATCAAAGACATGAACGACGGGGCGACGCTTGAAATCGTCGCGAGCTTTATCCCTGGCATCCTTCACGAAGACTGCTGCGAGCAGATGGCTGTTCGGGTCCACAGCCATCTGCATCACGCCGCCCTTCACCTTATCGCTCTGCCACAAGGCGTCGCCCGTGAACAGGTCCACGGCCTCGACGCGCGTGCGGTTATCCTTCTCGAAGCTGAGGAGCAGAACGTCTGTGCCCGGAACGAGCGCAACGTCAGTCTCGCCCAGGCGCACGTTTTTACGGCGCCACAGCACGTCGCCCGTCTCGCCACCCACGGCGTAGAGAGACTTTTCCGTCCCGACGATGAGCACGCCCAATTCCGTCATCTGATAAAAGCGGACCGCGCCGTCAAACTTCGCGGACCAGTCCGGCGCGGCAAGAGCCTGGCTCGCGGTGGAGAGCATGAGGACGAGAGAAAACAGAAGAGCCTGCCCTCCCAATTTTTGTAACAGCCTTGATGACATATAATTCAACCCTCTGAAATTCCAAGATGCGTGCCCGCACGAGTCGCGTTGTTTTGGGGAGAGCAGGAAATGAGCGAACGTAGAGATGATACAACGGAAGAGCCTGAGACGTCCCGCGAAGAGCGCCAGCGCCAGCCCGGCAGCTATTATTACGACGATTCAACCGGCTATGAGATCTATGATCCCGAGAAGGATGAGGAAGAAGACGAGGAAGAGTTGTAGGGGCAGGGGCAGCCCTGCCCCTACATTATGATTCTTTCCGTTTCGGCCTTTCGTTGGCTCGCAGCACACGCTTACGCAGGCGAATGGTTTGCGGCGTCACTTCGACCAGCTCGTCGTCGGCGATGAATTCCAGCGCCTGTTCGAGCGAGAGGTCCTTGACGGGCACAAGGCGCATCGCCTCGTCCGCCGTCGAGGCGCGCATGTTCGTCAGCTTCTTCTCCTTGACGGCGTTGACATCCAGGTCCACCGCGCGAGCGTTCTCGCCGATAATCATGCCCTCATAGACGCGCGTCCCCGGACGGACGAAGAGCGTCCCGCGTTCCTGAAGATTGAAGAGCGCGTAGGTCGTCGTCTCGCCCATGCGGTCCGCCACGAGCGAGCCCGTCGAGCGCCCGCGCATCTCACCTACCCATTCCCCCCAGCGCAGGAACAGAGTGTTGAGCAGCCCAGTCCCTTTCGTCTCCGTCAGAAACTCGTTGCGGAAACCGATGAGTCCGCGCGACGGCGTTTCAAACTCAAGGCGCACGCGGCCCGTGCCATGATTGACCATCTTCATCATCTGCCCTTTGCGCCGCCCCATCGCTTCCGTGACGACGCCGATAAATTCGTCCGGGCAATCCACGACGACCTGCTCGATTGGCTCAAGCGTTTTGCCGCCGTCCTTGCGCGTCAACACCTCTGGTTTCGAAACCTGTAGCTCGTAGCCTTCGCGCCGCATCATCTCAATCAGGATGGCGAGTTGTAGTTCGCCACGCCCCGATACCTTGAATTGATCCGGCGACTCCGTCGCCTCGACGCGGATGGCGACGTTACCCAAGATTTCCTTATCGAGCCGCTCCTTAATCTGCCGTGAGGTGACGAACTTTCCTTCGCGGCCCGCGAACGGCGAATTATTGACGCCGAAGATCATTGAAATCGTCGGCTCGTCAACGGCGATTACGGGTAGCGGCTGCGGGTTATCCGCGCTCGTGATGGTCTCGCCGATCTCTATGTTCTCAATCCCGGCGAGCGCCACGATGTCGCCCACGCTCGCGCGGTCCACAGCCTCGCGCTTCAGACCTTCGAAGACGTAGAGCTGAGTGACGCGTGTCTTCTCAATCGTGCGATCGCGCTTGACGATGGCGATCTGGTCGCCGACGGCAATCTCCCCGGAGAAGATGCGCCCGATGGCGAGGCGGCCCACATAGTCGCTGTAATCGAGGTTCGCCACGAGAAGCTGCAAAGAGTCGTCCCGCAGCGCCTTTGGAGCGGGGATGGTTTCAACTATCTGCTCGAACAGCGGGCGCAAGCTTTTCGATTCATCCGTGAGATCCTTCTTCGCCACACCCTCGCGTGAGATGCTGTAGAGAATCGGGAACTCTATCTGCTCGTCCGTCGCGTCCAAATCGAGGAACAACTCGTAGATTTCATCAACCACCTCGGCTGGGCGCGCGTCCTGTCTGTCAATCTTGTTTACGACCGCGATGGTCGGCAGCCTGGCTTCCAGCGCTTTACGCAGGACGAAGCGCGTTTGCGGCAGACATCCTTCCGCAGCATCAACCAGAAGCATGACGCCGTCCACCATCTTCAAAACACGCTCGACTTCCCCGCCAAAATCTGCGTGGCCCGGCGTGTCTACTATATTTATCTTCACATCGCCGTAGCGCACGGCAGTATTTTTCGCCATGATGGTGATGCCGCGCTCGCGCTCCAAATCCATCGAATCCATCACGCGTTCCCTGACCTGCTCATTCTCGCGAAACGTTCCGGCCTGCTTGAGCATCGCGTCCACGAGCGTCGTCTTGCCGTGATCAACGTGCGCAATGATAGCTATGTTGCGAATGCTGTTGCTCTTTAGAGTCATAATCCCTCTGCTATAGATAAAGATGTCACATTTTTCCGCTAAGCGCGAAAACGATTATATTACCACGAGTTTGAGAATTATTCCTTGCCAGGCTGGACCTCAGGCAGGGTCTATTCATTTTCGAAATTGAGGGAAGTAGAGAAACAGGACTATCCACGAAGCCACACGAAATCTCACGAAACAACCCACAGCCATTTCGTGAGGTTTCGTGTTACTTCGTGGATTGTTCCTTGTTCTGATGAGAATGAATAGACCCTGGGACCTCAGGAGGGGAGCGCTATACAGAGGAAAGAGAGTGGCTACACGCAGCCGCGCCACATAGCCACTACGTATCAGCTCATCTTCGATCCCTGGCTCTCGAAAGCCGCTGTTTGTCGGAGAGCTTCGTAAAGCACGATGGCGACCGCGGTAGCTAAATTGAGACTGCGCACCTTCGGATTGAGTATCGGGATTTTAAGACATCTTTCCCAGTTCGCACGCAGCAACTCTTCCGGCAGGCCACGTGTCTCGCGCCCGAAGACCAAACAGTCATTCGACTCGAAACGCCAGTCCATGTACGACCTTTCGGCCTTCGTCGTTAAATAGATGAATCTGGCGCCGGGCAGCTCTTCCGAGAGGGATGCCAGGTCGCGGTGGCGCTGGAGCGAGACCTCCGGCCAGTAATCTAACCCGGCGCGGCGCACGGCACGATCATCAAGGCGAAAGCCCGTCACGCCAACAATATGTAAAGGCACAGATGTGGCCGCACACAGGCGGGCGATATTGCCTGTATTTGGCGGTATTTCCGGCTCGACGAGCGCGACGCGAAGCATAAAAATAGTAACAAGTGACGCATCACAGATGACAGGACAAAAGCCTCACGCTTGTCACCTGTCACTTGTTACCTGTGACGCGCTTGTAATCGTCTTCCAACCTCACGATGTCATCTTCACCAAGATACTCGCCGAGTTGGACTTCGATGAGTGCTAAGGGATCTGTGGACGAATTGCCGAGGCGATGATTGGTTTCAGGTGGAATGTGGATATGCTCGCCTTCTTTGAGCTGCAACTCGCGCTCGCCGCAGACAACATCAGCGACGCCTTTAATGACTACCCAATGTTCTCCGCGTCTTGAATGACGTTGAAGGCTCAAACGTGCGCCGGGGTTGACTTCAAGTATCTTAACTTTGTAGCCGTCGCTCTCCTCCAGCACTTCATAACGCCCCCACGGCCTTTCGTCGGTTTCCCCTCGCACCGCTCATACACCTCCTGAGTTTGTTTCAACCAGCGCAATGAAGTTTCAGACTCACAACCGTTGAACATCAAGATAACGAAGTCACGCTCTGGCGTGCAAGAAGAAAGGAACGGCGCGCTTTTGTTGAAGCATTCGCCGTTCCTTTCTTAATGGCCGCGTGCGGCCAAGTGTATTGCGTGCGCCTATGGAAGGTTGATGTCCTTGGAGTCGAGTTATCTCCTCTTCGTGCCAGCCTTCTTCGAGCCGCCGGCCTTCTTCGAGCCGCCGGCCTTCTTCGAGCCACCGCCCTTCTTTGAGCCGCCGCCCCCCTTCGGGTAGCCGCCCTTTGAACCCTTTGATCCCTTCGAACCGCCTTTACCACCTTTTTTAGTTGCCATAGGTTGTTGCTGCTCCTTTTCAATTTGATGTTACGGCCACAAGATACTGTGTTAATTTTCTTCTTGTGGCCTAGAGTAAGCGGCGCACAACATGTTGGTATATAAACTTAAAGCGTGAAGATGTCAACAACTTTATCCTTGTTATTAAAAAATTTTTTGGAGCATCGTCAATTCTTTTCAACGAACTCATCTTGAGTCTTCGATGAACTTAATTTCTCACCTTCATCAACACAACAACATTAACTCTTCAATGAAGACGAACTGCGAAGATCGTGTTTTAGTTTTCGATTAATTGAGATGAAGATTAGTGGAATGATGTCTCATCTGAAGAAAGGAGTGAAGACCCACCTGTCGTGTCGCTCGATGCCGTAATAAGTGATGACTGATTTTCGTCGGCTGCGACTGGCGACGCCGATAAACGGTCCCGATGAGTTTGCGGAATCATCTTCACCGCCGGGCGCTTCCTCTTCAACTCCAGCATCGAGGACATTGGCAACAGGTGGAGGTGCGCCCCCGGCCGCTTGCAGAAAGGTTGCATCACTCGTATTCACTTGCCGGCCGGCGTAAGCGATGACGTCGCGTTGAAATTGCAGGAAAGAGGCGTCGGTCCTTTTGATTAATCTCCATTCGCCATCGCCCTCGCCTGATAGCGGATCACGTGCAGCGGAGGGGCGCAGGACCTGAATTTTTTGCGTGCCGCGAGGGACACCTTCGAGCAATTCATCCATTGAAGTCGGCAAACGATGCGCCGGGTGTAATCTCACGTACATACGAATCGCTTCCGCGACCTGCTCGCCTCGCCAGATGGCCTCCTCCTCAAGCGAGCGCTGCGTTTGCTGGCGTATGCTCGGAGCTGCGCTAACAAGCATGAGCGCCATGATCGTCATCAGCGCCAGGACGGCGACGAGCGTGTAACCCTGTTCGCCGCGCCGCCGCGAGTGCTGCGGCAGGCCGGACGAGTTACGGCTATCGCACGACTCCAGCGGAATCGGATTATGGCTCTGTGTCATCGTCATTCGGTGGAGGCGGAGTCTGCGGGCGCATTTGGCCCGGCGCTCCGGAACTGTCGGTCACGAGAGGCAGTTTATGCTTAATCTGAATGGCCGTGTCGGTGAGCACGACTTCGCGCACCGAGATACTGGTGACGCGGAAACGGCCGCCGACGAGGTCGCCGCGCTGGACGTTTAGCAGTTCTTTCCCGTTCTTCTCCCTCAGGATGCCTGTGTCATTCGAGCCCGGACGGGTGATGACTCCGACCAGGACAAAATTCGGCACGGGCGCTGGCATCACGTTGAGCGTCGCCGTGTTGGAGAAGAGTTTCCCGTCGCGCGACTGAACTTTCACTTCGCGCCCGCCTTCGAAGCTGATCAGCTGTGCGGGAACTTTCGTGGAAAGTTGCTGCGGGCTGATGAAGCGCGTCTGCAATTCTGCCCCGCCCATGTAGATGCGTGTCTCTGGCGTGAACTTGTCGCCAGTCACGTCTAAATTGAAGTCGCCCGTGTGGGCGTAAACATTAACAGGCGAAATCGAAGAGAGAACCACGTTGGGTATCGGGGGGGGCGGCGTCGGTATCGGCGTCGGGACGACAGCCGGGGCCGGCGTCGGCGTCGGCGGAATATAAAAGGCAAAGATGTTGCGCCCCGCTTCAGGAACAGCCGGCGGAGTTTGAACGTCGGAGATTGGCCGCAGCACTTCATCCGCAGGCTGGTCAGGCAGCTTACTCTCGGCTACCGTTGTCGTCTTCTTCTTACTCGTGTTCGTATTGGATGTTTTAGTGGATGACGACGAACCCAGAAACATATAGGCCAAAGCGATAACTGCGATTGCGCCGAGCACAATCGCGACGATCATCTTGTTGCGCTCCGCAGGAGTTTTGCCTTTAGCTGTTGCCATAAAATCACCCGCCCGTTAACGGGCCTCGCTCGCAGGCTGCTCTGCCATTTCGCCGTTCACTTCGCGCTGAAAATAGGCGGCCATGTCAATCTTGAGACTGACAAGCGTCGAGCGCGGGGCAGGTCCTCCGGGGGGACCTGCCGCGTTGTCCGCGTCCGAAGCCCTTTCGAGTTCGACGGCATTAATAATGATGAATTGATTGCTCGATTCGATGTCTCGCACGAAGTGGCGCAAGTTGGCATACTGGCCTTCGACCGTGACCGTCACGCCGATACCCGGATAGAGGCTCTGTAATTTCGCGCTCCCTCTGGCACGCTGCTGCGCGGTCGGCGCCTTAGCCTCAAGATAAGTGTAGGACGGCCCCGAGGTGTTGCGCAGATTGTTACCGCGTATCAGTTGAATCAGCACGTTGTAGAGAATGATACGTCCCTGATCGCGGCCTGTCAGCCGCTCCGTCTCAAATTTTTCCAGGCTCTCGCTGATGCGGCTCACGCTGTCTTGCGTCGTCCCTTTCACGTCGAGGTCCTTCTGCAAGGTGCTCAGCTTCTCCTGCAATCGGGCGCGGTCACGTTGCGCCGTGGAGAGGCGCGATTGTGCGGGGCTGTAAAAGTACAAATAAGTGAAGATGACGGCGAGCACCATAATCGCGCTCGCGGCAAGCCCGGCGAGCTCCGCGACTCCGACCATGACGCTTCGCTGCCGCGATTGCCGCAGCCTGTCAACGCGAATGCGGATCCTCTCGCGCCGCGCCGTAGCGTTCTTCTCTGTCGCCTGATTATTGCTCATCGCACTCCCAGGTTCATGGCCTGTTCGGGATTGGCCGTCGCGACGTTGTCGCTTCCGGTTTCGCTGACGGGCGCGCTCACACGCGGCTGGTAAATAACATCAAGCGTTGATTCCGTCTCGTTCGCGTTCCTCTCCTTGGAGAGATTCTGTTCGACCAGTTGCGCCCTGAAGATGCCCGCTCGATCCATCTCGCTGATCATTGCGGTGACGTCAGCGGGGTTCTTGCTGACGACGATAAGGTCTAAAGCGGCAATAGTCCGGCCGCCGCGTAAGGCAACGTCGCGGACGCTGATGCGCTTGACGCGGACGCTGGCGGGCAGAGCCGCTTCGAGGTCCGCGAACAGACGCGCCCAGGAGAAGCGCTTGTGGTCAACGAGCGATTGCGCTGCTTGCAGGCTTTCCTGCTGCTCTGGCGTCAAAGCCTGTTTGATCTCCGCGGCGCGGCGTTCGAGCGCGTTTATCTGCTGCTGCTCGCTGTTGACCTCGCGCTCGACTTCCATGGCTCGCCTGTTCGTCTGGGTGCTATTGCTGATCATCAGGGCGAGCGCCAGCAGCGAGGCGACAGTGATGACGCCCGCGATTGTCCAGGGCAAAGCGCGATTGCGAAAAGGCTGGCTGGCGAGATTAAGATTAGCGCTCACTTTAAACTTACCCGTCCCGCTTAAATACTGTGGAAAGTGCTCCACTCCAACAGACCGAGAAAGCATACCGCGTGCGCTTCCCGGGGCGCAACCGCGCGCGTTTCGCGGCCTTTCAAGCTCGCCTGCCATCACTTACACGCAAAGAACGAAAGCGGGTTGCGGAAATTGCCGTAGAATGATGAGGACTTGGACCGTAAAGCGTGGATTGAAAGATGCGGGTTCTCCAGGAGCACAAGGGGTTCAGTCTGCTCTCGCTGGGAGAGGCGACTGTTGCTCGTCTTCCGCAGGCGAGTGGCTGTAGGCGCAGACGCGGTTGCGCCCCTCTCGCTTGGCGCGGTAGAGAGCCGTGTCCGCGAGTTCGACCAACTCAATCGGGTCCTGTGCGTCGTCAGGGTAGGAGGCCACGCCGATGCTGATCGTAATCCGCAGCGTCCGCTGCTCAAGCTCTGCGGAGCCGTGCCGCGTGGCTGCAAAAAGGTGCTCCTCAATCCCTGTGCGGACGCGCTCGGCAGCAATAATAGCCTGCGCGTACTGCGCGTCGAGCAGGAAGGCCGCGAACTCCTCGCCGCCAAAACGCGCGGCCACGTCGCCCGCGCGCAGAGCACGCATGATAACCGCGCCGACCTCCTCCAGAGTTTGATTGCCGACGAGGTGGCCGTAAGTGTCGTTGACCGTTTTGAAATGGTCAAGGTCCATCATCAGCACGCAGAAGGGGCGCGACTCCGCTTCGGCGCGCGCGGCCTCGCGTCGCAGTTCGGAGAAGAAAGACTTGCTCGTCAGCAATCCCGTCAGCTCGTCATGCACGAGGAGGCGATGGATCTGGCGCTGAAACTCGCGATCAATCTCGTCGAGCATGTCGAAGCGCAGCATGTGCTCGCCGATGACGATTTTGTCGCCGTCCTGCAAGAGAGTGTCCGTAATCAACTGGCCGTTGACAATCGTGCCGTTGGTCGAGCCCAGGTCCGTGATGCGGTAAAGCGCGAAGCCCGTTTCGGGGTCGCGCTCGGTCGTGACGCGCGCGTGGAGACGCGAGGCGCGGGCGTCGTTGACGCGCACGTCCGCTTCGAGGGCGCGCCCCAGAATGACCTCGTCGCGCTCAAGCGGTATGGGTACGGCGAGCAATTCGCCGCGCAGGAAGACGAGGGCGGGGCGGCGGTCCCTTCCGCGGCCTGGGACCTCCAGCGTATCTTTGGCGAACTCTTCGCTCAAATCAGTCTGCTACCGAACCGTCCGGGTTGGGCTAAAAACAGCACGCTCATCTTAGCTTGCTGGAGGGCACGGCGGCAATACAGTTGTTTGCGAAATGCGAGCTTGTCGAGTGAGCGCGCTTACTTCTATAATTGTCCGCGCTGCTTGCATCAACTGCACATGGCGAAAAAGAGTCTTTGCATAACGCGCGCCGTTTGCAGAGAGTGAGCACATTTAGAGGAATAACCGAATTGAAAGAAGAACTAACAGAGGCGGCGTGCCCCTGGGCCACGCAGGAACTATCGGTCGAGCGCGTCGCCGAAGCGCGGCTGCCGACGGAAGTCGGCGAATTCAAGATCGCTGGCTATCGCTCGCGTCTGAGCGACGAGGATTTCATCGTCCTCTTTAAGGGCGAGCTGCGCCCCGAGCTGCCGACGCTCGTGCGCATCCACTCGCAGTGTTTGACGGGCGACGTGTTCGGCTCTACGAAATGCGATTGCGGCCGTCAACTGAGGCGCGCCATGGAGTTGATTGAGGAAGAGGGGCGCGGGGCAATCGTCTACCAGCTACAGGAAGGGCGCGGCATAGGCATCCTCAATAAGATTCGCGCTTACGCCCTTCAGGACGAAGGCGCGGACACGGTGGAAGCCAACGAGCGTCTGGGGCTGGCCGTGGACCTGCGCGAGTATCGCCAGTGCGCTGAAGTCCTCTTCGACATGGGGCTCTGTCAGGTGCGCGTGATGTCTAACAACCCTCTGAAGCTGCGCGCGCTTGAAGAGGCGGGACTGAAAATAGTCGAGAGAGTTTCCATCGAAGTCGAGCCGCCGGAATCCGCCGAACACTACCTCAGGACGAAGAAGGAGAAGATGGGACATCTGCTGAAGTTTAATGTCTAGCCGCCTCTTCGTCGCAGATTAAAGCCACAGAGGCCGCGAACTACGTGAACGTAGTTCGCGGCCTCTGTGGCTTTAATCAAGAAACGGACTAATCTAGCCTTTGCTGCGTAGGTCTTTGATGGCCGCCCGCAGTTTCTCCGCGTCCGGCGCTTTGGGCGCGAGCTTCAGATAGGTTTCGAATTCATCGGCGGCGCGCTTGTACTCTTTATTCCCCCAGTAGATTCCGCCCAGATAACGGTGGGCCTGTGCGACCTCGTCCTTACCAGTGCTGGCCGCGGCCTCCAACTCCTTCTGGGCTTCTGTATATTTCGCCACATCGAATTGTTTGGTCTTCTCGTCGCGGCTGAGATTCAGCAGGGCGATGCCCAGGTACATGTGCGCCGTGGGAATAGCGACGTTCTTCGTCAACACCTGGCGCAGCTCCATCTCGGCCTCATTAAACTTCTTCTGATTGAGCAGGGCGATGCCGTAATTGAGCCTGATGGCGATGTCATTGGGCGAGAGCTTCAGCGCGGCCTGTAGAGACTCTGCGGCTTTGTCGGCCTGCCCGAGGCGCAGGTACTGCGCCCCCAACTCGCTCAGAGCCTGCTGGAAATCCGGGTAGGCGGAGACGGCGCCGCTCAAGTGCTCCGCGGCCTTCTTGCTGTCGCCTTTCGCAGCCGCTTCCATCCCCTTACTGTAGAGATCGCGCGCCGCCCTGGGTATTTTGGAGAAAGCATCCGCGGTGCCCTTCGGCCTGAGAGTGATCGCGAGATTTATTATCCGCCCGCCGACACTCGCTGCTCTATCTATCGAAGCGTTCTCAACGGCGTTGTCAAACTCTTTCCCGCCCTCGATGGTGACGGTGTAATTCCCGGACCGCACGCGATTGAAGGCAAAGGCCCCGTCCTCGTCCGTCGTGGTGCTTTGATCTGTTGTGTCAGCGCTCCTGAGTACGACCCGGATGCGCTTGCCTTCCTTCGGCTCGAATGGGAAATAGACGCGGCCTTTAATCGTATGAATGCCGTCGTTTGCATCGGGAAGTCCGCGGGTGCTGCCCACACCGCCTTGAGCGAAAGCCACCGCGCAGGAGATGAGAAGCAGGAGCATTGGGGAGAGGATAAAAGTGAATATCTTTCGATGGGCAAACAATCTGCTGAATGCGAGAGACATTTCGGCAAACTCCTTTTCAATTATCGCTTAATCGGGAATAGGGTGAGGAATGACCGACCTTCAACTGCGAATCAAAGCTTGTCCGGGAGCGAATCGCCCGCCTATCCCTTCTGTTTATTGCGCAGGTCCTTGATCGTGGCGCGCAAGCGCTCCGCGTCTGGAGCTTTCGGCGCTAACTGCAAATACTTTTCCAGCTCATCCGCCGCGCGCTTGTGCTCGCCATTATGCCAGTATATCCCGCCCAGATAGTAGTGCGGAAGACTCAGGTTATCGCCGCCAACATCGAGGGCGCGCCGCAACGCCTTTTCCGCCTCGTCGTATTTGCGGAGGCTGATGAGCGCGATGCCCAGATACATGTGGGCGGGCCACGATGCGTCGTTCTTCTTCAGAGCCAGCCGCAACTGCACCTCCGCCTCGGCCGTCTCTTTTTTCTCCAGAAGCGCGATTCCGTAGTTGAGGCGCGGCGTGAATTCGTCCGGCTTGATTCTGAGGGACGCGCGGAGCGCTTCAAGGGCTTTGTCCACCTGCCCCAGCCTCAGATACTGCACGCCGAGCTCGTTGAGGGCTAAGGCGAATTCCGGGTAATAGCTGAGCGCCGCCCTCAAATGCTCGACGGCCTTTTTGTTGTCGCCCGCCTGAATCGCTTCGAGCGCTTTTTCATAAAACTCGACCGCAGGCTTCGGGAGATTAGCCAGAGCGGCATTGACCAGACCCGGCTTGGAGCCCGAACGGCCTTGCTTCGGGCGCAGATTGACGATGACATTAAAGGTGCGCGGGACGTTGGCGCGCGCGATTTCCGCGCTCGAAAGGTTGCGTCCTCGTAGTCCTAAGGCCTCTATGACGACAGTCTCTCTGGCCGTCTCATAATCTCCGCCGGCGTCCACAGTCAAATAATAGGAGCCCGGAGAGAGAGCTTTAAAAGTGAAGGACCCGTTGAGGTCAGCGATGAGATTGAGTCTCTCGGAACTCGTGCTCTCCAGTGTCACCTTGACAGCGGTCGCGTCCGAGCGACGGCCCGACGGGAAATAGATGCGCCCATGAATGGTGTTGCTTCCGCCCGTGCCCGTCGTTTCCACGCCGCCTTGCGCCAGGACGGAGGGCGAACAGATCAAGAGCAGAAGGGCTATCGCCAGAGACTGAAGAGAGTAGTAAAGCAAGCTGTGAACGCTGGTCCGAGCCGTAGGGAGAAACATTTTTCGCCAACTCCTTTCTCAAACGGCCAAAGGTCTAGATTCGGGGCTAATGATGAGCGCTCTCGGGGTTAACAGAGTATCACTAAAAAAGAAGAGGGAGAAGCGCATCTTTGATACGCTCCTCCCCGCAAAAGCCTTCGCGTGCCTGCGCTTTTTATCACAGGCACGTGAAAGCAAGCAGTTTAGAACTGGAATTTGATGCCCAGTCTCAAGGACGACGGGAACTGGAAGATCGTTCCCGCGCCGTAGAACGGGTTGCGGAACTGGTTCGCCGGAACGTTCGCGACGCCCGGGATACCAGAGTTGATGGAGAACGTCTCATCCAGACGAATTGCGCGCTGGTTGTTGAAGACGTTGAACCAGTCAACCTGGAACCGCAATTGACGATTCTCACCGAACTGAATCGGGTAGTAAGCGTTCAGGTCCAGATTGTAGGTCGTCGGCGTGCGTGTGCCGCCGATGCTGTCAACCCTGTTCGGGAAGCCAGGAATGTTGGCGTTCACGGTCGGAACGACAGCCGTGCCGCGCGGGACGCCGAAGCCTTCGTTGTTGCCGTAGACTTCGTGCGGCGTGAGCGCATTGAACGGAATACCGCTCTGCGCACGGAACGAACCACCGATCAGAAGTTTCCACGGCGTGCGATAGCTGCCGTCGAACTTGAACTGATGCGGACGGTCGTTCGGCAGGCGTCCATAACCATTAGCCAGCAGGCTGACGAGATCGAACAACGAGGTGATGTTCGGGTCAGACTGGCCGTTGTCGTTACGGAACAGGCCTTCGTAGTTACCGATGAGCGAGGAGAACACGTAGGAAGCGATGAACTGGTAATTGTTCGTGAAACGCTTCGTAGCCGTGAACTCAAGCGCGCGATAGTAACGACGGGCGCGTCCGAAACGCTGGCCGATAGTGGTCTCGGCCAACCTGTCCGTCAGGCTCTCGCCCGGGTTGAAGATAAAGTAGCTGTGGCCGTCGTCAAACGAGCCGTCTTCAATGACCGAGCCCTGAGGGCGATAGATACCGCGAACGCCAACAGCAAGGTCATTGACGAGTTCATACTCGAAACCGGCAGTGACTTCATTAACCGTCTGCGGCTTCAGGTCCGGGTCAATCGGCGTGTGTGTCGAACCCAGGTTGCCGAAGTCGGCCGTGACGGTCGAACCGGCGGGAGCGTTCAGACGATTGACGTTGATGTTGATGTCGGTCTGGGTCGTATCCGAGCCCGCGCGGACGTTAATGTCGAGCGGGATCGGAGTCTCAAGGAAGCGGGCGAAGTTAAAGAAGACTTTGCCCTGGCCCTTGCCGGTGAAGTCCCAGATGAGGCCGACTCTAGGCTGCAAGTTGTCCTTGAAGTTGTTGAGCTTCAGGTACGTGAAATCGCCGGAGCCGTAGGCCTGCTGGTAGTCCCAGCGCAGACCGAAGTTGAACTGCACATTCTTGGTGAGCTTGAAATCGTCCTGAACGTAGAAGCTCTCGACGTTCGTGTAGGTGTCACCTTCGGAGGTAATCAGCCTGAAGTCACGAACGCGCGTGCTGGTACGGATCAGGAACGGGTTGGTGGTCAAGGACGCGATGACCGCGCCGCTGGTGGTCACGGAAGTCGGACCGCCGAGGTTGACGCCGTTGTTGAGCAGGACCTGAATGCGATCCGTCAGCGACTGCACGGGGCAAACGATGGTCGTGCCCTGAACCTGGCAGACGCCGAAGTTATTGGTCACGCGGAAGCCCTGAACTGGCTGGCCCGCGCCCGCAAACGTTTGCGTCGGCCCGGTCGAACGGGTGTCAATCGAGTAGATGTTCTTGTTGTACTCGAAACCATACTTGAGAGTATGGCGACCGTAGATGTTCTGGAATCTGGCCTGAGCTTCCCAGCGGTTGCGGTCCTGGGTGCTGAACAGACCGAAGCCCGAACCTTCGAGGAAGTTGCGCTCCAAAGAGCCGCCCGCGCCGTTGACGAAATCGCCGAAGCCTGTGGAGCCGGCGACGACCACGTTTGTGGAGGTCGGGGCCACGCGCGTGCCGTTACGCACGACGGCGAAGTTGTTAAGGAGCAGCGGAACGTCCAGGGACGATTCCGGAAGAGTGTTCGCTCTCTGGAAGTGGAGACCGAACGCGAACTCACCGATCCAGGTCGGCGTGATGGTCGAGTTCAGGCGAGCGGTGTAGTTGTGGCCGCCGGTCTGAATCTCGCCACGGAAGGCGGTCAGGTCGTTACCGAAGCCGGAACCGCCGAACAGGAAGCCTTCCTGCTTGGTGAAATCGCCGAAGGTCGAGAAGGTGAACGTGTTCGACGAGTTGAGCGCCCAGGTCAGCTTGCCCGAATAGAAGGGCGTCGTGATCTTGTTCTCAACTTCCTGACGGAAAGTCTGCGTCAGGAAGCTGTTCTCGCGGCGCTGCGGGTTGAACGCGCCGAAGAACCAGAGTTTGTCCTTCTTGATCGGACCGCCGATGTCGAACCCGGCGTCGATCTCGGAGAAGCCGTTCGGGGCGGAACCCGTGAACGGGAAGTTCTCCGTCTCACGCACCAAACCTTTGGTCGTGAAGTATCCGAACGCATCGCCCGAAACGCGGTTGCCGCCGCTCTTGGTGATGACGTTGAAGATACCGCCTGTGGACTTGCCGTACTCGGCGCCGTAAGCGCCCGTCTTGATTTCGACTTCCTGCACGAACTCGAACGGGAGATTCGCACCCGAGCCGCCGAAAGCGGGGTCGGTGGTGTTCACGCCGTCGAGAATGTAGTTGTTCTCAGGACCCGATGAGCCGCCGACCGAGGGGTCGCGGTCACGTCCCGAGGCATCGCGCAGGCCCGAACGAGCGACAGTCGGCGCAATCGAGTAAAGCGATTGGACCGTGCGCTGCGTCGGGAAGTTCGAGAACTGCTCGCTGGAGACGTTCGTCCCCGTCGTGTTGGCCGCCACATCAATGTTGGCGCCCTCGGTAATTGTCACCTCAGCCTTCTGCGTGCCGACATTTACCTGGACATCTGCGGTAGATGTCTTGGAGAGATTAACCTCCACATCACTCCGCGTGGTCTCGGCAAAGCCAGAGATGGCTCCGACAGTGACTACATATCTTCCCGGAGGAAGATTCAGGATTCGGTAACGCCCCTGGTCATCCGTCTGCCCCGTCTGAGGGCTGATCAGGTTCGGACCTGTCACGGTGACAGTGGCGTTCGGCACAGCGCCGCCCTGAGGGTCGGTGACCGTGCCTTCAATCGCACCCGTCGTTGCCGATTGCGCGAAGGCGCTGCCCATACTAAAGAGCGCCAGGCACAGAGCCAGCAACGACAAGGTAAAGATTCGCACTTTCATGCTAACTATTCCTTTCTTGTTGTACGTGTCTTTTATGCTATACATGCTGCTTCCTTCACACTGCCACGTCTTTTCAGCGAGGGACCCCGGCCTAAAGGACTGCGCAACATGGGTTAAATTTTTTACTGTAGAAATTCCTTGATTCCACATCGCCCCGAAATTTGCAACTCTTATGCCCTGCCGCCTTTAAGTGTTCAATCTCAGGCTCTTCTTATATTTAACCCAGATACCTGTTAATAAAAACACGCCCTCGAAATCCAAAAAAATGGTCAGAATCCATAAATTAGTAAGTCGTCCCTGACCGGACCGCTCTTTTGTGGTCTCCCTCTTATTTATTCTGCGGGCGAGGCTTTGGCAATTCTTCGCAATTGGGAACTCTTTACCAAGGGACGGGAGGTGCCCGGTATCTCAGCCGCGTCCGACAAGCCCACGCAGCTTTTTGATGGCAGCGCGGATCAGTTCAGCGTTGCTCGCGTCCGGAGTCTCCCGCAGATACTGCTCCAGTTCATCCGCAGCTCGCGCGCGGTCTCCCTTTTTCTCGTAGATTCTGGCGCGTTGCAGATAGATCATAGTAAGTTTGCGACCGCTCAGATCAAAGGCGCGGACCAAACTATTTTCGGCCTCACCGAATGCATAGTCTCGTTCGGCAGCCGAGTTCGATTGAGTAGTGTTAATGAGGTTCGCGTGTTCGATGAGCGCGATGGCGCGCAAGAGTTGCGTTTGCGGGTTCGTGGGATTCAGGCGCGAGGCTTCGGCGAAGACCGCTGCGGCGACCGCATATTTTTTTTGCTGCATGAGCACAAGGCCGAACACTTCATACACGCGATTGTCTTTCGCATTGAGGCGGCGCGCTTGCTCAAGCTCTGCAATCGCCTCGTTGAGCTGACCGGCCTTCACCAACTCATTTCCGAGCGCGAAATGCGCGTCAAAATATTGTGGAAAAAGTTTGAGCGCTTCGCGCATCAGTGCCTGCGCCAGGTCCGGCTTGCCTTGCTTCGACAATTTCAGCGCGCGTTCGAGCGCAGCGCGCGCAGCCGGCGGAACATTCTGGACGAAAGTAGCAGCGGCGCGCGGCGGACTCGCAGTGAGTTTCGGCAGCAGCGTGACTTCAACTGTTCTGGTCTCGCCGGGCTGATTGGGGCTGACTCTTTTAACGAAATCTACGCGCTCGGCCACCTGATTGTAATCAGGGGCTGAAACGGTAATCACGTAACTCGATTCGTTGAGGCCGCCGAAAAAAAAGTCGCCTTCGTTATTGGTGACGGTCTGATCCACCATCGCGCCGTTCTTCTCAAGGACCACGGTCGCGCGAGACACGTGTGTGCCAGAGGCGTTGTTAACCTTGCCGCGAATGCTGTGCCCCTGCGCCGTAGCGTCCACGCTGCAGGAGAAGCAGAGCAGGAAGAGAAGAGCAGTCAAAGCAGCCCGGCGGGAATTCATTTCGGTTACTCCTCCTAGGTCGAGAATAAGGCAGAGTGCAAGGCGGACGTGGCGCTGTTTGAATCCCTTTGGCCACCGCCGCGATCAAAAGATAAGGTGGGGCTCATGAGATTTCAAGAGCCCCACCTCTTAATGGGCTAAACCCGAATCGGAGTCCGTTCTAGAACCTCAGCTTCAAGCCGAACTGGAAGGCGCGTGGACCGCCCGTGCCGAACACGCTCGTCGTGCGTTCGGACGGAGCAATCGGGTTGCTGGAGTCGCCTTCGGGGTTCAAGGTGAAAGCAGTCGCCCCACCCGTCGTCAGGTTCGCAATGTTGAAGAGGTTGAAGACCTCGCCGATCAGGTCGAGCTTCACATTCTCGCTGAAGCTGAACGTCTTGGTCAGGCGCACGTCCTGCGAGATAAGCGAATCGCCGCCGATGAGCGTGTTCTCCGGGACGTGACCCAGCCGGACAATCGGATCAAAGAAGTTCGGGTTCGTGCTGTCGCAGCGACCCGTCGGGCTGTCGCCGGGACACGGCTCGCCCAGTGTCGGGATGCTCGCGTTGTAAGCGTCTATGAGCGAGTTTAACTGCGCCACGCTCCTGACCGTGCGCCCGATGGATCCTTCGCCAGTGCCGGGCAGGTACGATTGGAACGTGCCCGTCTTGGAGAGGTCCACGAAGTTCGGCAGGAAGACGCTGAACGGTTGGCCGCTGAACGCTGTCGAGATGAGCGAGACCTGCCAGCCGCCGAGCACGTTGCGCTTAAACGAGTCGGAGCTCTTGCGGTAGAACGGCAGGTCGTAGATCGCGCTCACGACGAAGCGGTGCGTGCGATCAAGCCCGGCAGGACCGAACTCCTTGCGCAGATTGTTCAGGTCTGTGACGGTTGCGCCCAGACCCAGCGTGTCGCCGCCGAACGCCTTGAATCTGGAGAGCGCGTAGCTCGCAGTCATCTGGAAGCCGTTTGCGAAGCGGCGATCCACGCGCAACAGCATCGCCTTGTAGGTCGAGAAGCCGGACGAGTCGGCGTAAGGAACGGAGTTCGGGAAAGCCGTTCGCGGACCCGAGATGGCGTCGAAGAAATGGTTAACGTCGTAAGTGATGACCTCGTGCACGCCCTTGCGGTAGTTGAAGTCACCCTGAACCAGTATCTTCCATGGCAGCTCGCGCTGGACGCCGATGCTGTACTGGATAGAGTAGGGCACCTGAAACTCCGTCGAGAAGAGCGGACCCGAAGGTGCCAGCCCGAACGCTGCCTCGCACTCGATTCCGGTGGGCAGCGTACAACCTCTGATTCGGGCTTCGACATCGTTGCGCACGGAGGGGAAGAGCGCCAGCGCCTGCGCGAGCGTCAGAAACCCGCTCGAAGACGCCGCGCTGCTGCCGAACTGACCATTACCGCCAGGCAAGAGCGGGCTGACGAGATCGTTGCCGATAAGGAACAGTTCCGCCCCTGGGGGTCCGAGGTCCGCGCGCTCGAAGAGGCGCAAGTTGTCAATCGTGTTGTCATAGTACATGCCGACACCGCCACGGATGACGGTCCGACCATTACCGGCCACATCCCACGCGAAGCCGACGCGTGGGGCTATGTTGTTCTTATCCTTCGGGCTGGGCGCGGTGCCCCTGCCAAAGAGCGGGGCGATGATCGCCGGATGCCCCAGGTCATGGTTCCAAAGGTTCGAGTCAATGCGATACGAAGCGCCGTAGTTGAACGTGAACCTGTTGGTGATCTTCCAGGAGTCGTTGGCGTAAAACTGGAAGCGATTGTTGAGCGTGTCGTCACCGCCGTTGAAGGGCAGGATGTCCGTGCCAATGCCCATAGAGATGTCGCGCACGGGGTAAGCAAGAAATTCAGCCTCAGTCGTGGGAGTCGTCAGCCCTGCGGTTGACGGATCGAAGAGGCGAATGCGTGCCGGCTTGGCGAAGGCGAACTGCCCATTGATAGAGGTTCGCTCGTAGTTAACGCCGAAGCGCAAGGTGTGATTGCCGTACACCTTCGTCAGGTCGTCGCGCACCTGGTAGCGCTCCTGGAAGGTGGTCTGCGGCGTGATGTAGTTGGTGCCGGACTTCCAGAGCTGCGAGCCGAGGATACGGATTTCTGGAATCCCTTCGACCGCCGGCAGAATGACGTTGGAAAAGTCCACGAAGCTGAAGACCAGGTTGTTCGAGGTCGTCGCGTTGAAAGAGTGCGTCATGCCCGCCACAATGCTGTGCGAGCGGTTCGTCACGATCTGGTCATTCGACTCGAAGATGCGCGAGGCAGAGGCGCGGGGTGTGATGCCCGAGCCGGGCGCGAACGGCGTTTGCTGCGCGTTATCGTCAAACGAGTAGCGAGTGCTGAAGTTCGTCCTGCTGCTAAAGAGCCAGTCGAGCTTGACCGTGAGCAGCTTTTCGTCGAAGGGGTTGCTCGTGAAGCCTGCGAAGGACGGACCCTCTGGCGGGTTGTGGAGCGCCGACCCATCCTGATTGTTCTGCTCATAGTTGACGAAGAAGAAGAGCTTGTCTCTCTTGATGGGGCCGCCGATGGTGCCGCCGAACTGCTGACGGTCGAACGGAATTTGATCCGCGCGCGCCGACGCCGGGACACCGTTAGCCTCATCCAATCGGCTGAGAGCCGGGAAGGCTGACCATTTGTCATCGCGCGCATAGATGTAAGCGTTGCCGTGAAAATCGTTCGAGCCCGAGCGCGAGATGATATTCACAGAACCTGTGGCGGAAGCGCCGGTCGAAAGGTCGTAGTTGGAGATGCCGAGCTGGAACTCTTGCACGATCTCCTGAGAGAAGTTCTGGACGGTCGTCCCGACGACATTATCAACGACCGAGCCGCCGTCAACGGCGATCTGCGCCGAGCGGCCCGCCTGGCCGGCGACGGAGACGCCCGTATAGTTCGCCTTCGTCGGGTCGAAGCTGCCGCCTTCGACCTTCTCGACGCCCGGCTGGAGTTGCGCCAGGTCCAGGAAGTTGCGACCGTTGAGCGGGAGATTCTGAATCTGTCGCGTGTTGACGACGCCGGAGACCGTCATGTCAGTACGATCTATTTGAACCTCACCGCCGCCGATGATTGTGACCTCCTCGGTGGCACCCCCGATTTCGAGTCTGACATCGAGCGGGACGGTTCTGCCGACCTCGACTTTGACCTCGGACGCAACCGATGTCTTGAAGTTCTGTCCTGAAACCTTTACTTCATATGTTCCGGGCGGGAGCTGCGTGATGCGGTATTGGCCGCTGTCTTCAGTGACAGCGGTGCGCGTCAGACTTGTAGCTGCATTACGCACGGTGACGGTTGCGCCCTGCACAATCGCGCCTTGCGGATCGGTCACTGTCCCTTCGATGGAACCCGTCGGCTCCTGCGCCAGCGCAGAGATTGTGAGGCTTAAAAAGAGCCCGACCACCGAACACAAGCTCACCAGCCATTTCCAGTATCTCTTTCTTGATTGAGTCTTCACGGCGAGAATCCTTTCTGCTGACTTTTCAGCCAGCTTGCAGGCCCTTCAGAACAAAGACCTGCACATAGGATAGAAGGTTTCTGTAACGACCAGATCAGCAACAGGCAGTTAAGCGTTATCTTGGGACGATGACTGAAGGTCGTTGATGTAAATGACAGTTGCAACTCTTATGCCCACTGGCGCGCCAGCGGATAATTCCACTTATTTAATGCCATTTTAACTTTCACGAACCGGGCGGGGCGTCACTCACTATCCGAAAAAATGGAAAATCTCATCCAGAAACCCAAACACTTCGCGAGATTTCAACTGATTCCGTCCTCTTCTTTATCAGAGCGTGTCTAAAAAGTATCATCCGCCGCATCGCGTCAGCGATGCTCTGACTTTAGCCCGCCGCTTATGGTCTTTGAATGATTGATTAGGTAATAACAGGTCAGTACCGCCTGCGGTAGCGGGCGGGTAATGTTGCCCAGACCCGCCCGCTACCGCAGGCGGTACTGACCAGCCGTCGCCTCTCAGCCGGAAGAGTTATTACCCAATCTAATCGTCAAAGACCATCAACGCACGGCTAAATTCAAAATGTCGCTCACGCGACTTTTTACTCACGCTCTTGGAAGCTTTAGTCCTGAAGCATCCGTCACCAAGAAGTGTTAGAATCAGCCGCAGGTTATTCCCACTACTTTGCGAGGAAGTTTTTTTTCGAGGACGTGTTCGAACGAATCTACCGCGATCCGGTTCATAACATCATACGCCTGCGCTCGGATACGCCTGAAGGGCGTTTGATGGTGCGGCTGATTGACGCGCCGGAGTTTCAGAGACTACGCCGCATCAAGCAACTGGGCCTGGCGCTCTACACCTATCAGGGCGCGGAGCATTCGCGCTTCACACACTCTCTCGGCGTCTTGCACCTGATGACGCGCGTCGTCAACCGCCTCGGCGAAAATTACAGGATCGCGGATGAGGACCGCGCGGCGGCCTGCGCGGCGGCCTTGCTGCATGACGTCGGACACGGGTCGTTCTCGCACGTGATGGAGAAGGTTCTGGGCTTTCACCATGAGACGTGGACGGTGCGCGTAGTGTTAAGCGAAGAGACGGAAGTCGGGCAGGTCCTGCGCTCCTTCTCCGAAGAGCTGCCCGCGCGCGTGGCGAGCATCGTCGAAGGAGGGTTTCAACCCGCCGCGCTCGCGCAACTCGTCTCCTCGCAGCTGGACGTTGACCGCATGGACTATCTCCTGCGCGACTCACTGATGACGGGTGCGAAATACGGTCTTTACGATCTGGAGTGGATTATCAACGCGTTGCAGATTGACGAAGAGAATGATCGCATCTATGTCGCGGCGCGCGGACTTTACGCGGTCGAGGAATATTTGCAGGCGCGCTACTACATGTTTCGTCAGGTCTATTTCCATCGCACGTTGCGTTCAGCCGAGGCAGTCCTGCGCTCAATCCTGCGCCGCGCGCTCAAACTTCTGGAGGAGGGCGCGGAGGTCTGGTGCGCCCCCGGCACGCCGTTCGAAAAAGTTCTCAGGCGCGCGCCCCTGACGCTCGAAGAGCATCTTGAGATGGACGATTCGGACGTGCTCTTTCACATCAAGCAGTGGCAGCGCAGCCCTGACCCTGTCCTGAGCGACCTGAGTCGCCGTTTCACCGGGCGGCGACTTTTCAAAGCGATTGACCTGGACATGCCCGAAGCCGAGCGCGCGGACTTTCTGCGGGCGGCGCGGGAAGAGGTCTCGAAAGCAGGCTATGAACCGGAGTATTATTTCATCGAAGACCACGCGGGCGACGTTCCCTATTACAATTACTACACGGTGGAAGGCTCTGAGCCGAAGGCGCGCATCTACGTCGAAGACGGGTACGCGCGCCCCGTCATCCGAGAGATCAGCGAAATAAGTGAAGCCGTGCGCGGGCTGCAACGCTATCAACTCAACCGCGTCTGCTTTCCGCCCGAAGTGAAAGAGCGAGTCTACGCGCTTTATCACGGCGCCGGGCTGCGCGAAGACCAGAAGGCAGTAAGCAGTAAGCAGTAGGCAGATAACGAAAGACTTCCGACTGCCTACTGCCTACTGCCTTCTTCCCCATGGAACATCATTCATGAATTAATGTCGAAGCCTCGACACATCCTCCTGGCCCTGATTGCCTGCACGCTCTCTATCAGCGCCACAGCACAGCCACGCGCGCAGCGGACACGCGTGGCCGTGCTCGATCTAGGCGAAACAGAAGCCGGGCGGCGCGCAACCGACAAGCTCTCGCAAGCCCTTTCCTCGAACCAGGATTTTGTGATAATTGATCGCGAAGAGAGCCGCGCCGCGGCGCGCGGTGCGGGCTACACGGGCTCGCTCAACATGACGCTGCGGGAAGCGCAGGATTTGGGCGGGGCCACGGGCTCGGATTTTTACTTCACTGGCGACGCGCAGACCTTGCGTCGTTCCTCGTCCGCCAGAAAGATTTATTACGAAGCCTATGCTTCCGTCTTCGTCGTCAGTACGCGAACGGGCAGACTTGTCCTGTGGGATCACCTAAGTTTTGAGGCGGCTGCGCCCGCTGAAGCGGAGAAGGTCCTGATCGAAGAGTTGACCGGGCGCGCGGCGCGTTACGCTCAGGCGATTCGTGCGGCGCGTGAGAGTGAGCACGCGGAGCGCGTTCTAAGGCTCGAACGCGCCGCCTCTGTGCCTGTCATCGAAGAAGCCCCGGACGATGAGGAGGCGGCTAAACAGGAAGGCATCCGTTTGCCGCAGCCGTACCGCCGTCTGCGCCCAGCTTATCCTGAATCGGCCGCGCGCGCCGAAGCGGAGGGGACGGTTGACGTTCAATTAGAGCTGGACGCAAAGGGCGAAGTCTCGCGCGTGGAGGTTGTGCGCTGGGCCGGTTTCGGCCTTGACGAATCAACCGTCAATACCGTCCGGCAGCTACATTTTCGGCCCGCGACGCGCGACGGGACGCCGATCCCGATCCGCGTCCTTCTCAGATATAACTTCCGCAAGCCAGCGAAATGAAGGCAAAAGGCAAAAGTAAAAAGGTAAAAGTGAAGAAGGTAATTTTTTTGAAGCGCCTTCGCCTCATCTCTCTGCTTTTTATTTCACTTTTACCTTTTGCCTTTTTCCTTTTGCCTTCCTCTGCGACGCGCAACGCGACGAACGCAAGGCGTCTCGCCGTCTTCGACGACGTCTGGGAGACCGTGCGCGACCGTTACTACGATCCGACATTTAACGGCCTCGACTGGCAGGCCGAGCGTGAGAGGTTTCGCCCGCTCGCCGCCAAAGCGCAGAGCACCGCAGAACTTTACGCGATCCTGCGCCGCATGCTCGGCGCTCTGCACGACGCGCACACGCGCGTCTTTGCGCCCGGCGAGAGATTCAACTGGCAGCATCCGCGTTTCATCAGCGTCGGCATCTTCGTGCGTGAGATCGAGGGCGTGCCGGTCATCGTCGCAGTCGAGAAGGGATCGGAAGCTGAGCGCGCGGGTTTGCGCGCGGGTGATGTCCTGACGAGCGTTGACGGCGAAGATGCCCTCAAAGTATTTGCGCGCCGCCTGAGCGAACAGGTCGGCTCGTCAACAACGCATTACGCGCGCCTGCAAGCGATGGCGAAACTCTTTGAAGGCGAGCGCAACACGCTGGTTAAAGTGGGCTGGGTAGGAATGGACGGCAAAGAGCGTCAGACCACTCTCAAGCGCAAGATGACCGAGCGCGACGCCGTGTTACAGGTCCGGCGTGTACGCGAGCGTGTCGGACTCATCGAGTTTAATGTCTTCACCCTGTCAAATGCTGTGGGCTTCATGCGCACGCTCGACGGGAAGCTGCGCGACGTGCGCGCGCTCATCATTGATTTACGCCGAAACGGCGGCGGCGAGACAGAGGCGCTGACTGAGATCGCATCCGCCTTTCTTCCGGCAGGAAAAAGCCTGGGACGTTTTACGGACCGCAGCGGGCGCACGCAGTTTGAGCCGCACACGCGCTCGGCCATGCTCTTTGCGCCCGACGCGATCAAGAACTTTCGCGGCGCGGTCATCATCCTCACATCAGAACAGACGTCGAGCGCGGCGGAAATCTTCGTGGCGGCGTTGAAGGAAGCACGCCGCGCAACAGTCATCGGCGAGAATACCTGCGGCTGTGTGCTTGCCATCCGCCGCCGCCACATGTTGCCCGACGGCGGCGTGCTGGATGTCAGCGAGATGGACTACAGGACAGCCGCGGGGGCACGGCTCGAAGGCGCGGGCCTCGCACCCGACGAAAAGGTCACGCTTGAGCGCCAGGACCTGCGCGCTCGCCGCGACCGCGCCCTGGAGCGCGCCATCGAACAGCTCACCAGCGAACTCAGCAATCCTTAGAGACTTCTGGAACATTCTCGAACCGGCAGCGTGTGTTAACAACACGCTTTTCTCTTTGCGCCTCCAGCGTCTTGGCGTGAAATTATCTCTCGCAAAGACGCTGGAGGCGCCAAGGAATCTTGCGAGGAGGAATTTATGAAGACGAGAATCTGGTTGGTTGTCATCGTCGCGGTTCTGCTTCTGGGGCTGGTCGGGTGGACCGCCAGCGGGCAGCGGCAGCAGCGCCCGGCGCAGACGTGGGAGTACAAGGTCGTGTTCGCGCCCGGCGCTCGCACCATGTCGGAGAAGATGATGAATGACCTCGGCGCGCAAGGATGGGAGTTTGTCGCCTTTCAGGAAGTTAACAGGGAAGGGGGAACCATCGGCGCGGGCAACTATTTCTTCAAACGCGCAAGAACGGGCCAGCCTTAACATTCTTCCAATCGGGCAATATCATTCGAGATGAAGCACGCAGCGGCAAAAGGCTGCGCGTGTGAGCGTCCGCCCTGACTGAAGCTTTATATAAGGAGTCCTGGCGATGAATCTCCGAAAACATCTCGCTGGCTTTGCGATCTTTTCCATCATTCTCGGCAGCACAATTTTCATCTACCATTTTCTGATTGGCCCGAACGTCATCGTCCCACGCATCCAGATCAACGAGCAGTTGCCGCCGCTCTCTCGATTCCCGAAAGAGAAACAGCCGTCCGTTGGTTACAAAGTGCGGTTGGTCTCGCTCGATTTCATCAACCAGCAGAGCTACACGGTGCTCAGTCTTAGACGGCAGCCGGGACAACCTCTGGTTGAAAAGCTCTGGATTACGACCGTTTTCTTCACTCCTAATCGTCCTTCCGGCAAAATCCTGAAGAGCGTTGCTGAGATTCGGAACCCGTTTGCAAATACGGATAAACTCGAATATGTGGCGGCGAGTCCGTGCGACTGGTGCTCGTCGCTCGGTGTCGCGAAGGACGGATATTTCGCACGCGTCTATGTCTCAAGCGATTATTCCGATAGTTCCTACCCGCCGGACGTAGAGTCTGACTTTGACTCGGACATCACAACTGCAACTCAAGTCGTAGTTCAGGCCGAACGAAAGATCGCACGTCCGTAACCGCCCGCGTGCAAGTTTCTCAACCGTTCTTCATTCAAGGTGCTGTGAAAGTAAGAGCAACGGAAAGCGCTGGCCGCCGAACGCTGTGGCGTCTCGCGCGCTCTTCAAGCTCAAAACAGTATCGTGGCGAAACAAAGTCGCCGGAGGAGATTTCGATGAGGAACGATGCACAAACTTCTTCAAGGTCCATGTGGAAAAGGTTTTCGCGCAAAGGCGTGCGCCCCGGCAGGAGCCAGTTTTTCGTAGTGCTCTTAATCATCGCCGCGCTCTTTCTCTCGGCGTGCGAGAAACAGTTGCGACAATTTAATGCAAGTAGTGGCCGCCGCGACGCCAACACGGCGTCCGCCGGAGAAGTAACGGTGGCGGCTGACAAGGCGCGCGGCGTCATGGCGAACACCTCAACGACGACAGCGCCCCTTCCGGAGAGTGAAGAGGACGCTCCTTACAATACTGAAGGCTACAGCCACATTGACGAGAACCCTTTTCTGGAAGTCGCGCGCGCGCCGCTCTCGACCTTCTCGATTGACGTTGACACGGCCTCTTACAGCAACACGCGCCGCTTTCTTAAAGACGGACGGCTCCCGCCGAAGGACGCTGTTCGCATCGAAGAGCTGGTCAACTATTTCTCTTACGACTACCCGCAGCCGGTCGGCGACGCCCCCTTTTCCGTCACGGCCGAAATCTCTGAAGCCCCCTGGGACACGTCGCACCGCCTGGTTCACATAGGGCTACAGGGCAAGCGCATCCCTATGGGCGACATGCCGCCTGCGAATCTGGTCTTCCTGCTCGACGTCTCGGGTTCCATGAACGATCCGCGCAAGCTCCCGCTGGTCAAGTCCGCTATGAAGATGTTGACGGAGCAGCTAAGCGCACGCGACCGCGTGGCGATGGTTGTCTACGCAGGGTCGAGCGGCCTCGTTCTGCCTTCGACGCGCGGAGACCACAAAGGCGAGATTCTGGCGGCGATTGAGCGGCTCGAAGCTGGCGGCTCGACCAACGGCGGCGAGGGCATTGAGCTCGCCTACAAAATCGCGCAGGAGAATTTCATCAAAGGTGGGTCTAACCGCGTCATCCTCGCGACCGACGGCGATTTTAACGTCGGCGTCACAAGCGAAGGCGACCTGGTGCGCTTAATCGAAGAGAAACGTCAGAGCGGCGTGTTTCTCTCCGTCCTGGGCTTCGGCACAGGCAACGTCAAAGATTCGACGATGGAGAAGCTCGCCGACAAAGGCAACGGCAATTACGCCTACATTGATACGCTCGGCGAGGCGCGCAAAGTTTTGGGCGAGCAGATCGGCGGCACGCTCTTCACGATTGCCAAGGACGTGAAGATTCAGGTCGAGTTTAATCCCAAACAGGTCGCGGCCTATCGTCTCATAGGCTACGAGAATCGCCTCCTGAGAGATCAGGATTTCAATGACGACACGAAGGACGCAGGAGAGATCGGCGCGGGCCACACAGTGACGGCGCTTTACGAGGTCGTGCCCTTCGGACAGAAATTTGAGAATCCGGGCATTGACCCGCTGAAATACCAGAAGCCCGTACAGCCTTCGGAGCTGGCGAACAGCGACGAGATGATGACCGTCAAGCTGCGCTACAAAGAACCTGCGGAGAATCAGAGCAAGCTGATTTCGGTCAGCCTCGCCGATTCCAAAGGCAAGCTCGCAGCGGCCTCTGAAAACTTCAAGTTCGCCTCGGCCGTAGCCCAGTTCGGGATGCTTCTCAGAGACTCGAAGTACAAGGCTCAGGCCAACTACAACAAGGTGCTCGAACTGGCGCGCTCCTCGATGAACAACGACGCTCAGGGCTACAGGTCAGAGTTCATCCAACTCGTCGAGACCGCACGCACGCTCTCCTCGCAGCGCGCATCAAGAGACTGAACAGGCAGATGCAAAGAAGCGAGGCTTCGGCTTTCCTCTTTTGGCATCGACTTTTGAGCGTTATCCTTAAAATCGCCCCATCCCCAAAGAGATGGGGCGATATCTTTTGGACGAAATTGATCCTCAATCTGATCTGCCTATTGAAGAGCGACGCGGAGAAAGACATCCCAAGCCCACCGTCCTACTTTAGCGTGCTTCGCGTCGTCTATCTTCGCGCGATACCGGAAGCGGTTGCCGTACTCGTCAGTTCGCTTCGATTCTTTGTAATCAAGATGCAGCGTCGTGACATTAAGGGAAGACAAGGCATGAAGCTCATTCGGCTCTGAGATGCCGTTATGGTTTAAGTCTTGCCATAGGCGCAGACTTGCGAAGATGGTGTCTCTATTATCAATCACGCCATCAAAGTTTCCGCCACTCTCCGGCTTATCATATTCCGCAAGAGCGATAAAGCCATTAGGAGCGGCTGACGGCGGCTGCGGGGTGAAATTACCGAAGAACTCCCTGCCGCTGTCAACTGTTCCATTGCCGTTTCTGTCCAGTACGAGCCAAGCGTCGTCCGAATCGACAGCAGTCCACGACAGCTTTTCTTTTGTGCCGTTGCCGTCAATGTCGAACATCACTCCTTCTACCGCATCGGTGAGCTGAAAACCGTTCCCCAGCGTATCAATAACGATAGGCGAAGAGTAACAAGGCCAGCAATCAGGGTCATAACTGCGCAGGTTCGGCTTTAGTCAAACTAGCTTTGACGAACGGTACTCTGTTTTCAGCTATACCTTTAAATCTAACTTGCGCGCCGGACAGCAATTTTTCTACTCGTTTGTAGTTTTTCGGGTTGGCCGGGTCGCGCTGATACCAACTGCCTGCCCTCCAAGCAGTGCCGTCCGCGAAGTAAATTTCCTCGATGTTAAAGTTTATTTCTTTAATGCTGCTCGTGTAGCCAAGTTCATTCAACCTTTTGTTGATCGAGATGTAATCGCTCTCGGAGATAGTAACGCTGAAAGTCTCGCCAGGCTTTATACTGATGGGTTGAGTGGTCTGGGCAGGGCCCTCGGGCGCGAGCGGGTGGCGGCCATACATAAATCGCTGATACCGGGGAGGTGCAGACTGCTTAACCACTTCGTCCTTAGGTCTGGGGAATAAGAACCCGCCGCCTAAGTATATAATCGTCTTGCCCGACGTGTTCTTGACATTTACTGTGAGGCCATTGAACCAGTTGTCACCATCTGGGAATTTGCGGCCTATCTCCATAGTTCCTTTTTTGGTTTTGACAACCTTTACTTCCACAGGCATAGGGATCTGCCTGAGCTTCGTAACAACTCTGTCTTGCTTATCCTGCGACAGAGCAATTAACCTTGTTGCAGGCAATAGAGTACATAGCAATACCAGGTCGCATATAGCTAAAATAGCTATGGGTACTTTGGACACGTGATGAGTTATTTTTCTGTGTGCGTGCATCTGACCAAAGCTCCAATCGGTTAAGGGGCGTCAGATTAACGAAGGCTTGTTGAGTATTTCGTCAACAGGATTTTGGGCGAGTTCCCGCGTTTGGCGGCTCGTGGACTCACACCTCTGGCGCGACGATTATCGCAATGATTCCGGACGGGATTGGGTTTGAAAGAATTAACATAACAATGGTCCTTGCAGAAGGCTTGTGGGAATGAGGTTGACGAAATATTGTGGGTATAGCGTCAACGAAAACTGAAGCAACAGGGAACTTATACGCTTAGGGTATAAGCTTGTCAACAAGTATCGGAGGGCGCATTCACTTGCCGCTCTTTATGGAACGTCGTGCTATTATCTGCGAATAAAGCGCGAGCGCGAATCCTTAAATGCTCTATCTCTCTCAAGTGTTGAATCGTCCGATACGCGACCTTGACGGCGAGCGCGTGGCGACGATTAAAGATGTGATCGTGCGCCTCGGCGAGGAAGACCATCCGCCCGTGACAGGCTTCGTCGCGCGCTACCGCCGCCGCGATTTCTTTCTCTCGCGCTGGCGCATCGCGGAATTCACTGAGCAGGGCGCGCGCCTCAACTCGGACATTCTGGACCTGCGCCCTTTCAGCCGGCGCGAGGGCGAGGTGCTCCTGGCCCGCGACGTGCTCGACAAACAGTTGATTGACGTTGACGGCAAGCGCGTGGTGCGCGTCAACGACGTGCAGTTGATCGAGGCCGGGAACGATTTTCGTGTGACGGGCGCGGACGTCAGCCTCCAGGGACTGTGGCGGCGATTGATGCCCGCAGGCTTTGCCGGAAACAACCGCCCCGTAGAGGTGCTCGATTGGGCGGACGTGGGCTACCTGGCGACGGACGTGGGCGGCGTGCGATTGAAATCTTCGGCGGACAAGCTGGCGCGCCTGCACCCCGTGGAGATCGCGCGCCTCGCTGAAGTCCTCTCCTATCATCACGGCTCCGAGATAGTCGAATCACTCGATGACGAGACGGCCGCAGAGACCCTCGAAGAGATGTCTGCCGAAGATCAGGCGCGCATCATCAATGACATGGACGAAGAGCGGGCCGCGGACATTCTCGAATGGATGTCGCCGGACGAGGCTGCGGACGTCCTCGGCGACCTGCCCGAGGAGAAAGCGGAAGACCTGCTCAACCGCATGGAGGATGAGGAGCAGGCGGACGTCGCGGAGCTGCTCCATTACGAAGACGATACGGCGGGCGGGCTGATGACCACAGAGTTCGTTACGCTGCCGCGCAACCTCACTGTCGGCGAAGCCCTCGCGCGCCTGCGCGAGATGGCCGAGACGCCGAACATGATCTACTACCTTTACGTCGTGGAGCGTGAAGAGTCCTGGAAGCTCTGCGGCGTGATCGCTCTGCGTAGTCTGATTCTCGCAGCCACCAACGCTCCGCTCGAAGAAGTGATGCGCGATGAATTTCAGACAGCGCGCCCGTTCGATTCGGCGCAGGAGGTGGCAGAGAAGATTGCCGAGTACAACCTGCTCGCGCTGCCGGTCGTTGACGAAGCGGGCGACATCCTGGGAATCATCACGGTGGACGACGCGATGGAGATGCTCCTGCCCAAAGGCTGGCGGCAGCGCCTGCCCAGACTTTTCGGCTAAGAATTATAGCGAGTTGCGATTGGATGTAGCCCATAGCAGAGCGTTTCATGTCAGTACCGCCTGCGGTAGCGGGCGGGTATTGACGCGACTGAAGACCCGCCCGCTACCGCAGGCGGTACTGACCCGTAGTCTCCATCCAATTGCAATTATCTATAAAGCTTCAGACATCCCAGCTCAATCAACAGAATAGCTCCCATTGTCTCTCTACTATTTGGAATTGTTAATCAGCACGGCGTCACGTATGAGGATGCCGCGCGAGACTGCGAGGGTGCGACCGTCACGCGACCAGTCGTAAGCGGTGATGATGTGCTCTTTGAAATTGGTCAGTTGTACAGGCGGCCCGCCGTCTAGTGGTTGACCCCAGACGTTGCTGACGTTGTTATTAATCGCCGTGTAGAGAAGCGAGCGCCCGTCGCGTGCCCATTGGAGAATCGTTCGCGCGCCCCCGAGCCCCGGCGGGATTTCGAACGTTTTGACGGGCTCTCCCCCTTCGAATGGAATTACGGCAATCCGGTTGGGCGGCGCGTCCGGAGAGGCCGCCTCTGTGAAGAGGTAAGCTATCTCTTTTCCGTCGGGCGAGACGACAGCGTTGAGCCCTTCCCTGCTGATGACCTCGACCGGAGTCCCGCCATTGATGGGCACTTTCCAGAGCGTCGCCCTGCTGGAGTTAATGGACGAATAGACGACCCACTGACTGTCGGGCGAGACGGTCGGCAGCAAGTCCACGGAGCCGTTCGTCAGCTTTCTGGCGTCGCTCCCGTCTATGCTCATGCGCCAGACGTTACGCGAGCCGGAGCGCGTGGAGGTGAAAACGATGTAGCGTCCGTCCGGCGAAACCACTGGATTCTGGTTGTTGCCCGCATTGAACGTCAGTTGTTTCCGGTTACTCCCGTCCGAGTTCATAATCCAGATGTCGCCCTGTTTTCCGTTCAGGGAGATAAAGACGATCTTGTTGTCCGGCGTCCAGGAGATGCCCTCGTTGCCGCCCGAATACCCTAGATTGCCTACCGGCAGCTGGACGGCGCTGACGGGTTCGCCCGATGGCACAGAGCTTTCGGATGGCAGCTTGACGGCGCGTTCGGCGTCGCCACCAGAGACGAGCCACATATTAATGAGGCCGCTGAGCTGAATAGTTACCAGCTTACTGGCATCGGCCGTGAGACTGAGGGCGCGATAGGTGTTGAGATCGTTAGTGACCTTTCGCGCCTCGGCGTCCGGATAAGAGAGGTGCCAGATTTGCGCAACCGTAGAACCCTGCTCCAGCGCCACCATGAGGAGCCCGCCCCCGTCCGGCAGCCACTCGACTCTGCCGATATGCCTCCACGGCTGTGGAGTTAAGACCTGCTCTTTTCCATCCTCCACGTTGACCACAACGACACGGCTCTCTGCCTTAACGTTCGTGGTGGCGCAGGCGATGCGAAGGCCATCGGGAGACCATGACGGGCCTGTAAAGAAGATCGGGTAGAAATAGTCCGGAGACTTGCGCGCACTGACCTGCCTGATGTTGCTCCCGTCCGCGTTGGCTATGAAGAGCCCGCTCTCCCCGCGATTCGGGAAGTCGCCGCGCACGAAAGCAAGCTGCTTCCCGTCGGACGAGAAGGCTACGGGACAGTCTATCTTTTCGAGCAGCTTGACGGGCGTGCCACCCAAAATGGGGATCTTGTAGAGCGTGCCCGGATCATTGGCCTTGATAACGTAGTAGATGTCGTTGCTATCGCGCGAGAAGGTGACGCCGAAGACGCCGACGGGCGCGGGTGGCACGATCTGCGTGTCGTTGGCGGTGGTGATCTGCCTGAGCCAGATGCTCTGCTTTCCGGCGTCGCTCAGGACATAGACGAAGTATTTACCGTCGGGCGAGATGGCCGCGGTAGTGGCTTTGCCGTGGTTGGTCAGGCGCGTGATGTTGCCCGCCGTAAACGTCGTGACCGTCCTCTTCTGGATGAAGATTTTGTAGATCGCGATTGCGAGCACGGCCAGGCCGACGACCGAGAGCGCGGCGATGAGCGGCGCGCGGCTGCGCCGGACCCGGGCGGCGGCGGCGACCGTCCTGAGCGGCGACTCTTTAATCTCGTCCGTCCGGATGGCCGCGGTCCTGTTTGTGGTCGCCTGAGCGATTGCGCCGCCGCTCTTCGCGGGCGCTTCGCCAATCACGCCGGGCGCGCCGGCCCGTCCCAGTTTGGCTTCGAACTCCAATTCCTGCTTGACGCCGCGCAGGTCGCCGATCATCTCCTTGACGGTCTGGTAACGCTCGTCGCGGTCTTTCCTGAGAGCCTTCTTAACGATCCAGTCCAGCTCGGCCGGAACAACTTCCGACAGGGTGCTGAGCGCGACGGGCTCTCTTTCGATAATCGAGACGGTTACGTCCGTCGGAGTCTCGCCCTTAAACGGCGGACTTCCGGCGACCATCTCGTAGAGCACAACCCCTAAGCTCCAGATGTCCGTCCGCCCGTCAACCGCGAGCCCGCGAGCCTGCTCCGGCGACATGTAGGCGACCGTGCCCATCACCATGCCGGGCGACGTGCTGTCGCGCACACGCGTCGGCGCTTCCAATTCGGCGCTGGCGCTCTTCGGCTCTGCAAGTTTGGCTAGACCGAAATCCAGGACCTTCACGTAGCCGTCCTTGCGGATCATGATGTTCTCGGGCTTGATGTCGCGGTGGACGATTCCGACCTCGTGCGCCGCGGCCAGGGCAGAAGCCGCCTGCATGATGATGTCGAGCGAATCGGTCAACTCCACGGGCTCGCCCGCCAGACGCTCGCGCAAGGTCTGGCCTTCGATCAGCTCCGTGGCGATGAAAGGTCTGCTCTGCTGCTCGCCGATTTCATAGACGGTCAGGATATTCGGATGATTCAGAGAAGAGGCTGTGCGCGCCTCCTGCTGGAAGCGCTGGAGGCGGTCTTCGTCATTCGTGAAAGAGGCAGGGAGAAGCTTGAGGGCGATTTTGCGGCCGAGGCGCGTGTCCTGCGCCACATAGACCTCGCCCATGCCGCCCGCGCCAAGCTCCGCCAGAATCCTGTAATGATTGACCTGCTTCCCGACGAGCGAATCCGCACTGTTATCAGCGAGCAGCCCGGCCGCCGCTTCATAAGCGGGCGAATCAATGAAGCTGCCCTCTTCCTCATGAGATTTGATAAGGGATTCGACCTCCCTGCGCAAAGAGTCATCTCCCTTGCAGGCTTGAGCGAGAAAGGCTGCGCGCTCGCCGGGCTGCTGCTCCAGCGCGGCGTTGAAAATCTCTTTTACCTTTTGCCAGCGTTCGGGTGTCATAAAGCAGTGGTCAGTGGTCAGTGGTCAGTTGTTTCGGCTTTTGCAACTGACGACTGACAACGGACAGCTATCCTTATTTCAACTCTATCATCCAGATGTTGCCGGTCGTCTCCGCGTACTCATAGACAATCTTGTCTCCGAGCGGTGACCACGAAGGGTAGCGAACGTAGGCGTTGAGCTTCGTGTAACTGGTCACACGCTTTTCGGTTCTGTCTTTGACGGAGACCCACCAGATATTCCAGACGCCGTTGCGCTCCCCTGCAAACACGACCTTCGTTCCGTCGGGCGACCAATTGCCGGTGAAGCTCTGGCCCCGGTCAGAGGTCAACTGCACGAGGTCGCCTCCGCCGACGGGGACCACCCCGACGTGTGTGTTGTCGCCCCGCTTCATCTCAACGGCGATGAACTGACCGTCGGGCGACCAGCAGGGGAAGCCCGCCAACTCTCGGTCGAAGGTTAGTTGCTTTTGCTCCCCGCCTCCGACCGGAATCGTCCAGACGTTGATCGCGCCGCTCTTGTCGGAGTTGAAGGCGAACTGTTTCCCGTCCGGCGAGAGGCGCTGGTACGACATGTCTTGATCAAGTTCAAACAGAAGCTGTTCCCGCCCCGTGTGCAGATTAATGGCTCGCATCGTCTGCTGCCCCTGGCGGGTAGATAGAAATGCTATGCGATCACCTTCGGGGAACCAGTTCGGGAAATTATCGGGGGCGGGATCAGTGGTCAACTGAACCGGGTTCTTACCGTCTGCGTCCGCAACCCAAATGTCAGAGTTGATCCCGATGCGTAACATGACGTAGGCGATTTTCCGCCCGTCGGGTGAAAAAGCGGGAAAGAATTTACGGTAATTCGTGTCCTCAGTCAGTACGACCGGAGTCCCCGCTGCTTCGCCCGACGCGGGCGCGACCGCGATGGACGAAAGGTTGTTGGCAAGCCTGAGCGCGGCGCAGGCAATCTTTTTACCGTCGGCGGAAATTCTCAGATGCCTGTAGAGGGTGCCCCCGCTATCTTTAATGAGGACGGGTTCGCCCAGAGGCTCGCCGCTCTGTGGTGAAACGCGCAGCCGGAACAGCGCCCAGCTATTGCCGCTGCCCCCGGCAAAGTAGATGCTCTCGCCATCGGGCGAATAGACTGAGTCGTATCCCCCGTTCTTACTTAAGAGCTTCACCTCACCGCCGCCAGCCGGGACGGACCAGATCTCTCCCCGATTCCCAAAGCTGGCGGTAAAGGCGATTCGTTTTCCGTCCGGCGACCAGGAGGGAGAGCCGTGTCCGCCCGCGGGTTTTCCGACCTGCGTGAGTTGTTTCGGAGAACCACCCGCGACCTCAACGGTCCAAATGGTCGAAGGGGCCACCGTGCTGGCGGTGGGGCCGAAATCCTTCGGGGCCTCTGACTGAAACGCTATGCCGGAACCGTCAGGCGACCAGGCGGGGTACGAGCCGAAGTCCGTCAACTGGCGGGCCGCGCCGCCCAGGGCGGGCACGAGCCAGATGCCGCCGCGCTTCCTTGAGTAGTAAGCGATCAATCTCCCGTCGGGTGACCAGGCGGCCTGGACGTTCTGCTGGCCGTCCGACGTGAGCTGTATCTCGCGCCCGCCCGGCGCGAGCTGCTTGACGTAGATTTCAAAGCTGCCGCCATGGTCCGAGCTGTAAGCGATTGAGTTTCCGTCTGGCGAGAGCGTGGGGTAAATGTCCAGGCCGGACCAGTCGGTGACCTGCGCAGCCTTCAACTCTGGAAGCGCCTCCGAAACGTTCTGCGCGGGTTGAGGGTTTGTCGCGCCCTGGCGATTGCCGAAAAGCTTGTAAGCCGCAAAGACGATGCCGACTGCGATTAAAGCGAGTAGAGCGAAAGCGAGTACACCCCTTCTCTGCCCAGGCTTTCTCGTCAAAGCTTCCGTCTCTGTCGAGCGCGCCGGGTGAACATCGCCGGTCTCAGTCGCTCTTTTTACGGAGCCGGTCTCAAATGGACCTTCAGCTTGCGCACGCGGCATGGAGGCGTTCACCTCCGGCGATTGGGTGCGCTCACGCTCCGGTTGATAATCAACCTGCTGTTTCATGCTGCGGAGGTCGGCGAGCAGTTCTCTGGCCGTTTGATACCGCTCCTCCTTATCCTTACGCAGCGCCTTCCTGATGATCCATTCAAGCTCGACCGGAACATCTCCACTCAGCTTTGTCAGCGGCTGTGGCTCTCGCTCCAGAATTGCCGCGATCACGTCGCTCGTGGTCGCTCCCTCGAAAGGAGCGTGGCCTGCCGTCATCTCGTAGAGCACACAGCCCAGGCTCCAGATGTCCGTACGCGCATCCACTTCTAACCCACGCGCCTGCTCCGGCGACATGTAAAGAGATGTGCCCATGACTACGCCCGCGTCTGTCATAACCAGAGCGCGCGTCGTTGCGTCCAGACTCGTCGCCTGTTGTTTGGCGAGCTTGGCTAACCCGAAATCAAGAACTTTGACGATGCCATCCTCGCGCACCATGATGTTCTCGGGCTTAATATCACGATGCACGATCCTGGCTTTGTGTGAAGCGGTAAGCGCAAAGGCGACTTGCTCGGCAACGTTGAGCACTTCACTCAGGCTTAAACGTCCGCGTGAAATCTCCGCTCGCAAAGTCTCGCCTTCGATGAATTCTGTGGCGATGAAATGCAGGCCATCAGTGTGTCCGATCTCATAAATGGTCAGGATGTTCGGATGATTCAATGCTGAAGCGGCGCGAGCCTCCTGCTCAAAGCGGCCCAAACGGTCCCGGTCTTTAGTGAAAGCGGCCGGAAGCAGTTTGATTGCAACGCGGCGTCCCAGCCTTGCGTCTTCAGCCAGGTAGACCTCGCCCATCCCGCCTTTGCCCAGCTGATAAAGAATCTCGTAGTGGCCGAAGGCCTGACCTCTGGCTAACGCATCTTGATTGTCCGCTATCAAATCAGTCGCGACCTCGTAAGCGGGCGAGTCAATAAAACTTCCCTCTTTCTCGTGCGCAGCAATCAGAGCCTTGACCTCTTTTCTCAGAGACGCATCATCCACGCAGGCTTTGTCCAGAAAGGCGGACCGCTCCTCGGGCTCGCGCTCCAGCGCCGAGTGAAATATCTCTTTGATCTGTTGCCAGCGGTCTGTGGTCATCGTCATGGGAGCTTTGCCTGCCTGGGCCTATCCAACGGCGTCCTTAATACTTATTAACGCGCATCCGGGACGCGGACTCCCTCAAGCCTTGCTGTGGTGCCACAAATTCAGGTCAACTTGTTGCGAAGCCAGGCCCTGGCCATCTTCCAGTCGCGTTCGACCGTGGCGTGGCCTAGCCCCAGGACTTCAGCCGTTTCTTCGATGGAGAGGCCGCCGAAGAACTTGAGTTCCACGATCCGGCCCTGCTGCGGGTCAAGTGCGGTCAGCTCGTTCAAGGCCTCGTGGAGCGCCAGAAGGTCTATGTCCGGCTGGGCGGATACGCGTTCCAAGTTGGTCAGCGAGAGTCTTTGCTGGTCCGAGCCGCCACGCTTCTGAGCCTGGTGCGTGCGCGCGTGGTCAACCAGGATGCGGCGCATGAGCTGCGCGGCGACGCCGAAGAACTGCGCCCGGTTCTGCCAGCGCGCGTTTCTCTGGTCAACTAGTTTCAAGTAGGCCTCGTTGACGAGCGCCGTCGGCTGCAAGGTGTGATTGGCGCGCTCGCGGCGCAGGTAGTTGTTGGCCAGGCGTCGCAACTCGCTGTAAACCAGCGGCATTAACTTATCGAGCGCCGCCTGGTCGCCGCTCCCCCAATCCAACAGCAGTTGCGTCACACCCTCTGGCGCGCTCATCAATAATCTCCACGGGAACGGAAAGGAAACCCTCATGAAACGGCGGCGTGAACTTCCGCAGTTTTGGCCGCGAGGCGAAATGAAAGGCTGATTCTACACCAAAAAATTTCCCGCGTCGTGAGGGAGTTTTCCGCGCCCCAACGCGTTAAGAGATAGAAGGCGGCAATTGAGCCGCCTCGAAACTTCAAAGTGAGACCAGAAGGAGGTCGCCCCATGAGAAAGCAAAGTTTGAGAATCTTCTTGATGATCGGTTTATTCGCAATCCTCGCTCCCCTGTCAGTCCAGGCGCAGTCGAGCAGTGAGCAGACGGCCAGCATTCCGTTCTCGTTCAACGTCGGAAACAAGAGTTTTCCCGCAGGCGAGTACAGAGTGACGCGCATTAACCCTGCTTCGGACAAGACGGCGCTGGTGATCAGGAGCGCTGACGGCCGGATGAGCAAGCTCGTCCTGACGATGAACGTCCAGGACAGCAAGACGCACGAGAGCGCCAAGCTCGTCTTCAACCGTTACGGGGACCAGTATTATCTCGCTCAGGTCTGGACGCCTGCGGACAACACAGGGCTTGAGCTACCCGTATCTCGCAGCGAACGCACGCTGGCGCGCAATGCTGGGGAACGCGCGCCTGAGCAAACGACAGTTGCGCTCAACGCCGGCCGGAGGTGAGGCGTTCCGGAAGACGCTTTATCTTCAGGCGGCGGGCGCAACAGACGGGCGCGGCCTGCGGGATGAACAGACGGCGGCATGAAGCCTCTTGAGCTTCATGCCGCCGTTGACGTTTGCAGGATCGTTCCGATTAGTAAAGAGCCCCTGGCCGTCCCACTCAATCACCCGAAGCATCACGAAACCATTTGATCTGCTTCGTGATGCTTCGGGTGATTGAGTAGATCATCTCTTCGCTCTTAAATTTATCGAAGGCTTACACCATCGCCATGTTGTGTTAATATCCATCTCAGCTAATCGCCAGAAGCCGTACGGGAAGACTCCGAGAACGAATCCGAGAAGGCGCCTCAAGTCTTTGAGCGTTTTTTCTGTCTCTCTTGAAGCACTTCCGTATATGCTTTCGCGTCCTGAATTCAGCTTTCCGCTATGAACGACGGAGAACCTCCAAATGGCCGAGCCGCGTACAGCCGTCGGTGCTGCCGGGCGTCGCCTGCTGCGGCGCGGCGCCCGCGGTGTGCGTCGCACGTTCTCTGGGCGCAACAGGCTTCTGGTCTACCTGGCGGTCCTCGGTCCGGGCATGATCGCCGCCAATGCCGGCAATGATGCCGGAGGAATCGCGACCTTCGCTTCGGTCGGCGCGGACCACGGCTACGCGCTTCTCTGGGTTCTCATCCCGATCACAATCAGCCTGGGGCTCGTGCAGGAGATGTGCGCACGCATGGGCGCGGTCACGGGCAAGGGCCTGGCCGATCTCATACGCGAGCGCTTCGGCGTGCGCTGGATGGCGCTCGTGATGCTCGCCCTCCTGGTGGCCAATGGCGGCGTCACCATCTCCGAGTTTCTAGGGATAGCCGCGGCGAGCGAACTCTTCAACATACCGCGCTACCTCACTGTGCCGCTGGCAGCAATCGCCGTCTGGTGGCTGGTCGTCCGCGGCTCCTATAAACGCGTCGAGCGGGTCTTCCTTGTAATGTCGCTCGTCTTTCTGGGCTACATCATCTCCGCGTTCCTGGCAAAGCCCGCCTGGGAAGAGGTCGCCCGCGCCGTTGTCAGACCGCGTTTTGATTTCAGCGCCCCCTTCCTCTTCACGTTCGTCGCCATCATCGGCACGACCATCTCGCCCTACATGCAGGTCTTCGTGCAATCTTCAGTGGTCGAGAAAGGCGTCACGGTGGAGGATTACAAACTGACGCGCGCGGATGTCTGGACGGGCACGGTCTTCGCTATGGTGATAGTCTTCTTCATCATCATCTCGACCGCGGCGACGCTGCACATCCAAACGCCGCCGCAACACGTTGAGACGGCGGCCGACGCCGCGCGCGCGCTCGAACCGCTCGCGGGCCGCTACGCCGGACTTCTTTTCGGCGTCGGACTCTTCGGCGCGTCAATGCTCGCCGCGGGCGTGCTGCCCCTGGCGACGGCCTATTCCATCAGCGAGGCCCTGGGTTTTGAGAAGGGTGTTTCGCGCAGCTTCCGCGAAGCGCCGATCTTTATAGGCATCTTCACCTCGCTGGTCGCCATCGGCGCGATTGTGGCGATGGTGCCGGGCCTGCCCTTGATTGACGCGCTCCTCAACATGCAGGTCGTCAACGGCCTGTTGCTGCCGGTGCTTTTGATAGCCATTCTGCGCCTCGTTAATGACCCGGAGGTGATGGGCGAGCACACGAACGGGCCTCTCTATAATGCCGCCGCGTGGCTGACGGCGATTATCGTCTCGGCCCTCTCTCTCGTTTTCATTGTGACGAAGCTCTTTCCGAACATCCTTCCGCACTAACGCGCTCGATCTTCTCGGAAGCTGGCGTTCGTTAATACGATAACCACTTCAAACGGGTGTGACGAACAAAGCTGTCCACGAAATCACACGAATCAGCAATACGCTCTCTTCGTGTGATTTCGTGTGAATTCGTGGACAGAGCACCCTGATAGTGATAAAAATAGCATCAAAAGCACTCAGGCTTTCGGACAGGGACAAGACTCATCGTGACTCGGCCTCGATCTAAAAGTCCATTTATATTCTTCATCCTGGTGACGGCCCTGGTCGTCCTGGCGATCTATCTGCTGCACATCTTCGAGCCTTCTCTCAGGGCCAACTTTCTGCACGGGGCCGAAAACGAACAACGGGCCAGAGAGTCTTTCGAGATGGTCGTCAACGTCCTCAGAATATTGCTGTGGATGGCTCTGGCTATCGTCATCGTCCGCGCCCTCGGCGCAATCATCTTCGGCACCATCTTCCGCTTACGCAGGGGTTACGAGGCCCCCGTGCTCATCCGCAACATCTTTTCGATGATCGCCTACATCGCCAGCTTTGTGATCATCTTCAAGGCGTTCTACCCGGATGTCGGATTGGGCGCGCTCTTTACGACCTCGGCGGTCCTGGGCGCCATCATCGGTCTGGCGCTTCAGGACACGCTCGGCAATTTCTTTGCGGGCATTTCACTCCACGCGGACAAGCCGTTTCAGGTGGGCGACGTGATCAGCGTCGGGCAGAAGACCGGGGTGGTCGAGAGCATCACCTGGCGTGCCGTCAAGATCAGGACTTTCACCAACCACATCGTGCTGGCGAGCCACACGAGCGTCTCCAAAGAGGCCATCGAGGTCTGCCCGCGAGACAACCTCAACGCGCGCCTCGTCTTTTTCAATACGCTCTACACCGACTCTCCAGCCAAGACCATTCACATCGTCCGCGAGGCGGTCCGTGAAGCAGACAACGTCACGCCCAAGATTACGCCCATCGTACGCATACGCAACATGGGCGATAGCGCCATTGACTGGGAGGTCAAATACTGGCTGATAGATTACGCCAAGTACAACGACACGGACGCGCTCGTGCGCCAGCGCATCTGGTATGCCTTCCGCCGCGCAGGAATCAACTTCGCCTTCCCGACGCGCACGCTTCACATCGAGCGCCAGGCCAAGGTGGACGAGATGCAGGCCGACGGGCGCGGCTTTATCGAGCGCCTCTCGGCGGTTGACATCTTTGCCCCGCTCTCGAATGAGGAGATGGCGCGCCTCGCAGGGGCTTCGGTCAGCCACGTCTTCGCGCCGGACGAGACTGTCATCCGCGCCGGCGACGAAGGCTCAAGCATGTTCGTCGTCCACAACGGACGCGTCAGCGTACAGATCTCTGACAACGGCAGGCCCCGCACAGTGGCCGTGCTCAACGAGGGCGACTTTTTTGGCGAGATGGCCCTCTTTACGGGCGAGCCGCGCACGGCCAACGTGATCGCCCTGGAGGAGACGGAAGTCCTCGAAATCGGCTACCAGGCCATGAAACACCTCTTCGATACCAATCCGGACCTGGTTGACTCCCTCAGCCACATTATCGCCGAACGGCGTGTCGGCCTGACGGCCAGACAGGAAACGCAGGAAGATGGCGAAAAGGAGTCTGAGGGTATCATCGCCTCAATCAAGCGCTTCTTCGGCTTTGCTTGAAGTCACCCCACGAATAGCCCGCACTGAAAATAGCCTTAATCCTTGCAAATCAAGCCTCTACGCGGCCGAATCGCCTCTCATTAAGGCGCCATAAAATTTTTCGCCCCGAAGACTTGACAAGAAGTGACTCAAGATTTATTATCCCGCCATGCTCATCAGCCGAAGTCAGTTGCTCTCAGTGGAGTTTTTCGGCTGGAGTTTGTTGAATTAAGGACTTAAATGAGGAGGCTTTTTGTTATGAGCATCGTTCGTTACGATCCATTCCGCGACCTACGCAGTCTTCAGGACGAAGTCAATCGTCTGTTTTCGACCAATCTTTCGAGAGTTTTCGGCGACGAAGGCATCGCCCGCGGTGCCTGGAATCCGACCGTGGACATCTACGAGAACAAGGACCAGATCGTCATCGAGGCGGAACTGCCCGGCATGAGCCGCGAGGATTTCGACCTCTCGTTCGAAAATAACGTGATTACGCTTCGCGGCGAGCGTCGCTTCGAGAAGAAGGACGAGTCGGACAACTATCATCGCGTCGAGCGTTCCTACGGCTCTTTCACGCGCTCGTTCACGCTGCCGCCGACCGTCTCCGGCGAGGGCATCACGGCTGAGTATCGCAACGGGGTTCTGCGCGTCACGCTGCCCAAGCGCGAGGAAGTCAAAGCGCGGCGCATAGAGATCGCCGGCGAGAGCGCCGAGGCTAAAACTCCCCGCACCATCGAAGCGAAAGCCGAAACTTCCAGGGGCGAGAAGACGGACAAGACCATGAAAGCGTCCGGCCGCTAATGACCGCAGTGACGAGTTAAAAGTGACGAGTGACAAGCCGAAACGCTTTCACTCGTCACTTGTCACTTGTCACTCATCACTGATTTTATGCGTCTAGATAAATTCACACTGCGCGGCCAGGAGGCCATTCAATCGGCCATCGAAGTGGCCGAGCGTAACCAGCACCAGGAAGTCCAGCCCGAGCACATGCTCTTCTCTATGCTCGAACAGCCAGAAGGAATCGTGCGCCCGGTGCTCGGCAAGCTCGGGGCGAACGTCCAGGTCGTGCTCAACGACGTGCAGGCGGCAATCGCGCGCTTCCCGCGCGTGCAGGGCGGGCAGCAATATTTCAGCCCGCGCCTGAGCCAGGTTTTCACGGCCGCCGAGAAGCAGGCCAAAGAGATGAAGGACGAGTACATCTCTACGGAGCACCTGCTCATCGCCATCGTCGCCGAGAAAGACGGGCAGGCTGGCAAAATCCTGCGCCAGCACGGCGTCAACACGGACGACCTGCTCAAGGTCATCGAGCAGACGCGCGGCGGGGTCCGCATCACGGACCAGAACGCCGAAGAGAACTACCAGGCGCTCTCTAAATACGCGAAGGACCTGACAGACCTTGCCCGCCAGGGCAAGCTCGATCCGGTCATCGGCCGCGACGACGAGATTCGCCGCACCATACAGGTTCTTTCACGTCGCACCAAAAATAATCCGGTCCTGATAGGCGAGCCCGGCGTCGGCAAGACCGCCATCGTAGAGGGCCTCGCGCAGCGAATCGTTTCGGGCGACGTCCCCGAAACGCTGCGCAACAAGCGGCTCGTCGGCCTGGACCTCGGCTCGATGCTCGCGGGCGCGAAGTATCGCGGCGAGTTTGAAGATCGGCTCAAAGCCGTTTTGAAAGAGATTGAGAAGGCGCAGGGGCAGATCGTGCTCTTCATTGATGAGCTGCACACGCTCGTGGGCGCGGGTGCTGCCGAAGGCGCGATTGATGCGTCGAATATGTTGAAGCCCGCTCTGGCGCGCGGCGAGCTGCGCTGCGTCGGCGCGACCACGCTCAACGAGTACAAGAAATATATCGAAAAGGATGCCGCGCTTGAGCGCCGTTTCCAGCAGATTTACGTCGGCGAGCCAAGCGTCGAAGACACGATTGCTATCTTGCGCGGGCTCAAAGAGCGTTATGAGGTCCACCACGGCGTGCGGATCAAGGATTCCGCGATTGTCGCCGCGGCGACTCTGTCGAATCGCTACATCACGGACCGCTTCCTGCCGGACAAGGCCATTGACTTGATTGACGAGGCCGCCTCGCGCCTGCGAATCGAGATTGATTCCCTGCCGCAGGAGATTGACCAGCTTGAACGCGAAATACTCCAGCTGGAGATCGAGCGTCAGGCCCTGGGCCGTGAAGAAGACGAGCGCTCCAAGGCTCGTCTGAAAGACATAGAGCAGCGCATCGCAGATTTGAAAGAGACGTCTTCGGGCATGAAGGCGAAGTGGCAATCTGAAAAAGAAGAGATTGACAGGATGCGCGCCGTCAAGAATGAGCTTGAGCAGTTGCGCCTGCAACTCGACCAGGCGCGCAACGCCGGTGACCTGGCGAAAGCGGCGGAGTTGCAGTACGGCAAGATTCCGGAACTGGAGCGTGAGCTGGCAGAGGAGCAGCAGAGGCTCGCAGAGCTTCAACGCGACAGCGTGATGCTCAAGGAAGAGGTTGACGAAGAGGACGTGGCCGAGGTCGTCGCCAAGTGGACGGGCGTGCCCGTCTCCAAGATGCTCGAAGGCGAGATGCAGAAGCTCGTCACGATGGAAGAGCGGCTGCGTCAGCGCGTCATCGGCCAGGACGAGGCTTTGACAGCCGTCGCCGACGCCGTGCGCCGTGCGCGCGCTGGGCTTCAAGACCCCAACCGCCCTGTCGGCTCGTTCATCTTTCTGGGGCCGACCGGTGTGGGCAAGACCGAGACGGCGCGCGCGCTCGCGGAGTTTCTTTTCGATGACGAGCGTGCGATGGTCCGCCTGGACATGTCCGAGTACATGGAGAAGCACGCCGTCGCGCGGATGATCGGCGCGCCGCCCGGTTACGTCGGCTTCGAAGAGGGCGGGCAGTTGACGGAAGCCGTGAGGCGCAGGCCCTACGCCGTGATTCTCTTCGACGAGATCGAGAAGGCGCACCCGGATGTCTTCAACGTCCTGTTGCAGATTCTCGACGACGGCCGGCTGACGGACGCCAAGGGGCGAACGGTTGACTTCAAGAACACGGTCCTGATTATGACCTCGAACCTCGGAAGCCGCGAGATACAGGCGGCCGAAGGCGACGAGCGTGCGGTGCGTGAGGCCGTGACGCAGGAGCTGCGTCAGAATTTCAAGCCGGAGTTTCTGAACCGGATTGACGACACAGTGATCTTTCATCAGCTCTCGCGCGAGCAGATCGTCCAGATCATTGACGTGCAGCTTGAGCGCCTGCGCGCGATGCTCCAGGAGCGCAACATTATGCTGGTGCTTGATGATTCGGCGCGCGCTCTGCTCGCCCGTGAAGGCTATGACCCGCAGTACGGCGCGCGGCCACTGAAACGCGCGATTCAGACGCTCATCCAGAACCCGCTCGCCGTCAAACTGCTGCGCGGCGAGGTTGGACCGGGGCAGACCATCACCGTCTCGGCGGAAGGGGACCAGATGAAGTTTGCGGCCGAAGCCGCGGCGGCGGCGGCGTGAAGAGCTGCACTCACGGACGTTGGCGAAAGGATGAGATAAAGCTGATGACGATTAATTGCCAATCATTCGGAGGGAAGAAAATGGCACGGAGTTGGGACCCGATACGCGATTTGGTAACGCTACAGGACCGCATGAATCGCCTCTTTCAGGAGGCGGCCGAACGCCGCGAGCACGGCGAAGGAGAGAATGAGCAGGAGATCGAGCGCGCCGACTGGTTTCCATCGGCGGACGTTTATCAAACGGAGAAAGAGTACCTCATCGAGGTGGACCTGCCCGGCATCGTCCGCGACACGCTGGACCTCAGCCTCGACAACGACTATCTCTTGATTCGCGGCGTGCGGGCCGTGACGGATGAAGGCCAGCGTCGCCTTGAGCGGCCACATGGCCGTTTCATGAGGAAGTTCGGCGTGCCCGCGACCGTGGATCAGAAAGCGATTGCCGCCGAATACAAAGATGGCGTCCTGCGCGTCCACCTGCCGAAGCGCAAAGAGCAGAAGGCGCGCCGTGTGGAAATTAAAGTGTCGTAAATCGTGAATCGTAAATCGTGAATAGATAAAGAGCGTTCGACGATTTACGATTCACGATTTACCATTTACGATCATGGTATCTTTTCGAAGAGGTAAGACGAAAAAGCATATGCGAGAGGACAAGGTGGCCGAAGAGGCGCGTGTGGGGGAGACTGCGCCCCCCGCAAACGACGAAATACGTGTGACGGACCGGCGACGCATCAACTTTGATCGCGGCGCTGATGATGAATCCGCGGGGGACGAAGGCGCATCAACGGAAGCTCCGAGTTTGAAGCCCACTTACGTGGAACAACTGGAAGCGCGCACGCGCGAAGCCGAACAGAAAGTCGCCGACGTGCAATCGCGTTTCGAGCAGTTGCGTGCCACTTTGCAGCGCGAGACGGACGAAACGCGCCAGCGCCTGAATCGCGCGGCGGAGGAGCGCGCCCGGCGCGAGAAGGCCGATTTTGTGGCCGAGCTTCTGCCCGTGGCGGACAATCTACAGCGTGCGATTGAAGCTGCCGAGCAGGGCGGCGGATTGGAGTCCCTGCTGGACGGTGTGCGCGGGACGTTGAGTAGCTTTGAGAGCGCGCTTGCGGCGGCAGGCATTGAGCCCATCGCGTCGGTCGGCGCGCAGTTCGACCCGGAGTTGCATGAGGCTGTTGACACCATCGAAGTCGAGCCGGAGCGTGACGGGATTGTGACGGCTGAGTACAGCCGCGGATACAGAAGCGGCGAACGCCTGCTGCGCCCCGCGCGAGTGCAGGTGGGGCGGGCGCAAGGCGAGGCGAAAACGGCGGCAGAATGAAGTAGTGGTCAGTGGTCGGTGGTCAGTGGTCAGTTGAAAAGCTGAACCAAACTGACCACTGACCACCGGCCACTGACTACTATTTTTGAGGGAGAAAACAAAGTGGCAGCGAAAGAGTTGAAATTCAGGGGAGACGCGCGGAGCGCGATGCTCAGAGGCGTGGACACGCTGGCGAATGCCGTGCGCGTGACCTTAGGGCCAAAGGGGCGCAACGTCGTGCTCTCGAAAAAGTACGGCTCACCCGTGATCACGAAAGACGGCGTCACGGTCGCGAAAGAGATCGAGCTACCGGACAATTACGAGAACATGGGCGCGCAGATGGTGCGCGAGGTGGCGACGAAGACAAACGACACGGCGGGCGACGGGACGACCACAGCGACCGTGCTCGCGCAGGCGATCTTCCGCGAAGGCGTCAAGAATGTGACTGCGGGCGCCAACCCCATGGCTTTGCAGCGCGGCATTCAGATGGCGACCGAAGCGGCTGTCGCAGAGCTTGAGCGGATGTCGAAGAAGGTCAAGGGCAAGGAGGAGCTCGCCAACGTCGCGAGCGTTTCGGCAAATAATGATCGTCAGATCGGGCAGCTGATCTCCGAAGCGATGGAGCAGGTGGGCAAGGACGGCGTCGTCACGGTCGAGGAGTCGAAGACTCTTCAGACGGAACTGGACATAGTCGAAGGCATGCAGTTTGATCGCGGCTATCTCTCGCCCTATTTTGTGACCAACCCGGACCGCATGGAGTGCGTGCTCGACGAGCCTCTGATTCTGCTTCACGAGAAGAAGATTTCAGCGATGCGTGACCTTCTGCCCGTGCTCGAACAGGTCGCACAGCAGGGGCGCTCCTTTTTGATCATCGCCGAAGACGTCGAAGGCGATGCGCTCGCCACGCTCGTCGTCAATCGCCTGCGCGGGACGATCAAGGTCTGCGCCGTCAAAGCTCCGGCCTTCGGTGACCGTCGCAAAGCCATTCTGGAAGACCTGGCCGTCCTGACGGGTGGGCGCGTCATCACGGAAGACCTCGGCATCAAACTCGAAAACGTGCATCTCGCCGACCTCGGCTCCGCCAAGCGCGTGATTGTTGATAAAGACGACACGATCATCGTCGAGGGCGCCGGCAGCGCGAAGGCGATTCAGGGCCGCGTGGCGTCAATTCGCGCTCAGATCGAAGAGACCACGTCGGATTACGACCGCGAGAAGTTGCAGGAGCGCCTGGCGAAGCTCGCGGGCGGCGTGGCGGTCGTGCGCGTCGGCGCCCCGACCGAGACGGCTATGAAAGAGATCAAGATGCGCGTCGAAGACGCCTTGAACGCCACGAAGGCCGCTGCGCAGGAAGGGATAGTTCCGGGCGGGGGCCTGGCGCTGATGCGCGCCGCGAAAGCCTTGGACAAGTTGAAGGCCGACGAGCCAGACGCGCAGACAGGCATCAAGATCATCAGGCGCGCGCTGGAAGAACCGCTTCGCCGGATCGCTGAGAACGCTGGCGTGGAGGGCGCGATTGTCGTCGGCCGCGTCGAAGAATCAAAAGGCACGAAAGGTTTTAATGCGGCGACCGGGGAATACGAGGACCTCGTCGCGGCCGGCATTATTGACCCGACCAAGGTGGTCCGCACGGCGCTGCAAAACGCCGCCTCAATCGCCGGTCTGATGCTGACGACGGACGCCGCCGTCACGGATGCGCCCGAACCGAAGAAGGGTGGGCCACAGATGCCTGGCGGGGAAGACTACGACTACTAAGAAGAACCGTAAATCGTAAATCGTGAATCGTAAATAGCCGGAAGCGTCTTTTCTCTATTTACGATTCACGATTTACGATTTACGGCTTTTAATTGGCTTGGCAATTGCAGGTGCGAGGTGTGGTATAGTTGGTTTGTCTGGAAACGCAACGGCGTTTCCGCCCCTCGCATCAAAAGAAGGCCAGTGAAGGCCGCTTCCCGCGGACGCGGTTCTTGTTTGAAATGTTAAGACGACACTTCGCCGCCAAACATTCGTCACACTTTGTGCGTTTGATACGGTGTGAGCATCGCCTTCTAAAATCAGTTGAGAAATAAAGTAAATGATAGATCTAGGGGCATACAAAGATAAATTCGGCGACAGCGGTCAGCGCATTCTCGAATATGCGCTTAACGAGTCGCGCCGCCGCGACCAGAATTACGTCGCAGTTGAGCACATCCTCAAAGCTCTGGCCGATGAGGAGTCAGAACTTTTCAACGCCACGATGCGCGACCTTGCGGTTGACCCGCACTCGGTCAGGATGATGATCGAGAAGCGTCTCGAAATGGGTCGCCAGCATGTCGGCAAAGGTTTCAGAATCGCACCCGACACGACGGACCTCTTCAAGCGCGCCATGGAGCGCGCACGCGCGCAAGGGCGCAAGACCATCGAGGCGACAGATATTTTCACGGCCCTCTCGCAAGATGAGCGTGGGCTTTTCGTCGAGGTGTTGCGGGGCCTGGGGGCTTCGCCGGAGGCCGTGGTCGAAAACGTGCGCGCGCGTGTTCACATCAGAGAGCAGGAAGAGGAGCAGTACAAGAAGAAGTTTGAGCTGCCGCCTTACCTGAAACATTTCGGCGTTTCGCTCAATCGTCTGGCGCGCATTGATAAGATTCCGCCGACCATCGGGCGCGAGATGGAGATTCAGCAGATGGTGGAAATCCTCTGCCATCGCGAGCGCGCCAACTCGCCAATGCTGGTGGGCGAACCAGGCGTCGGCAAGACCGCCGTCATCGAAGGTCTCGCGCGCCTGATAGAGCTGGAACCGGAGAAAGTCCCGGCGCGCCTGCGCGGCTCGCACATCGTGCAGTTGCAGATGGGCGGACTCGTCGCGGGCACGATGCTGCGCGGCATGTTCGAGGAGCGCATCAAGGGCATCATTGACGAGGTCAAAGAGCGCGATAACCTGATTCTCTTCATTGACGAAGCGCACACCATCATCGGCGCTGGCGCGGCCCTCGGCACCTCCTCTGACGCGGCCAACATGTTCAAGTCCGCGCTTGCGCGCGGCGAGATGCGAATCATCGGCGCGACGACCTTGACCGAGTACAAGGAATACATCGCGGAAGACGAAGCCTTAGCGCGCCGCTTCCGCCTGGTCAAAGTGGACGAGCCGTCTTTGACAGAGACGCGCGAGATTCTGTTGGGACTCCGCCCGCGTCTTGAGAAGAATTATTCGGTGACGATTTCGGATGACGCCATCAACACAGCGCTGGAGATGGCCCCGAAATACATACGCAACCTGCACCTGCCGGACAAGGCCATCGGCTGGCTCGACACGGCAGCCGTCAAAGTCGAGATCAACGAGCCGAACACCCTGATCGTCAAGCCGGAGCACGTCATTGACGTAATCTCGCAGGAGTCGCGCATTCCGCGCGACATGATCTTCCGTGACACCAACGACCGTTTCTCGACCATGGAAGAGGGCATCGGGCATCGCGTCATCGGGCAGAAGGAGGCGGTCGGGGCGGTCGCCCAGCGCCTTCGCCTGAACAAAGGCCCGCTCAAGGAGAGTCATTACAAGCCAGACGGCGTGCTTCTCTTCCTCGGACCGACGGGCGTCGGCAAGACGGAGCTGGCGAAGGCCGTGGCCGAGTTCATGTTCGGCAACGAAGAGAAGATGGTCCGCATAGACATGTCCGAATACGGCGACGGGACTGTCGGGATTGAGAAATTAATCGGCATGCCACGCGGGATCGTGGGCAGCGAGCGCGGCGGCATCCTGACCGAGCAGCTACGCGAGAACCCCTACACGGTCCTGTTGCTGGACGAAGTTGAGAAGGCTTCGCCCTACTTGATGAACCTCTTCCTGCAAGCGTTTGACGAGGGCTGGATGACGGACGGGCGCGGGAAGAAAGTTTACCTTTCGGACGCCATCGTCATCATGACTTCGAACCTCGGTTCCGAGAGTTTCAAGAAGTACGAGAAGCCCCTGGGTTTCGGCCAGAAGACGCTGGGCGATGTCCGCGCGATCAAGAACGAGGTGATGAAGGCCGCCGAGCAGCGCTTCTCGCCGGAGTTTCGCAACCGCATAGACGAGATCGTGGTCTTCTCGCCTTTGACAATGGACGAGGTCCGACAGATAGCTGTGCTCTATCTCAACAAGCTCAGGAAGCAGATGGAGTTTCAGGGCAAAGAGGTCGAAGTCACAGACCGGGCCGTTGACCTGCTGACCGAAAAAGGTTTCAGCCCGGCCTACGGGGCGCGCTTCCTGAAACGCCACATTGACGAGAAAGTGAAACTGCCGATCACGACCATGTGGAAGGGCGCGCCGCGCTTTTCCGTGGACGTCGAAAATGGCGAGGTCACGATCAAGGCGATAACGGACGCGAACGCGGAATTGAATTAAAAGGGCGCGAGCAGCGTCTCCCGTATGAAAGGGTTTCAGTGATACCATCTTCATTGAAGCCCTTTCGCTTTGTCTCCCCGCCCTGAATTTGCCGACGTATATTGGATGTCACCGAATGAAAAACAAGAGCGCTCCACTAAATCACACGAAACGACACGAAGAGAGATCGTTTTTGTTTCGTGCTGATTCGTGTGGTTTAGTGGATCGTCTCAATACTGCTCATCAAGAAGTCTCATCCGTCTGCAAACTGCTATAATTATTCCAGCTATGAAAAGAATTTTATTTCCCACCTTCAATCTCAAACGGATCATCACACACGCCATTATTCTGCTCTCTCTGACAGCGCTATCCGCTCGTGCTCAGGACGCGGCCGCCCCCGTGCAACAGGCTCCGCCAACCGACGAGAAGGCCGAGAAGATCATTCAGAGCGCGATTGAGGCGCTGGGCGGAAGCAGCTATCTGAATGTCCGCTCGGCCATCGGGCGCGGTCTCTTCTCGCAGTATCAGGAGGGGCAATCGGGCATACCGAGCACGTTCATTGATTACATCGTCTACCCGGACAAAGAGCGCACGGAGTTTAAGGCCTCGACGGGTAAGGTGATTCAAACCAACACGGGCGACACCGGCTGGCTCTATGACGGCGCGGCCAAAACGCTCAAGGACATGACGAAGGCCCAGGTGGAAGATTTCAAGCTGGCGATGCGCTCAAGCGTTGACAACCTCCTGCGCGGCTTCTGGAGGCGGGAAGGGGCCAGTCTCTCTTACGCAGGGCGGCGCGAAGCCGGGCTCGCGCGTCGCAACGAAGCCGTGCGCCTCACCTACCCGGACGGTTTCGTCGTCGAGTTCGAGTTCGGCGCGAAAGATAGCCTGCCGATGAAAGTTCTCTACAAGCGGAAGAACGCGGACGGCGAAGAGATTGCGGAAGAGGACCGGATGGCGCAGCACGTGAAAATCGGAGGCATTATCGCGCCCTTCGTCATTGACCACTACAGGGCGGGCGTGCAGACGAGCCGCATCAATTATCAATCAATCGAATTCAACAGCCCCATGCCCGACACGCTTTTCGCGCGGCCAGCGAACGCGAAAGCCGTCAAGTAGTCCAGGACCGGGAAATCATGGTCCGAAGCGCTGACGATACTCTGCCGAATTCATGAAACCGTTGATCATCACACGGTAATCCCCGCCGTTCTCATTCATCGTTCTGATCCATTCCAGGTAGAGAATGTCCGGGTCGCGTCTCAAATATCCGAAGTACTGCATCACGACGAACGCCTCGTTGTAATACTTGAAGTAAACCTCAGAGCTGTCCACCAATCCTCTTAACACGTCCGCGCGGGTCAGAGTGCCATTCGTCAAGCCGTTGATCCAGAACCCTCGGGTCGGATGATTCGGCAGCCCCACGGTCAAAAGCAGCCCGTCAACATATGTCGTCGGTGTGGTAAATCCATCGTACCTGTTCCTGAACTCAGTTCTGGTGACGAACTGGTTGACGAAGGCCACTTTGTTAGCTTCCAACTGCTGCGCGGTCAGAAAGCCGCTCAGCTTCGCCATGTCGGGCATAAACTCCGCGTATAGCGGATTCCTCCCGAGCGTTGAGTAGAAGCGATAGATGAAGTAGCCGCGCGATTGGAACTCTTCCGAACGGAAGAAGCCTGAGGAGACCTCTATTCTATCGCAACGAGTATCCCCCTGCTGGCAGGTGTTCAGGATGTTCTGCCAGCCTTGATAGCCTGCGGCATCAGGCTCACGTCCGAGAAAGTCTATGTAATGCTGGCGCACGAAGAACGGGACCGTGTCTATCGGGTTCGAGACCGCACCGCCCGTCTCGTTGTCGAAGATGGTGACGGTCGCTGTCTGAATCGGGCCGAGGGTCGCGTTCGTAGGGTTGCTCAGACGGATGGTGAAAGTCTCCGTCCCGTCCGTAATCGCGTCGTCCACAATCGGAATCGAAACGATCTTCGCGCTTTCGCCCGCCGCGAAACGGAGCGTTCCGACCGAGAGCGCGTAATCGCAGCGCGACGAGGCCATACCTGTGACGCTGCTACAGGCGTTCAGGCCAGAGCCGTCCGAAGTGGCGTAATCCACTGTGGACGCGGACGCGGTGCTCCCGCCGCGCGTGACGACAAACTGGACGTTGTCGCCATATTCAACGACAGTGTAACTCGATCCTCCGAAACTAACGGAGGGGACGGACGGCGCAGTCCCGTTCAGGGTGAGCGTGTAAGGTCCTGTGACATTCGCGGAGAAGGAGTTTGCCACAATCGTATAAGTCCCTGTCGTCGGGAGACTGATGAAACCGCTCCCCGGAGGAATACGCGAGTTGGTGCCGCCCCCGCCGTCGTCATCCTGTGTCAGAGTCGAGCCGTCCGGATTCCTTAAAAAGAGATAGGTATCGAAAGAGGCCGTCATCGTGACGGAGATCTGTTGACCGGCCGTGCCGCTGAAGCTATAGCCGTCGTAGAAAGAGCCGTCGCCGAGCGGGCAGTCGTTCGTGGAGAGCGCCCCGTTTACCGTCTGGCCGACGTTGATCGGCACAGGGGCGCAAGCGCCGCCTGCGGCCTGCGTGACGGTGAAGACCTGCCCGCCGACGACTATCGAGCCGGAGCGTGACGGGCCACCGTTAGGTCCGACAGAGAATGCGACCGTCCCGTTACTGACGCCGCTCGCGCCCGAAGTGATGCTGATGAAGCCGCCGCTGCTCGCCGCGGTCCAGTTGCAGCCGCTCGGCGCAATTACGTTGAAGCCGCCTGTGCCGCCGTTTGCGCCGAAGCTCTGAGAGGTCGGGCTGAGCGAGGAGACGCAGCTCGACTCCGTGGATAAAAAGGCAGAGATATTCGGATAGGTCACGCTGAAGCGGCCATAGTAGTCACTGAGTGTCGGGGTGTCACAAGAAGCCCCCCCTCCGAGCAACTGTCCGACCAACATCGCGTTGGACGCAGACCCCTTCCATATTCCAGAGCCGGATGATCCGCCCTCGGTCGTGCCCGAACCCCAGGTCACACCCGTAAAATTTGAACACGGGCCGGGCAGAAAGCTTGTCGGACAGTTTGAGTTTGTCGTATTTGGGTTGGTCGAGCCGAAAGAGATGCGCTTATGCGACCCTTGCGGGTGGTGAATCCCTGTGACCGCGGTGCCGGTGGAAATAGAGTTTGCGTCCCAGCCGGAGAAGAAGAGTCCGCCTGGAAGAGAACCCGTCAGCCGCACGAAAGTGAAATCGCTCGCCGTTCCAGTGGCTAAGAGATTGGCCCCGTCCGTAAAGGGCGTGCCAGCGGGCGGCGAGTCCCCCGTGTTGTAGTTCCAGTAAACGCGTAGCGTCTGCGCCTCTGACTGCGTGTCAAAGCAGTGATTGGCTGTGAGCAGGTACGGGGTTTGACTGAACGACGTATCGCTCAGCAGCGTGCCCGTGCAGAGGCCGATGCCTCCGCTGCTAACGAATTCGAGCCTCCCCACAGACTTTGCGACAGTGGCCCACTCTGCGGTCACTTCCAGATTGCACGCGCCCGCCTCTGGGTCTGGCGTTAAAGGGTCCGTGAAGACGTGGCCGATTTTCGAGATTTTGAATGGAGTGCCCTGGAGGTTCGCCGCCGCTTTCGGGATGAAGTATTCGATGACGACGCTGTCGCCTTTTACCGGCGGAGTCCAGAACGTCCCCTCCTCAGAGAGGCCGTGCCCCTGATATGGGCCGTAGAACTCCGACGGGTCGTTCATGGAATAGACGAAGACCCTGGCCCCGGCCGGCAGCGCCATCCTGGCGAATTGAACGCGCGTATAGAGCGCCCCTTCCGAAACGACGCCCATGACGCGCACCTCCCCTTCGGCCAACTGGTAGAGCGTGCCGTCCGACGAGGCACTGAGCGGTTGCGCGAGCGGCCTGACGGTTCCGATGCGGACAACCTTGCCCGGCAGCTCCTCTCGTTTCTCGCTCGGGTCCAGCGCCGGGAGCCGCCTGACCTTCGCCGCCTCGATTCCGAGGTAAGCATATAGATTTCGCAAAGGAGCTTCGCCGAACAGGGCCTTGAGCTCAACGGGCAACTCCGTTTTCGCCTGCGACTTTTCAGGAGCTTGATAGCCTGGAACTGACTGGGCGTGAATGGAAGGAGACGACCAAAAAAGTAGTAGCGCCCCGATGACGAGCGCGCCCGCTTTCAGATTCATCCGCAGTGCGCGGTGAGGGAAACAGAACACTTTTAATCTCTCCTCGCGGGATCATGAGCGCGGGCGCGCGCCACAGACGGTCCTTAATGAGTTGCGACTAAGTACGAAGCAGACGGTCAATAATGCTACCCGGAGTGACTCCAGGTAGAACTACAAGTGATGACTCCCCTTTAAAAGAAAGGAGCTTCTATGGATTTTCACCAATGGCTGCTCATCCACAACCAAACTGCACTATCTTATCTCTTTCTCTACTTCTGCGTTCTAACTTTTACGTTCAGAACTCCTCTGAACAACTGCCTAGCTAGAGTTTCAAAGAGCCGCACAGGTGACTCTGACAGTGTTTGCAACTCGCCAGACAAAGCCTGTCGTAATGTAGTTGAGTATAGCACAAGCTAAGGACGCAAATTTGAAAGCATTTGCGTTGTGGCTACGCATTCATTCTGCGCCATAAATGGCAAGGTCTTCTGCGAGGTTTTGATAAAAGACGCTGCCCTGAAATGTCAAGGCAGCGTCTAAGATAATGCCATCACTCTCAAAGTTGGCTATCAAGGTCCGAATCTCAGGCGGTACTCCGCGGAGTTCATGAACCCGTTAATCATTGTGCGGAAATCCCCGCCGTTCCCGTTCATCGTCTTGATCCACTCCAGGTAAAGAATGTCCGGGTCGCGCCTCAGGTAACCGAAGTACTGCATCACCACGAAGCCTTCGTTGTAGAACTTATTGTAGGTTTCGGCGCTGTCTATTAACCCGCGCAAGACATTCGCCCTTGTCAGGGTGCCATTGGTCAACCCCGCAATCCAGAACCCTCTGGTCGGGTGGTTCGGCAAGCCCGCAGTCTGTAGCAGTCCGTCCACGTATGCGGTCGGCGTAGTCAATGCATCGTATTTGCTCTTGAACTCGCCCCGCGTCATGAACTCGTTAACGTAGGCCACCTTGTTAGCTTCAAGCTGCTCTGGGCTGAGGAAGCCGCTGACCTTCGCCATGTCAGGGATGAACTGGTTGTAGAGCGGAACTTTGCCCAGGAGGGCCGAGTAGAAGCGGTAGATGAAGTAGCCGCGCGACTGAAACTCCTCCGAGCGGAAGAAGCCTGAGGAGACAGCTATACGGTCGCAGGTGGTATCGCCCGCCGGGCAGTTATTGAGAATGTTTTGCCAGCCCTGATAGCCTGCCGGGTCCGGCTCGCGGCCCAGAAAATCTATGTAATGCTGGCGCACGAAGAAGGCCGTCTGGTTCACAGGGTTCGCGCCTATCGCCGAATCATTGTCATCAATGTAAATCATTGCCGACTGGTACGACCCGTAAACAGCTCCGCTGAGGTTGTACAAGGTCAGGTTTAGGCTCTCTCTCCCTTCAGCAAACGCATCATCCACCAGGGGAATGATGATCGTCTTTGTCCTCTCGCCGGGGGCGAAACGCAGCGTGCCGAAGGTAGTCGCATAGTCGCAACGGGACGAGCCAAAGCCAGTTACTCGACTGCACTCGTTCAGCCCCGAAGGGTCGCTCGTCGCATACCCGACGGTCGTCTCGACCAGCGCGTTCGGTCCACGGTTGACCACGATAGCGACGCTTCCCGCGTCCTCTCTGACAACGTACTCAGCCTGAGCGATTGAGACGGTCTCCTGTTGGCCGCCGAGAATGAGCTGGTAATTGCCGGTCACATTCGGGTCGAAAGAACTCGCTTCGACGGTATATGTCCCGGTGCTCGGAGCGATAAAAGAGAAGGTTGTGCCGGGCGCGCCGACGTCCGTGGGTCCAAAAAAGATGACCTGCCCGACTATGCCTTGCACCGTCAGGAAAGTGTTAAAGCCAGTTCCCGGCAGCATCGTGGCGACCACCTGCTGTCCCTGCTGCGCGGTGAAGGAGTAACGGTCGGCGAAGTAAGTACCGTTCGAGGAAGCCAGGGTGCTCCGCCACGACCGGCAATCGGAAGAATTGAGCGTCCCGTTTATAGTCTGCCCGTAACTGACCGGGACGGCGGCACAGATCGCCCCGGTGCCCCCGACGATCAGCGTATATGTGTTCTGAACTGAGGGAGGCGCATAGACTCTTATATAATAGTCCTCTGTTGCGCCCGATTGATTGATATAGCTTACGCTCTCCGTGTTCGACGTTCCGTCCGATGTTCCGACAGGTGAGAGATCGCTCCCGCGGTAAATTTGCAGATTAATGTTTCCGGCGCTGTGCGTGAAATTAATCCTGGCGGTGACAAAAGCTCCGGCAACGCCGCTGACCTTATACCAGTCTTCATCAATTCCCTTGACGACCAGACTGGCGTATGAGCCGCTCTCGATGACGCGCGCGGCGGCGCGCGTATCGTTCTCTTCGAAACTGTCGTCAGCTCCGTTATCGCCCCGCTGCAGGAACGACGAGATAAACGGATAAGTCACGCTGAAACTGCCGTAGTAGTCATTTCCCGAGAGGTTGCCGCAAGCGGCGTCGCCGCCGGTCAGAGTTCCGACGAGTTTGGGGTCGGAAGGCGATCCTTTCCAGATGCCGGAGCCCGATGATCCGCCCTCAGTTGTGCCGGAGTTCCAGTGTACCCCTGTAAAGCTCAGGCAATTACCGAACGGAAATCCTCCAGCGCTACAAGCGGAGATAGTGCTTCCGAACGAAATGCGTTTGTGCGATGCCTCCGGGTGATGAATGCCTGTAACGGATGTCGAGAGGGCCGTCGGAGTCGCGTCCCAGCCGGAGAAGAAAAGTCCCCCGGGCAAAGTTCCCGTTAGCCGCACGAAACTGAAGTCGCTCGACGAGCTTGTTGACAGAAGATTGGCGCCATCCGTAAAAGGCGTGCCAGCGGGCGGCGAGTCCCCCGTGTTGTAGTTCCAGTAGACGCGCAGTGTCTGCGCTTCCGCCTGCGTGTCGAAGCAGTGGTTCGCTGTCAGCAGATACGGCGTCTGGTCGTTGGACTGGTTGTTAAGGAGCGTTCCGGTGCATGCATACTCGTTGCCGCCGCTTGTGAATTCCAGATACCCTACGGATTTCGCGACTTCGGCCCAGGCGCTCGTGACCTCCAGATTGCACGCGCCCGCCGCATCCTCCGAGCCTTCCTTCGTGAAAATGTTTCTGTAGACGTGGCTGACTTCCGAGACTTGAAACGGGGTCGCCCCCGTTGCGGCCGCCCCGTGCGGAGTGAAATACTCTATGACCACACCGTCGCCCGCCATCGGAGGGGTCCAGAACGCTCCGTCGCCTGAGGGCCCGCGCCCTTCATACGGTCCGTAATATTCGTCCGGGTTCTTCAAAGAAGAGACGAAGACCCTGGCCCCCGCGGGCAAAGACATCTCCGTGAAACGCACGCGGGTGTAGAAGGCCCCCTCGGAGACCACACCCATCACGCGCACCTCCCCTTCGGGCAGACTGTAGAGCGCGCTGTCCGAAGAGATTTTGAGAGGCTGGAAAGCTCGGACCACGCCGATTCTCAGTCTCTTCTCCGACCCAGCCTCCTCAGTCAACTGTTTGTCCAGAGCGGGCAGGCGGCGAATCTTCGACTGCTCGACTTTGATGTAATCGTAGAGCCTGCCTAAAGGAGCTTCGCCCCGCGCGGCCTTGACCTCTGCGGGCTCTTCAATCCTTGACTCTTCCTTAACCGGCGCTCGCAGGCCTGGGACGGATTGGGCGTGAGAATCGGGCGCGAATACCAGTAAGCCCAGCGCGAGCGAGATAATTACGGCTGGAATAAACGCTCTTCGGCCAGACGGTTGATGGCGAGGTAAATAAAAAATCATCTATCTTTTCCCAGTGTGGATAATTTAAGCGGACAGCCCCGGAATGGTTCGGCAAACGGTTGTAACCGGCACGAAGTGGACGGGCAATATATCGGCCCTAAACCACGTGGAGCTACAAATTAAAGACGCCGCCCGAAAATGTCAAGGCAGCGCCTGATCTAAACATGACCCATCCTCAGATGACTATCAAGGCCCGAAACGTTGCCGATACTCAGCGGAATTCATAAAGCCATGGATCATTCCACGGTAGTCTCCGCCGTTCTGATTCATTATTTTGATCCATTCGAGGTAGAGAATGTCCGGGTCTCTTCTCAGATAGCCGAAATACTGCATCACGACGAAGGCTTCCGTGTAGAACTTGTTGTAAACTTCGGCGCTATCCACCAGCCCGCGCAGGACGTCCGCGCGCGTCAGCGTCCCCGCAGTCAGTCCGTTAATCCAGAAGCCGCGCGTCGGATGATTCGGGAGTCCTGCTGTTTGCAGAAGCCCGTCAACATAAGCGGTCGACGTCGTCAGCGAATTATATTTGCTCGTGAACTCAGTCCTTGTCATGAACTCTTGAATGAAAGCTACTTTGTTGGCTTCTAACTGCGATGGACTGAGAAAGCCGCTCAGTTTAGCCATGTCTGGGATGAACTCCGCATAGCGAGGATTTCGTTCCAGACTCGCCGAGTAAAAGCGATAGGTAAAGTAGCCACGCGATTGAAACTCTTCCGAACGGAAGAAGCCCGATGAGACTTCAATGCGGTCGCAGGTGATATTGCCCGGCTGACAGTTGTTCAGGATGTCCTGCCAGCCCTGATAGCCCACAGGATCCGGCTCACGACCCAGAAAGTCTATGTAATGCTGGCGCACGAAGAACGGGTTGGTGTCTACCGGATTAGCCCCTGTTGCCGGGTCGTTGTCCGTGATCGTGACTATCGCGGAATTGGTTGAGCCGAGGATCGCCCCCGAAGGACTGCTTAAAGCAATGGTGAAACTCTCATTGCTTTCCGCGAAAGAGTCATCCACTAACGGAATAAAAATGGTCTTCGAGCTTTCGCCCGCAGCGAATCGGAGCGTCCCGACAGTCGCGGCATAATCGCAACGCGAGGAGGCGATGCCATTGATGATATTGCATTCGTTCAGTCCGGCCGTGTCTGATGTTGCATAGTTGACTGCTGCCGCAGCAGTCGCATCTGTTCGATTGACTATGATCTGCGCGCTGCCCTCGCCTTCGCTCGCGCTGCGGGTCGCAGAGCTTAATTGAATCGCGGGCGCTGTGGTCTGATAAAAAGGGTTGTATCCGAGTTGGGCGAAGACGTTCCATGCGGTGGCGCCGATATGCAGACGACGAAAATATTTAAAATTAAAACCCGTCGTAAGTCCGTCATGCGATGCCGCAGCAACGCCGCCTCCGTTACCAAACGGTGCGGTCGCCTGCGCGCGACTTAACTCCTGTCGCAGCGCCGCCATTGATGCTTGTTGGGCAGCAAAGGCGTAGGCCGTTGCCATTTGGGCGGTACCTTCAAACCAGACTCCATCTCTATCCTCATTAAAGTCGAACCCGGAGAAGCCATCACTGGTGTTGCGGTGATTTTGTTCGGCGCATTCAAGTACTTGTGAATGAAGCGTGAGCGTATCGGGCAAGGCCAGCACGCTCCAAGCTTGAACGTCCAAGGGTAGTTGATCGACAATTTGATTACGAATATCTGGATCAGTCGTTCCGGCCAAGTAGCAGCGCTTTTGAGTATTCCACATCGCTTCCACGAATTGCCGGGCGTGTTGGGCATCGGCTTGCCATTGAGGTTCACCGGTAATCTGCGACATCCGTGTGAAAGCCGCATACACATCCAGATTGTGCTCCGTACTGGCGTAGGTCCGCCGCGTGACCATAGCAGTCTCAGGATAATTATCAAGACCTCCCTGAAACCCCTGGTACGTGCCAGCATCATTCCGAAAGGTGCGGATGAAATTGCCCAGATTCCGGGCCGTTGCCAAGTAAGACGGATTGGAGGTCTGCCGGTACAATGCTAACAAGGCAATCATCGCCCAGGTATTGTTGCCTGTATCAACGGCCTCCTGTTCGATCTCAACAAATTTTTGCTGGGCCTCGTCATAGAAACCCGGCACGGGCACAGTTCCAGGCCGTCCGTTCGGGGCCCACCCAGGAGGCAACGAAATGTCTCCGGCTGAGTAGTCGCTGCGAAGCCGGCCATCCTCGTAGGCCCGGTCATGTTGAGAAGCGTAAACAAATGCGTCGCCAATAAGCTTCGCTCGCCTGATGCTGTCCGCTGAACCATCCGCCAGAAATGCCAGCAAAGCTATCGCATTATCATAGGTGAAAGCCGAATTGCGTAGCACCAGATCGAAATCCTCCACGGGAGTGGGTTGGATTTGAAACGGTAGCGTGGCGAAACTCCTTAGGAAGCGTGGCTCGTTCAGACGTTGGGCAAGCCGAGTAGAATTCAATTCATATTGAATATCATCAAGATAAAACTCTGCCCCCGTGATATTCTTTGCTCCATCCACCCCCCATCCAAATCCTCCGAGCACATAGTTCAAAGGCACGCCATTCAACTCGATTCGATACTGTTGCCATTGACTGGTCAACGTTTTGGTGATTTTGATTGCCCGTGTCGAGTCTGGATGAGGACATGGCCCGGGAAAGCTTGGTGTGCAGGGATTGCTCACAATTCCCGTATTTGGGTTCCAACCAACTCCGCCCATGAAAAAATCAACGACTTCTCCGCCTAGTTTGCCGCGTGCCCAGAATGTCAAAGCGGTCGCCCCGGTGAGATCAATCCCCGCATTTGGCTCAGTGCCAAAATTCGGCTGCGGTGTTGGATCTGTTCCCTTCAAGGTGCCATTCTGGAAAACGAAGCCGCCAAATTGTGTTCCTGTTGTGGAAGAAAACACGCATTGAATAGCTGTGGCTCCCGAATGAGGGTTAGTGGTGAACGATCCATTGATACCGACTGGGGCATTACCATCCTGAAACTTGGTCCAGGCAAAGAAATGATTCCCCGCAGAACTGACGTCATCATAGACCGCCAGGCGATTATGGAACTGATCCATCACTTGCCCCAGATACTCGATAGCTAATTTCGCTGACTGCTCTTCGGCCGATGCTTCTCCAGGTGCGGTTGTGGCATTGGAATAAAGAGGCATGATCGGCCTGGTTCGCGCTAATCCGGCGCGCATCGGATTGGAAAGCGACGAATGTGGAAGGCCCGAGGTGCTGATGCTGAGAACAAGTAAGAGAGCAACGAGAAAAGGAGACTTGGTTTGGTAGAAATCCATTCTTAATCCTCCTTTTTTCTCACGCTTGAAGCAAAGGCCGACAGGACGAGAGGAGTCAACCTCATTTTTCACGCCGCAGGGATCGCGCAGTCTCTAAGACTAGTTGTGTCCGTGAGTGGTCGAAAGAGGCAATTTTATTACAGCGTGAGTAAATGGCATTGGCCCAAGCCCTTATCGGAACTCTTGGCGTGAGGCTGGCGGGATTAAGGTCTCGTCAGCAAAACTCAAAAGGCAACAGCAACGCGCGCGAAAAGATAAAACACGCGAGAAGGTTATATTTTGCGATTGACCAGTGTCAATAGGCCATCGCAATCTCATCTTCAGTGTCCGCCGGTTCGAGACGCCAGTTCATTTCGATTGTGGGACTCTCCTTTGGTAGAAGCGGACTCGTTTATTGAAGCAGTTGCAGGAACTGTTTCTGAGGGCAAGAACTCTTCGTGGCCCGATTGGGGAATCCGCTCTTGATCCCAAGACATCCCGGCCATCTTTGCGAACAACTCTTCGTAGCGGTCAACGACATGTTCCCAGTCGTAATATTTCTTGACGCGCTCCTGGGCGCGCAGGCGGTAGGCGCTCACCAATGACCCATCCCTGAGGACGCGCTGAAGCTGTGCGGTGAGGTCGGCTTCGTCCGCGTAAACCAGCCCCGCTTCGCCGACGGCCTCGACGTTCTCCGGCGTATCGAGCGCGAGCACGCAATTGCCGTAGCCCATGGCTTCCAAAAGCGCCGGGTGCGTGCCTCCGACTTCCGTGGCGTGCACGTAGCAGTAAGCGTTCTGTTGAAGAACCCGATAGTCTTTGCCGAAGACGAAGCCCGTGAAGATTATTCGCTTGTCGCCGCGCGCGCGTTCGCGCAGTTCCCGAATGTAGTCGTGAGCATAGGGAGCGTCGCCGACGACCAGGAGCTTGTGTGCGGTCCTGACTTTCTTGAAGGCTTCGATGACCAGGTGCGCGTTGTTCTCCGGCTCAAGGCGCGAGACATAGAGCACATAGCGGTTCGGCTCCACACGCCACTGGCGGACCGCCGGTTCGGGCCGCCGTTCGACCTCCGCGCCGTAAGCGATCATGGTCGAGGGCGTGTTATAGCGCGCGAGATAGTATTCCTGAATGACCCCGGCGTCCGTCACCACCTCGTTCGGCAGAAAGGTTGCGAGCCGCTCGGCCAGTTTGTAGTAGTTTCTCCCGAGCCAGTTCCACTTTTTGCGCTTGTGCTCAAGGCCGTCAACGTTGACGGCGACGGGCGTGCCCGTCATCCTGATAATGGGGGCGAAGAGCGCGTTGGCAGCGTTGCAGATGAGCGCGACGTCGTAGCGCGCCGGGACGGCATGAAAGGCGGAGAGCAGCGTGTGAATGACCGTGTCGAAATATTTGTGCCGGATGGTCGGCAGCACCTTCAGGCGCACGCCGTGATATTCAATCTGGCGCGGGGAGACATAGTGCGCGCGGCAATAGACCGTCACGTCGTGCCCGCGCGCGACCAGCCGAGTCGAGAGATGTTCTGCGAAAGTCTCAAAGCCGCCGTAGCTGGCAGGCACCCCGCGTGTTCCCAAAATCGCGATACGCATCAAGAAAACAAACGATGAACGATGAATGCTGAACGATGAATGAAGAGTTTTTCATTCCGCGTTCAGCGTTCAGATTTCATCGTTTCTCCTATGGCTCTTTCGTATCCTTTAAGAGTCAGGCGCGCCGTCCTGTGCCAGCTAAAATGGCGCGCACGCTCAAGCCCTCTGGCGCGCAACTCCGCGCGCAACTCCGCACAATCAATCACCCGCGCGATGGTTTGCGCGAGAGACCTCTCGTCGAAAGGATCAATGAGCAACCCGGCGTCGCCCACGACCTCGGGCAAACTCGTTCGATTACCGGCGATAACGGGCGCACCACACTGCATCGCTTCGAGTGGCGGCAGACCGAAGCCCTCGAAGTATGAAGGGTAAACGAAGGCGAGCGCCCCTGTATACAGTGCGGGCAGATCGCCTTCAGATACGTAACCCGTCAAGACCGTGAGATCCTTAATACCCTGCTCTTCGATGGCGCTGAGCGTCTCGTCGTAGAGCCAGGCTCGTTTTCCAACTAGGGCAAGTTGTGGCAGCTTAGCCTGAGGACGCGCGCGACGCAAGGCCGAATATGCATTGATCAGGCGCGCGAGATTTTTTCGCGGCTGAATGGACCCGACCGTGAGAACATAATCCTTTCCGAGTTTGTAACGCGCGCGGACGCGCTCGACTTCCCTTTCGTCCTCAACCACACGGAAATGTGCCGGCGCTGCCAAAGGAGTAACGCTGACGCGCTCGCGCTCGACACCATAAGTCTCAATGATGTCGCGGCGCGTGTGCTCGGACGGCACGAGAATGTGTGCCGCCGCGCGGGCGGTTCTGCGCACGGTCAGCCGGAGCTGCGCGCGGCTTCTGCGCTTGAAGGTCCGCGGAAGGTGCTCGAACGAGAGATCGTGAATGGTCGCAACAATCGGGCACGGCGGCAGAGGCGGCGCCGTGTACTGCACGTGCAAGAGATCAACCGGGCGGCGGCGCAATTCAGCGGAGAGCGTCAGTGGAATCCGCACGAGCGGCGTGTGCGGCAGAGTCAAGCGCACGCCGACATGCGGCCAGCGGTCCTCAAAACGCTCGACCGCCTCACGCTTCGTCACATAGAGCGTGTAGCGGTTAACTGTGTCAACTTCCGCCAGGGCTTCGATGAGATTGGTGATGTAGCTCTCGTTACCGGCCAGGCCAGTGCCGACGGAGTGCGCGTCAATGCCTATGTGAAGTGATGAAGACAAACGCTGAACGCTGAACGCTGAACGCTGAACTGTTTTGCTTCCGCGTTCATCATTCATCGTTCAGCGTTTCTTTTCCTCCCTGCTCTTCATTGTCCGCGCATGTTAGCACGCCGCGAAAGCTTTTGCGGTGAATCCGGCAGGGGCCGTGCGTGCGCAGAGCTTCGAGGTGCTCGCGCGTGCAGTAGCCGACGTGGCGCGTGAAGTTGTATTGGGGGTAGAGCTCGTGAAACGCGTGCATCAGCGCGTCGCGGTATGTTTTGGCGATGACTGACGCGGCGGCGATGGAGGCGGAGATGGAGTCGCCGTGAATGATGGCCTTCTGCGGAAGCCCCGTTTCCTTGAGCTGGACGGCGTCTATCAGTAGATAATCCGCCTGAGGGGCCAGTTGTTTCAAGGCTTCGATCATCGCCAGGCGCGATGCCTGTAGGATGTTGATCCGATCAATCTCTTCCGGCTCGACCTGGCCGACGGCGAAGGCCAGGGCCGTTTGCAGGATTTCATCGGCGATGCGCTTGCGCTGGAGCGCCGTCAGCTTCTTCGAGTCGTCGAGGCCAACGGGGATGGGGCGCGCTGGGTCCAGGATGACGGCCGCCGCGACGACAGGTCCGGCCAGAGCGCCTCGGCCCACCTCGTCAACCCCCGCTATGAAGCGGAAGCCCTGTGAGCGCGCCTCGTCCTCAAATAGCATGCAAACGCTAGATTCGCGCTTCCGCTGAGCCATGACTGATTACTGATTGCTAAATGCCTATTTGGGAAATTCAGAAAGTTAACTGCTGGCCGACAGGTACGGGTAAGCTGGAATTGTAGACAATCAACGCTACCTCCTTGTGACTAACAGCCGGTGGCATCTTATCTGGCATCTGGGATTTCAGCCCTTCCCTAGCGAAAGTGCTCAAGCAGCTTTGGTTCTATGACAGACGCGACTTGAATGTCAACTTCCGACGCGCGCGGGGTCGCTGGGCAATCAGCAAACGCCGTGAAAAAGTAAGATTCGAGAGGCGCGGCTCAAGCCCGCTGTAAACTGGAAGGCCGGGTCGCCAGCAGGGGTTGTCTCGCCGCAGATTCACCGGCTGACACGGTCGTGCTCGTAATCGCTCTTTCGACCTTCCAAGTGCCTTCGTAATGGGCCGACACGTCTATGGCAGGCGCGTAGCGCGAGACGACCGACTTTAGAGAGAGGCTGAAACCTGCGGGCAAAATCTTCAAGTGTCCCGCGAAGGTTAAGTCCCCGCCCGGACGCGTCCCCAGTAGCGCCACCTCTTCGCGGCCCTTCGAAGGGTGTGTGAAGAAGTAGTTTTCGAGAAAATGTCTGTCGAGCGCGGGGTCGTCTTTGAGCAGAACCATAAAGAGCGCGCCGCGCTCAAGAAGCGTCTGCTGCGCCTGCGGCCGCCAGAACTCGTCCGTGAAGAAGAGTAGCAACTCTTCGCTGAGGCAGTCCAACTCGATAGCCCCCTCCGTCGCCAGCGAAACTGCGGGCAAATCCTTACGCGCTTCCCTGATAGCTCTCTGCAACCTCTCCGGCTCAGGCTTTTTGGTCTCGAAAGTGATGCCGCCCTCCACCTTCAACAAATCCTGCTCGGCGGGAGTCGCCAGACGGTTTCTGTCGAGGCGCAAACGGTAAGCGATGAGTGATTTTGCGAAGGCGTGCGCCCGCCGGGCGGGGCCGTCGTCGGGCGGCTGCGCCTTCTCAAGCTGTTCCAGCGCATCCTCATCGCCGATGCGCCCCAGCGCTTGCACAACCCTTCTGAACACCGACGCGTTCTTTTCGCCCAAGTGACGCAGGAGCGACTCACGGTTCTCCGGGACTGGCTCGGAGCCGAGGGCGATGGCAGCGGTGTTTCTGGCCGACGCATCCTGGCCCGTGTCGTCGAGCACACGGCGGAACACATCGTGACGGCGAGGGCCGCCCCGCCGGGCTATCTCCTTCAGCGCCGCGTGAGCGTCCTCCTTCCCGCGCTTTGAGAGGACGATTTCGGCCAGAAGCTCTTCGCTCATGGTCTCCCCGAATTTATCGAGGTCCGCGCTGACCTTCGTCATGGAATTCTCCTCACTTCAGCACCCATCCTGTACGGAACAGTGGGAGCGCATGGTGCTGCCCTGCTCGCTTGTGAGCACGACCGAATCACGCAGGCTAATGGCACAGCGGCTCTGCGACATCAGGTTGTGCTTGTCCGCGTCACTATCGGAGCACTCCTTGCCGTGGGTGTGCTTGAGCCCAAGGTAGTGTCCGACCTCGTGCGCGAAGGCCCGGGCAAACTTCTCGCTGTCGAGGTCGACCTCAAGGACGAAGCCGTTCCGGCTCATGGCGTTTTTGTTGCAAGGCCCGTTGATGTTTGAGATGCCGGCGAAATCCTCGGCGGAGATGTTGTCCACTATGAAGGCATCCTGCCCGTTGTTAGGCACCGTCCAGTCGTGCGTCAACTCTGTCGCCTCGCTCTTGCTGCCGATGTCGTCCTTGCCATCGGCATCCTCCGAGGTCACGTTCCAGTGCTGGACGCGCCCGACGCCGATACTGACCTGCTTGTAGATGTTCCGTATCCTGTAGATCGCGTAGTCTATCTTATCTATCTCGTCGTCGGTGAAGTTGTCTATGCCGACGCGGATGACGTTCAGGTGAATGTGCTTCCCCTGAAGCGAGTTCATGAGACCTAAGAGGGAGACCCGCGCGATCACGTTCGGATCGGCGTCGTCCGGCACGCGTCCCCGGAAGAAACCGAAGAAGTCGGACAGAACCGACACTGAGACGTGTATGGGTATCCCGATGCAGCCCATCATCGCTTTTACTGATGCCATCGCCACACCCCCTTTACTGCAAGGTTATCAGCACGTCAACCATCCCGACGCCTTCGCGCAAGGGGCTGAGCGCCTTGCCGATGACGGAGCCGAAAGCCCGGAGCGCGTCGCCCGCCCTCATGGCGTGCCCGACGGTCGGCGAAGTGGTGAGCAGGTCGCCCACCTCGACCGGCCCGTAGGCCGCGTCGGCCTTGCAACTCACCTTGCCGAGCACAGAGATAGGCACGCGGGACGAAAGGCCGCTCCTGTGGCCGAGCACGATACCTGGTCGGTAGTTGCCCGCGCCCGCCACGACGCCGACCACCTTCTTATCATATGCGACCGATGACGGCTCTAGCTTCCCCTCGCGGTTCAGAACCATGAGCATGCCCGGCGCATCCTGGGCGGAGTCGGCCACGTCGAAGTGCTCGGCTGCGTCGGCGTTGCTCAGGAGGATGTCGCCCGAGCCTCCGTTGAGATGAATCACCTCGGCCCCCGCGCCATTCCTGACGATGATGTCACCCTCGTTATCTTCCGCGCCGACCCTCAGCGTAGCGCTCTCCGAGTCGAACCTGAAGACCTCCCGGTCGCTTGCGTCGCGGACGCTGATGTCGCCCTCGTTGCCGCTCGTCCCGATGCGCAGCACCGAGTTGACGCTGTCGAAATGAAAGACTTCGCGGTTGCTCGCGTCGCGGACACTCAAGTCGCCGGCGTTGCCGGTCGTCCCGACCCGCAGCAGCGCGTCGTCCCCGCTGAGGTGAATCACTTCGCGGTCGCTCGCATCGCACAAGATCACGTCGCCTGCGTTACCTGTATCCCCGACCCTGAGCAACGCGTTCCCGGCGTTGAACTGGAAGACCAGGCGCCCCGCGCCGTCAAAGAATCTGACATCGCTTCCGTTCCCATCAGCCCCGACGCTCAAAAACGTGCCTGCCGAGTTGAAGCTCAAGACCGGACGCCCCTCGGCGTCATTTATCATGAGGGCGCCCCCATTCCCGTCTACCCCTATGTGAAGGTTCCCTCTGCCGTCGAGCTTGATCGTTTCTCGTGCCTGGTCGTCGCGAACCGTCACCATAGGCCCGTTCGCGTCCAGCCGGATAGTCGTCGTTGCCCCCGCGTTCTGTACATCGACGCTCCCCGAGAATACCTCTGCCATCGCTCCTCACCTCCTGCTTTCGTGTTGAAAAGCTTTTGATAATGACGATGCCTGCACCCGCATGGGCGCAATTGAAGCTGAGCGGTCTGTGAAAGCCGCCCTTTGTTCAGGCTGTGGTATGTGCGCGGGTCTTTGTGCGTTGCAAACCGAAATTACGAGGGGCGGTTCGCGTGAAGCCTTCCCCGCATTGGTCGTTGATGACGAGTTAGCGAAGATATGTCCGTCACCGACGCGTGAGACCCTTTGGTGATTTCAAGACGAGGGAGCGCGGAGGATATAACCGTCTGGGGCGCGTGTCAATGGAAATTCATTGAGCGCCAGGGTCTATTCATTTTCGAGACAGAGGAAAGTAGAGAAGCAGGGAACTATCCACGAAGCCACACGAAACGACACGAAACAAACTACAGCCATTTCGTGTTATTTCGTGGATAGTTCCCTGTTCCTCTGAGAATGAATAGACCCTGATTGAGCGCAGTCTGTAAATGCTTGGCATCGAGGTGAGTTGACGGATGCGGAGAAGTTAGTCACGCAAAGCAACGGGTTAAAAAACGCGACCGACCTCATCCACTCCGGCGATGAGGCGGAATCCGTGCGCGCGCGCCTCTTCCTCGAAAGTCGTACAGATCGAAGAGGCGCGGCGGCGACGAATTGGCGTGGCGTGTTGACGGGCGGGGCTGAAGCGGAGACGGAATCGTTCTCGTTGCTCATCCGCGGCCCCTTTCAACTACTCCTTCTTGCCGGACGCGGACGCGCCCTGAGCCTGGCCGCTGTTGGCCGTGAGCTGGCGCGTATCTTTTTCGCGAATGCGCGCAGCCTTGCCGCGCAGCTCGCGCAGGTAATAGAGCTTGGCGCGGCGCACACGCCCGCGCTTGACCACGTCTATGTGGTCAATGATCGTCGCGTGCAGCGGGAAGATTCTCTCGACGCCGACGCCGAAGCTGGTCTTGCGCACGGTGATGGTCTCGCGCACGCCGCCATGCTTGCGCGCGATCACGATGCCCTCGAACGCCTGCAAGCGCTCTTTGTTCTCAGACTCTTTGATGCGCACGTGAACGCGCACCGTATCGCCCGGCTGAAAGTCCGGGATGCTGGCGCGTAACTGCGCCTTCTCGACTAAATCTAAGCGATTCATCTTTTAAACTCCAAAACTTTAATAATTTTGAATTATGAGTTTTTGAATTTTGAATTGAAAGCTTTTGGCCTTAATTCATAATTCAAAACTCATAATTTCTTTTCGTCCAGCAGGTCCGGCCTGTTGCGCCCGGTCTTTTCCAGAGCCCGCCCGCGTCGCCACCTGTCAATCTCCGCGTGATGCCCCGTGAGCAGGATTTCCGGGACGCGGAGCCCTCGAAACTCCGGCGGGCGCGTGTAGTGCGGGTAATCCAACAGCCCTTCGGAGAAGGATTCATTGACCGCGGAAGTCTCGTTGCCGAGCGCGCCCGGAATCAGGCGCGCGACCGTGTCAACGACCACGACCGCCGCAGGCTCGCCCCCGGAGAGCACGTAATCCCCTATGGAGATTTCGTCCGTCACGAGCGCTTCGGCGACTCTCTCATCAACTCCTTCATAGCGCCCGCAGATGAGCACGATGTGCGAAGCTTCCGACAGCTCGCGGGCGACCCCTTGTGTGAAGACTCGCCCCTGCGGCGACAGGAGCACGACGCGCGTGCCCGCCGCAAATCCCTCGCGCCCGCTCGCCCCCGTCAAATCCTCCACCGCAGCAAAGATCGGCTCAGGCTTCAGGACCATCCCGTCGCCGCCGCCGAAGGGGCGATCATCAACCTGCCTGTGCTTGTCCGCGGTCCAGCGGCGCAGGTCGTGGGCTTTCAAGTCCACTAATCCGGCGGCCTGCGCGCGCCTGATGATTCCGTATTCAAACGCGCCGCGAAAGAAGTCTGGAAAGATCGTAACGATGTCAACTCGCATTGCGATTTCAGACCACGAATGGCGGATCAAATCTTCTTTTCAAATCCGCAATCCCCAATCCGCATTCTAAAATTCAAGGAGCCCTTCCGGCGGATCAACGCGAATCAATCTCTTCCCCACGTCAATCTCGACGCAAATCTCTTCGGCGAGCGGGATTAAGTGTTCGCGCTCTCCATCGTGGCTGACGATGACGAGCAGCTCGACCCCGCCCGTTTTCATCAGGCCACGCACGACGCCCAGATCATTTCCTCCGACGGTCTCGACGCGGCAACCCGTCAACTCCCAATCGTAAAACTCGCCTTCAGGGAGACGGACGCGCTCCGCTTCGGGCACAGCGAATTCGCATCCGACCAGTGCCGCCGCCTCCTCAATCGAGTCGTAGCCGGCAAACTTGAGAATGATGCGATCATTCTGAAACCAGTAGCCTTCGAGCGCGAGCGGGAGGCGCTCGCCGTCCGGCGCGACCGCTATTAAATTTTCAAGTCGCTCGAAGCGTTCCGGGAAATCCGTCAGCAGCTCTGCGACGAGCTCGCCCCGCAGCCCCCTGGTCCTGACAGCGCGCGCGACCGCGACCAGCTCGCCTTCAGTTGCGGCCACCGCGTCCGCTGTTGCTGCGGCGCGTCTTTCGGCTTCGCTCATTCGACGATTTCAAGAATGTAGCGCCGATTCTGTTTCATGCCCGCAGCGTGAAGCAGAGAGCGCAGGGCGCGCACCGTCCGGCCCTGGCGCCCGATGATCTTCCCCATGTCGCCCTCGGCCACGCGCACTTCGATCAGAAGCGCGTCGCGGCGTTCGACCTCGCGCACCTCGACGGCGTCGGCGTCGTCCACCAGGGACTTAACAATCATCTCGACGGTCTCTCTCATAAGAAAGTCTGGAGTCTGGAGTCTGGAGAGTCTGGAGTCCGATGTCAAAAGCGATTTTCAAGCCTTTGACTCCAGACTTTAGACTCCGGACTCAGGACTCTGTTTGGCGTTGGCCTTAATCAGGCGCCGCACGGTCTCTGTCGGCTGCGCGCCGCGCTCGATCCAGTACTTGACGCGCTCGGCGTTTAACCGGACCTCTGTGCCGTCCTTGCCAATCGGGTTGTAAGTTCCCAGGTTCTCAAGGTACGCGCCGTCGCGCTTGGACAATTTCTCTTTAACCACGATCCGGTACGCGGGTTTCTTCTTCGCGCCCATACGCATTAATCTGATTGCTAACAACTTTCGTTTCCTCCGGTGACAGGTGACAGGTGACAGGTGACGGGAACAAAAATTTTCTCTTGTCACCTGTCACTTGTCACTCGTCACTGTTTTTATCTTTTCTTCTTCCGCTTCTTCTTCTTGAACTTCTTGCGCGACGGCCCCGGGGGGAGCGCGAGGCCCGTCGTGCCGCCTTCGTCTCCGCCGTTGCCCATCCCTTCCATCACAGGCATCCCGGCCATCCCGGCCATGCGGCGCATCAGCTTGCCTTTGAGGCCGCCGCCGCCGCCGAACATGCCCGAGCCGGAGAGCTGGCGCATCATCTGGCGCATCTCCGTGTACTGCTTAATCAGAGCGTTGACTTCCGCAACGCTCGTCCCCGAACCCCGCGCGATGCGACGCCGCCGGTTGGCGTTCAGAATCTTGTGATCGTAGCGCTCCTCTTTCGTCATCGAGTCAATGATGGATTCGGTGCGCTTGAGCTCCTTCTCCATCTGCTTGGTCTGCTCTTCGTTCAAATTCGGCATGCCCATGCCGCCCAGGAGCTGGTCCGGCAAGAGCTTCATGATCTTCGAAAAGGAGCCCAGCTTTTTAACCTGCCTGAGCTGGCTGCGAAAGTCGTCGAGCGTGAACTGGTTCTTCTGGAGCTTCTTTAACTGCTCTTCGGCCTCCGTCTGATCCACCCTGGCCTGCACCTCTTCGATGAGCGAGAGCACGTCGCCCATGCCGAGGATGCGCTGCGCGATGCGGTCCGGGTAAAAGGGCTCCAGCGCGTCGTACTTTTCGCCGACGCCGACGAACTTGACTGGCTGGCCCGTGACCTGCTTGATCGAGAGCGCCGCGCCGCCCCTGGCGTCGCCGTCCATCTTCGTGAGGACCACGCCGGTGATTCCAACGCGCGAGTGAAACTCTTCGCCGGAGCGCACGGCGTCCTGCCCCGTCATCGCGTCCGCGACGAAAAGGGTTTCGACCGGGTGCGTCTCGTTCTTGATGCGGACCAGCTCTTCCATCAGCTCGTCGTCAATGTGGAGTCGCCCGGCAGTGTCAATCAGGAGCGTATCGTAGCCAGTCTGCTGCGCGTGCTTGTAGGCTTCGCGCACGAGCGTCAAGGGATCGTTCGTCTCAGGCATCTCGAAGATGGCCTGGCCCGTGGCGCGCGCGATGACTTTCAGTTGCTCACGCGCGGCCGGGCGATAAACGTCAACCGAGAGGAGCAGCGGCTTGCGGTCCTGATTCTTCGCCAGCCAGCGCGCGATCTTGCCCGTCGAGGTCGTCTTGCCGGAGCCCTGGAGGCCCACGATCATCACGACGTTCGGGTTCGCCTTCGTGAAGACGAGCCGCGAAGAGGTCCCGCCGAGAAGCTCGACCAGCTCGTCGAAGACTATCTTGACGACCTGCTCGGAAGGCTTCAATTCCTGCCAGACCTGCTGGCCCTCTGCCTTCTCTTTCACGGACGCGATGAAATCTTTGGCGACCTTATAATTGACATCCGCCTCAAGCAGGGCGAGACGTATCTCGCGCAGCGCCGCGTCCACGTGCGCGGGCGTCAAAACGCCCTCGCCACGCAGATTCTTCAGCGTCCGCTTAAGCTTGTCGGATAAAGACTCGAACATATAGACAGACTCCCGCTATAGAAACGGAAACGAAGATAATAAAGGCGGGCCTAAGGAGTGTCAAGGCAGAGAGTTCTGTGAACCAGCCCTCTTAAATTCCCAAAGTAATGGGAAAGTTGTCGGGTCTGGTTTCTATGATATAATCCGCCCCGAACGCCGAACATTCTCAATCCTGCGGTCGGTCGTTCACCACTACACTCCTCGTTGATAGGTGCTACTCTTCACCTGTGGATGTTAAGCGCAGGCACACCACCTCACAAAGGAGGAACCAAAACGTGACAGAAGACCTCCTCTACATCGCCGTAGCAGTGCTCGTACCTCTGATCCCGGCTTACATCTTGTATCGGACTTTGCCTGCGCAGGCCAGTCTCGGAGGACCGTTCAAAGGTCTCAACCTTCAGTTGTCCGGGGCTTTCGCCGGATATTTTGTCCTTGTTCTAGTGGTCTTCGGCTTTGTTTACAGCAGACCCAGGCAATGTCCGGCGGTTACTCCGTGTCCTCCGCCCGATGTGCTTAAATCCACAGTCTATAACGTTGAAGGTCAAATCGCTGTCGGCGGGCAAATGAACGTTAAGGAGATTGCGCTTTCTTTACAGCCACCGGAGCGCACAGTGGAGTCAAATGGTCACTTTGCATTCGATATTCCGGTGAAACCGGGGCAGGCAGGCGAGTCGGAATATCTGAGCCTGCTCATCAATTATCCTGAGTATGAACAGGAAACTATAGACCTCAGAGAGAAGCCGCCGTCTTTTTTCAAGCAACTGTATCACATTCATTACGACAAAAACGCCAGAAAGATCTACATCGAAGAGCCAATCATTCTTAGAAAGAAAGAGGCTGCGCCGCCCTACTCCCCGTCGAAAAGCCAGAAACCGCAAACTGCCCCACCATCTGAGGAGACCACCCCATGAGAACTCATAAGGAAGTTAATCCCGGCTCAATCGCCGGAATCTTTCTGTTATCTCTCTTTATCGTTGCTTCCCTGATTGTCTCAACGTCCGTCCGTTCACAGGATGAACAGCAAACGATGCCGGGGCCGACCGTGCGCGGAAAGGTTGAGCGCAAGGCGAAGTCTTCAAAATATCCGGCTCCAAATGTTCGCCTCACGCTGGCCGTGCGAAGCACGAAAGTTCGTTCAGCGCCCGTCTACACGGACGACGACGGAATGTACTACTTTCGCAACGTGACGCCCGGCCAATACATTCTTGAAATCTGGGGTTCTGAAAAAAATCCCATCCAAAGGTTCTACATCGAAGTCTCGGATTCAAAGAATGGATATGTTGATATCAGCCCGGTGACCCTCCCTTAGATTGATAACAGATGGACGTTTTTAGGGCCTCTGTGTTAAATTCTCGCCTGTTCATGCCCCGGCGATTAGTTGGGCGGTCGGTTCGTGGGAGAACCCATCGCGCCTCGCAAAGCCTTCTCAAAGACTTCTAATCTGGATGCATTTTGAAAAGGGTCGCCGATTCTGCTTTTATATTGTATCTACAAGGCCGTGAACGTACCCGCCCGAGATGGTGACGCTTGAGTAAAGGTAAAGACAAATCCGAACCCGGAGTGGTGGACCTCGCCGATGCACGCGTGCGCCTGCAACGCTCGCGCTCGCGCGGCGCGGTGCCGCACGAGGAGCTGGCGGCCGAACTCGAAGAGATTCGCGGCCTGCTCGACCGCGGCCTCTCCTCGGAAGTGAAGACGCGGCTCACGCCGTTTATCGCCGCCGCGCGTCAAGACGCTTCGCTTCTGGCAGAGGCGCGCTGCGTGCTCTCCGCCGCGCTCGAAATGCAGGGTCGTTACCGCGAGTCGCTCGAAGCAGTGCAGATGTACGAAGCGCCGGACTCACGCGCCAAGCTGGATCAGAAAGCCACTGCCTGCCTGCGCGTCCAGATCGGTCTCGCGCACAACTACACGGGCGATCATCCGAAAGCCATCGCGCTTCTGAACGCCGCGCTGCGCGAGGAGACAGAGAACGGCTCCTCGCACGCTCATTTGGGCGCGATCTATTCGGCGCTCGCGCGCGTTTACCGTAGCATCAGCGAGTTTACAATCGCGCGCGACTATTCGCAGAAGGCCCTGGAGCATTACCGCGAGACGGGCGACTGGCGTGGGCTGGCCGAATCCTACTTCGGCATCGCCATGGCCGACACGCTCGAAGGCCACTACGAAGACGGCCTGGAAAATTTCGAGCAGGCCCTGAAACTCACAGGCGATCATCCTGCGTCATATCTTCTGGGCAAGATCTATTCGAACATGGCAGGGGCCTGCTGGTTTCTGAAGCGACCGCAAGAGGGCATACGCTATCTGGAAAAAGCCATCGGCTATTACGAGCGCACGGAGCACAAGGCCAGCGCCGCGCTCGGCTACAACAATCTGGGCATCAACCTGATGCTCGTCGGCGACTGGAAGCGCGCGCAGGACGCGCTGGAACGCGCTCTCTCTCTGGCATCGGAGATAGACGAGCGTAGCGCGCAGATTCCAATGATCCTGGATTCGCTCGGCGACCTGAGCATCCTGCGCGGCGATCTGGAAGAGGCGCAGAACTGCCTGAACCGCGCCGTCGCGCTCGCCACAGAGAACGGCAACAAGTGGTATTCGGGCCAGGCCCTGCGCACGCTCGGGCGCTGCCATCTGGCGATGAAGGATGCCGTGAGCGCGCTTCGTAAAGGGGAGCAGGCGCTCGCGCTTGCAGAATCCATAGGCGACCGCCAGGCCATCTGCGAATCGCGTCTCATTCTGGCGGAAGCGAACATCCTCTCGGGCAGCTTAAAAGAGGGGGCCGGGCTGCTTCAGCAAGTCACGGACGAGGTGACAGATTCGCCCACGGATTTAGGCATCGCGGGCGAGGCGCAGCGTCTTTACGGGTTGCTCGCGCTGGCGCATGAAGATTCCACACTGGCCGCGCAGCATTTCGCACGCAGCGTCTCCATCTTCGAGATGCTCGGCGACCGCTACCGCGGGACCCGCGCGCACTTCGAGCTCGGTCGCGCTTACAGTCAAACGCAGCCGGAGCGCGCCGCGGAGCACCTTGCGCGCGCCGTTCACACGTTCCGGGAGCTCGGGGCGACGCTTGATCTGGAACGCGCCGAAGAGGCTCTGGCGGCGCTCGACCGTAGCGCCCCTGAGCAACAGGAAGCCACTTCCGCGCTGGCGCAACTCTTAACGCTTCGTCTGGCCGAAGCGGTCGCCTCGCGCGAGCTGCTCCTGCGCGAACTGGCCGCCGTCCTGGATCAGGAGACGAAGGCCGACCGTGTTCTCATCTTCGAGCCCGCCGAAAACAATCAATATAGAGTTGTCGTCGCTCACGGCTGCCCGGCGGACGAAGCAGCGCGCCTGGCAGAGGATTTGAGCGAAGCGTTGACGGATGCCGAAAGAGAGCGGTTCGCGACCAGGCTGGACGCTTCTCTAACGACTCTTCACGCGCCGAATGCCCAAAGGGCGCTGCTCTTTATTTCGCCGCGCGAGGTTGTGACGCTTCCGGGCAACGTCTCTATCGAGCCGCTCCTGCGCGTCGTCGAGCTGGGGCTGGACGTCTGCGCTTTGCGTTCGCGCGCACAGGGCGGGCAGGGCGCAAAGGAGGCGGACGCGCTCACCGGGACGAGCCTGATGCCAGGCTTCATTCATTCGAGCCCGGCGATGACGCGTCTCGTAGAGGAGGTCCACAAGATTCGTTCTTCAGACGTGACCGTGCTTGTTACGGGCGAAAGCGGCACGGGCAAGGAGCTGGTCGCGCGCGCCATTCACGCGCTCTCCAGCCGCCGCAACAAAGTCTTCGTCCCCTTTAACTGCACGGCCGTGCCGAAGGAATTGTCCGAAGGCTATCTCTTCGGCTATCGCCGCGGCGCGTTCACCGGCGCGGTCTCGGACTCTCCGGGCGTGATTCGCTCGGCCGCGGGCGGGACGCTCTTTTTGGACGAGATAGGCGATCTCCCGCTGGACGTGCAGCCGAAACTTTTGCGCTTCCTTCAAGAGGGCGAGATTCAACCCTTAGGCGAACAGCGCCCTGTGAAAGTTGACGTGCGCATCATCGCCGCGACCAACACGGACCTCGAAGAGATGGTTGCGCAGGGGCGTTTCCGCGAGGACCTCTATTACCGCCTCAACGTCATCCGCCTGAAAGTTCCCCCTCTGCGCGAGCGCCGTTCGGAGATTCCGACCATCGTCAACTACTACATCAACCACTACTCTGCCAAGTTCGGCCGCCGCGACATAGAGATCACGCCGCAGGCTGTGGACCTGTTGATGGTCTGCGACTGGCCCGGCAACGTCCGCCAGCTCTGCAACGAGATTCAGCGCATCGTCGCCCGCTCCGAAGACGCGACGGTCCTGACGCCTGACCAACTCTCGCCAGAGCTGCGGCGCATGAGCACGCCCGCCACCCCGCAGGCGGCCATCACCCCTTTGAGCGCGCTCGCGCCCACGCCCGGCGAGAGCGTGACGCTCGCCGACGCGCTCGCGGAATTAGAGCGCCGGATGATCGCCGAAGCCATGCGCAAACATGGCGGCAACATCTCGCGCGCCGCGCGCGAGCTAGGTCTCACACGGCGCGGGCTCTATCTCAAGCTGGAGCGTCACGACCTTTCCGCCAGCGCCTGACGCCCCGCTTTTATTCTTTCCCTCTGTACAGAACCGTACTACCAAACTTCCGCGTCCGGGGTTATACTGCCAAGCGCCCCTTCGGTCAGCGGAGCGTCTCGTCTGGCAGCGAGACTTTAAAACTCACCGTATCTCCTCCGGAATTTCTCCACTGGCCGAGTCATCCTCAAGCTGTAAATGTTTCGATACCTGATTTGAGAAGACCCTTATGCAACCCCTCAGACGGCACATCCTCTGTGTTGACGACGACGACGACACCTGTTTCATGCTCTCGCACCTGCTGGCAGGTGAGGGCTTCGAGGCCAAGACGGCCGCGAGCGTTGACGAGGCCCTAAAGCTCGCCCGGAAAGAGTCCTTCAACATGTACATCCTGGACGAGTGGTTTCCGAGAGGCACGGGCACGAGTCTCTGCCGGAAGATTCGCGAGTTCGACCCGCACACGCCGATCATCATCTATTCGGGCGCGGCGTTTGAGACGGAGCAGCAGGAGGCCCTGCACGCCGGCGCGAACGCCTTCGTGCCGAAACCTCACGTCGAGAAGTTAGTCGAGACGATCCGCCGCCTCTTCGGATTTGAGGCAGAACCATCTTCCGCAACTAAGGTGGTTTAGCCTTTAAGCTCTCACTCAGGCTCGCCTATTTCGCTTCGTAGAGCAGCCTGCCTTTACGTCTGCCGCCCGTGAGCGCGCCGAGACCTGCGCCGACCAGCGTGCCGAGCCCCATGCCCGTTATGAACGGAATTTCGTCCGCATCGGAGGGGATTCTATTGGGGTCGCGCTCAAGCCTGGACATCGCGCGCCCGCCTATAATTGACCCGACGACCAGACCGATGATTGCGCCGACGCGTGTGCCGCGCTCGCGCGTCCACCCGCCTTTCAAACTGTTGATTCGCTGAATGTCGCGCTCTTCCAGAACGTAGTTGCTCTTACCTTCCGCCAGGGTCAGTTTGCTGCCGTTGAGGCTTACGATCTTACCGTCCAGGATGCTCCCGCTCTTGAACTCGACTCTGATTCTCTGTCCGCGATTGAGGTCACGCGCGCCGGGCCAGGACTGAGCGTCTGTGCCGGAAGCAGGCGCGGAGCTATTCGTCTGCGCAGTCGCAAAAGGCGATGCCGCGAGCAAGAGGGCCGTAACAAGCAGCAGTGCCAGAACCTTGCTTTTCATGTCGCTCTCCTTCTTGAGTTGGTCTTGAACGTCTAACTTGACGCCCAACCTTGTAGGCCACACGGCCAGGAGAGCGCGGCACCTCTATGACACTTACTCAACTGCCACAGAGAGAGCAGAAGGCAGAATGCAGTGGTCAGTAGTCAGTGGTCAGTGGTCAGTCAGCCCCGTTAGGGGCGACCGTCTAAAGCCCAGGGCGTCAGCCCTGGGTTAAGGCACATCAATAATATTAGAGCCCCGGCAGGGGCGGCAGAATAAAGCCCAGGGCGTCAGCCATTAGTATCTACACAAGTATTGATAGATGTTTGGGAATCATTGAACTATCTCGAAAACCTGCAAAAATCTTAGGAAAAACGGATCGAACAAATTCAGGTCTGATCTTTGCTGCGCTCTGGTCACTTTCCCAAGTAGTCAGAAATCCTAAGAAAAATGGAGGTTTCTGACTTGTGTAGATACTAATGGCGTCAGCCCTGGGTCACAGCGCCGATTTGAAATGCAAGCCCGCGCGAGCGGGCGACAGCCCTTGAATTGCATACGGTCGTGCACAGGCTGTCGCCCATTTCATGGGCTCGATATTTCTTCCTGCTGGTGACCCAGGGCTTGCGCCCTGGGCTTTATGCTGTCGCCCCTAACGGGGCTGACTGATTACTGACCACTGCCGTCTGCCTACTGCCTTCTGCTTTCTGCTTTCTGCCAACCGCCATGTCAAAATTTGTCAATGAGGTCTATCTCCTTTAGTAGCTTCGTCGGGCTCTTTGGGCGTTGACGTGGAGTTTGGGGCGGCATAAGATTTGGGGCGACTGTCTCTATTCGGGCGGAGGTGTTGCTGCCATGCGTTGTCAAAGACTGAAACGGGCGTTCGTTTCTCCCGGATACAAATATCCGCTGCTCATTTGCGCCGTGGCGATTCTCTGCCTCAACGAAGGAGCGCTGGCGCAGTCTGGCCGCCGCCTCAGCAGAAGCGCGCAGCCCGCCCCGACGCCCGCCGTCACAGGGCCTCAGACAGAGGCCGTGGCCGCTCAGCCAGAGGAGAAGTTCGCCCCCATCTCCGGCGTCATCGTCGCAGGGGACCTGGTGCAATCAGGCTCCAGCTTCTCGAACCACGTTGACCTGGCCGTGGACGCCTGCGTGGACAGGCTCAAGGAAGGGCCTGTGATCAACGCCAAAGGCAGCGGCAGCATGAAGCGCCTGAAGGCCATGGACCGTGCGAAAGAGGAGACGGACGTTTACGTCCTGTGGCTGGAGATACAGATTACGGAGAGCATAGACAACGACTATCGCCTCAACGAGAAGATCTGCGTCATCAACTATTACGTCTTCGAGCCGAAGACTGCGAAGATTCTGGCGGAGGGGCGCGTTGACCCGAAGAGCCAGTCCATACGCGCAGGCGGCGGCGCAGTCCTGCGCCTGCCCAGAGGCAGCAGCCGCACGCCCATCACAATTCAACTGAAAGACGGCGGCCGCGAGGTGGCCGACCGCGTCCGTAGGAAGCTGCAGCAGATGGTCACCCCGCAGGGGAACGTCACCCCGTAAGAAGATTAAAGCACCCCGCTTTTAACCCCCTCCCCCGCCTGTCACATTTCTGTCAGTCCCACTTAACCCCTTTAGTTTTGGAACTGCTGAGAAGCGGGTGAGTGTTATTCCATATGCTGGCCGCTCTCCGTAGATCACTTAGTTATGGCCCTACTGAGATATACATCTTTTGCGGCATCGTTATCCTTCTCATACTAGCCTACATACTAATCAAGGAATGGCATAAGAGGCTCAAATAGCTTTTTAGGCAAGATCATCTCTTTTTGGGCAAACGGGAGTTTTTAGGTACAGCCACGTGGACGCGCCCGCCCGAGCACATCGCGGAGCTGGAAGTAGATGAGATGTGGTCATTTGTCGGGCACAAGGAGCGGCAGGCCTGGCTTTGGTACGCACATGATCCGCAGTCGAAGCAGATCGTGGCCTGGCTCATTGGCGAGCGCACGGACAAGAACTGCCGCCGGCTGCTCAACCAGCTCAAGGGTTGCCGCGTGCTGCGCTTCTGCACCGACGAGTGGAAGAGTTACGGGAAGCTGATCCCGTGGCCGCAGCACTGGGTTGGCAAACGCTGGACGCAGGACATAGAGCGCCAGAACCTGAACTTCCGGACGCACATCAAGAGGTTACAGCGGCGAACCATCTGCTTTTCAAAGAGCCCGGCGATGCATGAAGCTGTCTTGAAGCTCTACATTGACAGCCATAACCGCCAACATCACTTTTGAGACATGACCTGATGAGCAAGAAGCAATATTTGTTTGACAGCTATTAAAGTGTAATGTACCCTTCGCCTGTTTAGCGCATACTTAGCTTTGCATTCTCAGTCGGCGAGTTTAACAATTTGATAGCTGGGATGCTTTTTCTTACACTAAATTCTCACTGACTCTTCACTCTCGACGAGGACTCCTCTCGACCGTCTCACTCAATCTTTCCTTTAGCATTTTGAGTCGGTGAGAAACAGCGATTTCTTCTACAATTCTCTCCTTCCGGGAAGAGGCATAGAATCTTTATCTAGTGGTTAATTCAATCACATAGTTTTACTACTGAACGATGAGATTCAGAGCTAGAGGAGATCAAGCTCTCTGCACAATAAGTGAGGAAAAAAAATCTATGGATTACAGTACAACCGTGAATCTCCCCCGTACTTCTTTCCCAATGCATGGAGACTTATTGGAACGACAGGAAAGCATGCTGCGTCACTGGCAAGCGCAAGATATTTATCGTTCTATTTTGGAAGATAGGAGAGACGCCAGGTCGTTCATCATTCATGACGGCCCACCTTATGCGTCCGGAGAGATTCATGTTGGCATCGGAATGAACAAGATCATCAAAGATATTATAGCCAAGTACAACTCGATGAATGATCGCCGAGTTCCTCTCGTTCCTGGTTGGGATTGTCATGGTTTGCCTATTGAACTTGAAGCTCTGAAGGAATTAGGCACACATGCGTCGGAAATGTCTGTTCCGGAGTTTCGTGACCACTGCGCGAAGTATGCTCTTCGCTATGTTCGTGAGCAGAAAAGGCAATTCCAACTCTTGGGAATCTTTGCCGATTGGGACAGACCCTATCTGACGATGAATCCTTCTTACGAAGCGGGCGTTCTTACCATTCTCCTGGATATGGTCGAAAAAGGATATGTCTACCGCGACCTGCGAGCAATTGCATGGTGCACACGCTGTCAGACATCCCTGGCGGAGGCGGAAATCGAAGATCAAAAAACCCCTGAGCGCGCCCTGTGGCTCTACTTTGAAGGCGGGCCGGAACTCGCCAAGCGCTTCGGCGCAAGGGAAGACTCGCCGTGCTCTCTTCTAGTCTGGACGACGAGTGCGTGGAGTCTGCCCGGCAGTGTGGCGGTGGCTGTTAAGGCAGATTCTTCTTACGCGGCGTTCGACTTTACCGATCACCAGGGCAGCAGAAGAACCATCGTCATTCTTGAGGATTTGGCCCCGGAGGTATTTCAAACCATCGGGGTTGAAGAGTATCAAAAGGTCGGGGTTGTTAGAGGCAATGAGCTTGAAGGGGGGACCGTACAACACGCTCTCTCGGACGAAAAGATACCTATCATTCTCGCGGACTTTATTAAGAGCGACGCAGGCTCCGGGATCGTGCACATCGTACCGGCGCACGGGCTGGATGACTTCAACGCGGCCAATAAGTATGGTCTCGGCGGGTCGAGCATCGTTGACGCGAGAGGAATATTCACGCCCGCCGCCGGAGAATTTACCGGTCTCGAATTACGTCAAGGGGAGAGCGCGATCTTGCGCTCCCTGCAAGAGCGTGGGGCACTGGCTGCGGTGGGCGAGCATGATTATCCGCACTGTTGGCGTTGCGCCAGTCCTCTCATCACGCAATCAACCCCGCAGTGGTTCGTCAATCTGGACTACCGCGAGCAGCCCGAAGGCCAGACCTTGCGGGAGAAAGCATTGCTCGAAGTGCAGATCGTCAACTGGATCCCCCCGGATTCAAGGCGACGTATTAGCGGGATGATTGCGAGCCGTTCCGATTGGTGTATCTCGCGCCAGCGCACCTGGGGGGTTCCGATCCCCGCCTTTACATGCAAACGGTGCGGCGAGCTAATCTTATCTGCCGAGGCACTGAGACATATACGCAATCTGGTTGGGACTTACGGCAGCGCTGTCTGGTTCGAGCGCGAGGCCGCAGACTTACTCCCCTCCTCCTTTAGTTGTCAATGCGGCGGCAGAGAATTTGATAAAGCGGCGGACATCCTAGATGTTTGGTTCGAGAGCGGCACGAGCTGGCAGTCTGTCCTCATCGCCGATCACCGTCTGAGTTTTCCCGCAGACCTGTGCGTCGAAGGGAATGATCAGCATCGCGGGTGGTTTCAACTTTCGCTTTTCCCCGCGCTGGTCAGTCGTGACAAGGCCCCGTATAAAAACGTCCTGACTCACGGCTTTGTGCTCAACGAGCGACGCAAGCGAATGGAGCGCTCCCGCGGCGATTTCGTGACGTTGCGGGACGCGCTGGGGAAAGTCCCCGCGGACTTGATCCGCCTCTATTTCGCTTCGGCGGACACCTCGGCGGAGATCGCCCTCTCGATTGAGACCTTTCAAAACATCGAACCCAGGTATCTCAGGATTCGCAACACGTTCCGCTACCTGCTGGGTTATCTGCACGACTTCGTCTTCCACGAAGATTCAGTTCACTTGGATGACCTGGAGCCGCTCGACCTCTGGGCGTTGTGCCAGCTGCATGAGCTCGTCTCGAAGGTAAAGGAGGAATACGACGCCTACCGCTTTCACGAGGCCGTCAGGCGGATTCACGACTTCTGTAATGATGACCTGAGCAAGCTCTACTTCGACGTACTGAAGGACAGACTAAAATATGAGGCTCCGGCTGCGCCGTCTCGCCGCTCGGCGCAGACCGTCCTGCACTCCATCCTGATGGGTCTGGTCAAGCTCCTCGCCCCGGTCCTGCCTTACACGTGCGACGAAGTGTGGGCGCTGACGCCGGGCCACGCCGATTGCGCGAGCGTACATCTGAGCCGCTGGCCGAAGGCGGACGAGCAGCTCCTGGGCAAGAAGAAAAGCCATGAGACGCAGGAGACCTTCGCGCGCCTGCTGAGCCTGCGCAACGCCGTCAGCATCGCGCTGGAGAGACTGCGGGCGGCGAAAGCGATAGGCAGTAACGCCGAGGCCATTATCCGCCTGCACGTTGGTGATGGGATTGAGAGTCTGTTGGGCGTCACGACGCTGGCAAACTTGCGCGACTTTCTCCTCGTCTCTGAAGTCTCGGTGGTCCCCTCGGCCGAGGGACTTGAGCCTGTGGCGGAACTGCCCGGCGTTTTCTTCGGGGTCTCGCCTTCGCCGCACGCCAACTGCGCGCGCTGCCGCAGGTACGACGTGACGTGCGGCACGAACACCGAGCGGCCAGACCTTTGCGCCAGGTGCGACGAAGTCTTGAAGCTGCGGGACAAGGTTGACCTGTTCATCGGCGCGACCCCCAACCTTCCCTCACCGGAGATGCGGCCGGCAGACCTGGTGTCGTTCCTCAAAGCGCGCGACATCCGGAAGATTGCGATTCTGAATGAAGACGGCACGTGCCGGGCCTACGCCCTTCACTCGCCGTCGCAGCAGGTGGTCGAGATGGAGGAACTCCGGCCGCTGGCCGATTACGTCAACGCGTCCCCCGACTTCAATAAACACGCGGCCCTGCTCCTCGGCCTCGGCGAGCACACGGACGTGCTGTTCGGGATAGGCATTCATCACCTCAGGTACGGGACGCCGCTCGGCGGGACTCGTGAGTTCGCTTATCCCAGGCTGCGCGACATGCTGGACAACATGCTGCGCCTCTCGTGGGGGATGTCCGTGAAGAACGCCGTCGCGGAACTCCCGCACGGCGGCGGCAAATCCATCATTGACAGGTGCGGATGGGACCTCAACGTGCACCGCGAGTTCAGGCGCGAGATTTACCGCGACTTCGGGCAGTTCACGGCCACCCTCTTCGGCCGCTACATCTGCGCCGAGGACATGAACAACACCACGGCCGACACACGCGAGATGCTCTCTGCCTGCCGTCACGTGATGTGTCTCTCGCAGGGGGTGGGCGGCAGCGGCAACCCTAGCCGCTTCACGGCGCTGGCGGCCTGGGCTGCGGGCAAAGCCGGTTGGAAGTTTCTCACCGGGAGCCCGTCCTTTGAGGGCCTGACCATAGCACTTCAGGGCGCGGGCAACGTCGGGAGCAACCTCATCCCGATTCTCGTCGAAGCAGACCCGGGCATACGCAAACTCCTCATCGCCGACCGCAACCCGGAGCAGATACAGTCCATTCGCAATCTGCTCCTCAAGCACGGCAAGGAGGGCCTGCTCGAAGTGCTCAGTTCCAAAGACCCCGCCGACCAGAGCGCGGCCACGCAGTCTTACAGCGAGCGGCCGGATGAGGAGGGCAAGGAATACATACTCTACGCCCCTTGCGACATTCTCATCCCCGCCGCCGCCGGGAACATCATCAACCCGCAGAACGTCCCGCGGCTCAACTGCCGCCTCATTCTGCCCATAGCCAACAACGTCTACAGCGGTAACGACGCCGTCGCGACGGCCATGATGGAGCGCGGCATTGTTGACGTGGTCGAAAACAACGTCAACTGGGGCGGCGCGCTCGCCGCCGCCAGTGAACTCTACGGCTATGACGAGGACAACGTCGCCGCCGCCTGCATAGACGCCTACAACAAGACACTCGCTCTTCTTGAGAAAGCCAGAGAGCAGAACCGCCCGCCCTGGTTCATCCTCAAGGAGACGGCCTCAAACCGCATCTTTCACGAAAACCATCCGGTCGTCGGCCAAGCCCGTCACTACAAATTCATCGGCGACATCAACCGCGGCTTCAACGACTGGGTCAAAGGGCGCTGGCTCCGCAACATCGTTGATGTCGAGCCGGATAAGTTTTCGAGCTATTCAGTCAGTAAGGCGCTGGAGGTAATTCGTTAGCGGCTCATCGCCTGTATCAGGACTCCAGCTGAACTCCATAGCAGGTGGAGCTTAGTCCTCCATCATGAAAGTAGTACGACATGGCGATAGAAATAAATGATCCTGAGCTGCCTATGAGCAGCAGTCATGAAGGCGTGAGGGCGGCAGGGCGGCGAGCCCTTCACGCCTTTTTAGAAACTTGGCCTTACGTGCTTCTGGGGCTATTGACCGGCGGCGGCTTGCTCATTCTCCAAGACTATCTGCGCGAACGGCACGCCCCCGAACTGCTCGTCAAGCTGGTGGAGCATCTGGGGGTCGGCTTTCTCGTGTCGTCTATCGCGGTCTTTTTCTACGAATGGGGTTCACACGCTAAGAAGATGCAGCAACTCAATGAAAGATTGTTGCAGTGGGAGCGGGCAAAGCCTGAGGAAAACCTCACCAGGTCTATCAGGCGGCTGTTTAACCCGGACGACGAGAGGGAGGCGTCAGGCGAGGTTAAAGAGTTGAGTGTCTATTGCAAAGAACTCGTCATGCACATCTCCAAACTGCTCCAGAACAGGAATAGCTGGTGCAACGACCAGCACGTAGATTTTCTGCTGTACTTCCTGAAAAGCTACTTGGTGAAGAACGCCAAGACGTTCACCAGCCTGAATGACGAGAACGTGAGGGCGAAGCTACCCTTCGTCGTGCCGCAGAATGCCGCCGAATTAACCTCAAGTCTCCTGACTTATTACATGCAAACCCTCAACACCGGGGACTCGTACATTTCAATCTCTAACTTACCCGTCTGGCAGAATGACCAGCTCACGGAGTTTCACAAGGCGACGACTGAGGCCATGAAGCGCGGGGTCAAGGTCCGCCGCATCTTCAATTTCGCGCGCAACTACCGCGTCGTGATCGGGATTAGCGAAGCCATCTATATCCTCGAGCTTCATCTTAAATACGTCGAGACATCCGAGGGGAACTATCAAGTCAAAGTGCTGGGTCAACACGAACTCAAAAAAAGCACTTCGAAAAACTTGGAGTCCAGAATCGGAGACGCTCATTTCGGAATCTTCCGGCACGACAAAGAGGCGTTGCGGCTGGAGGTCCGGGGGCCGGAGCTTTCCGAAATGTTCATCACCAAAGAAGAAATTTATACCGAGGGGCGTGATGATCGGCTCTTCGATGAGGCTTGGGCCGCGGGGATCGAGCTGAAGGCGGAAAATTTCCGGCAGATTATCACCAACCTAGCGGAAGAACTGGGTCAGACTTTACCTCAAGACTTTCTCTCGGAGCCGTCTCAACCCGTGCCGGGGGATTGAAGTTATCGGCAGAGTGTCAACCAATTGATCGGAGGATAGTGATGAAACAGAGTGTAGCGGGCCAACAGCTAAGTGAAACCATAGAAACGAGCATGAGAAAAGGAGGGAAAACGCTCCTGCCCGCCTTAAGGACTGCCGGCCCGTTCCTCATCATCGGGATGATCATCGGCGTCCTCCTTCTCATCCTGCAATGGTACTTGGATCACGTGATCATCCCGCAGAGCTTCGTCATCAGTCAGCTGGTGGGGTATCTGGGAGGCGGCTTCATCATCTCCGCCATCTTCATGTTCTTCTACGAGTGGAGGGCCTACGCCCGCAACATGGCGGAACTCACGCAGAAGCTTCTGGACTTCGTCAACACGTCCAGGAATGAATCGCTGGAACAGTTCCTCCACAGACTGTTCACAGATAACAGCCTGCAAGTGCCGGATTATCTTAAAGAGACCGTCTCAACTCTCAGGCGTCTGGTCGAATACATACAGGCTCTTCAGAGACAGAACATGTGGGCCAAAGAGCAGTACGTCGGGTTCGTCAACAGGCTTGTCTCCAACGCGCTATTCAACGCGGAGACTTTGAAGAGGCTGAACGAAGGCGGCGAACACCATTTCAAAGTGCCTCCCATCGGCGCTGACCTCGCGGACGCGGTGCTTGCCGCCCAAATGGAAGCCCTGACGAAAGGCGATTACTACAACGTCATTTCCCACCTGAGTGCCTGGAAAGGCCAACAGTTGGGCGAGTTGCACGAAGCGGAGCGCAGAGCAGTAATCCATAGAGGCGTGAAGGTCAGGCGCATCTTCAATCTGACTCGCAAGTATCAGGCGCGGCTCACGGCCAATGAGGCACGGGAGATTTTACTCAGACACTTCAACCACGTGAAAGAGTGGGAGGCGACGGAAAGTCAGGTTTACGAGGTGAAAGTTCTTGGCAGCCAGGAGCTGAGCAACAGCACGTCGAAACTGCTGCACGACAGAATCAGCGAGGCGCACTTCGGCATCTTCCACCATGTGCCGGACGTGACCATCCGCGTCAAGGTCGAGCGCTCAGACCTCTCCGACATGGTGATGTCCAAAGACCAGCATATCATCAGCGCCGACGTTGACCTCTTCAACGAAGCATGGGACGCCGCCACCCCGCTCGACGAAGCAAGAATAGAGCTGATCATCCAAGAGTTGGAGGAGGAGAAAGCAATTCTAGCAGTCCAGAATCACTAAGCGAAGAACGTCTATATCTCCTAAGAGGGGACATTTCACCTTAATCACTTATGAGGAGGGACCCAATGGCCGTAGATGACATTAACGCTCCCGATAGTGCGCACGGCAAGTGGGAGAAGTTTAAAAAGGCGGGAGCCGCTTATAAATCTGCACGCTTCTATATGTGGATCGGGTTGATTAGCGGCTTCGCTTTGCTAGGGCTCAATCGTCTGCTGGAGCACTTAGCCGAACGAAAACCAGTCGTGGAATCCGCCGAACGACAAGCAGCCGGGGGATCCTTAGACTGGCTCTTGCACGGCCTGGCCTTTATCTTCGAGCATCTGGGCATAGGTCTCATCGTCGCAGCCATCGCTATCTTCTTTTACGAGTGGGGAGCGCATATTAAAGAGACGATAGGTTTGAGCACCAGGCTGACGGGCGCAATCGAGCAGACAAAACACATGATGGAAGCGATCAACATGAACGAGCGGCTTAACAATTTGAACAAAGGAACCGCAGAAATAAAACTCGTTTGGTGTCTGGACACTCTGATTGGCGGGCCTGCGCGGCATATCACAGCAAAACCTGAGTACGTGCGCAAGTTGATCGACAACTGTCAGAATCTGGTATTTTCTTTAGCCAGCTTGCGCCGTCAAAACGACTGGGGCAGCGAGCAATACTTGACCTTCATTTCAAACCACATCGAGAAAGTAGTCGGTCATAACGCCGAAGCCTTTAGTAAGTTATACGAGAAGACAGGGGAGCAACACTTCATGGTTCCACCCACCGCCGCGCAAATGGCCGACGAAATTCTCGCCGCTCAGATGCAATCCTTGAATAAAGGCGGCCGCTACGATGTGATTTCAGACCTGCCTTCCTGGCAGGGAACTCAACTCAACCATCTACATAAAGCGACGAGATGCGCGATTGAGGAAAATGATGTTCAGGTCAGACGCGTCTTCAATCTTATGCGCGGTACTCCGAAAGGGACGAAGGAGATTCTGCTCCGGCATCTCGAACATTCGCAAAAATGGAGAGGCCAGACGAAACAAGCCGTTTACGAGGTTAAGATTCTGGGGGTAGGGGCATACAAAAAGCTGAAACAAAGGGGACACTCCCTAGATAGTATTGAGAAAGCCCACTTCGGCGTCTTCATCAACGGGGCGGAGAAAGTGCGCTTCAAGGTCACGGAGCCCGACCTGTCGGATATGGAGTTGTCGAAAGACCCGGCGCTGGTTGAACCCAGCCTGAACATGTTTGATGCCGTTTGGAGATTTGCCACCGACTTTCTTCCGGAACAAAAAACCGGAGAGGCCGCCAGAGAATATATTGATCAACTGCTCAGCGAAATAGAGGAATGGAAAGAGAAGTCTTAAATGTTGTTCTGGCTCTGCGCTCATATTCCCTGGTCTGCTGATACAATGAGTCGAAGGTTGAGGGCGGGAGAGATTTTTAAGAGACTTCGTCGTCTTGAAAAATGAGGTGAATTTTTAGCGTGGCTAACATAGATTTTCCAAGGATGGAACGCGAGGTTCTCAACTTCTGGGAACGGGAGAAGTGTTTTCAAAAGCTGGTGGAGAAGAATCGAGGCAAGCCGAAGTGGTCGTTTTTGGATGGGCCGATTACGGCGAATAATCCGATGGGGGTGCATCATGCCTGGGGGCGCACTTACAAGGATATTTTTCAACGCTATCAGGCGATGACGGGCCATGAGCTGAGGTATCAGAACGGGTTCGATTGTCAGGGCCTGTGGGTCGAGGTGGAGGTCGAGAAGGAGCTCGGGTTCAAGTCGAAGCAGGACATAGAGGCGTATGGCATCGGGCCGTTTGTGGAGAAGTGTAAGGAGCGCGTGCTGAAGTTCGCAGGGATTCAGACCGCCCAGTCCGTCCGCCTGGGATACTGGATGGATTGGGACGACTCCTATTACACGATGTCGGACGAGAACAATTACACCATCTGGCAGTTTCTCAAGAGGTGCCACGAGCAGGGTTACGTCTATCACGGCTGGGACTCTATGCCCTGGTGCCCGCGGTGCGGGACGGGGATTTCTCAACACGAGATTTCGAATGAGGAGCGGCCCGAAGTTACGCACACTTCTCCGACCGTCAAGTTCCCGCTGCGCAATCGTGAGCACGAATACCTGCTGGTCTGGACGACCACGCCCTGGACGCTCACTTCCAACGTCGCGTGCGCCGTTCATCCCGAACTCACTTACGTTAAATTCCGTCAAGGCGAAGATGTTTACTACCTAATTAAAGAGAGGCTGGAAGCGGTCACGAAGGGGATGGGCGAAATCGCCGTCCTCGAAGAGCTCACAGGGCAGCAGATGCTGGGTTGGTCATATGCGGGGCCGTTCGACGAGTTACCCGTCCAAAGCGGCGTCGAGCATAGAGTCATCCCTTGGGAAGAGGTGAGCGCGGAGGAAGGAACGGGCATAGTACACATCGCGCCGGGCTGCGGCAAAGAGGACTATGAGCTCGGCAAGGAGTTCGGGTTGACTCCCATCGCGCCCATTGATGAATTCGGCGTCTTCGTGGACGGCTTCGGCCCCTTCACGGGCCAGGAGGCCGCAGGGGTCGCCAAACCCATCATCCGCTCGCTGAAAGAGAAGGGTCTGCTTTACCGCACGGAAGAATACAAGCACGCGTACCCGATCTGCTGGCGCTGTAAAACGCAACTGCTCTTCCGTCTGGTTGACGAGTGGTTCATACGCATGGACGAGTTGCGCCACAAGATTATAGAAGTCACCAAACAGACGAGCTGGATACCGGAGGTCGGACAGAAACTCGAAATCGAGTGGCTGACCAAGATGCACGACTGGATGATCTCCAAGAAACGTTACTGGGGGCTGGCGCTGCCCATCTATTACTGTCAAGCCTGCGACACTTTCGACGTCATCGGCAGCCGGGAAGAATTAAGAGAGCGCGCGATAGAAGGTTGGGAAGAGTTCGAGGGCCACACGCCACATCGGCCCTGGATTGATGCTGTCAAAATTGCCTGCCCCAAGTGCCAGTTGCCCGTCGGCCGCATTCTGGATGTCGGCAACCCCTGGCTCGACGCCGGAATCGTTCCCTATTCGACGATGAGATACAACACGGACCGCGGCTACTGGGAGAAGTGGTTCCCCGCCGACTGGATTTCGGAAAGTTTTCCGGGCCAATTCCGCAACTGGTTCTACGCCATCCTTGCGATGAGCACGGTGATGGAGAATCGCCCGCCCTTCAAGTTGATGTTCGGCTACCGGCTGATGAAAGACGAAAAGGGCGAGGAGATGCACAAGAGCAAGGGGAACGCGATTGAATTTAATGAGGCCGCGGAGAAGGAGGGGGCGGACGCCATGCGCTGGCTCTACGCCTCGCACAACCCCGAGGGCGACTTGCGGTTCGGTTATCACAAGATTCATGACGCTCGCAAGCAGTTCCTGACCCTTTGGAACGTCTACGAATTTTTCCTCACCTACGCGCGGATAGATAAATTCAGGCCGTCTGACGTGGCGCTTCCGGCGGAGCGTCGTTCGGAGTTGGATCGCTGGATTCTGTCCCGACTGCAAAGGCTGGTTCAAAGCGCGCACTTGAATTACGAGCGCTACAGCGTACACCTCTTCATGCGCGACGTGGTTGCGTTCATTGATGCCCTGTCGAACTGGTATCTGCGCCGCAGCCGCCGTCGCTTCTGGAAGAGCAAGAGCGACGACGACAAGCTGGCAGCCTACCAGACTCTCTGGGAGTGTCTCGTCACGACGGTAAAACTTCTGGCCCCGGTCATCCCGTTCGCCACAGAGGCTATGTACCAAGAGTTAGTAAAAGAGGGCGATGCCGAGGCTCCCGTCAGCGTGCACCTCTGCGACTTCCCTCGCCCGGACGAGACAGTTATTGACCCTCAGCTCCTGCTGGGCATGGATTCTATTCTCGAACTGGTTGAGCAGGGGCATGCGGCCAGAAACAAGGCGGGCATGAGGTCGCGCCAGCCGTTGGCTGAGATGCGCGTCATTGGTGAAAGGAAACTGGCCGAACAGGTGGGCCCTTATCTGCCTCTTGTTATTGAAGAGCTTAACGTCAAATCAGTAAACTTCACCGACTCTGCCACTGAACTCTACGAAACATCTGTCCGCTTAGACGCCAAGACCGGGAAGCCCAAGTACGGAAGGCTCTTTACATCCCTGCAAGAAGCACTGACTACCCAACCGGTTGAAAATATCGAAGCCATGAAGAAGATAGGCACTGGACTAACTCTTCAGGTGGGCGAGCAGGAAATAGAGCTGTCACCTAGCGAAATCGTAATTGAAAAGAGAGCTAAAGATGGCTGGGTTCTCTCAGAAGGGAACGGCTTTATAGTTCTCCTTGACATCCGCCTCAACACTGAATTGCTCCGCGAAGGGCTGGTGCGTGATCTTGTGCGGCACATTCAGACTGCGCGTAAGGAGCTGGGGCTGGAAGTGACGGATCGGATTCGCGTCAGCTACGTCTCAAGCGATCAAATGGCGACGGCCATCGCGGCCCACGGCGAATATCTTGCGAGCGAAACCCTGGCGGTTGACCTCAGCCGTGCCACTTCTCTTGCGTCCCCGACCCGTGTGGTCGAGCTCGGCGCTGAAAGCATCCAGTTATTCCTGACCAAAGCTGTATAGCCTTTTGTACGATAGTTAATAAGGAAGATTCTGTACGTAGTTCTACCTTGTCAGGTCTCCGTATAATTGAATTGGCAGCCGCGTGGATTGGCTGGGTGTTCCTCCGTCCTCTTAATGACCTCAAAATTCTACTATGCCAAACCAGAATATTGAATTATCTAAAGAAGGTATAAAGATATCGTATCTGAGATTTTTATCGGATAGCGCAGCAGGTCAGATTGTGATTCTCGTCAGTCTTGCTGCATATTACTTTCCGATTTTTGGAACTTCCTTACGGGAAACTTATCCAGCCGACTTCTCAACTGAAGTAAAAATATTAGTCATCATATTGCTGGTGCTGGTTTCCTCACCTTTGGGCCTGTCGATAAACGCTACGAGCTGGTATACCCTCTCCTGGTTGCAAATAAAGCTCCAGCGGTTTTGGTTTGAGAGGAAATTCCTATTTAAGATAGAGCTGTTCAAAACTATTCATGAGGAATTCCAGATCGAGCGATCTAAAGATTACTTCCATCTTTCTAAAGAGAACTGGTACGCACGATCACAGTTAATTAAAGAAACGTTGCATATTTATCACCCGAATATCCCGGCCAGCCTGGAGCATATCAGAGGAATAAGGACTCTGTTTAGAAACATCTCTTTTCTATCACTAGTTTTCTTTATCTTGTCGTTGCTCATCCGGTGGCATAATTCTACGCTCAGCAGTCCAATCTTCTTTATATTATTTGGAACATGTCTTACCCTTTTTGTGGTCCCGATGTTAGTCAGTTCATTACTGGGTTTCCACTATACCTCCCAAACTTTTTACAGGACTTATATCTTATGCCTGGCAGTAAAAGGTTCTCACGGTTTTAAGGAAAATTTTGATAAAGAAATAGTCTCTGTACTTTCGAGAGCATCAAGCTTGGATCATTAGGGGCATTGTCTGCGGTTCTGTTGCAAACATTGCTTGGAGACAAAGCGAGGGACGTAAGGTTCCGCGACTATGCAGCATTTTGAAGAGGCTCGAAGACGGTATTATGGTCTACCGGTAATCCGCGCTCACGCATTCTCTCTTCGAAGTCGCGGTAGGGGAGATAGTAACGACAATGTCATCGGCCACGTAGAGATGTAATATCTTGTGATAGTCATGTATGCGAATCAGTAGTTGAAAAGACAGACGAACGGGGCTTTGCACAAAAAGTCTCACTTGCACAAAAAGTCGGCGTGCTGCACAAAAAGTCTTTATGGTATTCTTGACGCGCCTTTTCAATAACCACCATGAATAAGGAATCCAGAAATGGGCATACTTTCTGACCTTCTTAAAGAAATTCCACTCTCTACTGTTCTTAAAGAGAAGATAACGACGTTCGAGCAAGAGATAGCGGCGTTGAAGCAGGAGAACGCGACGCTTAAAGATGATAACCGTAAGTTTCAGGCTGAGAACAAAAGGCTCAAAGATGAGATACAAAGTCTCACGCATACAGATGACCTCGCAGAAGAAGAAATAAAAATACTGACTTACCTTGCTGACTCAAACACTCCTAACTACCGCGACAGCATAGCGATTAACCTAAACCTGAACGAAACGCACCTTGATTATTTCTTAACAATACTAAGGGAACGAGACTACATTACTTGGACTGGTAGCCCAGAGATAGAGGGAGTATCCATCAAATATCATCTCACCCAAAAAGGTAGAGTATTTCTTATACAAAACAATTTGATTTAATCTCACCCTTACTTCCTCAATCTGGCGGGTAAATCCCTGTCATCATCAATCAAAACATCAGTGCTGATATTCGCCACGCGAGCATAGAACAAAAGAATCAAGAGCGGCGGTTCGCGCTTCCCCGACTCGAACTCCGAAATCCTGTTGTATGCAATCAACTCTTCTGCACCTAAACGTCTGAGCAGTTCGGTTTGAGAAAGGCCGAGAGCCTCCCGAATCGCCCGCAGTTTTTCGGGCAGCCGTTTCTGTCTCAGGCGCGGATACGTGCCCATCAGGAGTTACCTCCTGACAGGCTAGACAACGTTTCAGGCTTGCTATTATTAGCAAATGCCAATAAAATGCGCCCGCTCAAATTTTCCGCCGTGAGAATCCTTTTCTTCTCAACGGCGATGCTCATCTTTCACTCGATAGTGGGAATTGAGCCACGCATTAGCCGTTGCTTTAATTGTCAAAGACAGAGCGCGCGTATCTTAGCACGCTTTCCTTTACCTCATACTCACAAAGGATGCCTCAATGAAAAAGACAGAATATCAATCTAAAATCACAGATGATAACGGCTTCACCCGCGCGCGTGTCCCTTCACCTCTACTGCGAACATTAGGCGCGAGAGCGGGCGATCTCGTCACCTTTCGATTATCAAACTCCAAAGTAACCCTGCAAGTCTTACGCTCACAAAAGAAGTCAACTAAAAAACGCCGCTAACTTTGGGGGGCGCACGTCTAGGGCAGGGCGGTGCGCTCTCTTATGGCTGCACGTTCGCCGTTAGGGTGAGAAGCGAACTGTGCGCCAAGCTGGACCGCCGCGAGCCGCTTCCCAGAGGCGCGGCGGTCTTGCTTTTATCGCTCATGCTTTGGCCTCATTCTGGCTTTTCCGAGCGCGCCGCTTCTTCGGCTCTGGAAATTGCATCCCGCCATCTCTCAGAGACTCGAAAGTCTTGATTGACCTTTTGAGTTCGGCAATCCTAGATTTAGCCTCTTCTATAGCCGCATTCCACATGCTTAAATTTTTATTTCCGGTTCGCCTTTTCTTGCTTAAATCCCCTTGCAAGTGTTTATGATTCATGTTATTCTCCCTTTGTTTGGAGGTGCTTATGAGTAGAGATTATTGGAAAGATGCTCTGAAAACCGCACAAGAACAAGCTGAAGAGTTGCGCACCAGGCTTAACGCTCTGGACGCCGAACGTGAAGAAATAGTTAATGGGATTGTGCAGTTGGAAGAGGCTATCAAGAGTCTGTCCCCTCTGGCCTCTGAGCGTCCTCTGGAAAAAATCAACGCCTTCCTGATTGAAAACGCCACTGAACTTAATCTTGCTGATGCCTGTCGTGAGGTTCTGAAAAAGAATGACAGGTATATGACTCCGATTGAAATACGCAATACCCTTGATGCCAGTAACTTCGACCTGACCAACTACTCCAACCCGCTCGCCAGTATTCACGGCGTATTGAAACGCATGGCTGACAGCGGAGAGATTGAGAAGCACGAAAAAGACAACACGACATTGTATAGATTCAAACGCCACACAGTAACTATACCTGCATCTGGCGGCGGCTCTACCGGAAGGAGCGCAGTAGAACGGATGGTTGAAGGGGAAATGAAAGCTATACAGAGAGTCGCTGAGCAGCTTGATAATCCAACAATGAGAGCTGCGCAAAGAATCGCCGAGCAGATGGATACTCCGATGATGCGGGCTGCTCAGCGGGCGATGGAAGATTGGAAAAAGTTTATGTGAGGTTCTTTGAAATTGAATTAGCGGCGGGCTGGCAGAGTGGTCGAATGCTCCGGTCTTAAAAACCGGCAAGGATGCTGACACATCCTTCATCCGTCCGAATCGGATGCCCGCCGCCAATTTTGCAGTCACTAGGGAAGCGCGAACTTCCCTAGTGACATTCAACCACACAGCCGAAGCAATGTGGCCTAAGCAACCAAGATTATACGCTTCTGCTGTGTGCTTTCCAAGAAAGGAAAACACACAATGGAACTCAGAGCACAAAAAGGACAGCAGATAGCTGACCGTTTCAGAATCGTTAAAGAAGGAAACCTTTACCTTGTACCCTCTCAGAGCGGCAAAGGTAAATACAAAGTCCGCCCCGACCTTCCCTATTGTTCCTGCCCCGACTTCGACTTTCGCCGCGACAAGTGCAAGCATATCTTCGCCGTCGAAATCAGCATCCGACGCGAAAAGAAAACCACCGTCAAAACGGACGCGAAGGGCAATACGACCACTACGACCACAGAGACCGTCACGATCAAGCGCAAGACTTACGCCCAACCTGATTGGCCTGCTTACCATCGCGCACAGGTTAATGAGAAGAGACTGTTTCTCTACCTGCTTAATCAACTCTGTCAGGGCATCGGCTCTCCGGCTCAATACGGCGCAGGCCGCAAGCGATTGCCCCTTGAAGATATGATTTTCGCTATGGCCTTTAAGGTCTATTCGACTATCAGCACTCGCCGCTTTATGACAGACCTGACGGAAGCAAAGGCTAAGAACTACATCTCTAACCTGCCTTGCTACAACTCCATCATCAACTATTTCGAGATGGACATGCTCACGCCTTACTTGCAGATGCTTATTGAAGAGTCGAGTCTCCCGCTCGCTTCTATCGAAAAAGACTTCGCCGTTGATAGCTCCGGCCTCTCTACTTGCCGCTTCGTTCAATGGGTGAGAGCCAAATACTTTGATAATGAAATCAGAGAAAAGAAGGAATGGATAAAGGTGCATCTGATGTGCGGAGTGAAAACGAATGTGGTCACGGCTGTTGAAGTCACAGACCAATACGCGAGCGACGTTACGCGCTTCCAGCCTCTTGTGGAGAGAACGGCGCAAGGGTTTGTGATGAATGAAGTGAGCGCGGACAAAGCTTATCTCTCCGGTGATAACCTGCAAGTCGTAGCTGATAACTCCGCGATGCCGTACATCCCTTTCAAGTCTAATACCGCGACGAGCGCGCCCGCTAAGAAGAGACAGTCCACTCTCTTCAAACAGATGTATCATTACTTCTCTTATAATCAAGAGCGATTCATGCAGAGCTACCACAAGCGCTCTAACGTCGAAACGACCTTTATGATGATAAAAGCGAAGTTTGGTGACGCGCTCCGCAGCAAGACACGCAGAGCACAGATAAACGAAGCACTCTGCAAGGTGCTCTGCCATAACATCTGCTGTCTTATCTCTGCGATGCATGAGTTAAATCTCAAACCGAAGTTCTACGCGGCTGCCTGAATTCTTGGGCAGCCGCCCTCATTTTTTGGCAAGCGGAGTGTTTGACCGGAATTTTGGGCAAAGCCCAGCGAGTGGATACTAGATACACAGTGGTAACTGAGTATCCAGGTTTTTAGCCTTGCCCTAAATATCCGAATCGCACAGCAATTCTTAATAAATAGCCCGAAAACCCTTGATTCTTTATCGAAGTGGATACCTGCTATCCAATTTCACGTCCTTAGAGCCCTCATCAAAGGAAACAGCCCGCGTGAGCTTCAACTCTACAAATAGTTTGACTTAACTCTCTTTGCAAGAATTATTCGGGCGTGGCACGGGGATTGAAAAGGGAGGGGGCAGATCGTTGATAGGAAAGCTGGATCAGGAAGGAAGCGGCCTAGTTCTTGAGCCTTTAGGGCGCTCCTCAACGCGCCCGACGCGCCTGTCAACGATCTCGCCTTACTAAAATATTTAAAAATTTGATTTAGTGCCGTTTCCCCCTCGCATTTCAATGCGGCTTCCACAGAAAAGGCACCAAGCTTTAAGGAGACCTGAAATGTTCCGAAGAATCACAGCTTGCTTGAGCCTACTGAGTCTGGTTCTGGTAACACTTGCTCCCCTGGCCGCTCTCGCAGCCCCGGCCAAGAAGAACACGCGCCAGCACAGCCGCTCCGTTGAAAAACTCGCCCCCGAATTCGACGCCGCCGCCAACTCCTCGGCGACCGTTCGCGTTCTGATTCAAACCAAAGGTCAGCCCTCCACTGCACACGACGGCGCAATCGCCAGCGCTCGCGGCCAAAAGCGCGCCTCTTACGACAGCCTCAACACTGTGATCGCAGACGTTCCGGCCAACCAGGTTGCTGCCATCGCAACGCGCGACGACGTCGCCTACGTTTCGCCGGACCGCCCGGTCAAGGCCGAGTCCAGCCTCCTGAACGACACCATCGGCGCAGCGCAGGTGCAGACGGGTCAGGCCGGAGCGCCCGCAACGACCGGTAAAGGCATCGGCATCGCCATCCTCGACAGCGGCGTCAGCGCCAACCACCCTGACTTCGCCGGGAAGAACGGAAAGTCTCGCGTCATCGCGTCCGTGGATTTCACTGGCAGCGCTCGTAAGGGCGACGCGGACGGACACGGCACGGGCGTGGCCGGCGTTGCGGCTGGCAACGGCGCGGCCTCGAACGGTTACGAAGCGAACTACGCTGGCGTCGCCCCGGAAGCCAACATCATTGACGTCCGCGTGCTCGACGAGCACGGCGTGGGCCGCACGAGCAACGTGCTCGCGGGCCTGAACTGGGCGATTCAGAACAGCACGAAGTACAACATCCGCGTCATCAACGTCAGCCTCAGCGCCCCTGTCCGCGAGTCGTTCCACCTGGACCCGCTCTGCAAAGCCATCGAGCGCGCGGTGCGTGCCGGGATCGTCGTCGTTTGCAGCGCCGGCAACATGGGCCGCACGGAACAGACCATCGGAACCAACCCGGACGGCACCCCGATCTACCAGCTCGCTTACGGCACAATCGGCAGCCCCGGCAACAGCCCCTACGCCATCACGGTTGGCGCGACCGACACGCACAACACCTCCAAGCGCTCAGACGATACGGTCGCTTCCTTCTCGTCGAAGGGCTACACGCGCTTCGATCATCTCTCGAAACCGGACATCGTCGCCCCCGGAAGAAAGATCAACGCCCCTATGTCGCAGGAGCCGAATCCGACGCTGGCGAACGAGTATCCTGAGCGCATCGTCAAGCCGGTCTCCTCAAACGCCGCTCCGAACGCTTACTTCAACTACTCCGGCACGTCCTTCGCGGCCCCGGCCATCGCCGGCACGGTCGCCCTGATGCTCGAAACCAACAAGTCTCTGAGCCCCGCGTTCGTCAAAGCCATCCTGACGCGCACCGCGCAGAGACTGAACGGCGCGACCTACGCGAACAGAGCGCAGACGGTCCTGACGCAGGGCGCTGGCCTGGTCAACGCCGCTGGCGCGGTCGAGATGTCGCAGGCTGTCGTCCCCAACGCGGACGAACTGACAGCCGGCTCATCAATCTTCCGCCCGAACACGAGCCTCAACACGCTGAGCAAGTCTTTCTCAATCGGCGGCGAGAAAGTTTCGGCCAGCCGCAACGTCCTCTACGCACACGGCGTCCTCTTCTCGAATCGCCCGGTGCTCGCCAACGGCGTCGTGCTCGGTGACGGCGTCGTCCTCGGCGATGGCATCATCTTCAGCGACGGCGTCGTCCTCGGCGACGGCCTCATGCTCGGCGATGGCGTGGTCCTGGGCGACGGCGTCGTGCTTGGCGACGGCGTAGTGCTCGGCGACGGTGTTGTTCTCGGCGATCACCTGGTTCTGAGCTGCGGCGTGGTCCTGGGCGATGGCGTCGTGCTTGGCGATGGCGTGGTCCTTGGCGACAACATCCGCTTCAGGACCGACGGCGTAGTGCTCGGCGACGGTGTTGTTCTCGGCGACGGCGTGGTCCTGGGCGACGGCGTCGTCCTCGGCGATGGCGTGGTCCTGGGCGACGGCCACCTCTACAAGGATGGCGTCGTTCTCGGCGACGGTGTCGTGCTTGGCGACGGCGTGGTCCTCGGCGATGGCGTCGTGCTCGGTGATGGCGTGGTTCTCGGCGATGGCATCCTCATCAGCGACGGCGTGGTGCTTGGCGACGGTGTCGTTCTCGGCGACGGCGTGGTCCTGGGCGACGGTGTTGTCCTCGGCGACAGCATGATGGCGACCAGCGGCATCATGTTCGGCGGCATCATGCTCGGCGACTAATTCCGAGACCTGGCGCAACGCGCTTCGAGCGGGCGGAGTTTTCTCAACTCCGCCCGCCTTTTTACTTGGAGCGTAGCCCCGTCAGGGGCGGCAGAGTTTAGCCAGGGGCGTCGGTCCCCTGGAACCTGCGGGATTTTATTTATAGAGCCCCGGCAGGGGCGACCGTCTAAAGCCCAGGGCGTCAGCCCCGGGTCACAGCGCCGATTTGGAATGCAAGCCCGCGCGAGCGGGCGACAGCCCTTGAATTATATGCGGTCGTGCACAGGCTGTCGCCCATTTCATGGGCTCGATATTTCTTCCTGCTGATGACCCAGGGCTGACGCCATTAGTATCTACACAAGTATTGATAGATGTTTGGGAATCATTGAACTATCTCGAAAACCTGCAAAAATCTTAGGAAAAACG
>Ga0268243_1000005_pt1 | contig 177832 bp, 145 predicted proteins | sample BulsoiMagMametaG_FD_200254 | JGI IMG/M metagenome (GOLD analysis project Ga0268243, IMG submission 200254) | Bulk soil microbial communities from Mexico - Magueyal (Ma) metaG (v2) (version 2) | ecosystem: Environmental > Terrestrial > Soil > Agricultural land | place: Mexico: Magueyal...
GAGAGGAAGAGATTATCCACGAAATCACACGAAACGACACGAAACAACAAGCACTTTTGTGTTGTTTCGTGTGATTTCGTGGATCGTATCACCTCTTTTCTTATTGCATCTTGGTATAAGAACCCGCCCAGCTTAAGCAGGCGGTACTGACATGAGTGCTCTTACGGGCTGCATCCAATTAACTCAACCATCTGCGTGTCACTGCTGGTCTTCTAAGTCGGCTACCTGACACTCACCTTAAGCGTGTAATGCGCCGAGGGGTGCGCCACCACGTTGATGTAATAGTCCCCGCTTCTCGGAACCTTACCCGCCCAACGCCGACCATTGTCATATTCTGTCCCGAACTTCACAGGCTCGCCCGCGTAGAAGTCAGACGATTCGCTGACGGCGAGCGACGCGCGGTTGTCACCTTCACGCAGCCAGGAAAGGCGCACCGTCAGGAGTTGGCCTTTGCGCGCACGGACCACGTAGCCGTCATGCGACTCGCCGCCGATGAAGCCGCGCGCGGAGGCCAGGCTCTGCAATCTTCTGGGGGATGCAGTCTCAACTTGTGCCAGGGCAACATCGGGAGTGGCAAATGAGCGTTTGGACTGTGAACTGCTTGTCTGATTATTGAGCTGTCTTAAATTATTTGCCCAATCTCTGATGACTTCGGGCGTAGCCTTGCCGCCTTCGTTGAAATATCTGGTCTTTTCATCCTGGCGGAAGATGGCGGCGTGGACCGTTCTGTTGGTCAAGTCAATCGCGATGGCCGACTCCAGATGCGTGCAGGCGTGAATCAGGCAGCCCGTTGAGAAGAGAAAGTTTCCACGCCTGGCGACGGGCGTGAGAGTCTCGAACGATTCCATGAAGGAAGCGTACTGCTTGCCCATGAGCCTTTTCATGCGGGCCTGGATGACAGGATTCTTGAGGAGGCTGTCGGAATCCTGGCCTGCTGCCGCAGAGATGTCAGAAGGCAAAGCCGGGCGTCCGGGCTTCGCCGTTTGTGCTGTCGCGGAAAAGCAAGAAACTAATGCAATCAGTAAAAGAGATGTTGTTCTTTTCATCGCTCGACCTCGTGGTTTCGACTCCGGCCCGGCTGTTAGATGGTTGCCGGGAGAGTTTTTGCGGTGAGGACGCGCCGGTCTCGCAACTATTCCAGTCTATTTTACTATCAGTCACCCTTCAGAAACTCCATGGTCACCGTCTGATTAATGATGGATCTCCATTGCTGGAAGCTTAGACTGCCGGGCCTGTTACCTCCATCGTCTTCATTGTCGTCCGTGTCTTCGGTGTCGGGCTCACCGTCGTTGTCGTCATCGGTGTCTTTGTCGTCCGGTATGCCGTCGCCATCGTCGTCCGTGTCGTCGTCGTTGAGTTTGCCGTCGTTGTCAATATCCGAGTCTTCGTCGTCCGCCTCGTCGTCGGCGTCGTCCGGGTCGTCGTCGTTGTCCTCTTTGGTCTGCGGTTCGCACTCGTCGTTGGCAAAGCCGTTGCCGTCGTCGTCGTCGCGGAAGCAGATGTCGGATTTACCGTCCCATTTGCCGAAGTCCATCTCGTAGTTGTCAACCTTACCGATTTCGATGTCGTCGGTCTCGTAATTCTGCTCGGTGCCGTTCGGCAGCACGCGCTCGAAATCCACGTCGTATTTGTCCTCGTTGCCGTCGTTGTCTCTGAAGACGAATTTTCCGGTCTCGTCGTCGAAATGTGCGGACAGCGTCTTTCCGGCATCGAGCTGAACGCCGTCAACTTCGACGAAATAGCTGGTGCCGTCCGCAGCGTCCATCGAGTAATAAATCTCGGGCGTTTCGCCGTCCTTGCCTGCCGTGAATGAAAGCTGTTCGCCGTCTGGCGAAACGGTCATCGTCAGAACCTCTTTCGGGTCAAGACGGATGCCGTCAAAGCCGACCGAAAAGCCGGACGCGGTGTAGGTGAAATCAACGTCGCTTTCCGTTTTGAGATTATTGCCTGAGATCGTAATCGTGTAAGGTTTTCCGTTGGTCCGGAAAGGCAGCCGGTAATGCGGCAGGTCAATGCCCAGTCCGCCCTTCGGCGTAAAATTTTCGGCTTGCGGGATTTCGTTGACATAGCGATTCGTCTTCGGGTCGAAACCAATCCTTTTTCCGTTCCCATCCGTTACCAGCAGATCGCCGTCCCCGTTGAGCGTGAATTCCGCCGAGCGGGCGCCAGACGTTTTCGACCTTGTGCTGTTCTTACTCTGATGCGCCGATTCCTCTTCTACTTCCTCTTCTTCCTCATCAAACGGCGCGGTAAAGCGCTGACGCTCGCGCCAGGAATTCGCCGTCAATTCAAGCGTTTTGGTGTTTTTGTCTCCGATATACCAATCTGGCTCTTCGTCCGGGTTGATGGAGGTGTTGAATCTCCATTGCTGCTTGCCGTCTTTCTCGACCGTCATGATCAGCGTTTCGCCCGGCGCGTTGTTGTCGTAGATGTGAATCTTATACTTGTCGCCCGCGTCTTCGACGGCTATAGGCGTGACGGCGTGGCCCTCTTCTCTTTCGCCGTTTTTGTATTTGTAGATTCCCAGGCTGTAAGGGTCATTTCCGGCTTTCATACTGTCCACGAGCATCTTAACTATTGCCGCCGGTCCCTTTTCCGCAGTGGCCCTTGACGGCTGCGAAACTTCCCGAAAACTTTGGGTGATAAAATAATAGGCGATATAGTTTTCCACCGACGGGCTGGGGAATCGAAGCTTGTATGTCGTGTCGGCGCCTTCCTGGAAAGTCGGGGGTTTGTCTCTTTGTTTGAAATCCTTGCCCTGCATAAAGCGCAAGCTCGTTGCCGCCATCCCTTCGCAATGTCCCTTGTCCATCCCTTCGAGTTCCTGGCGCATCCAGGTTTCCGCGGTCTTCTTCAGCACGCAATCCTTCTCGGTTTTTCCGGTAACGCAGGCTGCCTGGGCGCCGAACAGATGGATAAAATCCTCCTCCGTTAAATCATCCTGCCAGACATGTTTTTTGTTGCCGTAATTGCTAAAGCTGAATCCGTTGACCTTGGGGTCAAAATTATATTTGGCGATAATATTAACTTCCCGCTCCTCCTCCTCCTCCTGCGCCGAAACGAGGTTCGACAGCGGCGCGAAGAACAGACCCAAGACGGCCGCAAATGTGAAAATGACGTAAAACGTTTGCTGGATTTTCAATTTCGGAAACATAAAATTATCTCCTTTGTTACGCCGTCATCGTCGTTGAAAACGGCAGACAGGATTTTCCGTCATCAAGCTTAGCAGCGGTCAATCCGGCTGGTGGATACTGTTCAGATACTGTTCAGACTCGTCTCTGTTTATCCGGGCTCCTGCGCCGATTGTCTTTCTATGAATTGTTCGGGAGCGTTAACTAACTCTCTTTTCAAGCTCCATTGCCTGTGGCGCGAGACGCCGTCGGTCCTGACAGTTTGCGGAAGTACGGATAGTTGTTGCCCCGGGTTCGATAGCGGCGAGGGGGAGAAAAACAGGTCGTGTAGCGCGGATACGATAATGATGGTCTGCCCGGTTGTCAATATTCAGCCAGATCATAACGGACCGTTTGGAAGCGAGGTATAGGGGCGAAAGGATAATTGGCGACCGTGTGTTAAGAACGCGCCCTCTATTCCGTTTTTGCTGCCACGGGAATGCTCACATAAGACGAAAACCGCTTGGACCGATAGACGCGCTGGGTCGCGGCCTGATAATCAGAGTCTTTCGCCATATAGATGTTCGGGACGAACTTTTGCGGGTTGCGATCATAGAGCGGAAACCATGTGCTCTGCACCTGCACCATGATCTTGTGGCCTTTGAGGAAACGATGATCGCTGGTGTGCAGGTCAATCACGTACTCGTTGACCTGATTGGGCACGACCGGCTCAGGCTTCTCGAAGCTCTTGCGAAAGCGGCCACGTAAAATCTCGTTCGCCACCATCAACTGGTAGCCGCCCATCTTCGGGTCCTTCGGGTACTCCTCCGGGTAAACGTCAATCAGCTTCACAATCCAGTCGCTGTCTGTGCCTGAAGTCGAAGCGAAAAGATGCGCGACGATGCGGCCCGAGACCACCACGTCCTCTTTCAACGTCTCTGTCTCCCACGTCAACACGTCCGCGCGTTTGTGTACGAAGCGCTGATCTTCCAGGAGCCATGTGTACCAGCGCGAGCCGCCTTTAGTCGTCAGGTTATAAGTCGGCTCGATGGGGCGCGGCCTGTACGGCACCGGATGAAAGGGGTCTGAGACGTAGCTGTCGTACTCCGCGCGTTCGGGGCGCGACGCCTGCTCGAACGAGAGTCGCCCGTCGCCGCGAAAATAGAGGTTGCGCTCGGTGACATTGGAGCGCGGTGGCCAGCTGTCATAGGACATCCACTTGTTGGCTCCGGTCTGGAAGGTGATCGCTTCGGGCTGCTTCCAGTCGCCCTTATCTTTCAGGAAGTGCGCGAAGAAGGGGGCGCGAATCTTTTCGCGGAAATACTTGCTCGTCGCGCTCTCGAAATTGATGTTGCCCAGCTTGTCCCCGTCTCGACGCTCCCACCCGCCGTGATTCCACGGGCCGACGACCAGATAGTTCAGATGATTCGGGTCATTCTTTTCCAGCAGTTCGTAAGCCGTGACTGGACCGTAAAAATCTTCCTGGTCCCACCAGCCCGCGACGTGCATGATGGGGACGGTCGGGCGCTTCAATTGATAGGCCAGGCCGAGGCTCTTCCAGAACGCATCGTAATTCGGGTGCTGCACGAAGTTGTTCCAGGTCGGCAACTTTCCATGAAAATGTTTCGCGTCCGCGTTAGAGAGCGCGCCGAGCCGCAGATACCACTCGTAGGTGTCGTAACGGTCGAACTTGAAATTCTCATTCTCTTTCGACGACTCCAGTTGGTACGCGTACTCGAAACCGTAGCTCAAACGAAACGCGCCGTTATGATGAAAGTCGTCGCCGAGGAACATGTCCGCAGGGGTCGCCTGTTCCGCGACGGCCTTTAAGGCCGGGTGCGGCTCAAGCGTCGCCATCACAGCGAGCCAGGCGTCATAGGAGCTGCCGGTCATCCCTACGCGACCGTTGTTGCGCGGGACGTTCTTCAGCATCCACTCAATCGTGTCGTAAGCGTCCGTGCCTTCGTCAACGGCCTTCGGGTCAGACGGGTTACTGCGCGGCGGACGCTCCATGACGAACGTCCCATCGGATTTGAAACGCCCGCGAATGTCCTGAAAGGCGAAGATGTAGCCTTCGTCCACAAGCTCTTTCAGGAACCCGTTGATGGAGCGCTCGCCCCAGCCGTCTATGCCGTAAGGCGTGCGTAGGTAAATGATCGGCAGGGGCTCGGACATCTTCCTGGGCACGAAGATTTCTGTGTAGAGGCGCGCACCGTCGCGCATCACAATCATCTTCTCAGTCTTCTCGAAATCCTGCGCCGCGTTCGGGGCCGTCTGGGCGCGGGAGAGCGAGGCGGAAAAGATGAGGATAATGCCGAACAAGAGACAGGCGGTTCTAAGGGTTCTGTTTTTCATACGCGCTCCGAGATGGACCGAGGCTGGCTACTTGAGAAAAAAATCAGGCTGCTCCGAAGAAGGAGCAGCCTAACCAATTTTCATAAAGATTGCCAGCCTTTATCGCGCGCCAGTGGGCTGCGGGGTGGTGAAGTGGTCGTAAGCCGCCCGCGCTATCTCCGCGATGACGCGCTCGCGCTCCTCGACGCTCTTCGTAGAGCCTTTGACGAAGACTGCGATGGCTATGTGCCCGCCGTCGCCGGGCAGCTTGATGATGCCGACATCATTTGTCATCGAACCAATGGTGCCGGTTTTGTGCGCGACGACGGTCCCCTTCGGGAGCAAACCTTTCAGCCGCGCCGGACCTGTGGGCGATGCCTTCATGATTCGCAGGACGCGCTCCGTGCCTTCAGTCCCAAGCGTCTCGCCGCGGTGGAACTTAATGAGCAGCTCCGCCATCGCGTCGGGCGTCGAAGTGTCGCGCATCTCGCTGACGGCTGCCGCGGCCGCCGCCTCGCGCTCCGCAGGCTTAACCTCGGCTTTCAATTTATCGAAAAGCGCGAGCGTCCATTCCGATTCCGGGGGTGGCTGGCGGACTCCCCAAAAGTCTAAGGCCATCTGCGCTTCGGAGCGGTTGACGTCAACACCCTTGATGCCGAGTTCGCGCAGGCGCGCGGTGATGGCCTCCGGCCCCCCTGCCTGGCGCATGAGGATGTCGCTCGCCGTGTTGTCGCTCATCCCGAGCATCAGGTCGAGCAGTCGTGTGATGGTAACGGTCAGGGACTTGCCTTTCACCTCTTTGATGACGGGGCTGACTCCTGGCCGGAAGTCGTGCTCAGAAAGTTTGACAGTGTCGCTCAGCTTTAGCTCGCCCCGTTCGACACGCCGCAGCACTTGCAGCGCAATGGGCAGCTTGTAGACGCTCGCCATTGGAAAGCGCTCCGCCCCGTTCAGGGAGACTCGCTTCCCGCTCTCGATGTGGATGGCTGTGACGCCGACCGTCCCGCCGGAGGTCGCTGCGATCTGCGAAATCTTCTGTTCGAGGATGGAAGTCGAATCAGTCGGGGGCGAATCCTTTGCGGGAGTTTGAGCGGCCCGCTCCATAGCAGCGTCTTGTTTCGCCTCCGTACAGGCGCTTGAAGAGATAAAGGTCGGGAGGCAGACGGCAGAGATTGATAACGCGAGAGTCAGAACTTTCTTCATCCGTTGATTAAATCCTCCGATACAGAGGTTCTAAAATTCGTTCGAGCTGTTACAGAGATACTTCGAAAACGCGCCCGAGCGCACGAGAGCAGGCCACGTCGCCCGACTGAGGGCAGCCACACTCAGCAATCGTTTCGCTGATAATTGTGTTGCTCAGAGACATATCTCAAAGGTACAAAATAGTCTAAAATTAATCTGACAGGACTATCCGACTAGTGGGAAAGAAAGTGGCTGATGATCTATTCTTCGAAGTGGCTACTCCTCTTGGCTTTCGCGTCCGTGTCACGCGCAGCTACTGGGAGTTGATTGTCACAGTTAAGCATCCTGTTATGCGCGGGCGCGAGGCAGATGTACAGAATGCTTTACGAGAGCCCGATGAGATTCGGCGAAGCCGCACCGATCCGACTGTGCATCTCTTTTATCGAATAGAGCAGCCAAAGCGTTGGATTTGCGCGGTCACAAAGCGGCTTGACGTGGATGGCTTTTTGATTACAACATTTCCAACAGACGCTATTAAAGAAGGGGAACAAATATGGAGCAAGTAAAAGTATTCTACGACCACACAGGTAACACTCTGACCGTCTGGTTCGGCGACCCGCAAGATGAGTACGTCTGCGAAGAAACTGGCGATGAAGTGATCTTGATGAAAGACCGTCAGGGCCGGGTGATTGGGTTTGAGAAACTGAACTTCTCCGTATCAGCACCGGAACAATTGAGAGTTGATCTTGAAACGGTCGGCGCTTAGATCAAGAATAACGTGGGTGAATGCGATGAGTAGTAACACAAAAATCACAAGCACCAGTTGTAAAGAATGCTCCCGGCAAACTCGCCACGAAATCATCTGCGAGCATAGTAATGAATATTTTATTTACCCCGATGACGATCCCCCAGAGGGGCAAACGATTGAGTTCGTAAAGAAGCACAGAATTATTCGTTGTTGCGGCTGCCATACAGTGTCCTTTCAAGAACTTTTGTGGGAAAGCGAGTCTCGTGAAACGACAGAAACTTTGTATCCTAGTCGCGCCGGTGGCCGGCAGTCTATCAGTGCTTCAGACCATTTCCCGCAAAAAGTTCGACGGATTTACTCAGAAACTCTAAAGGCTCTCAATGCAGATGCACCGACCCTCGCCGCTATAGGACTAAGGGCATTAGTAGAAGCAATCTGCATAGACCAGACATGTCTAGGCGGAAATCTACAGGAAAAGATTGATGCACTCGTTACGACTGGTGCACTATCTAAAAACCAGGCTGATTTTTTACACATACATAGATTTCTTGGAAATGAGGCTGCTCATGAAATCACACCGCCCCCGGCTGATGAGTTGCTAGCATCACTCGACATCTTAGAGAGCTTGCTTAAAACTATATACGAGCTACCTGTAATCGCAGCAGCAGTGCGACAAAGTAAGAACAGAAGAAACACTTTGAGGCAAGCTAAACAATAAAGCTATTCGAAATCTAAGTTGCCAATAAGAAAGAAAAAGCGGCTACTTATATGCTAAGTAGCCGCTTTTGTTTGAAGTGCTGAGCAGGCGCTTTCACTTCACAGGCGCTTTCGAGCCGTTCTCCGCCGGGAGGTTCAGGCGGTCTTTGAAGAGGTTGAGCAGAAGCAGTGTGCCTAAGCCCCCAGCGCCATCGCCTGAGCCGCCTGTCGCCATCACGTCGGGCGTGATGCGGACATTCTTCTCGCCGATGACTTTCAGGGTTTCGACGAGCGCCACGCCCTGCGGTCCAAGCGCGTTGACCTGCTCTTTGTAGGCCACGCCCTGAGCCTCGCCCATCAACCGAACCTTCTCGGCTTCGGCCCTACCCGTTGCTAGGATGTAATGGGCCTCGCCCTCTGCCTCCGCCTTGCGCTGCTCGGCGCGCTTGCCGGAGATTTCGACGCCAACGGTCGCAGCCATCAGGTCCTTCTGGTTGTTGGCCTGCGCCGTGATCTTCTCCAGCTGGATGCGCTTCTCCTCGGCCTCGCGCTGCGCGTCGAACATGTTCTGGCGCTGCTCCGCTAGAATCTTCTCGGTCTGCGTCTTCATCAGCTCCGCCGGAAGGTGTATGTGGCAGATGAGCACGTTGACCACGTCCACGTGATACTTCAGGAGATGAGCGCGGACGCGCGCCTCCGCGCGCTCCTGCTCCTCGTGGCGGTTCTGAAGGTAAGCCATCGCCGAAGACTCCGACGCCTGGTTGCGGAAGATGGAGTCAATCAGCGGGTGCATCACGTTCTGGATCAGCTTATCAATCGAGCCGATCTTGGCGACCATGAAGGGCGCGTCCTCCGGCTTGACGCGGAAGACGACCCGCACTTCCAACTGCATCGTGAAACCGTCCTTCGAGATGACCTCGAAGGGGTTGAACGACTGGTTGACCTCCCCGGCAGTCCACTCGACCGTCTGGTTCGTCGTCGGGATGACGATGGGGCTGATGGCGAGCGTGTTGACGTAGTAGCGGCCGGGGCCGACGACCGTCTCCTGTATCCCGCGATAGCCTTCGGGCACGACGTAAGCCTCGTGCGCGCCCTCGTCCAGGCGGCGGTCCGCAGGGTCGCCAGAGAGCAGGTCTTCCTGAATCTCTGTGACGTTGCGTTGCTCGTCTGAGAGCTTGTCCAGGCGCGCGGCGGCCTGCTCGACGTGCTCCTGCTCCTCGCGCTCCATGCGCTCGCGGACCTTCGCGGCCATCTGCCGGCGAATCTCTTCGCCTGGGTCTTTGCCGATGTTGGAGACGATGACGGCGACCTCACCCGGCGCAATCTCCTTGGCCGTCTCCAGAATCACTTTGAAGACGAGCGGGTTGATGTAGTAGGTGCCGGGCAGCAGGATGTCCTTCTGCGGCCCGCGCTGGCCGCCGCGATTGATGAACTCGTTGCAGTCCTGAAAATTGTCGTGCCCCTCGACGGGCGTGGCGACGTAGTCGCGCGGGTCCAAAGGCGCGCCGTCGAGAGCTTCGACCAGCCCGATCTGATTCTCGGAGATGATGGTCGCGTCGAAGAGGCGGATGTTGAAGAGCCCTGGCTTGACCGTATTGTTGTCGGTAATGTCAACGGAATTGTTCAGGATGCGGTAAGTGCCGGGCGTCAGAATCTCGACCTGCGGGCCCTTCTGCCCGCCGCTGGCGATGAACTGCTCGGCGTCCTGGTAGTTGCGGTGGCCGGTGATGGCCTTGCCATGCAGGCGGCCCGGGTCGAGCGGCTCGCCGTCGGCGGCCGTGATGACGCCGACCTTGCCCGGCGGGATGACGGTCGCCTTCGACACAGAGACGCGGAAGAGGTAAGGGTGAATTGGCCACAGGCCCGGCGGCAGCGTGCGAAGCTGTATGCCTTTGACGCCGCCGCGCTTGATGAAGGCAATCGGGTCCTGAAAGTTGTTGTGTGCGTTCTGCGCGCGGTCGGGCGCGAAGATGCGGCCCGGCGGCATCGGCTCGCCGTCAACGGCCTCGATGATGCCCAACTCGTCCGACCCGATCTCAATCAGCGGGACTTTGCGGACGACCTTTTCGAAGGGCCATTTAATCAGGTGCAGGCCGGGCTTCAGGACGTCTGCCTGTATGCCGACTTCGCCTTCGGTGGCGACCACGCGCCCCGGAGGCATCTTTGAGCCGAGGTATCGCCGCTCCTTAATCGCGATCTCTTTGGCACCGACGTTGACGAAAATGCGCCGCACGATAAAGATCAGCACCAGCAGCAAAACGAAGCCGCCGATCAGGTACGGAATGTAGGGGGTGAAATCAAAGTTTTTCATGACAATCCTCAATGCTCGTGAATCGTGAATCGTAAATCGTCAATAGATGAAAGCGGTTTTAACTATTCACGATTTACGATTCACGATTCACGACATCTCTTTCTGCCGCAAGCTTGCGGCGAAGTTGGGCGAGGGTGCGTTTGAGAACGAAGCCCGCGCCGGAATTCCTGGTTGCGGGAGCGAGCAGCCAGAACTCGCTCTCGAAAAGTTGCCGTAACTCGTCCGCGTGGATTCCCTGTAGCCTGCGGTCGCGCCAGTATTCGTAGGCAGTTTCAACGGCCCTTTGATAGACGCCCGCGTCGTCGGCGACCGCCGCCACGTGCAGCATCTGCGCTGTAGAGTTGCGGTCGGGCCGCGTTTTCCAGCTCTCCATAAACTTCTCTGCAAGTCTCCGGTTAACGCGCAAATGAGCGTCGCTTCTGGCGATGAATGAGACGAGCGCGAACAGACTCTTTTCGGAGTCCGCGTGATTGACGAGCGCGTCTAAGACTTCATCGTAGAGCGCGTCATCAGCCGTAGCCTGTGCCTCGCGCAAAGCCTCACGGTCGCCGGAGGCCGCGCGTGAAATCAGGGAGCGGCGGAGTTCCGCGAATTTCGCTTTCCTCTCTTCTTCGGCTAAAGCAGGCGCGGGCGCTTCTTCCAGCAGGCCGCGGTCGCCGAATAGTCCGGCGGTGTTCGCGGGCGGAGGAAGTAGAAGGTCCAGGTCCTCTCTGGACGAGGAGCGTTGCCGTAGATAGAAGGCGTAAGTGATTCCGGCTAACAGGAAAAATGTGGTGATGAGAAGAGCGACCATTGTGGCCTGTGCATCGGGGGCGCCTGCGCGATGGCTTTCCAACCTCTTTTGCGCTTCTGCCGGGCGTCCTCGTCCGCAATTGATTATACGACACCTGGGGCCGCAAGGTTTAATTTTTCGGAGGCCTTCGTAGGACAGGCATTCCTGCCTGTCAAAGCGTGCGCCAGCACGCTGGAGAGTTTTGCGTAATAGCTGATATGTTCGCGCTGGCGCGCTCATGACAGGCAGGAATGCCTGTCCTACGTGTTATTTCGTTGGCGCGATGGCGTTAAAGAGCAGCGGGTAGGTCGCCAGCGATTGCCCGCGGTATTGGGGACGAAAGCCGAAGAGGTAGATGCGCCCTTTGCCTAAGCCCACCTCTACGAGCGCGGCCTTGCCGCGGATGCGCTCGCTGCCCAGGAGCCAGCCGGAAAGGAGCGGGTCCGCCGCTTCGGGGTAGCGCGCAATGACACGGACTCGCGCCAGGGCCGCCGGGTCCGGTTTGATTTCAAAGATGGGCGAGTTCTCCACCCACGCGATTGATTCTTTCGGCATCCCCTTCGTGATCGGGTGCGACGTGTCCAGCTCGATGCGTAGGATTGAGCCGGGCACGTAGAACTCCGTGCGCTTGAGACCTTCCGTCACATCGCGCACGGGCAGCTTGAACTGTTCGATGGCGAAGTCCGAAGCTCGATTCAGAAAAACGAGCGTCCCGCCCTGCTCGACAAACTCACGCAATCGCTTAACGCCTTCCGCGCCGACCCCGCCCGTGTACTCTTCAGGCATCGCTCCCTTGCGCTGCCCTTCGAGAATCGCGCGCGGCGATTGATCTGGGAAAAGAATTACGTCAGCGCTGTCTTGTAAGCTTCCTTTACGGATACCATCATCTATCAAAGCGATGAAGCGGGGAGCGCAGAAGGCTTTGCCTGGATCAGGAGGCTCCCACTGATTCTCAAGCACCCACCTTGTCCAACCTTCATCCATCGAGGGAACGTGAGATTTGTAAATAGCGAGGCGCGAGGGAGGCAGAATCGCGCATCCGCCAGCATTTACATGCAGGGTCTTAGGCCTGGTTAATCTAAAAGGACTGAAGATAGGCTGAGTTTTTACTTCCAACAGCAGGGGGAGCGTGTGCGCTGTTACGTCATACGGTGCAATGGGATTGCCTGAAGCGTCTCTCAGGTTTGGGTAATGCTGCGCCTCCAGTATCGCCTTTGCGAAGCTCCCGTATGGCTGTGCGATTCGTACAACCAAGCTGTTGTCAGGATACCGCACGCCGTCTGCTATAAAACTTCCAGTAGAATCAATCTTAACTCCGCCGCGCTCCAAAATCTCTTGAAGGAAGCCGTAACGCGTACCATACGGGATCACAAACCCAAATAACTCGCCGTTCTTTCTCGGCCGCACGGCTTCCTTCCCAATCTCATAAAATCTCTCCAGCCAGTGCTCGCGGTTCTGCGCGGCGTGTCTCAATAGGGAGAAGGCAGCGGTCGTCATGTAGTTGGTGATGTCGCGTAAGCGCCACTCGCCGCCCTGCCAGACATCTGGGAAGTTCGCGGAGGCTTTGCGCGGGTCGTAGTTCTGTCCTGCGCGCAGGTCGTCGAACTTTACAGTGATGGGTGTGGCGAGCTTCGCGGACGCCGTTTCCGAGAGGATGCGTACGCCGCCGTGATAGTGCGAGTAGGCGCGCGCGGGCGTCCAGGCGTCGTAGGTCGAATCCCAGGTGATGCCCTTGAACCCTGCGGCGCGCATCTCGTCTGCCATCGCGCGGCCCAGCTCCGTGTAGCCTTCCACAATCTGCTTCGGCACATTCGGCTCGACTGGCTGCATGTACGGCGGCAGGAAAAGGCGCGAGCCGTTGCTGCTCTGCTGGTGTATGTCGTGGACGATTTGCGGGTGCCAGACGTTGTGAATCTTATCAACAGTGAGCTGCGTCTCCTTCTGCGTGAAGGCATACCAGTCGCGGTTGTTATCGTGACCCGTGTATTTGTGATAAAGCTCAGGAGGGTCCGTGCCCTCGAAAGGCGTGCCGAGCGTCTTGTCGTACCAGTTCTTAACAATATCAACGCCGTCCGGGTTGAGCGACGGGACGAGCAGGATGATCGTGTTGCGCAAGATTCCCTGGACCTCCGCATCGTCTGAGGACGCGAGGCGGTGCGCGATCAGCATCGAGGAAAGGTATGATCCGACCTCCGTCGAGTGTATCCCGCAGGTGATGAGCACTATCGTCTTGCCACGCGCGATGAGCCTTTGTGCCTTGCGGTCCGCGTTAGCTCCGAGCGTGCGCGGGTCCGCGAGCAGTCGCTGAATCTCTTTGTACTCGTTCAGACGCCGCAGGTTCTCCGGCGCGCTGATGGTCGCCATCACGAACGGCGCGCCCATCGTCGTCTTTCCCAGCTCCTCGAACTTCAAGCGGTCCGAGGCAGCATCCAGACGCCGGAAATATTCGACCACGCTCGCCCAGCTCGCCAGTTTGCGGTCGTCGCCGGGGCGAAAGCCCAGCACCTCTTCGGGCGCCGGCACGGGGGCCGCCGGGGACTGCGCGCCGCTCTTCTGCTGTACGGGCGTCTCCGCACGCGACGGGGCCTGAAATAATAGGGAGAGAACGAAGCTCGCGATAATCGAGAGGGCGAGTTGACGTTTGTTCATTCGCGTTCCTGCCTCAGTAGTTAAATGAAGAGCATGCATTATTCCGCCGCGCCAGCGGCGTTTGAGTTTAGCTCGTCCTTGATGGTGTTTGACAACTGGATAACGGGTCAGTACCGCCTGCGGTAGCGGGCGGGTGCTTTAGCCTGACAAACCCGCCCGCTACCGCAGGCGGTACTGACCTTCCTAGTCCAGGACTTTCCGAAATTCCTGCCAGTCTGTCTCCACCTTCTGGTACGTTCGCCGGACCTGTACCAGATAGAAGAGGAGTCGCCCGGACTGAAAGAGCCAGGCCATGTAGAGGAAGAGCAGGCATTTCAAGATCAGGGCGACGTCTATCAGTATCACGGGCCAGAGCTGGCGGTTATTAAAGAAGACGTACAGCGGCTGAATCGCCGTATAAGAATAGAGCGCGATCAGGAGCCAGGGCGGGGGCCCCAGGAATTTACTCTGGAGGCGGCCGACGTACAGGGCCATCGCGATTCCCCCTGCAATTCCGCTAACCAGGTCCGCGCCCTCCAGAATCCGGTCCGTCTGGATATAGTTTTGACGAAACACGAGCAGGATTTCGATAAACGTAAAGGCCAGCAGAACCACCAGGCCGACGATTAAAAGATTATCTTTGTTTCGGTCTCCCGCCGTGATGACCATCGGTTTGTTCAGGATGTTGAAGCAGAGAGCGATAATCAGCGTATTGCAATTATTGAAGAGAGTGGTGGCGATGCTCAGCGCGGGACTCGCGGAGCCCAGGAACGCCAGAAAACCGTAGAGGACGAGCCAGGAGACCAGTAGGAACTGCCAGCATCTGGTATATTGTTCCAGGGCAGTCTGGGCTATCTCTTGCGCTTCATTCCACTCGCGCGCATCGTCGTAGCCTGTGGCTTTTCTAATCTCTTCACTGAACCTGTCATCCTCGAACGGACCCTGCCTGCGAAACCCCTTCGGCTCGCGCAGGAAGGGCACGAACGCTATCAGGATCACGAAGAATTGCGCCGTGCTGACGAAAGGCTTGGCCCACTCGCTGGTGATTCCGGCGGTCGAGATTGCCACGGTCAGAATCACGCAGGCGACGAGGACCAGTTTGACAGATTTATCGGGGCCGCGTATCCAGTCCCGAAAGGTGATCGTCCCGCCTCCTGCGCTTCTTACAGCGACGTTCTCCTCCGCGTGCGGCGCGAGAGCGGGGCGCTCTTCTTCCGCCTGCGCCTCCAACGCCGGGTTGGAATCCTGATCCAGGTCTTCGCCGCTGACTCGCCTCAGGTTCGCGACGAAGCGATAGCCCATGCGCCTCCCCGTCTCTATGAATCTGCTCTCCCCGGCCGCGTCGTGGAGTTTCCCTCTCAAGTCGTAGATTGCCTGTTCGATGGTGTTCGGACCGACAGAGGAATTTCCGAAGACGTCATTGACCAGTTTATCTTTTTTAACGAACTCCCCGTGATTTTCGACCAGAATCCGTAGAATCTCGAACTGCGTCCTGTTGAGGTGGATGGGATGATCTTCGTATAAGAACTCTTTGCTGACGATGTTCAGGCGATAGCGGTCGAAAAGATACCAGTCGCCTTCGGGCTTGCTCATACTTACCTCAGACGGTCTGTGAAGCGCTTGAGATTAGACCTGTTGCGGCGCGCTCGCTGAAAAGCTTTTCAGAAACCGTTTCCGTAATATTTCTATTTAAAAGCCACACGAAGAGGCATAAGGTCTGCTTTGTGCGCGTAAAGGGTTCGGAAAATTCCCCGGCGCGCCAATTCTAATTAAAGTGAACGGGCAGGGCAAGATAAGGGCCGGCGCGGGGTTTATGCGCCGGATCGAGTGCTTCGGGCGGAATCGAAGCTTTGTCCGGCAGAGGTGAGGCGTAGAAGGTTGGCGTGCGAAAAGTCCTCGGATTTTGTCGCGCAGGCGGCGTAATCGAAAAGAGGCCCGCGTGAACCGGAAATTATTGTAATGATACTTGCTTCTGGCGTTCGGACAGAGGTAAAGTATCCGCGAAACATCCCCTTGCACGCTCCCCGTTTTAAGAATCTCTAGGTCGGAGGTCACACACTGATGGCGACTGAAAGCTTTAACCCTGCGAATCCGCCTAACGAATACCCTGATATTGTCGGAGCTAAGCCGACGAATCCATTTCTAGCTAGATTTGCTCCGTACATCCCCGCGCGCACAGCGATGCGAGAGCTGACGCCGCGAGCCATCATCGCCGGCACGGTTCTGGGCATGATCTTCGGCGCTTCTTCGCTCTACCTTGTTTTGAAGGTCGGGTTGACCGTGAGCGCCTCGATCCCGGTCGCCGTCATCTCGATCACGCTCTTCCGCCTGCTCTCGAAGATGGGCGCGAAGAACGCCACCATTCTCGAAAACAATATCGTTCAGACGGCTGGCTCGGCGGGCGAGAGTATCGCTTTCGGCGTCGGCGTGACGATGCCTGCGATCATGATCCTGGGGTTCGAGCTTGAAATCACGCGCGTCATTCTGGTCTCCGTGCTCGGCGGCCTGCTCGGCATCCTGATGATGATTCCGCTCCGGCGCGCGCTCATTGTGCAGCAGCACGGGCTACTGAAATACCCGGAGGGAACGGCCTGCGCGGAAGTCCTCAAGGTCGGGGCGTCTGAAGAGTCCAAGGCCGCAGCCTCGGAAGAGGCGAAGAAGGAGATGGCCGCTGCGGGCGAAACGAACATCGGGGCCAAGACCATCTTCGCGGGCTTCGGCATAGGTTTCCTCTATCAGGTCGCCAACAAAGCCTTGTACGGGTGGAAAGAGATTCCTCAAAAAGTCTTCGGTCAGCCGTTCAAGGCCGGATCGGTCGGCGCAGAAATTAACCCGGCGCTCTTAGGCGTCGGCTACATCATCGGCCCGCGCATCGCCTCCATCATGGCCGCGGGCGGCGTCCTGGCCTACCTGGTTTTGATTCCTCTGATTAAATTTTTCGGCGACGCCATGACGACCGTAGTGCCGCCGGGAGAAAAGCTGATCAGCGAGATGGGGCCGGACGATATACGCGGGAAATACGTGCTCTACATCGGCGCGGGCGCGGTCGCCGCGGGCGGCATTATCAGTCTGTTCCGCAGCCTGCCGACGATCTGGCACGGGCTGAAAGGCGGCATTAAGGATTTGAGAGGCGGGCAGGCGGCTTCGGATAAAGCGCCGCGAACCGACCGCGACCTTTCGATGAAGTTCGTGCTCATCGGAATCGTCCTGCTGATGGCCGCAATCATCCTCTTCCCGCAGTTGGGCCTGCAACTCAATCCCCTGACGGCGGTCCTCGGCGCGCTCATGATCATCGCGTTCGGCTTCCTCTTCGTGACGGTCTCCTCGCGTCTGACGGGTGAGATCGGCTCGTCGTCGAACCCTATTTCGGGGATGACGGTCGCCACGTTGCTGCTGACCTGTCTGATCTTCCTGGCGGTCGGGTGGACAGGTTCCGCCTTCTTCGTCACGGCCCTCTCCATCGGCGCCATCGTCTGCATCGCCGCCTCGAACGGCGGGACGACTTCGCAGGACTTGAAGACTGGATTCCTCGTCGGGGCGACCCCGAAGTTCCAGCAGATAGCCATTCTCATCGGGGCGGGCGCGTCCGCCTTGATTCTCGGTCCGATTCTTTTGAGCCTGAACAACGCCTCAACCGTCTATGTTCCGGGCACCACGCTGGAGCCTATGATTTCGGAAGAGACGCCTCCCGACAAGATAGTGACGATTCCGAATGACGCCAAGACCTTTGACTATAATGACAAGGAAGTCAAACCGGTCAAGGACGGTAAGTATCGCGTCTTCACGATGCTTAAGGACGTCGGCCCCGGTCAATACCTGGTTGACGAGTCAACGGGCAAGATCGTCTATCAGATCGAGCGGGATGTGGCCGAGCCGGTCAGCGAGACCATTAACAAAGCTGACATCGGCCGGAAGGCCGCGGAGCTTGAGCCTTACACGGGTGCGGCCAAGCCTGTTTTCCGGCGCTTCGAATACACAGGGGAACCGAAAATAGAAGGGCTAGAGCCGGGCATCTACCTGATTGATGATGTGACGCGAAAGATCGCTTACAGAGTCAATGGGGATAAGGTCGAGTCCGTTGATAAGAAGGTCGCTGGAATCAAGACGGGGCAGAACATCCGCGCCCTTCCCGAATATCAAGAGGCCGTGCAGCCTTCTTTCCGCCTCTTCACATACACCACTAGACCCAAGTCTCCGGACGAAGACAAAGATAACGGTCTGAAGGACGGAACTTATCTGATCAACGAAAAAAACCAGGTGGCCTACAAAGTCCAGAGCAACTTCAAGGAAGATCTGAAAGCGGACCCCTCGAAGCTGACGACGACCGAGGCGCTGACAGGGCCGCAGGCGCAAACAGACCCGAATACCTATCGTGTCTGGTACAAGCCGGATGAAACCAGCGGCGACGTGACCCGGTACCTGGTTGATAATGAAGGCCGCGTCAAGTACATGGTTGATCCGGGCATCAACGGGACTCACAAGTTCCGGCCCGATGAGACTTCTGTCACCAAGTTCGACGCGCCGAAGGCGACGTTGATGAGCTATATCATCAAGGGCGTGCTTGATCGCAAACTTCCATGGGGCCTGGTGCTCCTGGGCGTGATGATCGCCATCGTGCTTGAGATGTCCGGGATTCCTTCTCTGGCGTTCGCGGTCGGCGTCTATCTGCCGCTCTCGTCTTCGTCTCCGATCTTCATCGGCGGGATGGTTCGCTGGCTGGTTGATCGCCGCCTGCGCAAGAAACTACGGCACAGGAACCTGACGGAAGACCAGTTGGTCGCCGAAGGCGATAAGAGTCCCGGTGTGTTGATGGCCTCTGGCTACATCGCTGGCGGCGCGATTGCCGGCATCGTCATCGCATTCATGGCAGGAGTTTTGACGAAGACGACGAAAGGCATAGAGGATTGGTCGAAGGCCAACAATCCGTTCTTCGAAGGGCCGTTCGCCGATTTCCTGTCGCTGATTCCGTTCCTCCTGCTCACGCTGTTGCTCTACGCCGTTGGCAGGGAATGGGTGCTCGCGTCGAAAGCGAAGAAGGGATGAGAGCAGTGACGAGGGAATAAGAGATGAGGGATGAATAAAAGCGAAGGCTTTCTTTCGTCCCTCGCCGCTTCGGGTCGCGGCAACGTTTTCCGCCCCTGGGGCTTCTATAACTGTGCGGCGCGTCTACCCGTCAACGGCCGGGCGCGCCGCACATTCCTTATACAGAGAAGATGATTATGAATTATCGGCGACTTACCGCTTGCTCAGGAGTGCTTTCGCTCGCACTGCTTCTTTTACTCGTAACTTCCGGCGCGGACCTGCAAGCCTTTGCCCAAAACAGCAAGCCGCGCACGCCTACCGAGACGGTGCGCGACTTTTACAAGATGATGCACGAGCGCCGGTTTCGCGAGGCCTTCGCGCTCTCGATTTACGGGCCCGCGCTTGAGGGCTTGAGCGCGGAAGATTTCGAAGAGCTGCGCCCGGAGTTCGAGAAGATGGCCGCGGCCATCCCGGACAAGATCGAAGTGAGCGGCGAGCAGATGAGCGGCAACATCGCCACAGTCTTCGTCAAGATCGCTGGCGCTGACAAAGCCGCCGAAGCCGAGCCGGTCGGCCTGATGCGCGACCCGGGAGGCATCTGGATTATCGGAGACCGCGAGAACCAGGAAATCGTCAGAAAAGCCGGCAAGCAGTTCTTCTTCGAGGCGCGCATCAATACGCATCACAACGAAGTGCAGGCGATGTTGCAGCGCATCAGCCTCGCGCAGCTGGCCTATGCCGCACAGCACAACAACCTTTTCGCAGACCTCCCGACCCTCATCAAAGCCGGGCTCGTTCCGAAAGATATAGAGACACCCGACACGACCGGCTACCGCTTTCGTCTCGCGATCACCAAGGACGCGAAGAGGTGGGCGGTCGGCGCCGAGCCGGTGCGCTACAACCGCACTGGCCGTCTCTCTTTCCTGCTGGATCAGAATGGAATCAGAAGCGCCGACGTCGGGGGAAAACCCTTCATCCCGACGGCTGAAGAGGTGATTGAGGTGGTGCCGAAATAGAGTAGCTAAAAATCTCTTCTCTTATATCGAACTCACATTACTTACTCCTCAGTGTCGCCTCAATCCTGTCGAGCCGCTGTTGAAGGGTTTCGGCGCGGTGGCTGGCGTCAATGGCGAAGAGGAGCGCGAAGGTCGCCATCAGAATCGCCGCGGCGACGACCAGCCAGCGATTGCTTTCGCGCCCGGCGAGCTTCGCGCGTTGGCGCGGGTCGCGCTCGCCGTGCAGGGATTTCAAAAAACCATGCCCCTGATCTTCGCCTTCGGTCTGTTTCAAATCGGCGAGCCACTGCTCATCAAATTGATGAAGAATGTGATAACTCATGATGCTAAGGCAAAAGGTAAAAGTAAAAAGGCAAAAGTTATGACGAACAGCTCGCTCTTCTTTCCTTTTACCTTTTTACTTTTACCTTTTTTTCACCTCCCCTCTGTTAATTAATCGCCGACGAAGTCAGCTTCTCGGTGTTGAGGTCTATGACCGTTTCCGCTTTCCCTTCGAGCTGGAGGCGGCGCTGCTCCTTGTGGGCGGATTTGGCGGAATACATCGCCTGGTCCGCCGAGATCAGGAGTTGATCCAAGGTTTCGCCGTCAAGGTTGTAAGTCGCCGCGCCGACGCTGATGCCGACGCGCGCCATGTGCTCCGCGCGGACGTGCAGGGAGAACTTCGAGACCGCCGCTTCGATGCGCCCGCACAACTCTTCCACCTGGACCGCGCCTAAATCCTGAACGATGGCGACGAACTCGTCGCCGGCATAGCGTGACAGAAAATCGTACTCGCGCAGCTGTGCCTGAATGATACGGGCAACCTCGCGCAGCATCTTGTCGCCGATGCGGTGGCCGAACGTGTCGTTGACCTGTTTGAAGTCGTCCAGGTCGAGCATGATCACCTGAAACGGGCGGTTCGAGCGGCGCGCGCGCGCAGCCTCCTGCTCGAACCTGAGATACATGCAGCGCGCGTTCGGGAGCCCCGTCAGCGGGTCCGTCAGCGCGTTCGATTCCGCCTCGGCGTGGTGCATCGCGTTAAAGAGCGCATCCGAGGCGAGGCGTGTGACGGTTTCCAAGAGGCGCATGTGGTCGTCCGTGTACTCGATGAGCTCCATCGAGTAGACCGAGATCGCCCCGAGCAGGCGCTGGTCCTTCACCAGGGGCAACGCCGCCATCGAGCGGTATTCGCCGTCCGGGTCCAGGTGCACGCCGTCGAAATCGAGCTTTGGGTCAATGCGGTTAATCGCGCGCCGGTTGCTCAAAGCGAACCCGGTCACGCCCTCGCCGGGCGCGATGCAGCGGTCGCGCAGAACTGACGCGTTCTTGCCAGCGACGTGCGCGGCCGTGGCGTAGGCTTTCAAATCGTCATAGAGATAGACGATGCAGGTGTCGAACGGGACGACGTGGCCGACCTTGTTGACGAGAATCGAGAGGGTGTCTTCGATGTCCAGCGACGACCCGAACGTGCGCGCGATCTCGTAGAGCGCATAGACCTCGCGGTGAGCGTTCTTAATCTGGTCGTAAGCCAGGACCGACGGGCGCTCTTTCGTCTGGTGGATCTCCGAATCCACGAAGGCGCTCGATTCGCACTCCTCTTCCGTGAAGCCCTGCGGCCCCAGCCCGAGCTCGGCGATCTCCTCTTCAAAGCGCGGGAGGTTCTTGAGAAAAAGGTTGACGACCTTCGGGTCGAAATGTGTTCCGGCGCCGCGCAGCAGCAAGGCCATGGCCTCATCCTGCGTCATCCCCCTGCGGTAAGGGCGATCCTCGCGCACGGAGTCGAAGCAATCCACGACAGAGATGATGCGCGCGGTGATCGGAATCTCTTCGCCTTTGAGCCCGTCCGGATAGCCCAGGCCGTTCCACTGTTCGTGGTGGTGGCGGACGATGGGGACGACCGGATACGGGAAATTCACGCGCTCCAGAATCTGCGCGCCGACCGTCGTGTGAATCTTCATCCGCTCAAATTCGGCCGTGGTCAAGCGGCCCGGCTTGTTCAAGATGTGGTCCGGCACGGCGAGTTTCCCGACGTCATGTAGGAGCGCGCCGGCCTTGAGGGCTTCGATCTCGCTCCTCGACAGGCCGAAGACTTTGCCCATCCCGGCCGCGTAAATCTGCACGCGGCGGACGTGGCAATGCGTGGTCTGGTCTTTGGCGTCAATCGCCGTGGCGAGCGCTTCGACCGTCGCCAGGTGCAGTCGGCTCAGAGCATCCGCCTCGCGCGTCTTTTCGTCAACGCGCGCGAAGAAGACTCTGTAGGTCGCGTAGGTCGCGGCGATGATGGGCGCGCCGAGCAGAACGTAAAGGAAGCCGAAGGCAGTGATCGCCCCATAGATGAGCGCCGCCGCCGTGGCCGCGCCGACGAAGGTCAGGAAAGTCCAGAGATAGCCGTCGCGCCAGAAACTTCCGAAAGAGCGGTTTTTCCGCAGAGCGTACATGGTGGCGACAGAAAGGCCGTTCAGCATGTAGTGCGAGAGCGCCATGACCGCGAGCGGGACCAGAAGTTGGTCCGTGCCCAGGCGCATGCCCGCGAGCGGAACGTTTGTGACGCGGCTGTAAGCGAAGAGCGTGTAATAAAAGGCGCTCCCCGAAATGAAGGTTGTCACCGCCATGATGGCGGGCGCGCCCAGCCAACTCGTCCGCTTCTTCGTGGTGCGCGTCGAACCCAGGATAGCGTCAACCAGGCTGAGCATGATTGCCGCCGGGACGCCCAGAAAGAGCACGCTCAGGAACGTGAAGGTGTCGCCGACGGTGATGCTGGCGGTCGTCCCCGGAATGCGAATCGGGTAACAGCCGGTGACGATGACGAGGCTCAAGAGGGAGAGAAATTGCGCCCACTCGGCGGCGCGGAAGGCGAGGCACTGGTAGAGCGCCCACGCTCCCGTCAGCGTGCCTGCGGCGACCACCACGGACCAGTAGATTCTGGCCGCGCGATTGTAGTCAGACATCTCGATGAATTTCACCTGCCCGCTCCAGTCTCTCTCTAGACAGAAAAAAATCCTCTTCCGTTTTGGGAGAGCCGCCGTTGTCTCTTCTAGATCTAATTGCTCATTAAATTCGTCAGTAAAGCTAACCGCGGACGACTCTCAACTGGAGTCCAGTGCCGGAAGCGTGAAACGAAGGAGCAAATTCCGCTCACGCTTCCGGCCAAAGGACGGGGCAAGGGCAGGCCAGTGTTGGGCACTCGGCCTGCCGTTCTGGGGGTGAGAGTTCCGTCGAGCGACCTCCCCGACGCGCACCTTTCTCTCGGGGGCAAAAGAGCCGCTCAAGCTTTTCAAATTCGTGCGGCTACCGGACTCCGTGCGGTGAGTCCGTGAAACGCTCCCTCGCGGGGAGCGCTTCTAGAGCCGCGCCCCCTTCAGTTAACAAGACGTGTGCCGCGCCCTTTTACGGATCGGGTTGAAGGGCGAAGTTTCGGCAAGAGCTACGGTTACGGGAAAGGCGCGTGGTGAAGCGCCGGAAGCATTGATGATTCCGACGGTCAGCGTGACAGGTCAAAGTGATGATTCGGTCAAACATGTAGAATTTCTGCATCAGCTCGAAAGCAGGCGTTAATCGAGGCGCAACCCTCGTACTTTTATTGTTAATTTATTTTGACGAAGCGTAAAATGAGTTGTCCGACGCAAGGGATATATTATGAGCACCAGGACTGAAGCGACAGTTGAAGATTTGTATGACTTGCCTGAAAACGGCAAGGCCGAACTGGTGAATGGAGAGATCATACAAATGGCCCCGACTGGCGGTCTTTCGGGGCGTGCGGGCGGTAAGATTTACCGCAGCCTTGATGATTATGAGCAGAGCACGAAGTCCGGCTATGCTTTCCCTGATAATGTAGGATTCACTGTCAATTTACCTCACCGCAAATCATTCAGCCCTGACGCCGCATTCTATGTCGGAGAACTCAAAGGCGGAGAATTCCTCGATGGCGCTCCAGTCTTCGCCGTCGAAGTAAGAAGCAAGAACGATTACGGAGAGAAAGCAGAGCGCGCCATTGCGAAGAAACGTGCAGACTATTTTGCCTGCGGGACGCTGGTGGTCTGGGACGTTGACGTGCTGAGAGAAAAAGTTGTGCGAGTCTATCGCGCCAGTGACCCTGATAATCCAACCATCTACCATAAGGGCGAGACGGCTGAAGCCGAACCAGCATTACCCGGCTGGAAGATTCCCGTTGACGAATTTATTCCCTAAAACAGATAAGAAGAAAGACACAGAGAGATGACAGACGAAGATCGCCAACGCACAATGGATTTCATCCTCGAACAGCAAGCGCAGTTTGCTATCAACATAGAGAAACTCCGCGAAGCACAAGCGCGCACGGATGCAACCGTCTCGCAGATCGCCCGCCAACAAGAGCATATGAATGGAGTGGTGGCTGTACTTGCCGATTCTCAGCAAGCTACGGATAAGCGAATAAATACGCTGATTGAATCACAGGCACATACGGACAAGCGGCTTGATGCTTTGATTGACATTGTTGGGGAAGGCCGCAATGGTAATTCTTGAGTCAAGTAAGAAATGTAAGAGGTAATTTAATATCTCGCACTTCCTCTCATCTCCCCTTCTCAATATCTGCTGACTGATATTCGTTAACCTCACTAATTCGTCTTTGGAAGATTCTTAAATTGACAACTATCGCGACGGCGAGGCACTCTCTTTTCATTATCAAATGTTGAGGTGGTGCGCTGTTGAGCGAGGCTGTCGGTAAAAGTGTCGGGCCGGAGAGGCCCGCGGGCTATCTGGAGGTGCTCCGCGACAATCGCAACTTCCGCCTGCTCTGGCTCGGGCAGGTCGTCAGCCAGCTCGGCGACTGGTTCGACACCATAGCCCTCTACACGCTGCTCTCGAACCTGACGACCGATTCCGGGCGCGCCATCGGCCTCATGCTCGTTGCACGCTTCCTCCCGAGCTTCTTCGTCGGCTCGCTTTCCGGCGTCATCATTGATCGCTTCAGCCGCCGCGCGATAATGATCGCCTCAGACATCCTGCGCGCGGCCGTCGTGCTCGGCTTTCTTTTCGTCCGGCGGCCAGATCAGGTCTGGCTGATCTACGCGCTGACGATCCTGCAACTGACCTTCTCAACATTCTTCGAGCCGGCCAAGACGGCCGTCATCCCGTCAATCGTCTCCAGCCGTGAGCTGCTCGCGGCCAACGCCGTGGCTTCCGCCACCTGGTCCGTGATGCTTACGCTCGGCGCGGCGTTCGGCGGAGTCGTGACCGACTGGTTCGGGACCGATGCCGCGTTCATTCTGGACTCGCTGACCTATCTGGTCTCGGCCATGCTCGTCGCTGCTGTCCGTTTCCCCAGACGGCCTGCGCGCGTCAAGAGCAAGCTCACGCTGCGCAAGGCGCTCGGCATCACGGACATGTTCGAAGGCGCGCGTTACGTTCGCCAGCGGCCGCGCGTCTTCGCGCTGATGATGGTCAAAGCCGCCTGGGGTGTGGGCGGCGGCATCCTCGCCCTGCTCGCGGTCTTCGGCGAGAAAATCTTTCCCGCCGGAAGGACAGCCGCCGCAGGCATCGGCATTCTCTACGCTGCGCGCGGCATCGGCACTGCCATCGGGCCGATAGCCATGCGGCGCTTCGCGGGCGAGACGCGCGCCACGATGCAGAAAGCCATCGGCATAGCTTTTCTCATCGGCGGCGTCTTCTACGTCGCCTTCGGCAGCGCGACCAATTACGCCCTCGCCATCATCGCTTTGATGATCGCGCACGCGGGCGGCAGCATCCTCTGGGTCAACTCGACCGTGCTCCTGCAACATACGGTCGAAGACAATTTTCGCGGGCGCGTCTTCGCGGCCGAGCTGGCGCTCTTTACGCTGACGATGGCCGCCTCAAACTACGTGACCGGCGAGCTCCTGGACCGTTTCCACTACTCGCCGCGCACCGTTACAATCGGCATCGGCATCTTCTTTATCCTCCCGGGCCTGCTCTGGTTCATAACGGAGCGTTGGTGGAATGACGAACGTGGCGAAGGGGCGGAAGAAACGGTCGAAGCAAAGAAACGGATTCAGGAAGAGGGCGCCGAAGTCGCCAGATAAAACGAGGGTGGCCTTGTCAGAGAAGATGGAGTGCGTCATAAATGTAATGAATCCCGCCGACTGGGACCGTGTGCGCGCCATCTATCTGGAGGGCATTTCGACCGGGGAGGCGACGTTTGAAACCGAAGTGCCCGACTGGGAAAGGTGGGACGCGTCCCACCTGAAGCAGTGCAGGCTGGTCGCCAGAGAAGGCGAAAGGGTCGTCGGGTGGGCCGCGCTCAGTCCTGTCTCCGCGCGCCACGTTTACCGCGGCGTCGCGGAGGTCAGCGTGTACGTCGCCGAAGTTCACAGAGGCCTTGGGGCCGGACGCCGCCTGCTCGAAGCCCTCGTCGCCTGTTCTGAAGGGCAGGGAATCTGGACCTTGCAGGCAGGCATCTTCGCGGAGAACGGGGCGAGCCGCGCCCTGCACGAGCGTTGCGGCTTTCGCGAGGTCGGGAGGCGCGAGCGAATCGGCTGTCTCAAAGGGGCCTGGCGAGACGTCGTCCTGTTCGAACGTCGTAGCGAGGTGGTCGGAATAGAATGAAGATTAAAGTTGGCGTAATGGGGTCGGCCGATGACACGCTGCCCGAAGGCGTGGCCGCTCCGCTGCGTGAGAAGGCTGAAGCCCTGGGGCGCTTGATCGCCGCCCGCGACCTGCTGTTGCTGACGGGCGCGACGACCGGGCTGACTTACATCGTGGGCAAGACCGCGCAAGAGGCCGGAGCCTTTCACATAGGCGTCTCGCCCGCGACCTGCGAGCGAGAGCACGTCGAAAGATACAATCTTCCGCTGGACTCTTGCGGGACCATCATCTACACGGGCTTCGGGTTGAAGGGGCGCAACGTGGTGCTCGTGCGCTCGTGCGACATAGTGCTCTTCATCGGCGGCTCCATGGGCTCGCTCAACGAGTTCACCATCGCGCACGACGAAGGGCGCGTCATGGGCTGTTTGACCGGAACGGGCGGCGTCGCGGACGAGGCCGAGCGGCTCCTTCAAACCTTTTCGAAAAAGACTGGGGCGTGTGTGCTTCATGGAGATGACCCGGCGCATCTCCTGGCCGCGTGCCTTGAGGCGTTCGAGCAGACGAGGAGAGCGTAAGCGATGGACCTGGGGCTGCGTAATCGAGTGGCGCTCGTTGCCGCCGCGAGTCAGGGGATCGGTTTCGGGGTAGCAGTAATTGTCCTGGCTCTGACTGTTTCAGGCTCAACTCAACCAAAGATGCAGAAGAACGAGAGACCGCGCGCGAGAGATTTAGGAATCATCGTCGGTGTTCTGCCCACGGGCGCGCAGAATGCGATCACGGATGTCGAGGGCGTGCGGGTCGGCCACACGACGCTCGTGCGGGGCGATCAGATACGCACGGGCGTAACAGCCATCCTCCCGCATGGCGGCAATCTCTTTCGTGAGAAGGTGCCGGGCGCTGTCTTCGTCGGCAACGGCTTCGGCAAGCTCGCGGGCTCCACACAGGTCAACGAGCTCGGCGAGATCGAAACGCCCGTCCTGCTCACTTCGACCTTGAGCGTCCCGCGCGTGGCGGACGCCGTGCTCGATTACATGCTCTCTTTGCAGGGCAACGAGGAGGTGCTTTCCGTCAACCCTTTGGTCGCAGAGACCAATGATGGCTACCTGAACGACATACGCGGACGCCACATCCGTTCGGAGGATGTTTTGGCGGCAATCAAAAGCGCTCGCAATGGTCCGGTCGAGGAGGGCGCGGTCGGCGCTGGCACGGGCACAGTGGCCTTCGGTTTCAAGGGCGGCATCGGCACCTCTTCCAGAAAGCTGCCGGCAGCTCTCAGCGGTTACACCGTCGGCGTGCTCGTGCAGACGAACTTCGGCGGTGTGCTCACCATCAACGGCGCGCCGGTCGGGCGCGAGCTCAACCGCTACTTCCTCAAAGATGAGTTACAGGTGCGAGCACCCGCCGGACCGGAAGACTCGAATCGGAGGGACGCTGCTGACGGCTCGGTGATTATAGTCATCGCGACGGACGCGCCCGTTGACGCGCGCAATCTGCGGCGCATGGCTGCCCGCGCGATGCTCGGCTTGGGCCGGACCGGCGCTGCGGCGACCAACGGGAGCGGCGATTACGTGATAGCTTTCTCGACCGCCGCCGAGCTGCGAATTCGCACGGGCCTGAGTCCTGCGGAGCGCAACACTCCGCGCTCTCTGAAACTTCTGTCGAACGACGCGATGTCCCCGCTCTTTCTGGCGGTCATCGAAGCCACTGAAGAAGCTATCTACAACTCCCTGTTTCGCGCCGTCACGACCGTTGGGCGCGGCCATACGGTCGAAGCCCTGCCCATCGAGCGCACCGTAGAGATATTGCGCAAACATAATGCCGTCACAGGGCGGACCGTCAAATGATACGCGAGCGAAGCACAGCAACTGAGGTTTCAAAGATAGTCGGAGCAAGATACGCCGAAACGGACATCGCTGCCGGCGAGCTGGATCATCCGCTGTGGGCGACGGCCGAAAGCGTCTCTCTTCATCGCTACTGGTCTGGCGAAGAGGCTCCGGCAGGGCGATGGGCTGAAGCGCGTCTTCTCTGGTCGGATGCAGCTCTATGCGTGCGGTTCGTTTGTCGGCAGAAGGAGCCGCTGGTTGTGAGCAATGAGTTTCAGACCGAGCGGAAGACCATCGGGCTATGGGAGCGCGACGTGTGCGAGATTTTTATTGCGCCGGACACCGGAGAGCCGTCGCGTTATTTCGAGTTTGAGGCCGCGCCGACGGGCGAATGGCTTGATCTGGCGGTCTTGAAGCGGTCGGAAGAGCGCGAAACCGATTGGGACTTTCATTCGGGGATGACTGTGGCCGCGCGCATTCGTGAGGGAATTATCACAATAGCGATGCGTCTTCCCTGGGAAGCAATGGGGCGCGTCCCGCGAGCGGGCGAGCGTTGGCGCGCCAACCTATTTCGCTGCATTGGCGAGGGGCCCGAGCGCGGCTATCTCGCATGGCAACCGACATACACGGATGAGCCCTGCTTTCATGTACCGGAAGCTTTCGGCGAGCTGAGGTTTGAAGGACAGGAGCCAGGAGTCAGAAGTCAGGAGCCAGAAGAAAAGAGAAACTAGGAGCGTGTCATAAAAAGGACCTTCCGCCCCAATCGCGTCAGCGATGCCATGACTTTAGCCCGCCGCTTCAGCGGCGGGGAACATCCGGGTCAATAAATCGTCGTCGCGTCAGCGACGATTGAACTCAACCGTCGCTGACGCGACGAAGGCGTTTTGTGATCCCCCACTTTCCGGGCGTTGAAACGCACGGCTAAACTCAAGAGGTCGCTCACGCGACCTTTTAGCCGCTCTCTAAAAGCGGTTCGCCGCCTTATCCATTCTGGCTGCTGACTTCTGACTCCTGACTTCTGTTTTTCTCGTCAGCGTTTGAATATAGGCATTGAAGCGCGCGCGGTCGTCGTCGCTCATCCCGGTGATCTGCACCCCGACGAGATAGCCTGTATCCTTTGCGTCATCCTCCAGGGGACTGTAGCGGACGGGCTTCGCCAGAATCTCGACCGGTCCGGTGGGCAGCTTGAGCATGATTCGCAGCGTGCGGTTGTCATTGGTGATGTACTGGCCCTCGATGCGTATGGTCGGGACGATGATGGCCAGACCCGTCTCGCTGATATCGCGCGTGTAGCCGGAGAGCCGCAGCGCTTTTCCTGGCGTGCGTGCGCTGCTCCCCGTATTTGGCAAGGAAACGCGTAAGGCGAGGCCCGCTTCCAGGTGCGTTATGTATCGCGGCGCGCGTCTGCGATTACCCACGAACTCGCGCAAACGGTTTGCGATGGAGCGTATCAACTCAGGCATTTTACAGAGAGCCCCCACGAACTCGACGCTTCCGCAGTGGAAGCGTCGTTCGGATTAGTGGGAGAGCAAAACAAGCGAACGCAATGACGAACTCTACAGCGTGAGGCTTCTGGGCAAGACCAACTTCATTGTAAGTCGTAAATCGTGAATCGTAAATCGTAAATCGTAAATCGTAAATCGTCGAAAGCGGTTTTTTCTATTTACGATTTACGATTCACGATTTACGAACAAGCGATTCACGATTTACGACCAGACTTCTTGACAAATCCCGCTGGCATCGCATTCAATCCCTCAAGGGCGTCAATCGAGCGGCGCAAGAGAGCCATGCCGGGCTGAAGCCCTTCGCCTTTAACCTTTTTCCTTTTACCTTTTGCCTTTTGCCTTCTTATGTCGTCTCCTTCAGGTAACATTGCTTCGAACGCCACGCTGCTCATTGTTGACGATGAGGCGAGCGTGCGGCGTCGTCTGCGCCAGATTTTCGAGGGCGCGGGGCACCAGACGCTCGCGGCCTCGGACGCTCCGAAAGCCCTCAGCCTGCTGCACCGCGAGCACTGCGACCTGGTCATTCTGGACGTCGAGATGCCGGGCGTGGACGGCCTGGCGCTGTGTCGCCTCCTGCGCGCGAATACCGCCACGAAGCAGCTGCCCATCGTCATCTTTTCGGCGCGCGACGACGAGAACCGCAAAGTCGAGGCGTTCGCGGCCGGAGCGGACGACTACATCGTCAAGCCTTCGACGCCGCGCGAGATACTGATGCGCGTCAGCGCGCACCTCGAAACGGCGCAGCGCGAATGGACCTTGGTCGGCAGCAACCTCGAACTGAGGTTCCTGGCGGACCTGGGGCGCGGGCTGCTGCGCGCGCTTGAGCCGGAACAGGTCGTGCGCCACGTCGCCGGCGCGACCTTTGAAGGGACTGGCGCGGCTCTCTGCGCGGCGGCCGTCCAGATCAATCAGGAACAGACGGCTGTTTGCGCTTTCGACCGTGAGGGAAGCGCCGAAGACGTCTCGCTCGTCTTCATGGACCGCCTCCAGTCCTGGCTGCACTCGCCCGCCTCCTCGACCTCTGCGCTGCTCGACGATCCGGACACATTTTTTCTGCGCGACCGGGTCCACCGCGTGGAGTATGCCGCCCCGCTGCGCTTCGGCGGTCGCACCAAGGGCGTCATCGTCGCTGGCTTCGACAGTCCGAACGCCTTCGGCGAGACGCAGGCGCGCCTCGTTGATGCAGCGGCGCAGCAGGCCGCGCTGGCCGCGCACGTCGCGATGCTTTACCAGGCGGCGCGCCGCTCTTCCGACAGTCTCGCCAAGGAGGTGGAGCGCCGCACTGCCGAAGCTGAAGCGCAGCGACGTTTCACGGAGGCCATCATTGATAGCCTCCCGCTTTCGCTCTACGCTGTGGACCGCGACTACCGCATCGTCGCCTGGAATCGCAACAGGGAGCTGGGCGGGCAGGGCATCCCGCGCGGCGCAGCCCTGGGGCGCAACATCTTCAAGGTGCTGACGCGGCAGCGGCGCGACGTCCTCGAAGCAGAATTCTCGCGCGCCTTCGCCACGGGCGAGATCGAGCGCATCGAGCAGGAGGCGACGGGCGCGGACGGCGAAACGCATCACTGGCTCGTCAGCAAGATTCCGATGCGCGCGGGCGGCGACGAAAACGTGACGCACGTCATCACCGTCGGCGAGGAGATCACGCAAAGGGTCGAAGCCAATCGCGCGGTGGCGCGTGCCGAGAAGCTGGCGGCCGTCGGGCGGCTCGCCGCAGGCGTGGTGCATGAGATCAACAATCCGCTGGCGACCATTTCCGCCTGCGCCGAGGCCCTCGAATCAAGACTGCGCGAAGGCGCGTTCGACTCCTCGCCCGAAGTAGAGGATTTGCGCGAATACCTCTCTTTGATCCGCAACGAGGCCTTTCGTTGTAAATCAATCACCAACGGTCTGCTGGATTTCAGCCGGACGCGCGCGGGCGAACACTTGCCCGTCAACATCGCGGAAGTTATAAATTCCGCGTCGCGCCTCGTCGCACACCAGAAGCGCGGGGAGCGTATAGAGATCGAAGTCGAAGTCGCGGACGATCTCTCCCCTGTCTCGGGCGATGAGGGGCAGTTGCAGCAGGCCGTGATCGCGCTCGCGACCAACGCGATTGACGCGATGCCGGAGGGGGGACGCCTGACGTTTCGCGGGCGGAACGAGAACGGCAGCGTGATCATAGACGTGAGCGACACGGGCGTCGGGATTCCCCTGGAAAATCTGACCAAAATCTTCGACCCTTTCTTCACGACGAAGGAGGTCGGGCGCGGCACGGGTCTCGGGCTGGCGGTCTGTTATGGTATTGTTGCTGAGCACGGCGGACGCCTGGAGGTTCAATCTGCGGTTGGAGCGGGGACGACGTTCACGATCTCGCTTCCCGCCACAAAATCAGAGGACGGAGACTGAGGGCCTTGACTGAGACGAAGGGTGCGCGACTTCTCGTTGCCGAAGACGAAGCCAATCTGCGACTTGTCATCCAGAAGGAATTGCAGCGTCTGGGCTATCGCGTAGACGTCGCGCCCGACGGCGAGGCAGCGCTCCGGCGGCTTGAGGAAGGCAACGTTGACGTGCTGCTCTGCGACATCAACATGCCGCGCATGGACGGCATGGAACTCCTGCGCCGCGTCCACGAGCGCCCCAACCCGCCTGAGGTCATCATGCTCACGGGCCACGCCACGGTCGAGACGGCGATTGAGGCGATGAAGCTCGGCGCTTACGACTACCTCTCGAAACCTTATCGCATCACGGAGCTGGACGCGCTAGTCAAACAGGCCGCGGAGAAGCGGCGGCTCAGAGTTGACAACCAGAGACTGCGCCAACAGTTGGCCCGCCAGTCGCAGATGCCGGAGATTGTCTCCACCTCGCAGGCCATGCGCGAGGCCATACGCCTGGTCGAGCGCGTCGCGCCTTCGGACGCGTCGGTCCTGATTACGGGCGAGAGCGGCACGGGCAAGGAGCTGGTCGCGCACGCGATTCATCGTCTCTCGACGCGCGCCGACGCTTCGTTCATAGACCTTAACTGCGCGGCGTTTCAGGAATCGCTCCTCGAATCCGAACTCTTCGGCTACGAGGCGGGGGCGTTTTCGGGCGCGAAGGGGCGCAAGCTGGGGTTGATAGAGCTGGCCGACAGCGGGACGCTCTTTCTGGACGAAGTGACGGAGCTGCCGACGCAGTTGCAGTCGAAGCTTTTGAGGGCGATTGAGACGCGCACGTTCTACCGTGTGGGGGGCGTGCGAAAGGTGGAGGTCAACGTGCGCATCATCGCGGCGACGAACCGCAACATTGACGAGGTGGTCAACGACGGCCAGTTTCGCTCGGACCTCCTCTATCGCATCAACGGGTTCCAGATCAACCTCACGCCTTTGCGCGAAAGGCCGGAAGACATAGAGCCCCTGGCGACCTATCTCCTGAAGCAGGTCGGCGGCACGCATCCGCCGGAGCTGACGCCGGAAGCGATGGCAGCCCTGCGCGCCTACAGTTGGCCGGGCAACGTCCGGCAGCTCAAAAACTGTCTTGAGCGCGCGGTGATCTTAGCCAACGACGGGCGCATCACTACGAACGAGTTGCCGCCCGAAGTCGTCCGGCCCGCAGCCGCTGTCACCTCCGTCGGGGGAGAGTCGTCCGCGCCGACGGCTTACAGCGCGACGGCCTCCAACTCGTCGCCTACCTCTTTGCGCGAAGTCGAGCGCCAGCAGATTCTCGCCGCGTTAGAGCAGACCAACTGGCACCGCGGCAAGACCGCGGAACTCCTCGGCATCTCACCCTCCACGCTCTACCGCCGCCTGCGTGATTACAATCTCGAACGGCGCGGCTGAAGCAAGCTGCGAGACAGCTAATACGAAGAGAGGTATAGAGCGAAGGTTTCTCAATTGTCGCTCTACATGAATTAGACCGCCACTGGCGATAAAAGTCGTCTTTAGCCGATAATTACCGCCATCAGCGGTCTAATTGTAGTTATGCGCCTGTATGTTACCGACCTATGATACTATTTGAAGCAAAGTTGAGAGAACCCAATTTCTGGTAAGCCTGATGCAACTACATGAAGTTATTTGGAAAGATAGGTTCGTTGATAAGATTGAAGTCAAACATGAAGTGAGCACGGATGAGGTTGAGGAGATACTGTTTGGCAAGCCGCACGTCCGTCGAGCGCAAAAAGGTCATGTTAAGGGAGAAGATTTATACACTGCTTACGGTCAGACAGAAAGCGGAAGGCACTTGATTGTATTCTTCATCCGTAAGGAGCAAACGGCAGCGTTACCAATTTCAGCCCGCGCCATGACAGATGCGGAGAGAAAATATTATGAGCGACAAGCAGAAGCAGGTTGATCCCATACCGGAAGAATTCGCCAGCTATGAGGAAGCGGCGGAATTCTGGGATACGCATGACACGACAGATTATCTAGATAGCTTTGAGACTGTTGCCGTCGAAGCAGAATTGAAACGTCGCCGTTATGAAGTGGAAATTGACGAGGAACTAATGAAGGCGCTCACTGAACAGGCTCAGAAACGTGGCATCGCTGTGAGTCAGCTTGTGAGTGAAATGCTGAAAGAGAAAATCCGTCCGGCAGCATAGTTCCTACGTCGGCGGCACATAACAATTCATTCAAGAGGATTTAACTAAAGGCTGTCACCAAAACTTCTCGTTTGCCACGCGCTTTGGCGTAACTGATTTCGCCGCTCAAAGTTTCATTTGCCAGGTCTTGAACCTCCTGTGCAATCTCTTCATCCAGATACGTCTCGCCGCAATTTTCGCAAACGCGCGCGGGTATATCTGTGATGAGCAAGATAGCATTGCCGCGTTCAATCGGCAGCACCGTAGTCTCTTTCTTAAAGAGATTATGTTTGCAGGCTAAGCACTTCATTTCACTACCTTAGTTGCCGTAAGTTCGATCAAAGCCATTAGAAAATCCGCGCGAACGAATTATCCACGAAATTACACGAAACGACACGAAGAGATTTGCTGATTTTTTGCTATTTCGTGTGCTTTAGTGGGTGGCTCTCTTGAATAAATAGGCCTTGCGGTCTCGCTTAAACAGCGGTGCTTGACAATCGCGCCGCGCAACCTTGAAGATACGCTCTGTTGCCTGTAAGAATTCAGTCTCCCGTCGGTGCCGACCCCGGCAAAAACCGGCTCCCGGCGCGTTCCGTAAATTCGGCGCGAAATCCGAAGCTCAAGCTTTTAGAAAATGATTTGCTCTTGGAGACAATATGAAAGTTCGCCGCATCCCCAAAGCGCGCACCCTTAAGCTCTTTTGCCTGATTCTCTTCTGTGCTCTCGCGGGCGCGACCTTCCTCCAGCGCTTTTCTACCGATGCCGTCACCAAACCTTCGGTAAACAGTTTCGCCTCGAACGCTACGGTGGCGGCTGAGAATCGTGCGCCCGAGATGGAAGAGATACGCTTCAAGCGCGTCGGCATAGGCCAGCGCATCTTCTTCGGCATCGCCGTCATTGACGAGGAGGACGACGATGTGCGCGTGGAGCTGACGCAAAAACCCGCGTCCGCCAAATACAACGCGAAGACTTTGACGGTTGACTGGACGCCGCGTAAGACGGACGGCCGCGTTGGCGCGTTCGCGGTCCGCATCACAGAATACCCGCGCGACGGCGGCAAGCCCCGCACGAGCATCAAGACTTTCAGCATCGAGATTGCCCCCAAGCCCGTGCCGCTTCCTGTGGTGCCGCCCTCTTCGCTCGGGGTCGAGACCCTGATCTCGATTACGGACCCGGACCGTCTCGCCGCAGCGAACGCACGCTGGCCCATCGTCGCCATGTTTGACCGCATCGCGGCCATCGAGGCGAGCAAGCAGATCAAGCAGGGGAGCGGCATTCGACCGACGACGGGCGCTGCCCTCTTCGACGACGCTTTGCGCAATCTGGCGGCGCTTCACCGCAACGACGAGATCAACCCGGACAGCCCCCGATTCAACAAGCAGTGGGAGGCTCAGAACTGGCGGCTCATCATGGTGCGTCCGCGCGTCAACAAAAGAATCTTCGAGTTGCGCCTCGTTTACCGCAACGTGGTCGCCCCGGAACCCGTCTACCTGATGCCGCGCATGCGCATCACTCGGTTGAAAGACCCGGACCTGGACAAAGATGACGACGCGCGGCAGAAGAACAACAAGACGTTCGCGACGCTCTTTCATAACGCTTTCTTCGACGGCGCGGAGCTCAAGCCCTTCGTTGCGCGCGATAAGAAGAGTTACGGCGAGGCCCTCGCGGATTTCATCTCGGCGGTCGTCAACTACAGCGACAAGGACGACCCGAACATGCAGTCCAACTTCGCAGCGCTCCCGCACAACGCGCGGCTCGGCGGCGATGACCAGCTCGACGCGAAAGGGAATTACCTGCGCGGCAACGGCTGGGCGTTAGGCGTGATGAAGGTCGTGCCCGTTGATAGAAACGGTGCGAAAGTTCTGGCCTTCAGCAACCTGCCGATTGACGGCTTCGCGACGAGTATCAAGCTGACGCCCGACGGCGCAGGCGTCCGCCGTGTGCCCGCGCCCGCGTTCGACCCGAAAAGCCCCTCTTTCATTACGGGCTTCGATAAGTTAGTGGATGTCGGAAATTTCTCCGCCATCCCGGACGAGCACGACGCCGCAATGGTCAAGCCCAGCATCATTGACGCGTCCAGCTTCTCGCGCGACTTCAAGCAGAAACATATGGTCGCGGAGACCTCTCTGCGAGACGCGCGCCGCCGTCTCTTCGAGGAGCGCGGGATGACCTGCATCCAGTGTCACGTCCGCAACTTCGACGAGGGCGATTACCTCAATCCGGGCGTGAAGAATCCGAAGGAGGGCAAGCCCGGCGCGGGGCGAGACATCCCGCGGCTCTTTTTCGTCCTCACGCCGGACGAAGTGCGCAGCGAGTTCTTCCGCCGAAGCGAGGAGGAGCAGCTGGGGAATCTCAAGGGCGTGATGCGCGACTATCTCAACCTGAAGATCAACACGGAATCGCCCCTGACCGCCGAGTGGCCCTTCAAGACGCGCAATGGTCGGAGCTGAAACAAAATAATTTTGAGTTTTGAATTTTGAATTCTAAATTCCAATCCCGAATTCAAAATTCAAAACTCAAAATTCAAAATTAACTTATGGCTGTTGCCACACCCAGAAATCCTGCGACACCGACAAAGAGTTCGCCCGCCAAGGCTCATCAGCCGGGCGAGGGTGATGCCGAGTGGTGGATTACTCCAGTCAAATGGGCCGCCCTTCTCGTCTTTATAGCCGTCCCGGTCTTCGCTCACCTGCATATGGTGGAGAGTGTGGCCGGGCGTCTCGTCTGGACGGTGGTCGTCGCGGCCCTCCCGCTCTTTATCGTGCTGGTCGGTTACCACCGCTGGCGGCGTCTCTGCCCGCTGGCCTTCTTCGCGCAGATTCCCGTTTACTTGAAGCGGCCCGGTATCAAGCGTGCTTCGCCCTGGCTTGAAAAAAACTACTATTACGTCTCTTTCGGCGTCTTTTTCATCTCGCTCTGGATTCGCCTGATCGCGACCAACGGCGACGGCCACGCCATCTCCGCTTTCTTTGTCCTGATCTCGTTCGCCGCGCTCATCTTCGGCGCCTTCTATACGGGGAAGACCTGGTGCAACTATATCTGTCCCGTCTCCTTCGTCGAGAAGATTTACACGGAGCCAAGCGGCCTGCGCGAGACTAAAAACTCGCAGTGCACGAAATGCACTGCCTGCAAAAAGGCCTGCCCCGACATCAACGAAGAGAACGGCTACTGGAAAGAGATTAATTTAACCCCCAAGCGCTTCGTCTATTACGCCTTTCCCGGATTGGTTTTCGGCTTCTACTTCTACTATTACATGCAGGCCGGAACGTGGGATTACTATTTCAACGGCGCGTGGACAAGGCAGGCGCTCGTGGCGCACTGGGCTTTCATGCCGGGTTATGACCAGGAGACCGCAGGCTTCTTCTTCGCCTGGGCAGTGCCGCGCGCTGTCGCCGCGATTCTGACGCTGGCCGCCTGCGCGCTCCTGAGCTATTTCCTGTTCTCGCTGCTTGAGCGCCCCGTCGGAAGCTGGATGAAGCGGCGCGATCCTGAGCTTGAGTCCGGACGCGTGCGTCATGTAATGCTCTCGCTGGCCGCCTGCGCGGCTTTCGTTACCTTCTACTCTTTCGCCGGCGCGCCGACGCTCTGGCTCGCTCCCTGGATTGTGCCGCAACTCTTCATCATCATCGTTGTTCTGACGGCGGCTCTCTACCTGGCGCGATCCTTGCGCCGCCGCCAGGCCGCCTTTGCCGAAGAGACTCTGGCGCGCAACGTCATCAAGCGCTGGGAGTGGACGGACAAGCCGCCGCGGGACCTTCACGAGGCGTTCCTCCTGCACACGATCCGCACGCGCGAGAGCGCCAAAGGCGCGGCGCAGGTTCTGGAGGGTTACAAGGAGGCCGTGCGCGAGGCGCTCGCCAACGGGTTCGTGACGCGCGAAGAAGTGCAGATGCTCGAATCCCTGCGTAACCAGTTGCAGATTAAGAAGGCCGACCACGACAAGATTATGGCCGCGCTGGCCGAAGAAGAGCGCGCGCTTTTGAGCGACCCGGCGAAACAGATTTCGGCGGAGAAGCGGCTGCAACTTGAGACCTACCGGCATGCGCTCGAAAACTACCTCGACCGCGTGCTCGCCGCCGAAGGGTCCTACGACGATAGCTTCATCGTCCAGCTGCGCTCCGAGTATCGCGTCACGAAAGAGGAGCACGCCGCCGTCCTGGACGAACTGATGGGCGGGGACCGCGGGATGGCCGCGCGCCTTGCGGAGCAGGCCGCAATCATCGAGCGCGCTGCGCATACAATCCAACTGCTGGAGCTCAACCCTTCGCCGTCTCACGACTTCCTACGTGACCTCCTGCGGCGGCGCCGCGCCCGCGCCATTGACAGCCTGATTCGCGGCCTGAGTTTCACGATAGACGATAAAACGAGCAAGACGGTCCGCGAAGGTCTCTTGAGTCTGGACGAAGCCGCGCGCGAGACCGTCATCGAAAGGTTGCGGTCGGTGACCACGCCCTCGATAGCCGAACGACTCGGCAAGGCTTATCGTGAAACAGTGCTCGCAGAATCAAGCATGCCGACCATGACGGAGCTTTTGCAGGCGCGCACGTCGAGCGCAGACCCTTATGTGCGCGCCACAGCGCTCTACGCGCTGGGCGAACGCGGCGCGGCTCACCCTGAAATCCTGGAACGTCTGAGCACAGACGAGCACGAGCTGGTGCGCGAGACGGCGCTGCACTTGATGGAGCGCGGGGGGGACGACGTGGGCCGTCACAAGCAGCTCATCACCATGGAGAAGATGATCGCGCTGCGCTCCGCTCCGCTCTTCTCTGCGGTCACGCCGGAGGGGTTGGCGGAACTGGCTCGGGCCAGCGTCGAGGACGAGTACCGGCCGGGCGAGACCCTTTGCGTCGAAGGGGAGCCGGGCAATGAGGTCTTCGTCCTGCTCATGGGCGAAGTCAGGATTTGGAAGAAAGGGGAGGCGGGCGAGAAGTTTATCGGCACAGAGAAGGCGGGCGGCTTCATCGGCGAGATGGCCGTGCTCGATCCTGCGCCGCGCTCCGCCACGGTGATCGCTGGCGACGAGGGAACACGCGCGCTCCGTCTGAACGGCAGCGCCTTCCGCGACGCGCTCAATCGGGACTCGACAATCGCCTCAAGCGTCATTCGCACCCTCGCACAGCGCCTGCGCCGGTAATGATTTCGGATGCTCCTCGGAACGAGGCCGAGCGTTTCAGGCGCGAGCTGCAAAGGGTCGGCGCAACGGCTTCGCTGCAGTGAGACAGCAAAAGAAAGACTCAAGCGTCTAACCGCTGAACTCACACGCGCCACGCCCTGAGCTACATAATCTCGGCCTCATGCCTCTTTACTTCTAAGTTCCGTCAAGCTACGCAGGGCTTCTACCAGAGCCACTAGATCAGTCGCCCAGAGGCGCACGACGGGTGTGGTCTGTGGCACTTCCGCCGATTTCGGCCAGCCTGCCATCTGCGCTTCACGAACGGACTCCTCAGCTTTCAGCAACAGTTGCTGTCCGGCCTGCGCGAGCGTCGCGTAGGTCAAAACGGCGCGCGTGTGGGTTGTGGGCGCGGCGTTGGTCGCCACTACGGCCTCGAACCACCCATATCTCCACTCATGCGGCTCGGCAAGATTGAATTGCAACATGAGGTCATCAGTCACGGGCACCGCCAGTACGCCTCCGGCGAAACGTATCCCGGGTCGCCGCGAATCAAACGAACGCGCGTAGCGCCGTTGCCAGGGACGGCTGAAGAAGAACATGGCTCCACAGAGCAAGCCAAAGACTATGATGATCACTGCCCCACCGACTTTAATTGACGACCAGATCAGTAAGCCGCAGAACGCGGCGGCCAGCAGCGAGGAAGCAAAGAAAGCCGCCAAAGCAATCCAGATGCTCGACCATCGTGTGCGGCGAATCGGAACGCTGTAGAAATCTTCTCTCGGCTCTGTGTTCAAGGCGCTCCTCTTTGAGGTCAAAGATATAGTTTACCAGCAAGCAGGAGAATGCTGATAAATGCAGGAGCCAGTGCCAAAAGTGGAATGAAGAATTATAGCGACTTGCGATTGGATGTAACTCGTAGCAGAGCACTCATGTCAGTACCGCCTGCGGTAGCGGGCGGGTATGGGTGAGCTAAGAACCCGCCCGCTACCGCAGGCGGTACTGACCCGTAGTCCACATGCAATTGCAATCATCTATAAGGTCGCTTCAGGCATCAGTCTTGAAAAAATGGCGCGGATGGGGAGCACAACCATCCGCGCCGTTTTAGTTTGGCAGGAGAATCGGGAAACTTGATGAAGCGTTAGCTCGACTTTTGCTGGCGGCGTTTGCGAATCTTGGCGGCCACGCCGGCCAGTCCCGTGCCGAGCAGGACCATCGTCGCTGGCTCTGGAATGGGGGCGTTATTGTAGGTAATCTCAAATTTGATTCCGTCGTTGAAGAAATGGCAGTCAGGATCAAAGCCGAGGGCAAAGTTGCTGCCGTTGGCAATGTAGGCGGAGAGAATCTGTAACTGAGCGGCACTAAAGTTCAAGACGTAATTCGTCGGCGTCGTCGTAAACGACTGCGAAGCCAGAAATGTATCCGCCGTGCCGTTGGCGACCAGCCAGTTGGATTGGTTGTGATATCGCGTGTTGACGAAGTCGTCTATGATGGAGACGCTCGTGTTGCTGGAGTTCGGGTCGTCTGTAAACGACGCGACGCCAGCATTCCTGGCAGTGTCGAGCAGGTGAATGAACAGTCTGTTGGGGTTAGAATCCCAGTTCCTAATGTTAGTGATCGTCAGCTTTGCCCCGGTAATTGTCTTACCGTTCAAATCAAGATTATTAACCCGCCACGTATAGACACTGTGGTGATCCAGGTCATTCAAGTCCACCGGTGACGGCTGGAAAGTTATTGTATCGGCCAAAGCGTTGCTTGAGAGGCCGAAAACGAGTAGGGCGGCAAGAGAGAGAAGCGTGCGTTTCATGGGTTTCCCCATCCTCCAGGACTCAGTTTTCAGTTTCTGGCTGTAAGAAAGCCCAGTCGGCTTGTTTTTCCAGAGAAATGTGGCTTGACCGAGATGATTAACACTCAATCTATGTCGGTGTAAAGCTCTTCTTTATTCAGTATTTTCTGCAAAGGCCCGGCGATACTTATCCGGAATCGCTTCGGCGCGTTTTATCAACAGGTTCATCGCCACCTGAACTTGAACGGAGCGTGCGCAAAGAGTGTTGTCGCTCGTCCGCCTGATGCTGTATTCAAACGTCACGGAGCTGCGCCCGACGCCCGAGACCAGGACCTCGATCTCAGCCTCATCCCCATAGACCAGCGGCACGAAAAACTCCGCCTGCACGTTGACGGTCGGAAAGCCTATCCGCTCGTCCGCCATCAGCCGGCTGTAGCTTATGCCGCAACGCTCCGCGAAAAATTCCTCCATCGCGATGTGGCAATAATGGAAGAGGACAGGGTAATAGACTAACCCCGCCGGATCGCAATCTCCGAAGCGTACGGGAATGCGCGTTTTGAAAGACATAAAATTATGAATTATGAATTTTGAGTTTTGAATTAAGGCTGTTAATTCAAAATTCAAAACTCAAAATTCATAATTATTGTTCGCGTTTCCAGCGCAGTTGGAATTCCAGCTCTTCCTCGTCGCCCTCTCTCTCGTGCTCGATGTTGATGGTGGCTGTGGCGGGGACGCGAATGCGCTCACCGGCGACCTGGATGGTGAATTGCCCGCCGCTCTCAAGAGTGTCGGCGAGGCGGCGCAGCTTCTCTATGAATTTTTTGGTCGGATACTCTTTCTCGATGTCACGGTCTTTCTTACGTTTCACTTGTGTCCTCCAGACGAGATGGGCGCTGTAATCATTCGCTACTGTCTCCCTTTCAACTGCTTGCGATCAATCTTGCCGCGGTCGTTCTTCGGTAAAGACGGAACGAATTCTATCCAGCGCGGATATTTATAGAGCGCGAGCCGCGCTTTGACGAACTCTTTGATGCTTCCGGCCAGCTCTTCACCTGACGCGTGGCCCTCGCGCGTGACGATGAAAGCCTTGGGCTTGATTAGGCCGTCGCCCGCGTCATGGCCGATGACCGCCGCTTCCAACACAGCCTCGTGCTGCAAGAGGCAATTTTCTATCTCGGCGGGCGCGACGAAGACGCCGGAGACCTTCAGCATGTCGTCCGTGCGTCCGTGATACCAGTAGTAACCCTTTGCGTCCACGTGAAATTGATCGCCCGTCGTGCACCAGTCGCCAGCGAAAGTTTCTTTGGATTTCTCGTGCGCGTTCCAGTAGCAGAGGGCTGCCGAGTCACCCTTGATCTTAAGCGTCCCCATCTCACCCGTTCCCACCTCTTTGCCAGACGCGTCAACGATCCGCGCCTCGTAGCCTTCGACGACACGTCCCAGGCTCCCTGGCATGACGTCGCCCGGACGATTCGTGATGTAGATGTGGAACATCTCTGCGGAGCCTATGCCGTCGAGTATCTCGACATTAAAAGTCTCCATCCAGCGCGTGTACAGCTCCACGGGCAGGGCCTCGCCCGCCGAATAACAGAAGCGCAGGGAAGATAAATCTCTACGCGCGCCGCCCAACGCGTTGAGCATCGCGTTGATCATCGTCGGCACGGTGGTCAGAACGGTCGGGCGAAAACGCTCGATCACTTCAAAGAGCTTTTCGGGCGTCGAGCGCTCGGAGAAGAGAATGGTCGCGCCGCCGACGGCGAAAGGGAAGAGCAGATTCGTGCCCGTCGCGTAGCCGAAGAAGAGCTTGGGCACGGAGACCGTCAGATCGTCTTCGCGGACCCCTATGGTCCGTTTGGCGAAAACTTCCGTGTTGAAAGGCAGGTCGTGTTGAAGATGCACTGCGCCTTTCGGGTGACCCGTCGAGCCGGAAGTGAAAAGCCAGATGGCGATGTCGTCGCGATGAGTGTCGGCGGGCTGGCATTCATCCGGTTGAGCTTTAAGCGTCTCGCCGAAGGATAGGAAAGGCCCACGCTCTTCACCGACCACAAGGACGTGACGCAAATAGCTGGCGTCACGCGCGGCCTCCTCAAAATTCTTCAGCAGCGATTCGTGAATGACGGCGACGCGGGCTCGCGTGTAATCAAGATAGTATTTGTAATCTTCCGCGGGCAGGAGCGGGTTGACCATCGTAATCACCGCGCCGATGCGGCTCGCGCCGAACCAGGTCCAGACGAACTCCGGGCAGTCTGGCAGCACAATCAGGACGCGGTCTTCAATCTCCACCCCCAGCTCGCGCAGCGCATTGCCAGCGCGGTTCGCCATCCGCACAGCCTCGCCGTAGGTGTACGCCTCGTCGCGAAAATAGAGGCAGGTCTTACCTTCGCGCCCTTCCTCCACGTTGTGATAGAGGAAGTAGTCGGCCATATTGAAGCGTTCTGGGAATTCCATAAGAAAGTTACAGGTGACGAGGGACGAGTAAGAGCGAGATTTGATCCCGCCGCTCATGACTGGTCGCTCGTCGCTGAAGTGAAGGGGCATCCTCCTTCGCCGTGTTTAACGTCCAGATAGGTGCGTGCTTCCCACAGTTCCGGAAAGAATTTCTTGTCGAGCGTGGTTTTCAGGTAGCCGACGCCCTCGCTCCCGCCCGTGCCGCGTTTGGCCCCGACCATGCGCTCGACCATCTTGACGTGATGGGAACGCCAGAGCGAGAAATACTCGTCGTGCGAGATGAGGCTCTCCGCGAGCTGGAACTCTTCGTTGCGCTCCTCAAAATGCGTCAGTATCTCAAGGATGGCGCGCGTCCGTCTTCCGTAATCGCGGCGTCCTTCTTCTTCTGAAAGATTCGCGTCGCCAGCTGGCGCGTCGAAGCCGCGTCGGCGCAGAAGTGCGTAGAAAGCATCGCCGAGCGTCGGCGAATCGAAGCGCGCTCTTAAGCGCGTGGCGGCGAATTCGTCGTCGCGGAAGGCGCGCATGATGGCCTCGTCCTTCAGACCGGACGAAAACTCTATCTCACGAAACTGCATTGATTGAAAGCCGCTCGCCGGGTTCAGCTCATCACGGAAGGCCAGGAAGCTGATGGGCGTCATCGTCTCCAGAATGTGTATCTGGTTGACCAGCAGCTTCTCGATTTCGACGACGCGCACGAGAGCGCGCGTTGCCGCCACCGCACGGTCGTCCTTCATCGCGCAAATCGCAGCATCAATCTCATGCAGAATCTGCTTAAACCAGAGCTCATAAGCCTGGTGGACCGTGATGAAGAGCAGCTCGTCGTGATGTACGGGGTCTGACAAGCACTCCTGAAGCGCGATCAGATCGGGCACGCGCAGGTATTTATTGTACGACAGTGGGGAATTGCTCCCGTATTCTTTTGACATAATCGTAACAGATGACAGGTGACGGGTGACAGGACGAAAGCGTTTTACTCTCGTCACCTGTCACCTGTCACTTGTCGCGACGTTAAAAAGCTGCTCCAGCGGCTTCGTGCTCGGCGTAGGCGCGCGTGTCCCGGATGGTCTTCATCTCGCGGATGATCAGTTCGAGCTCTTCATCCTTCGTGTAAAAGTGTGGCGAGATGCGTATGCCCGCGCCAGGACGATAGTCAACTATGAACTCACGGCGGATCAGTTCTTTGGTCACCGCCGCCGCGTGTTCCGACGCGACCGTGATGGTCCCGCCACGCTCGGAAGCCTGATGTGGGCTCGTGACGCGGAAACCGGCTTCCAACGCCAGCTCTATGAGCCGCGTCGTCTGGCGCACGCTCTTCTGTCGAATCATTTCGACTCCGATCTCGTTAATAATGCGATAGCCGCTCTCCGCCGCGTAGAGCGCGGGGATCGCGGGCGAGCCGTGCAGGAAGCGCATGACATCGGGCGCGTACCTCATGGAGCCTTCGAAAGCGAAGGGCGATTCGTGGGCCATCCAGCCGGTAGTGCGCGGCTCAAGCTTGCCATGCAAATCCGGGCGGACGTAAAGATAGCCCGCGCCGGGACCGCCGCACAGCCACTTGACGGAGCCCCCCGTTGCGAAGTCAACGTTCAAATCCTTGACGCTGAAAGGCACCGTGCCCGCGGACTGGTAGGTGTCGAGCACAACACGCGCCCCGACCTCGTGGGCGCGCTCCGTGATGGCGCGCGCATCCTGCAAAAATCCGCTTTTGAAAAGCACATGCGAGATCGGGACCAGCAGCGTCTCCTCGTCAATCGCCGCGAGCATTCTTTCGAGCGGCACTCGGATACCGTCTTCCGACTTGACCTTTTCGATGCGTAAGCGCCCGTGGCGCGCGTGGGCCTCATAGACGTACATCACCGAAGGGAAATTCAACTCCGAATAGACGATCTTATTTCTGGGCGGGACCGGGTCAAAACAGGAGATGATGAGCGACTGGCAGATGGAGACGTTCTGGTGCATGACGACTGTTTTGGGCTCGGCGCCGATGATGCGCGCTACTTCATCGCCGAGCGTGACGGGCATCTCCCACCAGCCTTCGGCCCAGGCGCGCACGCCGCGTGTCGCCCAACTTTCGGCGTAATCGTGCAGGCGCTCGTAAGTCCCGCGCGGCATCGCGCCGAGACTGTGCGAGATCAGATAAACGGCCTTGTCCAGGATCGGGAACTCGCGCCGCCACTTTAAAAGCTCATCCGTCAAAAGCTATCTCCTCTTTATTTGAAGCCGTCGGAAGATTTTAGAGTAGTTTTAGCGGCTTAGCAAAACAGCCGCATGATTTACTCATCTTTCAGCAAACCTGTTACACTTCGATTGCTGACCGTTATTATGTGGCATCCTCCTGAATCAATCCGTCATGAAATTCCTGAAACGCGCTGGCCGGCAGCGGAAGAGGCCGCCCGTTCGCTTCTCTTTCAACCGATCAATCTAGGACCCATCAGGCTCGAAAGCCGCACGTGGGTTCCCGCAATGGTTCCCTGGCGCGCGACCTCTGACGGGTTGGTGACGAAAGATAATCTGGAGTGGTACGGCCGCTTTGCCGAAGGACAGCCGGGCGCGCTGGTCGTCGAGGCCACGGGCGTTCGGGACGTGCCTTCGGGGCCGCTCCTGCGGATCGGGCATGACCGCTTCATTCCGGGCCTGCGCCAACTGGTCGAGACGGTGCGCGAGGCGAGCCGCGGGCGGACGCGCCTCTTCATACAGATCATAGATTTCCTGGCGGTCAAGCGCCGTCCCGAAAAATCAAAATTCTTCGAGCGCTTCCTGGCGCTCTCCGCGCGCCACCGCCACGCGCTCGCAGAGGCTACGAACGAAACTCATTGGCTGGATGCAGAGGACGCGAGGGTGCGCGCCTATCTCAACTCCGCGCCGGACGAGCTGCTTGAGCGCGTGCTGGATGAACGCGAGCTGGAGTCCCTGCGCTTCGGCTATCGCGAGCGCGTCACAGATATGCACCTGCCGCATGTGCGCGAGCTTCCGCAGGTCCTCCCGGAGATTTTCGCAAGGGCTGCCTGGCGCGCGCGCGAAGCCGGGTTCGACGGGGTCGAGCTACACTACGCGCACGCTTACACGATGGCCTCGTTCCTGAGCGCGCGAAACACGCGCACGGACGGCTACGGGGGCGAGCGTGAGAATCGCGTGCGTCTGCCGCTTGAAGTTTACAGTGCCGTGCGCGAGCGCGTCGGGCGCGATTATCCTGTGGGCGTGCGTTTTCTCGGCGACGAGGTTATCGAAGGCGGCAACCGTGTTGACGACGCTGTCTATTTCGGAGTGGAGTTTGCGCGCGCGGGCTTCGATTATCTCTCAATCTCGAAGGGCGGCAAGTTCGAGGACGCGAAACAGCCGAAGGTCGGCCAAGCCGTCTATCCGTACACGGGCCGCAGCGGCTACGAGTGCATGCCGACGGTGATTTCGGACGCGCGCGGGCCCTTCGGCCGCAGCGTTCCGCTCGTCGCCGCCATCAAGCGCGCGGTGAACGCTGCGGGCTTTGAAACTCCGCTGGTCGCAGCGGGCGGAATCAGCACCTTCGAACAGGCGGAGGCGATTCTCCGAAAAGGCGAAGCAGACATCGCCGGCTTTGCGCGGCAGGCGCTCGCCGACCCGGACTGGTTTCTCAAGGTGAAAGCCGGGCGCGGGCAGGAGGTCCGCCGCTGCACCTACACGAACTATTGCGAGGCGCTCGATCAACTGCACAAGCAGGTCACCTGCAAGCTCTGGGACCATCAGGGCCTGGATGAACCCGGAATTACTTTGAGCAGTGACGGCAAACGCAGGCTCCTGCCTCCAAGCTGGCGACGTGAAGACTAGGAAGTCCAAATCCGGGATTTAACCACAGAGACACAGAGGCACAGAGATAATTTAAAAGTTATTCAGGAAAGACCCGGCAAGTTGTTTATTCCAATCTCTGTGTCTCTGTGTCTCTATGGCTAATCATTGAAACAGGTTCTAAAGGGTTATTTGAACAGATAACTCAAAAGACCCAGGACGAAGGGGGAGAGAACTACCAGGATTGCGAAGACCAGAATCAATGTAAATCCCTGGTCGTCTCTGAAAGGACCCGGCAACAGGTCCGCCCCGCTCTCGCGCGCTCGCCGACCGTGGCCGTATTGCAGATCTAAATCGCCAGAGATGAACATGCGGCTGTAGATGTAAATCTCGTTCAGGAGCGCCGCGACGAGCCACAGATTATCGTACCAGGCGAAAGCCTTGTGCAGCTGAAACCAGCCCAGGCCCCAGACCACCAGAAAGGCCCCCATGAAGATGTAGAGAACCACCGGATAGAAATACTCCCGCTCCTTAATGCCTTTGACGGTTGCGCCCGCGATTATTCCAGCGCACATGCCGCCGACCTCTACGAAAGCCGCGTCGAGGTAGAAATACCAGAAACCGCCTCCCAGCAAACTGGAGATGACGAGCAGCAGGGGGCTGGAAAAGATCACCCACAAAGCCGAAGGCAGGTGCGTCGTCAAGTGATAACGTTCGGCCTGAAGCGCGTAATAGGCCGCGATGGGCGCGAAGCCCGAAGCGATCATCCAGCCGAGCGCGCTCCGCTTCAGAAACCACCAGCTGATGATTCCGAGCAAGGGGACTGCGACCAGATAGGCGAAATGAATTCGGACCAGACGAGCGAGCAGTTTATCTTGATTGACGGGAGACATGGATGGGCTGGCGTTCAACGAAGGGCGCGCTCGTAAGCCTCTATGAACTGCGGGTCACGCCTTTTCAGGTTCTCGTAGTCAATCCGTTTGCTGCGCGTCATCAGGCTGTACGCGAAGGGCAGCGGGTCCAGGTGCATGTAGTTGCGTGCGTTCTCGAACCAGATCAGGCTCTCGTAGGCAGCCTCCTGATACTCCTCTATGACCGGCTTTCTCATCCTCTCGAATTCGCGCAGGGCCGAGGGCACATCCGCCTCTGAGAGAAAACATTTGTAGAGCGCGATGGCGTCTTCGAGCGCAAGCTTCGTCCCGGAGCCGATGGAGAAGTGCGCCGTGTGCAGGGCGTCGCCGACGAGCACTGTGTTGGCATGGCTCCAGTGCTCGTTCCTGACGTTGACGAAATTAATCCACTTCGAGTTGTTCGATAGCAGCGGATGACCATTGAGGTCGTCGCGGAAAACTTCCTCCAGGTAGAGTCGGGTCTCCGCGTCCGTCATGCGCTCGAAGGCGGTAGCTTCCCACGTCTCCCGGTCACACTCGACGATGAAAGTGCTCGTCGTCTTATTGAATTTGTAGGAGTGGGCCGCGAAAACGCCTGCCCCGGACTCGCGGAAAGTGAGCGTCAGGCCGTGGAACAGTTGATTCGTCCCGTACCAGATATATTTGTTGTCGCGCACGCTCAGGTGCGGCACGAAAAACTCGTTGTATCTTTGCCGGACCGTCGAGTTGATGCCGTCCGCGCCGACGAGCAGGTCGCAATTGCGCGCCAGGCCGTCAACGTCTGAGACTTCCGCGCGGAAGCGCAGGTCCACGCCGAGCTTCTGGCAACGGCCTTGTAAGATTTGCAGCAGCTTGATGCGGGCGATGCCGGAAAAGCGGTTGCCGCGAATCGTGATCTTGCGCCCGCGATGAACGACGTCAACGTTATCCCACAGCTCGAAGCTGTCCGTAATCTCGCGGTAAGACTCTTCGTCCGTCTCTTTCAGGTACGAAAGCGTCTTGTCGGAAAAGACCACGCCCCAGCCGAACGTGTCGTCGGGCGCGTTCCTCTCAAAGACCGCGATCTCGTGCGCCGGATTCTCTTTCTTCATCAGGAGGGCGAAATACAATCCGGCAGGCCCGCCGCCGATGATGGTAATTATCATATCCTTGATTAGCGTGCTTCATTTAAAACCTTTTCCAGCAGGTCACGCACGCTCAATTTATCAGCCCATGCGCGCAAATAATCAACATCCAAATTCTCGCCCTGACTTCCGATAACTCCCAACACATCCGTCCATTGTGTGTTCGATATTTCATTGCCCGCACGATACCATTTCAATTTAGCCAGGATTGTGTCCTCTGCTGTGGCAACATAAAAGGGCTGCGCCACATCGGGCGCAAGTTGTTCAGATTGCCGCCGCAGCAACTGTTGTTGGCTGAAGTCATCAAGCGGCGGGACGAAAATATCGACCTTAAAAACAGATTCGAAGTGAATGATATTGAAGGAACGATGCGTCATAACAGCGCGTCTGGCCGATTGCTCGTCAATGTAAAAATCATTTTGAAGCGTAGCCACGAGCGCATTGATCTGTTCGAGCTTGATGTCAGCTATAATGTCAATGTCATTCGTCGTGCGATATATCCCATGCAGCGAACTGGCAAAAGACCCAACGACAACATAGTTTATGCCTTGCGCATCAAGCGCGTGTGTGATTTGCAATAAGACTATGAGCGGGCTTTCCATCAGCCTTACTCAATCTGACTCCTCTTCAGGATCAAACCCATAAGCGTGGATCACTTCATCGCGGGTCAGCAGTCTGGCTATCAATCTGCGACGCAACTCTTCCTCGCTTGCGTGTGGGAAGCGACGCCGCAGGTCGGCCAACATCAACTTGCGCGCGGTCTGGATAAGTTCACAGGTTAGCGCAAGGCGTTTCCAGACAGGCACGCGGCGAAGCAGTTCAAACTGCATTTGCTGAGTTTCAGGAGTAGTGTCTGGCGAAAGAGGTCTCACGTTTATCCTTTAAGCTATTCTTTCAAAAGCTGCCCGGCGATTACCAACTTCTGAATCTCTGACGTGCCTTCGTAAATCCGCAGGGCTCGCACGTCCCTGTAGAGGCGTTCGACAATCCGGCCGCGCACGAGGCCCATGCCGCCGTGAATCTGTACGGCCTGATCAATGATACGTCCGGCGGCTTCGGTCGCAAACAATTTCGCCTCGCTCGCCTCGCGCGTCACGCGCTCCACGCCTGCATCTTTCAGATACGCTGCGCGGTAAACCAGGAGGCGCGCGGCGTCCAGCTCCGTCATCATGTCCGCGAGCTTTCCCTGAATCAACTGGTTCTCCGCGATTGGGCGTCCGAACTGGCGGCGGCTCCTGGCGTAAGTGAGAGCTTCGTCGAGCGCGCGCCCGGCCATGCCGCAGGCCGCTGCGCCGACGCTGGCGCGGAACGTGTCCATCGTCTTCATCGCCAGAATGAAACCGTCGCCCTGGCGTCCGACCATATCTTCGGCAGGGACGCGGCATCCCTGAAACTCTATCTCGCCAATCGGGTGAGGCGCGATCAATCTGGTGCGCTCGCGCACGCGAAAGCCCGGCATCCGCGCCCCGACGACGAAGGCCGACAGCTCGGCGCGCCCGTGCTGGTCTGTTCCGGTCCGCGCAAAGACCGTGTAGAAATCTGCCAGCCCCGCGTTGGAGATGAAGCGCTTGCTCCCGTCAATGATGTAGGCATCGCCCTCGCGGCGCGCGGTCGTCTGAATGCCAGCGACGTCTGAGCCGGCCTCAGTCTCCGTGAGCGCGAACGCAGCGATTGCGGTCCCGCGCGCGGCGCGTTCGAGCCAGAAGTCGCGGACGTGTTCGGGCGCGGCGAGGCTGAGCGGAAAGGTGCCGAGCCCCTGCATCACGAAAGCCAGGTCCGCGAGCGGGGAAGAGTAGGCGAGCGACTCGCGCATGATGCAGAGGGAGCGCACGTCCAGGCGTCCGCCGGGCTGGGCAATCGCGTAACGCAGCAGGTCCGCCTTCGCCAGAATGTCTATGTAAGAGCGAAAGCTCGTCTCGACATCAATGTCCCCTCGCTCCTCCTCAATCGAGCGCGTCTCAATCTCGCGCGCGATGAACCCGGCCACGCTCACGGCCAGGTTGCGCTGCTCGGCTGTGAAGAAAGGGGTCTCTTCGATGAATGGGTCAGTCATAGTTCGTAAATCGTAAATCGTAAATCGTGAATAGTAAAAGCAAAAACCATCTATTTACGATTCACGATTCACGATTTACGAAATATTGGTTCGCGCTTGGCGACGAAGGCTTCGTAGGCTTCGCGGTAATCGGGATGCTGCATGCAGATGCCCTGCGCCTGGGCTTCCCATTCGAGCGCGGCCTCCAGGCTCACGTCCATCTCGCGGTTGAGCATCTCTTTCGTCATGGCGAGAGCGAAAGAAGGGCCGCGCGCCATGCGTTCTGCGAATTCAAGGGTTGCGGATTCGAGTTCTTCACGGTCCACGACACGGTTGTAAAGGCCGATCCTTTCGGCCTCCTCCGCGGAAAGAAAATCGCCCGTGTAAAGCAGTTCCGTAGCTTTCGCCAGCCCGACGACTCTGGGCAGAAGATAGGCCGCGCCCATGTCCGCGCCGGAGAGGCCGACGCGCACGAAGAGGAAAGCTATCCGGGCCTCGCGGCTGGCGATGCGTATGTCCGAGGCCAGCGCGATGCAGGCGCCTGCGCCGGCGGTCGTGCCGTTGAGGCTCGCGATGACGGGCTTCGGCAGCGCGCGTATGTTGCGGACCAGCTCGCAGGTCATCCGCGTGAACTCCAGGAGACCCTGCATGTCGCGGGAGAACAACTCGCCGATGATGTCGTGGACGTCGCCGCCAGTGCAGAAGGCGCGCCCCTCGCCTCGGATGACTACAGCGCGCACCTCGGGCTCGTCCCGTAGCGCCGAGAACGCGTCTGTCAACTCACGATAGACTTCAAAAGTCAGCGCGTTGAGGCGCTCCGGGCGGTTGAGCGTAATCCAGGCAACGCCTTCGCGCACTTCATAAAGGAAACTTTTAGGTTCAAGCATAAGAGTGATGAGTGATGAGTGATGAGTGATGAGTAGGAGCTTTTCACTCATTACTCATCACTCGTCACTCATCACTTAGAGTACGGCGATGCCCTCGATCTCGACCTTCGCGCCGTCTTCCAAGAGCCCCTTGACCTCGACGAGCGTCATCGCCGGATAGTTGTTACCCATCAACGCCCGCCAGCGCTCGCCTATCTCGCGGCGGCTTGCGCGATACTCTTCCTTATCCGTGACGTAGATTGTGAGGCGCGCGACGCCGCCGGGCGCGCCCCCGGCTTCGCGCACGACCTCAAGAACATTCCTGAGGGCGCGATCAAACTGCTCCACGAAATCATCGCTGACCAAATTTTGAGACTCGTCCCAGCCGATCTGCCCGGCGATGAACAGAAACCTCACGTCTGGAGTCGTCAGCAGCCCGTTCGTGTACCCACTGGGCCGTCCCAGAGATTCAGGATTGATACGTTTGAAAGACACTTGAATACAATTTTGAGTTATGAGTTTTGAATTTTGAATTACTGCTTCAATTCAAAATTCAAAACTCATAATTCATAATTCTCAAAAGAGGACGCTCCCGCCGTCCACGTTGATGGCCTGCCCGTTGATGCCGCGCCCCTCTTCGCTTGCGAGCAGGAGCGCGACCGCGGCGACCTCTTCGGGCGTGATGAGACGATTCTGCGGGCTCATGCGCTTGATGATCTCCAGGGCTTCCGGGGTTGATTTGCCGGTCCGGGCCTCAATGTTTTCGATGGCGCGCGTCGTCATGTCCGTGTCCACATAGCCGGGACAGATCGCGTTGACCGTCACGCCTTTCCCCGCGACTTCGAGCGCGACGGAGCGTGTCAATCCCAGGACGCCGTGCTTTGAGGCAGCGTAAGCGGAAATATACGGCGCGCCCGTCTTGCCCGCAATGGAGGCGACGTTGATGATACGTCCCCAGCCGCGCTCGATCATCGTGCGAAGAACGGCGCGCGTGAAATAGAAGGTCCCCGTCAGGTTGATGGCGAGATGGCGCTGCCAGAGCTCGTCGCTCGTCTTGCCTACGGGCGCGCTCTCCGCGATGCCCGCGTTGTTGACGAGAATGTCAACTCTTTCCAGGCGCTCGCGAACGTCCGCGAGCGCCAGCTCGACGCTCTCTCTGTCCGAGACGTCGCAGATCGCGTACATGGCGTCCACGCCCGTCGCGGCCTTGACCTCCGCGGCCACGCGCTCGACCTCCTGCCCGGTCCTGGCAATCACAGCCACGCGCGCCCCCTCGCGCGCGAACGCCAGCGCGACGGCTCGCCCGATGCCGCGCCCGCCCCCTGTAATCAATGCGGTTTTATCTTTGAGTTTCAAGTTTCAGGTTTCAGGTTTCAAGTTTCAAGTTTCAAGTTCCATGCTTTTAACTTGGAACCTGAAACCTGAAACTTATACTTTACGAGGCTCCCGACGCTCTAAAAATGCGCGGACGCGTTCGCGCGCTTCCGGTGATTGAAAACATTGGAGCTGCGCCTCGGTTTCGTATTGCAGCATCCGCTCCAGGCTGCTCACTTCGCTCATATAGACAGCGTGCTTGGCTGCGGCGATTGAGGCGTAAGGCGCATCGCGGAGGCGCGTCGCGAGTTTGGTGGTCTCGGCGGCGAGCTCCTCGTCGGCGACGACGCGGTTGACGATGCCGAACCTGTGGGCCTCTTCGGCGTTGAAAGCATCGCCTAGAAAGAACATCTCGCAGGCGATGTTGGTTGGCACGACGCGCGGCAGAAAATAGGTCCCGCCCCAGTCCGGGTGAAGGCCGACCTTGACGAAGGACTGGCTGAAGGTGGCGGACCGTGCGGCGAGGCGTATATCGCACGCGAGCGCCAGGTTGAAGCCCGCGCCGTAAGCCGCGCCGTTGACGGACGCGATGACGGGTTTGTTCATCTGGCGAATCGTCGTCAGCACGCGGCGCCCGGAGCCGAGCAGGCGCTTGAACTCTTCCACGTCCTGCCGCTCCATCAACTCGTTCATGTAACGGACGTCCGCGCCAGCGCAGAAGCCACGCCCCGCGCCCGTGATGACGACGACTCGCGACGAGCGGTCGGTCGCCGCGCCTTCGAGCGCCTCGGCCAGGTCGCGCCGCATGTGCCCGGCGAAAGCGTTCAACTTCTCAGGCCGGTCGAGCGTGATGGTCGTAATCCCGGAGTCAACCGAGACTTTAATGTTGTCGTAAGGCATGTAGTCGTAAATCGTAAATCGTAAATCGTAAATCGGCGAACCGTCTTTCTCTATTCACGATTTACGATTTACGATTCACGCTCCTTTAAACTGAGGTTTGCGCTTATTGACGTAAGCGTCCAATCCTTCGCGTGCGTCTTCGGATTGGAAGAGCTGTTGTTGGAGCTCGCGTTCGAGCGCGAGGGCGTACTCGAAGGGAATCTCCGCGCCCGCCTGGACGCTGCGTTTGATGCGCCCGACGGCGCGCGCGGCCCTGTTCGGCGTCGTGAATTGCCGCGCATATTCTATCACCTGCGCGACGAACTGCTCGTTCGTTTCTGCCTCGTAGATGTGATTGACGAGCCCTAGCTCCAGCCCTTTCTCGAAATCGAAGAGCGCGCCCGTCGCCATCAATTCGATGGCGACGGATTTGCCGACGACGCGCACCAGGCGCTGCGTGCCGCCAGTGCCTGGCAGCACACCCAGTGAGACTTCGGGCAATCCCATCTTGCCAGCATTTTTGCGCGCGATGCGGATGTCCGCGGCCATCGCGACCTCCAGGCCGCCGCCGACCGAGTGGCCGTTGATGGCTGCGATGACGAGTTTCGGCGTCTGTTCGAGGCGTGAAAGGGTCTCGTTGGCGTGGAGACAGAAATAGTATTTGAATTCGGGCGTGACCTCTGAGAGCATCTGAATGTTTGCGCCCGCGCAGAAAAACTTTTCGCCGCCTCCGGTGATGACGATGACATGCACGCTCTCGTCCATCCGCGCAGCGAGGACCGCGCGGTCCAGCTCCTGCATCATCTCGTAAGAATATGTGTTGGCCGGAGGGTCGTTGAGCGTCAGGATGGCGATCCCATCCTGCGCGCGATATTGTACGAGATTGCCGCTCACCCCTGCCGCTGTTTTCTGTGCTTCAGATTGTGCCATGCCTGTGGCGCTCCTTTGGATTTAAACTCCGTGTAAATTCATGACTGGGATCCGCGCCAGACGCTCAGGCGTTCGGCTTGTGCCTCTTTCGGTTTGAACTGTAGTTTGTCGCTCTGCGCGCCTGCGAGGAAGCCGGAGAGAAAGAGGCGCGTGACGTTCTCCACCAGTTCGTGGACGGAGAGCTTGCCACGCGGATCATACCAGTTATAAATCCAGTTCATCATCCCGAAGAGCGCGTAGGTCGCCACAGTCAGATCAATCTTCTGCCCGCCGCTCGCCTGCTGGACTTCCGAAAGAATCTCGCGCACCAGTTTAGTGTACTGCTGTTTTTTGCCGGAGACGTGTGCGTGCCATTCGCCAGCGAGCGAGTCTGCTTCGTGCGAGAGCACTTTCATCTCGGCCATGTTCGCAGCGAAGAACGAGAGGTGATTTTCGATGACGAGGCGCAGCTTCTCCACAGAGTCGTCCGCTTCCTGAAGGCGCTCCTGAAGACGTTCGTGCACGCGCCCGAAGCAATTATCCTGAATCAGGAATAGGAGCTCGTCTTTAGACTTACAGTAATGGTAGAGCCCCGCCAGACTGACATTCGTCTCGCGCGAGATGTCGCGCATCGTGGTCGAATGATAGCCCTTCTCGGCGAAGATGCGCGCCGCGTTGCGCAGGATGAACTCCAGCTTCTGATCGTAGCGCGTGAAGTTTTCTGAAAGGTTTGCTGCCATAAATGAATTTAGCCACAGAGGCACAGAGACACAGAGATATTTAGATATGCTGGAGCAACTCCTTTTTTAATTTCCTTCTCTGTGTCTCTGTGTCTCTGTGGCATTATCTTGCGTTCGTTAGAGCCGGACGTATTCAAACTCAAACGGCTTGCCTTTGATCCCGGAGTTCGGCGGCGCGATCCAGTTGGCGATCTTGCCGGGCTCTGTCACGGGATGCATCAGGCTGCCGACGTATTCGCGGTCCGCAAGCGTCGGCAACCACTCCGCACGCCTACGCTCAAACTCATCCTGAGTGATGAGGTGGCCTTGAATGTCGAAGTGATGACCGGCGAACTCCCCTACGTGACGATGAAAGCGCGTGCTCGGCAGGTAGAGCTGAGCCTCCAGGCCTTCGTCCGCGAGATATTTATTCCAACGTTTCATGGCGCGTTCACAGTCCTTGACGTACTCGCCGCGCAGGACCTCGTTGAGCGCATTCCGAAGCGGCACCTCGCGGGGCACAAGCCTCCCGTCCTCGACGACCATCAAGGTAAAATGGCCGTCGGCGGCGACGTGGTCTTCGTACTGCTCCTGCTCTTTATAGCGCCCCTTGAGGCCGGCCGCGAAGAAATCCGCGCTGTTCGAGCTGATTTCGCCGCCAAAGAGGTCCAGCGAATAGCTGAACCAGAAATTGATGTAGCGTTGAATAATGTCGAGCGGAATCCCGCCCAGCGCGCGCACGCCGCCGTCCTTGCTCTCGCGCATCAACTGCGCCGTGCGCCTGACGACCCGGCCCACGCCCGTCTCGCCGACGAAGAGGTGATGCGCCTCTTCCGTGAGCATGAACTGGCAGGTGCGCGCCAGCGGGTCAAAGCCTGATTCGGCCAGTGCGGAGAGCTGGTATTTGCCGTCGCGGTCCGTGAACATCGTGAAGCAGAAAAAGTTGAGCCAGTCGTCGCAGGGTTGGTTAAAGGCTTCCAGAATGCGCGGCTTGTCCGGGTTGCCGCTCCTGCGTTCCAGGAGCGCGTCCGCCTCGTCGCGCCCGTCGCGCCCGAAATAGCCGTGGAGCAGGTAAACCATGGCCCAGAGGTGACGGCCCTCTTCGACGTTCACCTGAAAGAGATTGCGCAGGTCGTAGAGCGAAGGGCAGGTCTTGCCCAGCCGGCGTTGCTGCTCGACAGACGCTGGCTCCGTGTCGGCCTGCGTCACGATGATGCGGCGCAAAGGGTTGCGGAACTCACCGGGCACTTCGTCGTAAGCGGGCATCCCGTAGTTGTCGCCAAAACCCACTCGCGGGTCCGGTTGCGGTGGCTTGAGAAAGATGCCCCAGCGATAATCGGGCATCTTCACGTAATCGAAATGGGCCCAGCCTTCGGGCTCGACGCTGACCGCGGTGCGTAGATAGACGTCCTTGTCCTGAAAACCTTCCGGCCCCATCTCTTTCCACCAGTCGAGATAATCTGGCAGCCATTTCTCAAGCGCGCGCTGAAGCCGCTTGTCCCCGGAAAGGTTCACGTTGTTAGGAATGCGTTCGTGTAGTTCCATGTTTTTATCGTAAATCGTGAATCGTAAATCGTAAATAGGCGGAAGACGGTTTCCTCTATTTACGATTTACGATTCACGATTTACGTCCTTTTATAATCGAATTGCGGCTGCGTCGGTTTCCCGTAATTAGTCAACGCGCCCTGCGGACCGACGGCGTTGGGGCGTTGGAAAATCCAGTTCTGCCAGGCGGTCAGCCGCCCGTAAATTTTCGTGTCGAGTGTTTCCGGTCCGGCGAATCTCAAGGACGCCTCCATGCCCGTGAGCGCGTCCGGCGAGAGCGAGGTCCGCTCCTCTATGGCGACGCGAATCTCGTCTTCCCAGTCAAGATCGTCCGGCGCGAAGGTGACGAGACCGGCCTCTTCGGCGGCTCCCGTGTCGAAACGCCCGTCGTGCTCAAAGACCTCTTCGGCCCCTTGAAGATTCGCCAGAAAGCGTGATTGCATGCGCGTGAGATTGTTGCTCATGGGAAGAGCGCCCTGATTGAGTTCGCTCACGGCGACCCAGACTTCTGCCTCCGGGTCGTTGAGCATGTAGGTGCGGTCCGCGGACAGGGCCAGCTCCAGCAGATTGCCGACGAAGCAACTGCCCGGCTCGATGAGCGCGAAGAAGCTCTTGGCAGTCAGGTCCAGGCGGCGCAAGACGCGCGCCATGTGCAGGATGATCTCCCGAATCAACCAGTGCTCTTTATTCGCCGACAGAGTTTTATCAACGGCTAGAACGTCATCAATCGAGCCTTCCGTGCGCAGGCAGACGAGGCCCGTCTCGGGTTCGTTGAGGCGCAGATGAAGGAGCGCGTCGTTCAGCTCGCGGTAAGCCTGAAGCGGCCAGTAGGCGTCGCCCAGCTTTTCTATCTCCTCGATGGTCGTCGGCGACGCTGATTCCGGCCCGCGCATGGTCAGGTCCGCGTAACGCTTCTCGCGGTTTAATTTCAAACTGACATACTTGTACTCACGCCCGTCCGCCCCCGCTTCAACACGAAGAGGGTTGAGCTTGATGCCGTGCGCTGCTTCACGTTGACCGTCGGCTGCTACGAGCTCAGAGACGCGCGCGGCCACTGCGTCCTGAAACTTGCTGGTCGGGAAATAATCGTCAATCAGGCCCCACTCTTTGGCGCGTTTGCCTTTGAGTCCTTCGGCGAGGGTCGAAAAGACATCCGCGCGGTCGCGCCGCACCTTCCTCTTGTCAACCAGGCGGGTCAAGCCTCCAGTGCCGGGCAAGACTCCCAGAAGCGGAACTTCTGGCAGGGAGACGGCGGAGTTGCCGTCGTCAACCAGGTAGATCTCATCGCAAGCGATGGCGAGCTCATAGCCGCCGCCGGACGCAGTGCCGTTCAGGGCGGCGACATAACGCTGGCCGGAGTGCGCTGAAGCGTCTTCGATGGCGCAGCGTGTCTCGTTCGTGAACTTGCAGAAGTTGACTTTGAAGGCGTGCGAGGAGGTGCCGAGCATGTAGATGTTGGCGCCCGCGCAGAAGATGCGCGGCTTGAGGCTCGTGATGACGACCACACGGACTTCCGGGTGCTCGAAGCGCAGGCGCTCGACGGCGTCCGCCAACTCTATGTCAACGCCCAGATCGTATGAATTCAGCTTGAGCTTGTAGCCTTCCGCTAAGGTCTCGTCTTCCTGAACGTCCATCGAGAGCGTGGCGACAGGACCCTTCAGGGTCAGTTTCCAGTGCCGGTAACGCTCCGGCGAAGTCTCAAAATTAATCATTAAAAACCCGAATTCCGTCAGATTTGAAGAGCACTCGCGGAAATCAAAGCGCGCCAGATTCCGCTGAAAATCCCGGCCGTTCGAACGTCCGTTCGGATATACTAATAATCTATCTTTCGCTCGTCAAGCCGGCGAAGAATTCTTTGATAAGCCTATTGGGGATAGATTGAGAGTAGATTTGAAAAGTCTGGATTGGGAAAGGATGCTGGCTAAACAGGTAGATTCAATTGCTCGCGCAGGTGCTTCTTTAATTCTCGAACTTCTGCGCGAGTCTCTAAAGCGATGGCTTGTGTTTTGTCCAAGCGAATCTCGATCTCATCGAGCCTGCTTTCTACTGAGACGCGGAACTCCCGTAGCTCTTTAAGGATGGTCTCAAGCATAGGTGTTGTTTTGGCTTCATCGCTCACGAATCTAATCTTGAACCCGGTTGACCTGAAATGTCAATCAAGGTTAACTCCGCGGAAGTGGATTTGCTTCATCTGCTTGAGACTTTCCAGCATCTTCCTGTTACACTGTCGGAGCGCCCTTTCGAGAGATTATGCAGAGCCTGAGCCTTCACGAAACCGCGTCACAAAATGCGCCGCCGGATTTAGAGCAGGAGATTTCCGTTCAAGAGGCTCTGTTGGCGGAGCGCCGCCGTGAGCTTTCGGCCTTGCAGCAGGAGTTGCGCGAGTTCAAGGCGCGCTACACACAGGTGGTCGGCAGCCGTCTCGCGGAACTAGGCGAAGTCGAGCGCGCCATCCGAAAGGCAGAGGCGCGTCTCTTCGACCTCGAAGCAGAAGCGGGCGGCGAAGAGGAGCCTGCTGCCCGGCCCGTTGAGACAGCGCACGCGGCGGGCCTCACGGGCAGGACGGCACTACGTAAACTTTTCTGGTCCGTGGCGAGGCTTTTTCACCCGGACCATGCATCGGACGAGAAGGAGGCGGAGCGCAGGCACGCCGTCATGGCCGAAGCGAGCCGCGCTTACAGGGATGGTGACGTGGAGAGCTTGCACACGCTGCTCGGCGACGAGCAGTTGCAGTTCTTCTGCGCGGCGCCGGGCGCGGACGATACGGATGAGGATGCGGCGAGTCGTCTCCTGAGAATCAAAGGGGATTTACGCACGGTCGAGTTCGGCATCAAGCGCATCCGCCAGGACGGCCTCTACAATCTCAAGCTCAGGGTTGACGCGGACGCCGCAGAGGGGCGCGATGCGCTGGCTCTGATGGCTGAAAATATCAGGCGGCAGATCACGAAGGCGCGCCGCCGACTCGAACATCTGGCAGGAGAGCCGATTGCGGATTTCGGAGAGCAGAAAGCAGTAGGCAGAAAGCAGTAGGCAGTAAAAACCGCTTGGCCTTCTGCCTTCTGTTTTTCAATCTGCATTCCGAAATCCGAAATCCAATGTGTTGCTTGACAGGCATGTCCGCCCGCGCGTAGGTTTTTGTTCATCCCACCCAAATCGGGAGGCGCATCTCGTCTGGTGACGGGCGCGGTCTTCAAAACCGTTTAGTGAGCCTGTGAGAGCAGGCTCAGGTAGGTTCGATTCCTACACGCCTCCGCCAAAACAATTGTGGATTGCGGAATGCGGATTAAAGAGACCGTGTTTTTCAATCCGCGTTCCGCAATCCGAAATCCGCAATATGAAAGAGTGGATCGCGCTCAACATGACGCCAGGCATAGGGCCGCGCGCTGCTGCGAAGTTGCTGGAGCGCTTCGGATCGGCCGAGGCTGTCTTTGCGGCGACGCGCGCCGAGCTTGAAGGCTTACGCCTGCGCCCTGAAGCAATCGAGAGCATCAGGGCACGCGAGTTCTTTGAAAAGGCTCTGGAAGAGATCGAGCGCGTGCGTCTGGCTGGCGCGGACGTGCTCCTGCTTGACGACGGTGTCTACCCGGCGCTGCTGCGCGAAATTTACGACCCGCCGATTACGCTCTACGTTAAGGGGGCTTGGAGCGAGTGTCTCGAACAGCCCGCAGTCGCAATTGTCGGGTCGCGCCGTTGTTCGACGTACGGCCAGAACGCTGCGACGATGCTCGCGCGCGACCTGGCGCAGAGAGGCATCACAATCATTTCGGGACTGGCGCGCGGCATAGATGCGGCGGCGCACCGCGGCGCGCTCGAAGCGAAGGGGCGGACGGTGGCTGTGATGGGCACAGGGTTGGATCAAATCTACCCGCGCGATCACAGGAAGCTGGCCGAAGAGATTCTCAAAAGCGGGGGCGCGCTCTTTTCAGAGTTCCCTCTGGAGACGCCGCCCGCGCCGCAAAACTTTCCGTACCGCAACCGCGTCATCAGCGGATTGAGTCTGGGCGTCCTGATCGTCGAGGCAGCCGAAAACAGCGGCTCCCTGATTACGGCGCGCCTGGCTATGGAGCAGAACCGCGAAGTCTTCTCCGTCCCGGGCAACATCACTTCAAGAAACTCTTTCGGCACGAACTATCTCATCAAAGGCGCGAGCGCAAAATTGGTGCAGCAATGGCAGGACGTCGTCTCAGAATTGCCGCCGGAGATTGCGGCGCGCATCCTTCCGCCCGAGCCGAAGAAGCAAGAGAAGGGAATGGTCGAGCAGTTGGCGCTCGTGCCGGAAGGACTTTCGGTGACGGAGCACGTTATCTTTAAGTTGCTCTCGACGGATGACCCGGCGCACATTGACCAGTTGGCGGAAGCGACGCAACTCTCCGTGCCGGAGTTGACGAGTGCGTTACTGAGTTTGGAGATGCGTGAGTTAGTCCGACAGCTTCCGGGTAAGTGCTTTGTCAGGAAGCTATGAGCAGAATTAGCGATTCGAGTTCAACGGTAAAAGGTGACAGACTTGACATGCGCGAAGAATATTCTTGACGGCTCTTTAGAACGGGAGTAAATTGCCCGCGTTTTTACGACTTGCTCTCCCAGGCAAGAGCCTCACTCCTCAACGAGTCCCGCTCCTGCTGAAATCACATTCTTACCGCAATCAGTCTCTTTATCGATTGCCCTCTTTATTCGTCTCGGAGGTCCCAATGGATAAGAAGCGAATAGTGATTTTTTCATGCGTCGCAGTTTTGCTGGCAGGTGCATTTACCTTTAGCCGAAACACCTCTAGTAAAGCAGTACACCAAGATTTGCCCCCGCACGCTCACCCGTCACAGCAAAGCCCTGTAGTTCCAGATTACGTCGTCTACAACTTTTTATTCCACAAAGTAACCCGTCTCAGAGAAAAAACGAGAGAGTTACAAGCGCAGGGTCGCGTCGAGCAAAAGCCTTACTTCCCACTTCAGAGAGAAGCCAGACTTACTGAGGGCCAAGCTACCGCGCTCGAAGCAGTTGCCTTCGCTTGCCGACAACAGGTGAAACAGCAGGATGAAAAGGCCAAGGCCATTATCAACGCTTTTCAGTCTCGGTTTCCGGGAGGGAAAGTTCCTGAAGGCGGGTCTCCTCCTCCCCCGCCCGAATTAAAAACTATGTGGGAAGAGCGCAATGCCATGATCCTGCGGGCGCGCGACCAATTACGCGCAGCCTTCGGAGAAGAAGAATTTGCGCGCTTCGATAATTACGCGAAATTTCATTACGGCGCTAACAAATCCCCCGTCACTGTCAACCCTGTAAGTCCTAAGTCAAAACAGAGATGACATTGCTTGAGCACTTAAACTCGGAGGAGTGATTTCCATGAGAAACTCTCTTGCCTTAATGCTACTGGCTGGCGCTTGCTATTTGATATTTTCGCAGGAAGCGAGAGCGGATGTTAATACTATAACTGAGGTCTCTTATTATGAGCCTACAAACTCTATACTTGCTTGGGCTGAGGTAATACCTGATTACGACACTTTGGCCTATTACTGCTTCGACGACTGGGGCGAGGTCCGTAAGAACGACGTAGTGATAAATTCGTTTTGGGGCGGTAGCTGCGAGGGCGAGTCCTATTATGAAGGTTTTTTCCCCTACGACCCTGCTGCCGACTATTCAATCGAGGTCTATCCCCAGTTGATAGTCAAACACTGGATCCCTTCCCCCGGGGACGGGTATGACGACTACTATAATTACAATGAATGGACATACGGAGACTCCGTTTATTTCCCATATTATTTTAGTTTTACCGGGCCTGGGCCTGAAACGGCAATTAGTTATAACACCATCATTTTAGGTGCGGTTTATAGTATCTTTACAGAAGGAGGGACGGCAGGGCAACCGCATCACCTCAAACTCGTTTCCGATACTTTCCCGCTCACTGACTGCGGTTCTGTTCGCAGATGGCTGAAGTTTCGAGTGGTTGATGCAAATGGGCGCCGCGCCGGAAATGTCAGAGTTGAGGAAACATTTGAAACCACCTCGCAGCCTCCTACCGGCATCCAATGTCTCTATAATAGCTGTCAGAGTAACAATTATTGTCCACCTGGATGTCAGGGAATGGATCTTGATGGCACTTTCACGGATCAGTTATGGGTAGGTTGTCCTTCCGCGGGTGGAGACTGTGGGTTTAGTCCTTCCCCTGTCGTTTCTAGGTGGTGGTGGTGCCCTGCAAGGTTCGGACGTGTTTCATTGACGGCAAACACATACGAGATAAGACATAATCAAGTTCTTGTTAATGGAAGGTCAACAGCTTATCCCTCTGGAACGGAATTTCGGTGAGGAGGCGTTACCATGCGTGCAAAGTTTCTGTTCGGGTTATTTGCAGTGGCTATTCTGGCTGCGATTGGCGGAATATACGTCGCCACTTCGTCGCAGTCACAACTTATGCAGCATGATGTTGCTGCTGGCACAGGGGCAATAACAGGCCAAGTGCTAGATGCTACAGGACAGCCTGTAAAGGGGGCAAAAGTTTATGCTGATAGAAACGAGGCCCCAATGGGGCGGCGTCCTTATGTGGTCACCGATGAGCAAGGGGTGTTTACAATTAACAATCTGGTGCCTGGCACATACACGGTATCAACTTCCAAAGAGGAAGATGGATATGCTCCTACTGATGTTCCGTTCTATGCTGGTTATGTGCAAGCCCCACAGGTAATCGTTACCGAGCGGCAAACTACTTCCGGCGTAGTGGTGCCTCTCGGGCCGCGCGCCGCGAAGCTAACAGTAAATATCGTAGACGCCGCAACCAATACAAGGTTGAGAGCTTCCCAGAATGTACAACTCATCCTCCGGCGCATTGACAATCCGAATCAGGCCATTACTACGGGGCCGGACCTGAAGCGCCCTTTCAGTATTCTTGTTCCGACTGTTCCTTTCACAGTGGAAGTGTCAGCTACAGGTTATCAGCATTGGCGCTACAGACAAGTTAAATCTAACAACTCGATAGATGTTTTAGAGTTGCCGGCGGGGCAAGTTCAAAGGTTAGATATTGCACTACGTCCAGATAAATACACTGGAAACTAAGTTTTCTGATATTTAGCATTGCCAGCATTGACGTGCCGATAATGCCTGTTCAACTTACCTCTCGCTGACTCAATCGAGAACTGCCACTCGATCTTGATGGCCTTCTCTTCGCGCTCTTTGACAATCGCTAAGACTTCTTTGGTCAGTTCTTCTTTGGTCGCGATGCGACGGTTCAAACATTGCTTCGAGAGAGCCGAGAACTCGATCTCAATCATGTTGAGCCAAGAAGCCTTCTTCGGCGTGTAATAAAACTCGAAGCGTTGACTCAAAGCGAAAGCTTCTTCCGCGCTGAAGGTCTCGTAGAAGGAACTGGTCGAGTGGGTGTTCAAGTTGTCTTGCACAACTCTGATCTTCTCGGCTTGAGGAAACTTCTCAGCCAACTCTTTCATAAAGAGTGCGTACTCCTGTTTGGTGCGTTGATCGAAGACTTCTGCAAGGCGCTTGCCGGTCAACGGCTCAATCGCCATCAAAAGCGCGCATGAGCCATTCTTCTCATAGGCATAATGCTGGCGGGCTACTTGACCGGCCTTCATCTCAAGACCAGCGACATGGTCGCCGATCAAGAAACAGGGGCGCTCATCGAAACAAACAACCGGAGATGCTGCCGAATATGGCAAAGCATAAAGAGCTAAAATCTGCTCCATGCGGGCGAGAAATTGAGAGTCCATCGTTCCTATGCACCACTGCTTTTTCAAGTGCGGCTGAAGACAGTTTTTTTCAGAATGGAGCGCGCCTTAGTATGTGAAAGACTTTCACACAAGCCTAGCTCGACGGCTTTGTCTGCTAACAGGCGCAACGTCCAACGGGCATGACCTCGTGGTGGAGTCGAACAGGCTAAAGCAGTGATTTGTGCGCGCTGTTTGCCATCAATGAGAAGAGGACGACCCCGTCGGGGCTTCTCTGCTAAAGCCTGCAATCCGCTTGATTGATAGTTGTCTCGCCACTGGGCTATGGTTTGATAACTGACTTGCAAAGTTTGAGAGACTGAGCACAAGGTCTGGCCGCGATGAAGTTCCAAAAGCGCAGTGGCTCTTTTGAAAACTCGGGCTGGAAGTTGACCTTTCGAGATGATGGTCATTAAAAAGTCTTGGTCTGCTTGGCTGAGTTTGATGTGTTCTTTGTGCATGTTTTCAGCATACTACTAAAATAGCTGAAAACTTAAATTCCAATGTAATAAATAACTTCTATGACTATACTGTAGATAATGTGTTGTACTATCCGCTCTTCTTTGATTTCATCAGGCCAGGGCCTTCTGTTTCTTCCTACTGGAAATATCTATCCTTCAGAATACTTTTGCTTATGTAAACGGAGGCTCGCAATTTGCCCCCAGTACGCACCTTTACCCTTAAGGAGGCACTACAATGAAATTACGGCTATTGGTAGGGCTGCTTGTCGCGCTGGTCTTAGCTACCGTCTACGCTTCATTTGCCCTAAATCGCTCCCGGCGCACACGCCAATATAGAGGGACATCCTCTCACCAAGAGATTTCTCAGTCTTCTGGAGCGATTACAGGACGTGTGTTAGATGCCGAAGGGCAACCAATGTTTAATGCAAAGGTTCAGGCATTTAATACTGAGTTTGGAACAGGCAAAGTGCCTACCGCTTATACGGATGAGCAAGGAGTATTTCTAATTAAAAACTTAAAACCTGGAACATATAGGCTGCCTGTCGCCAAAGAAGGGGATGGCTACCCGCCTACTGATTCCACGTTTTACTCGATGGATTTCACGCAACCTCAGCAGGCGCTGGTTTATGAGGGGCAAACGACCTCTGATGTCGTGTTACATCTTGGCCCGAAGGTAGCTAAGTTAGCAGGACATATTGTTGACTCTACGAGTCATAAGAAAGTTTTAGTTGACGGTGTACTAATAACTCTGCGTCGTGTTGATAATCCTGACCGCCCACATCAGATAAGCACAGACGAAAATGGAGAATTTGAAGTTCTGGTTCCTCCTGTACCAACCGCAATTGAAGTGTCAGCCCCGGGTTATGAAAAGAAGAAGCTGGAAGCTTTACTGTTAACGCGGGGGGAAGTCAAACGGCTGAATATAGCTTTGCATCCAGCCAGATAAGCTGAAAGGAAAATTTAAAGACCCGCTACCGTGGAGGGAGAAAGAGAGGCTGCGAAACCTTTTGGGGAAGCCTCGCCGCCTTCCTATGTCACCCATCTGTCAGCCACACTTAAGTCCTTTAGTTCTCGCGCACCTCTTCAGGTAAGGTTTAAGGTATCAGGCATAATTCAATTATTACAGGTTGCCAGGAGTTCTGTAACAAACCGCGAAGTCTTCTCCGTCCCGGGCAACATCACTTCAAGAAACTCTTTCGGCACGAACTATCTCATCAAAGGCGCGAGCGCAAAATTGGTGCAACAGTGGCAGGACGTCGTCTCCGAATTGCCGCCGGAGATTGCCGCGCGCATCCTTCCGCCCGAGCCGAAGAAGAAAGAGAAGGGAATGGTCGAGCAGTTGGCGCTCGTGCCGGACGGGCTTTCGGCGACGGAGCATACGGTCTGGAAACTGCTTTCAACGGACGAGCCGTCGCACATTGATGCTCTCGCGGGGGCGAGCAAGCTCTCCATCTCAGAGTTGACGGGCGCGCTCCTGGGGCTTGAGATGCGCGACCTCGTTCGCCAGCTTCCGGGTAAATGCTTCGTGAGAAAAATCTAGTGAGGATGGACTCTAAGGCGAAAGATACACCAGCCACCGGTTCTTAAAACCGTGCGGCCCCTCACACTCATCCGCGCCATGTTCACTTCCAATGAGCACGGCGCGGATGAGGGAGAAACGCTTGAATAACTCTACAAGCTCTTAGTTCCCGAACCGTTTACGATATTCGACAGAGTTCATGAAGCCGCTGATCATGCCGCGATAGTCCCCGCCGTTCTCATTCATGATCCTGATCCATTCCAGATAGAGAATGTCCGGGTCGCGCCTCAAGTAGCCGAAGTACTGCATCACGACAAACGCTTCCGTGTTGAACTTAGCGTACAGCTCGGAACTATCAACCAGCCCTCTCAAGACATCTGCGCGTGTCAGCGTGCCTGCCGTCAGGCCGTTGATCCAGAAGCCTCTGGTCGGATGATTCGGTAGCCCTGTGGCCTGTAATAACCCGTCAACATAGGCTGTTGGTGTGGTTAATCCATCGTACTTGCTTTTGAACTCCTGGCGGCTCATGAACTCCTGCACGAAGGCTGACTTGCTCGCCTCCAACTGCGTGGTGCTCTGGAAGCCGCTCACTTTCGCAAAGTCCGGGATGAACTCGTTATAACGCGGGATTCTGCCCAAAATCGAGTAGAACCGATAAATGAAATAGCCTCTGCCCTGGAACTCCTCCGAGCGGAAGAAGCCTGAGGAGACCTCTATCCGGTCACAGAAGTTGCCGTTGGCGTCCTTGCCTGATGGGGGGCAATTGTTAATGATCTCTTGCCACGCCTGATAACCTCCCGCATCCGGCTCACGTCCGAGGAAGTCTATGTAGTTCTCACGGACAAAGAAGGCCGTTTGATCAATAGGGTTACTGGTTGAGTCAACGCTCTCGTTATCCGTAATGGTTACCGTGGCTGAAGCGATTGACCCGAGGCTTGCCGCACTGGGATTGCTCAAGGTGATGGTAAAGCTCTCGTTGCCCTCACTGTAGCCATCATCTATTAAGGGAATGAAGATGGATTTGGTGCTTTCGCCTGCGGCGAATTGAAGTGTTCCGACCGAGACTGTGTAGTCGCAACGGGAGGAGGCAATGCCATTGATGACGTTGCAATCTGTCAGACCTGCTGCGTCTGATGTCGCGTACTTGACCGTGGCCGGGATGGATGAGTCGCCCAGGCGCGTAACAGTAACACTGACGTTCCCATCGCCTTCCGATACGCTGTAACTCCTCTGGCTTAACTGTAACGTCGGAGTGTCATCGTTGAAGATGGTCACTACGGCATGGCCATCATTTATAGTCACATTCATCGGGTTGGAGAGGTTAACGAAGAAAGTTTCATTCGGTTCATCGAACGTATCACCAATCATCGGAACATCAATGATTTTGAAAGTCTCACCCGGAGAGAAGGTGATAGTTCCAGAAGTGGCCTGGTAGTCGATCCCGGCTAACGCCGTGCCGTCTGCCGTCGAGAAATCAACTGTAATCGGCTTTGGGCTGTTGGTTGCTAAATTTACAAAGAGGCGAGCGTTTGTGGTTCCAATATTACCTTCACCTAGTGGCGGTGTGTCGCTGATGGAGACTGAGGGTGGTGGATCATCATTGAGGATTGTACAGGTCCCTTGGCCACGGACAATTATCCCCCCAATAGGATTTGAAAGGTTGAGCGTGAAGGTTTCGTCATATTCGTCTACGCCTTCGCCATAAACAGGCACGAGGATCGTCTTAGAGGTTTCGCCGGGTTCAAAGATAAGCGTCCCGCCGACCATCCCGAAATCAGAATCCGGCGAGGCCGTGCCTGCGGCAGTGGCGTAGTTCACCGTCACCGACTGAGCGGAGGGAGCCGAGAGTGTGACAGAGAAACTAGCGGTAAGGGTGTTAGGGTAGCTACCTTCCGGCATCGTGATATCATTGACGGATATGCCGGGAAGTGGCGGTGTGTTGGCTTCACAACTGTTAAGCAGTACTGCTACCGCTCCAGGCGACCCATCCTTAGACGCAACCACGTCAGTCTTGCCATCATGATTGAAGTCTCCAATTACTATGGACGTGGGAGCCCCGCCGACCAGGAAACTGGCGGCCACGCCAAACCCGCCCGCCCCGTCGCCTAAGATGACTGTCACGTCTTGGGAAACACTACTGGCAGCCACGATGTCAAGGCGACCGTCATTATTGAAGTCCCCCTTCACTATAGACGTCAACTCTTTCCCTACGGGACGGTCGGTCCGGCCCCCAAATCCGCCGGACCCATTTCCGATAAGGAGCGAGATGCTCGCGGAATAACGGTTTGTCACAGCCAGATCAAGTTTACCGTCACTATTAAAATCTCCCGCCACTAGGCCGGATGGGTTATCCCCGACGGTAAATACCGCTGGGGGAGCGAATCCGCTCGTGCCATTGTTTAAGTAAACCGAGATGTGTCCGGGACCGATGAACCATTTCGTTGTGGCTAAGTCCGGCTTACCATCACCATTAAAGTCTTGGGTTATGATGCGTTCAGCTCTTGCTCCAACCGGAAGGAAATCTGAGCCAGTGAAGTTGCCTGTACCATCGCCGAATCGAAGGAGCACCCGACCGTCATTATACTGATCCGCCAGGGCCAAGTCCGCGTTGCCATCATTATTAAAATCTGCTACCGCGATTGACTCCACAAGTCCCCCAACATAAAAAGAGCTAACGACTGTGAAGCCCCCCACCCCGTTACCCAATAAGATAAATATATATGGGTCAAAGCGACTTGATGTGGCTAAACTGGAGACGGCCAAATCTATTTTGTTATCGCCATTAAAATCTCCCGTCTCAACTGCAGCCAGGCGGTTCCCGACACTAATAAAGTTTGGCGTGCCAAAACCACCCGTACCATCACCCATCAATACGGAAATGTAGTTTGATTCCAGATTGGCTACAACGATGTCGAGATTCCCATCGCCATTTAGGTCTACCGTTACGGCTGAACGAGGAGAATTCCCCACGTTAAATACTTTCCCTAGAGTGAGGTTCGGCGTATTACCGCATGAACCGTCCGCATAGGTTGGATTCCAGTTGCACGCGATGACAACAAATAACGAAGCTAGGATGTATACCTGCAAGGTAAGGGTTTTTGTTGTGATATAGCGGACCACAAGCATCTCCAATGTCTGAACTTTGGGATGTCCTTACTTTATTGACAAAAAGCTCCTAAAGATTGGACATGCACCTCTTCGGAGACATGGCTACAGTGTGAGGGAATTGCAACTCATACCAGTTTGTAGGTTGGGAATTCCCGTGGGCTTTATACCCTCTTCCAGGACAGCCGGGGAGCCGTGCGGAAAAAGGAATATACTTTCTATAGAAAAACGCTGTCAAGGCGCGCCGTTCCTCGATTTTTGCCTCGCCTGGCGGTGGCGCGTGCGTACCTTAAACCCCGCTGGCGATATAAGAATCTGCCCGCCCGATCACCGCTTCACTCGGTCTTTAAAGAGGAGTCTGTTCCGATGCAACTACTGAGGCATCGGCTAATGTGAAAGCGGGCAGGATTGAACGGCCACGAGTTGCCAGCGGCCCTGACGCCTGGCATAGACCTGAAGCGTTCTGTAGTCGCCCGTGATGAGACGTCCGTGATAGGTCCAGCGGGCCGTGTCGTGGCAGGTCAGGACCGCCGAATCTCCGTAGATCCGCACGACAACGTTCTTGCGGTCGAAGAGATCAATCGTTAAATCGCCCGATTCGACGTCCGAGATGAACTGGGTCTTGTCGTCGCCCTCCATCGGATAAGTGAAGACGAAGTCGTCGGCCATGACCCGGTTGAGCGTCTCCGTGTCGCGCTCGACAAACGCGGTCACCCACTGCTGGCAGACCCGCTTCACTTCTTTGATGGCCTCGAAGTCTATGGCGGCTTGTTTGTCTTCGGGTTGCTCGGCCAAGAGTTTATGCGCCCCCGCAAAAAGTTTGAAGTCATCCGTTTCTATGTCAAACGCAGAGCTATGTCAATCAAAAAGCTCCACAGTGTGTGGAGGAGGGCGTCGGGTCTCGTCAACGCGAGGCGCTCGTCGCTCCCGGCATTGAATCAATGTTCCCGGGAATGAGCCGTGATAGAATACTGCGGAAAGTTACAGGATGGAGGTAAAGCGGTGTCTGTCAGACTGAAAGCGATTTACAGAGACGGCGCGTTCGTGCCTGTGGCGAAAGGCGAGAAGTTGAACGTGCCGGAGAATGCGGAAGTCGAAATAACGGTGCACGATCCTTACTTGATTCCGCCGCGCGTGACGGACGAGGCTGAGCGGGCACGTATCATGCAGGAGCTTTTCGAAAGTTGGGACAAACATCCCTTGCGGGAAGACGCGCCGCGCCTGACACGAGACGAATTGCATGAACGCCGTTGACACTAATATCTTGATCTACACACGCGACCCGCGAGACGCGATCAAGCAACAAAAGGCTCAGCTATTGACAACGAATTTAGCCGACGGCGTGCTTCTCTGGCAGGTCGCATGCGAATTTATTGCGACCTCGCGCAAACTCGCTCCGTTTGGCTTCACGCAATCGCTGGCATGGCGCGAGATTGAACGTTTGAGCTTGGTCTGGACATTCGCCTTACCATCCAAAAACGTCTTGGCCCGCACCGAACAGTTGACGGCCAGGCACAACCTATCGTTCTGGGACGCGATGATTGTTGCGGCGTGCATGGAAAGCGGCGTCACGCGCCTTTACACGGAAGATTTTGATAATTCGCTCTCACAGGCAACAGGCGTCGAGATAGTCAACCCATTCTGACTTAAACCTCTGTCAGCGTCGTCCGTCAGACGTGACGGCATATCAAGCAACATGACGACTAAATCAAATCGCATTCATGAAGTAGCTTTCTGCGCCGAAGTTTCTAAATGGGCGGATAAGTTATTTGAATCTGATGAGTCATTACCGTTTGACTCTTCCTCTATTGAAGGGTTTGGCCGCGGTAGTCAGAAACGACAAGATTTTCGGGTGTACGAGCGAAAAGAAAGGGGACGCGGCAGACTTGTACTCTGCGGAGAGGTAAAACTACCTGGTACGACACAAGGACGCTCGCCATTCGACCTTGCCTTAATGAATGATGCTTATTTTAAAGCGACTAATGAGAACTGTCGTTACTTCTTTACTTGGAACGTTGAGCATCTCGCACTATTTGATCGTTCCCTCTGGGAAGCTGACACGATGCACGAGCGTTGCGTCGGGCAGTGGAAGTTAGGGGAAGAGCTTAATCATCCGACGGAGGTCAACCATGCAGAAGTAATCAAGCGAATAAAAGAAGAGTTTCTACCTAAATTCTTCTCAGACTTCGCTGACATATATCTCGGACGAGTAAAAGACGTCACCCCGCCGCCGCCAGAGTTTTACATCGCTGTTCTTGAGTCGCATCTTTCCGGCCCAATGGGGCCAGTCCGTGAGTTGCGCGATTACCTAGCTCTACAATCAAGGGAAAACAAAGCTTTCAATTCACGCTTGCGTGAATGGATGACTGGGGAACAGCAATGGAACTTTAATCCCGAAGATAAAGATTCTTGGCGTGAAGTTATAGACCGCGCGGCACGCAGCATGGCTTATGTGCTTAGTAATCGCATCCTTTTCTATCAGGCTGTGCGCTTGCGTAATTCTCTGCCCGAACTGGCACTAACAGGCCAAGCCAGAAAAGACCCACACAAAGCTCTGCGTTATTTACACGCACGTTTCCAAGAGGCGGTTGATAAAACAGGCGATTACGAATCGGTTTTCTTTCCTGATAGCGATGACAAAGACTGGACAGCACTGATGGCGCTTTCAGGCGTCAACTCTCTTGAATCCTGGGATAAGGCGATCCACGCAATTGATAACTTTATCTTCAAAGAAATCCCAACAGACCTGCTGGGCCTCATCTTTCAAAAGCTCATTAGTCCGGACGAGCGGAAAAAGTTCGGCCAGTTTTACACAGAAGAGAGCATTGTAGATGTCATCAACGCTTTCTGCATACGCAAAGGTGGGGACGTTATTTTAGACCCCTCATGCGGTAGCGGCAGTTTTCTCGTGCGGGCCTACTACCGAAAGGGACAGCTTGATAGGAGTCTCAATAATCAGGAAAAGCTTGAGGGGATTTACGGTTGCGATATTAATCCGTTTCCAGCGCACTTGGCGACATTAAATTTGGCAGCGCGCAACATTGGTAACGAAGAGAATTACCCGCGCATCGCACATCGAAACTTTTTTGCCATCGAGCCGGGGAAGCCATTTTGTGAGCTTCCCAGCGCGTCAGCGCCATACGAAGGGAAGCGCGGACGGGAAAAGATAGCACTGCCGACGCTTGACGCTGTAATCGGTAATCCGCCATATGTTAGGCAAGAGAGCATTCCGAAAGCGGCAGACCTTCCCAAGAGTCACAGGGATCAATCCAAAGAGCACTTGCAGGAGGCAGCAGAGCGAGCATGGCCGAGCATTGGCCTTTCCAGGCAATGCGACTTGCATGTTTATTTTTGGCCCGTCGCTGCACAGTTCTTGGATGAAAACGGATGGTTTGGTTTTCTCACCTCGTCAAGCTGGCTTGATGCAAAGTATGGCTTTCAGTTGCAGCGCTGGATACTTTCACATTTCCGCTTGGTCGCAGTCATTGAAAGCGTGCATGAGCCTTGGTTTGAAGATGCGCGGGTGAAGACGGCTGCGACGATTCTCCAACGCTGCGATAATGAACGGAAGCGCAACGACAATCTGGTGCGCTTTGTCCGTCTCAAGCGGCCTTTGGATGAAATCCTCGGCCTGCGTAGCGAGGAAAGATACCACCTTGATGAGGAAAAGAAGCAGGAAGCCGCAGAAGAGTTGCGCGACCTGATTCTCAAGCGCAAGAGCGACTACTCCGACGACCAATTACGCATCATGGTCAAGAAACAGAGTGACCTGTGGGGCGAGGGCTTATCAGTCGCCAAGATGTTTGCTCGACAGAAGGGACTCGCCGCTGGCGAATTGGAAGAGGAGGAAGAGACTGTCAAACAAAACGACAAGCACGCCGAACAAACTCACATGCAGGATAAGGGTATGGGGGCTTTGGATTACGGCGGCGGTAAGTGGGGGCGATACCTGCGCGCACCGGACTTCTATTTTGAAATCATGCGCGAGTTCGGCCATCGCTTCACTCGCATGGGAGATATAGCAACGATTAAATTTGGCATTAAAAGCGGATGCGATGCTTTCTTTATGCCCCGTAATGTTTCTGCGAAACTTCTGGAAGAAAATCCAAGTAACACCGAGTGGAACGTCTTACCACTAATGAAGAGATGCAAACGCTCTGAGGTGGAAGCTGGCAAGGTCATCGTTGTTAAGTGCGGTGATAACACCCTTCACCCAATAGAAGCAGAATTCGTGCGCCCTGAAGTCCATAGCTTGATGCAAGTTGATCGCCCCATTGTTTCGCCTGAACAACTTGACCGAGTTGTTTTGTGGGTGAGTAAAAAACTCAAAGAATTGAAGGGAACATACGCTCATGATTTCATTAACTGGGGAAGTAAGCAGACTTTTCAATCCAACAAGTCAAAGAGCGTACCTGTGCCGGAACGAGAAACTTGCGCTAACAGAGAGCTTTGGTATGACTTGACTGGCTTAAAATCGGGGGTTGGCTTTTGGCCTATGGCCCAGCAATACCGTCATATTATTCCTGCTAATCCAAACGGGCTTGTTTGCAATCATAACCTTTTCGACATACATCCTCTGAATCTTGATCGCAACTCGGTTCAGGCTCTAATACCAATATTGAATTCAACCATTGTTGCGTTCATTAAACCGTTTTACGGTCGCTATGCTGGAACTGAAGGAAACCTTAAAACAGAGGTCGTGGACTCCCTCCTTATTGAAATTCCCGATCCACGTAATACCACCGTGCCAATTCTGCAACGTCTCACAACAGCGTTCGCCTCAATGCAACAGCGCGAAGTAACACATCTCGTTGAAGAGGCTTTTCGTCAATGTCACACTAAAGAGGAAGTCAACGAAGCCGCAAAACTGCCGCTCGGTTTGCCTGTAGAATTACAACAAGCAGATCGCCGCGAACTTGATAATGCCGTCTTTGAACTGCTCGGAGTAAAAGATCCGAACCGACGTAATGCGCTTATTGACCAACTTTATCGAGAAGTTGCGATGCACTACCGCGCCATTCGTATTGTTGAAGTTCAAAAGATGGAGCAACGACGGCACGGCGGAAAGAGTAAGGTGTCTCCCCTCAATCTAGCACTCGGCGCGTGGGGAGATCTCGACCCCGAATGGCAAAAGCCTTTAGACCTATGGCTTGAAGAACAATCACATCATGCCAAAACCGTTGAGATTCCAGACGGCGAAGTGCGCTTACCCGATGCTCACAACTTCTTTGAAGCTACAACTGTCTATTTCGGCAAAAAACCTGCCGTCAGCCATGTCTGCGCCAGCCGTGCCGAAGCTGAATTGATGACATCCATCGCTCAAGCAGGTCTGCGCGGCCCAGTCTTAATTCCTTCAACCGAGCGGGAGTGCGAGAAGGTCTCCCAATCCCTAGAAAAACGGCTCGCCGATGCGCAAACTAAATTTAATGAATTGGCTCAGCAATATGCAGGCACGGATAAACTTCGTGAACAGGTGACAGAAATTTTAAGGCGTTGGTTCATCTATGGAAAAGCAGAATGATCTGTATAAATTCAAATAAAATTTCGGGGCCGATTAAGCTCCTCCCAATCCGCCCGTATTCATCCGAAATCCACAATCGAACAGGCCAACCAAACCACCTCAAACTGCTTCAAAGCTGCCCGTCTCAATCTGAGAAGATAATGAGGGGGTTGGCTCGCCTGAGAGCCGCGCCATTTGACTTTGGACGCACTCTTGGTGTTATTTTCATTCAAGCATCAAATCAGGAGTAAAAGTATCGGTCGAGACGTGGATTAACGGTAAATTTAAAATTCTCATTTGGTTACGGAAGAAAAAATGTCAAAGAATTTAGTTATAGTCGAATCGCCTGCGAAGGCCAAAACGATCAACAAATATCTGGGTAGCGATTATCGCGTGATGGCCTCAATCGGCCATATTAAGGACCTGCCGTCGAAGGGCCTGGGCGTTGACGTCGAGCACGATTTCGAGCCCACCTACGAGATCATCCCGGACACGAAAAAACGGAACAACCGAAAGATCATAGCGGATTTGAAGAAGGCCGCCAAAGAAGCTGAAGCCATTTACCTGGCGGCCGACCCTGACCGTGAAGGCGAGGCCATCTGCCAGCACCTGGCCGAAGAGATCGTCCCCAAGCGCCCCAAAAAGCCTTCGTACCGCGTGATGTTCAACGAGATCACGAAGCGGGCCGTGCAGGACGCCTTCAAGGAGCCGAAGCAGATAGACGCCAATCTGGTTGACGCGCAGCAGGCGCGACGTCTACTGGACCGTCTGGTCGGCTACAAAGTCTCGCCCCTGTTGTGCCGCATCGTCGGCGGGCGCTTGAGCGCGGGCCGCGTGCAATCGGTCGCCCTGCGCATGGTCGTCGAGCGCGAGCGCGAGATCGAGGCGTTCGTCAAGACAGAATACTGGACGATTACCGCGAACCTCGCGGCCCATTTGCCGCCAGCCTTCGACGCGCGCCTTTTCAAAGTGGGCGAGCAGACGGTCAAGACCTCCAACTTCGATCAGGACATCAAGAAGAACGAGATTCTGATCGGCGACGAGGCGCAGGCCAGAGAGATTGTCAGTGAGGCCGAACGGCAGAGCTACAAGGTCTCAGAAGTCACGACCAAAGAGCGCAAGCGCAACCCTGTCCCGCCTTTCATCACGTCCAAGTTACAACAGGAGGCTTCGCGCAAGCTGGGCTTCGCCGTGAAGAAGACGATGATGCTCGCGCAGAAGCTTTACGAAGGCGTCGAGGTCGGAGCCGAAGGCGCGGTCGGGCTCATCACTTACATGCGCACGGATTCCACGCGCGTTTCGGACGCGGCTTTGAACGAGGTTCGCGATTTTATAGGCACGCAGTACGGTGCGCCTTATCTCCCGGAGAAGGCCGTCTATTACCGCTCGAAGAAGGACGCACAGGACGCGCACGAAGCGATTCGCCCGACGGACGTGGCGCGCACGCCGGATTCCTTGGCGAGGTATCTCAACAAGGAGGAGTTAAAGCTCTACCGCCTGATCTGGCAGCGCTTCGTCGCTTCGCAGATGACGCCTGCGATCTTCGACCAGACGACCATTGACATCGAAGCCGGGCGCTTCATCTTCCGCGCGACCGGGTCGGTCCAGAAGTTCGATGGCTTCCTGAAAGTCTATCAGGAGGGGCGCGACGAGAAGGCCGAAGAGGACGACGAGGCGGAGCGCAAACTCCCGCCCGTCGAAAAGGGCGAAGCCTTGAAGCTCAATTCGATTAGCCCCGAACAGCATTTCACGGAGCCCCCGCCGCGCTACACGGAGGCGACGCTCGTCAAGGCCCTCGAAGAGAAAGGCATCGGCAGGCCCTCGACCTACGCCGCGATCATGACGACCATCATAGACCGCGAGTACGTCGAGAAGCACGAAGGGCGCTTTCACCCGACCGCGCTCGGCATGACGGTCAACGATCTTCTGGTCGCCAGCTTTGACGACCTCTTCAACGAGTCCTACACGGCCCGCATGGAAGAGGAGCTGGACGAGATAGAGGAAGGGAAGTTGAAGTGGACGGCCGCGCTCCACGAGTTCTACGAAAAATTCGCGAAGGACTTGAAGGTGGCCGAAAAACAGATGCGCGCGGCCAAGCAGCAGGCGATTCCGACCGACGAGAAGTGCGAGAACTGCGGCGCTCCGATGGTCATCAAGTTCGGGCGCTTCGGACAGTTCCTGGCCTGCTCGAACTGGCCCGAGTGCCGGACGACGCGCGAAATCGCCAAGCCCGCTCCCGAAAGCGACGCGGCGGGCGCTGGGGCTTCACCCTCGGCGCAGAGTACGGGCCGTGCCGACGCTGGCAAAGCGGACGCGGAAGAGGCAGAGGAGTGCGACCTGTGCGGCAGGCCGATGGCGCTCAAGCGTGGCCGCTTCGGACAGTTCCTGGGCTGCACAGGCTACCCGGAGTGTCGCAACATACGCAAGATCGCCAGGAGCGGGGCAGTCGCGCCCGCCCCTGTCCCGCTGGACGAAAAGTGTCCGGTGGACGGCGCGCAACTGGTCCTCAGGCACGGGCGTTTCGGCGAGTTCATCTCGTGCTCGAACTACCCGAAGTGCGACTACATCAAGCGCGAGACGACCGGAGTGGCCTGCCCGCGCCCGGGCTGCCGCGGCGAGATCGTGGTCAAGAAATCGAAGCGCGGAAAAATCTTTTACGGGTGCTCGGAATATCCTAAGTGCGATACGGTCTTCTGGGACAAGCCCGTTGCGAAACCCTGCCCGAAGTGCAACGCGCCGTTTACGCTTGAGAAGACGACCAAAAAGGAAGGGACCGTGCGCTACTGCTCGCGCGAAGGCTGCGATTACAAAGAGGCGCAAACGGCCGCTCCCGTCATCAGGCCGGCGAGCGGGGAGACCGGCAAAGACAGTCGCGTTGCGCGTTGAGGTGTGAAGAGTTAAGCGCGAGACCTTCGAGGGCAGCTTTTATTCTTGCCCGCCCCCGGATTCCATCTTCTCCCGCAGGTGTGTGGGACGCATGTCCGTCCAGACCTGCTTGATGTAGGCCAGGCATTCTTCCTTCGTCCCGGTCTTGCCTGCGTCCCTCCATCCGAGGGCGTTCTCGCGGTCCGCGGGCCAGATGGAATATTGCTCTTCGTGGTTCACGACGACCTTATAGATGGTCGGATCTTCTCTCTCATCCATAAAAAGCTCCTTCGGAAACGTTTCGTCTCATCTCTCCTCGTTCTCCGTCATCACGTACTCGACGATGTAGCGACGCAACTTATCGCGATTAGCCTTGCGATAGCTGGCATAATCCTGCGCGATGCCTTGATCTACGCGCGCGAGCAAGATATAGGCTTCGAGCAGCCCTGCATCATTGAGCTTGACGAGAGTTGCGAGCGATGGATCAAGTTGCTTGATTCGCTTCTCTTTCATCTGCGTCGAAACCGCTTCGGCGACGGCGCGGAGCGCAGCTGCTTCTTCGGCGAGACTGTGGCGGTATGTTTTCTCCGCGGGATACGCCTTAGCGAACTTCTCGCTCGGACCTGTCTTGCCGTCGCTCATCCAGAGCGCCCGCGTCATGCCGTACCAAACCCAAGCCGCAGAGCCGTCGCCCTTCTCGGCAGAGACCGACGGCGCAACGTTGATATTGATCTTGCCTTTCTCCGGTGATGAGACGCTCGTCGGTATCTCCATTACCGGATGTTGGAGCCTCACACCGTTGCTATTCGCCCATTCCACGAGATTACTGACGGCCAGCCTGTTGGAAGGCTCTGTGATGAAAGCCTCTATGAATTTGTCGCGTGCCTCCAGCATCCTGCCCTGCTTGAGGAAGGAGATGCCCCAGTAGCGATACGCAGTCTCGCGCTCAGGGTTTATCTTGACGGCTCGCTCAAACCACTCGACCGCTTGCTCGGGCTGATTCTTCTTGTTGTACATGTCACCGGCAAAGAGCGCGGCCAGGTAAAGTTGCGGATCAAATTGGAGAGCACGCTGATAGTGCGCTAGGGCTTTGTCCAGATCACCCTGAACGAAAGCGGCCTCGCCTTCGCGCATCGCTTCCTCGGCTTCCTTGATCTTTGAAAAAGTTTCGCGCGATTCGCCGTCAGGACGAAGCGAGTCAAGAATTGATTGCAGTAATGGATGTTTATAGCCGAGTTCTTTTGCTCGAACGAGGACGGCGCGTGCGCGTATGCGACCCTGCTTGCGCGCTTCCGGGTCTTTATTCGTATTGGCAGCCGCGAGCATGGTGAAACCATGTCCGAATATCACGTCGGCGTCATCGGGCTTCTCTTTGGCGAGCTTCTCGAAAATCGGCGACGCTTCGGCGATTTTCCCCATGTCTAGAAGACGAAACGCACGTTCGCGCTCCGCCTCATAATTACTGCCGCCTTGCGCTCTGGCGCTCAAGGGCGAAAGCAGGAGCAGCGAGGAGGCGGTGATTGCGCAAATAATTATCCATGCGTTGCGCTGTGAGACTGGCTTTGGTGCGGCCATCGAAACAATCCTTTCAAAAAAGGAGCGAGGACAGTGCGCGCTCCATGTTAGATAGACTGCTCCGGCGAGAGCGCCCCAATGCCCGGGCGCTCTCGCCCGCATGATGGATTTCGCGATAGCAGTTCTCTCTTACTTGGCCGCGCTGATGACGATCTCCGTCCAGTAACGCCGCAATTTCTCGCGGTCGGCCTTGCGGTAAGCGTCGAAATCGCGCGCGATCCCTTCGTCCGCGCGTGCGAAGAGCACGTAAGGTTCGATAAGACCAGCATTGTGCAGCCGCATCAGATTAGCGAGCGAAGGATCGTCCAGGGACTTGAGCTTCCCGGACTTCAAATCATTCGCAACCATCTCGGCGACGATCCGCAAGGCGGTCGCCTCTTCCTTCAAACTATGGCGGTAAGTCTTCTCGTTCGGAAACTCTTTCTGAAATGTCGCCGGGTAGGTCGAGCGCGTCAGATCATAGAAAGACCAGTAGTAGGCCGCGCCCTGCTTCGGGTCCAGCGCCTTCGGGTCAATGGTGATCGTCGTCTGGTTGTCCTTACCGGTGGACGCACTCATGGAAGGCTTGGGTTGATCAATTCTTGGATGACCGAGAGGCACGCGGAACTGCTCGGCCCACTGAAGCAGCCCGACATATGAACGCCTGTTGTAAGGCTCGGCGATGATCGCCTCGACGAATTTCGCCCTCGACTCGTCTTTGAGCCCGAGCACCTTCAACGCGTCGCCCCAGTAGCGGTGAGCCGTCTCTATGTTTTCGTCTATGGCAATCGCCCGCGCGAACCACTCGCCCGCCCGGTCCATCTCAGCCTTCCTCGCGCCAGCGTCCTTCGCCTGGACGCCTTTCTTGAAATACATGTCTCCGGTGAAGAGCGCCGCCATGTAGAGCGTCGGATCAAGCTTCAGCGCGCGCTGGTAAGCGGCGATGGCTTTGTCCAAATCCCCGCGCGTGTGCGCCTCCTCGCCTTCGCGCATCGCCGCGTCGGCCTCCTTGTTGTTCGAAAAGGGCATTTCACTGGGGTCCGGCTGAGAAAGATTTTCAAGCCCGGTCTGCAAAAGCTCGCTGTTATCTCCCAGGTCTTTGGCGCGCATCAGCAACGTGCGCGCGCGGTCACGAGCTTTTTTGCGCTCCTGCGGGTCTTTCATCGAGCCGGAAACAACCAGCGTCGCCCACCCGAGCCGCTCCAACAACACCACATCAGAGTTGTTAGCGGCCACCAGCTTCTCCATGATTGGAATCGCGTCGGCGAATTTATTCTGGTCGAAGAGCTCCATCGCCCGCTTGCGTTCTTCCTGATAATCCGTCGTCGCTTGCGCGAGAGCGCGCGGCATGGCGCAAAAGAGCAACCCGAGCAGAACCGTTGTACAGACGGCGACGACGCCCACGTGACGCTTTCTTGATATTTGTTTGGACATGAGAAGAATCCTTTTGGAAGACCGACCGTCGAGGAAATAGGGTTGGGGAACGAACGAGAAGTCTATGTCTGGCCCGGCGAGAGTGTCAACTTAAACCTTTCAATGTTCGTGGGGCACGGCCTCCGAACTCTTGTCCGAATAAACGATCTCGGCGGCCATCTCGTCCGGGACGCGCGTCCACCCATCCGGCGAGTGCTTGAAATGCTGGTTCGACGAGGTGGTGAAGGCCTCGCGCTCCGCCTGCCACGACAGGCGCTCGACGTTGATGAACGGGTGCTTGATGCGCAGCACGTTGAATGAATTGGTCTCGCCGCGCCCGCGTGTCGAGGTGGCCGTACCGGCGGAGACGATGAGCGCGCTGTGGCCCGCAATCTTGTAGCGCGCGGAACTCTGGCCAGTGTGGCTGACGTGCAGGTGTCCGGCCAGGAGCACGTCCGCGCCGCATCTGGCAATCGCCTCCATCGCCAGTTGAGCGCGCCCGACGAGAACATCGTTGTGGCCTTCGGGCAGATCAAAAGGATGATGCGTGACGATCATCTTCGTCACTTCGTCTGAGAAAGGGCAGAGCCTTTCGCGGATCGCCGCAATCTGCCCCTCGTTGATGCGCCCGTCCTTGATCGTCAGCGAGCGCGCAGTATTGATGCCTAAGATCGCCACCTCGTCGTCTGAGTAAAAAGGTTCCAGATCGTCCGTGATATATCGCTTGTACTTGTCGAGCGCCTGAAAGAAGCGCGCGAAGGCGTTGTGCAGCGGAATGTCATGATTGCCCGGCACGATGATCTGCGGCGAGGGCAGCGTGTCAAGGAACTCCCGCGCCTCCTTGAACTGGTGACTGCGCGCGCGCTGCGTCAAATCGCCGGAGACGACGACCACATCCGGCTTCAACTCGGTCACGGTCGTCCGAACAGGATCAAGCAACGCGTAATCAACGCGCCCGAAATGAAGATCGGAGAGATGAACAAGTGTACGCATTAATCGTGAATCGTAAATCGTGAATCGTAAATCGTAAATAGAGAATAGCCGTTCTTCTATTTACGATTTACGATTCACGATTTACGCCCTCTTTTGGGACGAGCACCCGCAGCGCGCCGGGGCGCACTCGGTAGTGGAGCGGCGTCGTCATGATGGTGACTTCGCCATCCGTGGCGACGCGTAGGCGTTTAGGCCGTCGCGTCTCGACCCAGATCTCTTTGGTGCACAACGCGTCGAAATCCTGCTGGTCGCGCAAGCCCCCGAAAAGCGCACGCAGGGCCAGGCGCAAGAGCCCCAGGCGACCCGTGCGGTGCGCGACGTAGAGGCTCAACTGCCCTTTGTCTATGCAGGACCGCCCGCCGATATTAAAACTCTCCATCACGTATTCGTTGTTGCCGATGAAGACGAAGGGCGTGTGACGGATCAGCCTCTGATCGTCCGTGCTCAGGCGCACGTTGAGAAATGGATAACGCTTGAGCGCTGAAAGAGTCGCCCAGATGAACGCCGGCCACTTGCCGCGGCCCAGGCGCTCCTGCTGCTTCTCGCGGTGGCGCACTATCGTCGGGTAGAGCCCCAAACTGGAGTTGTTGAGAAAGATGCGGTCGTTGACCTCGCCGACGTCAATCGGTGCCGCGCGACCTTCGAGGCAGATGCGCGCCGCGCCCTCCAGGTCCAGCGGAATCTTTAAATCTTTGGCGAAGTGGTTGAGCGTGCCCAGCGGCAGCACGCCCAGCGTCCGGTTTGTGCCGACGACGACCGAGGCGACGGCGTTAATCGTCCCGTCGCCGCCCCCTGCGATTATCGGCTGGCAATCGTCGCTGACCGCGCGGCGCGCGACGGCGATAATCTCCTCGCCGCTCTCAGCCAGTGTGACCTGAGCCTTCTTCCCTTCCGCCGCGAAGAGTTCCAGGAGGCGGTCGCGCACCCCCTTTTTATCGTCCGCGCCGGAAGAGGCGTTCAGGATGACGGCGGGTTGCGGGGGCGCGACTTCCCCCGCACGCGTTTCGCTTTGAACCTGGATGGTGACGTTGCCTTGCATCTTGCGGACCTGACTGTTAAAGACAAATCATCCTTAACCCATGCGCAGCAAAACCACGCGCGCAGACTACAAAGAGCGAGCCCGGTTCACTGCTCGCCCTTCGTTGGAGTCAAACATCCTGGCACGCGCCTCTCAGCGGTCAAGATCGAGAATGGAATCGCCGCCCTTGCTCGCGGTCGCTTCCGCGTCTTTCGCCCCGTAGCCGCGGTTCTCGCTGGTCGCGTAGGACGGACCGCCCGAAGCGGACGCGGAGGCGCCCGCCGCACGCGCGCTCGGCGTTTGTTGATTGGTCTCGGCCTGCGCACTCTGTGTGCTTTCGCCCGCAGCCTGTTTCCCTTCGGCCTTCTTGCCGGAAAGATCAACGCCGAAGAGCTCCTTGATCTTGGCGAAGAGCGCGGGCAGCACTACGTTGTGAGCCGTGCTCGACAGCTCTTCGATGAAGCGGTCGCCGAGCGAGGCCAGCTCCGTTTGCAGGCGATCATAGGCCGATGTGCCTTTGAAGCGCTCGTACAGGCCAGGCTTCTGCGTGCCTTCCTGCTGGCTCTCGTCGCGCTCAGTGCTTCCGCTCTCTGCGCCCGTCAGCCGCTGACTGTAATCACCGGCGCTCTGCTCCTCTGCCTCGTCCGTGTAGCTTCGCTCGTCCTCTGAAGTTTCGCCGGGACCGTCCAGGATCGGCTGGGCAGCGTAAGAGTGTCCGTGAAAAGCCGAATGCCGCCCGGCTTCATCTTCGTATCGCGGGGGCGCAGCGCCCGTCAGCTCGTAAACGTCCGTCTCCTGATACGAAGGGTATCCGCTGCGTCCGCGCCCGTTGCCTTTGAGCGTGCCCGCCAGCCCGTAGCCGACCAGAAAGCCGACCGAGAGCGCGCCGACGCTGAAGGCTATGGGCCGCTTGCGAAAATGTGTGCGCCAGTCCAGAGCTTCCGAGACAGACTCTTTGACAGAGTAGTATTGGTTCGTCACAGTTTCTTTGATCTCCGTTACGGTTTGCGTGATTGACTCGCGCGCCTCGTCCATCCGACGCTGAAGCTCTTCCTTGCTAGGCTCTCGGTCGTCTCTTTCATCGTCAGCGCGCGATAGTCCTAGAGTTCCTTCTTGAGCCATTCCTTATCCTTTCTGAGTTCCGCGACGCTGCGGTTCGGCACGATGTCCTGCTTCGCCAGACGATTCTTCGCCGTGATGATGAAGATTGCGCCGACGATCAGGTAAAGCGCGCCCGTGATGGCGAAGCCGAGCGCCAGGCGCACGCCCAGGTCCAACGTATCTGGCAAGAGCCAGCCGACGAAAACCGCTATCGCCACGTTGACAATCGCGAAGCCGACGGCCGCGATGATTCCGCCGACGAGGATCATCACGGTGCCGCGTATGTAGGCGCTGATGTCCTCCTTGATTTCGACCTTCAGCAGACTGAGTTTCGTGTCCACCAGCGTCGTCACGCCATCGCTCAAACGCCCGAAGAGCGCAGGCAAGCTCTCCGTCTCAGTATCCCGAGCGGGCGCCGCCGCCGCGCTCTTCTCCAAATCGGCCATCACTCCTCCTTGAAAAACAGTGATGAGTGACGAGTGACAAGCGACGAGCAGGAACAAGTTTTTAACTCGTCACTCGTCACTTGTCACTTGTCACTGCTTTTACGATCTTCTGCTGCCGCGAATCAAAAGGCCGAGGACGAGGCCAGCCGCAGCCGAAATCAGGATCGCCTGACCCGGATTCTGGCGCGCGTAGTCCTTCGCCTGATTAGCAACCTCTTTGATATCCGTGTTCTTGAGTTCCGAGAGCTTGTCGCCGATGGCAGACACCTTGTCCGCGACGTAGTCTTTGGCCGTAGAGGCCGCGTCGGCGATCTTCGCGCCGTAGCCTTTATCCTCCGCGGGAGCCGCGCCCGTGCCGCCGCCGGTGCTCTGCGTGCCACCGGTGGGCGTGAGGCTCGTGCTGGTCGTGTCGGTGGTCCCGGTGTTGGAGCCGCCGCCGGTTCCGGTGCTGCCCGTCTGTCCTTGATTGTATCCGCCTGAGTATCTGCTGTCTGACATTCTCTGTATTCTCCTTAAAAAAGATTTTCCATTCGCACCAGTGCGAATGAAGGCGCGAGAGAGTTATGAAAAAGGTCCATCTCGGTCGCAACCGAGCAAACCACGTGCCCGACGACCCGCCGGAGCATCCGCAAAGTCACGCCCCGTCAATAAAGAGGCGCTCGACGCCCCTTCGGTAAAGGGGAGACGACGACCAGCGCTTGCCCGCTTCCAACTTGTTGCGAAAAGGTACGTGATACTTTAGCGCAAAGGTCGGGAACAGTACAGCAGTCAGCGGTCAGCCTTCAGCCGTCAGCCAGAGAATTCTTCGGAGCGGACTTTCCGCAGCCGAGAGCTGAAAGCTGACCGCGGACAGCTTTTTTGAAACCGAAACCCCCTTGACTTCGTTTTTGAGAGATGGTAAGTAAGTACTTACTTTTGAGGCAGTCGAGAGATAGGAACTTCATAACTTTTGAGCAAGCAGATTACTGTTTCCAATGCTGAGGCGTCCGCGCTCACGGGCGGCGGACGGATGGCGGGCGAGGAGCGGCGGCTCCAGATCCTGCGCGTCGCCGTGCGCCTTTTTTCGCAGCACGGCTTTCGCGGCACGACCACCAAAGAGATAGCGCAGGCGGCAGGGGTCTCCGAGGCGATGGTCTTTCGCCATTTCGCCACCAAGGAGGAGCTTTACACGGCCATCCTCGATCACAAGGCGTGCGACAGCGGAATCGAGGACCCATGCGCTTTGGTCGCGGACGCGGTCCAGCGTAAGGACGACCGCGCGGTCTTCGAGACGCTCGCCTTCGCCGCCCTGCAGCACCACGAGCATGACAGGGAGTTTCACCGCCTGGTGCTCCACGCGGCCCTGGAAGAGCACGAGCTGGCGCAGATGTTCTGGGAAAGAACAGTGCTCCAGTTTTACGAGTTCTTGGGAGGCTACGTCGCCGAGCGCCAGCGTGACGGCGCCTTCCGCGAGGTCGAGCCGCGCATCGTCGTGCGCGCCTTCATAGGCATGCTCATACACCATTCGCTCAACAACAATTTATGGGACCCGAAGCGCCGCCTGCTCAACATCTCAAACGAACGCGCGGCGCGCGAGTTCACGGACATTCTGCTGAGAGGTATCGCGAATCCTGCGACAGCGCCCGCCGTGAAAAAGGGCGCGACGGCGCGCCGCTCTACTACGAATAAGAAGCAAACGAAATGATCTCCCGCAAGTCAATTAAGTTTCTCTCACTCGCCCTGGCTCTCGCCGCGCTATGTGTTTTCGCGTCCGCATGCGGCGGCGGCTCCAAGGCCGGGTCTAATACGACTGCGACCACGACCACCACGACCGCCGTGGTTGACGTGACGACCGCGCCCGCCATCTCCAGGGATCTGCCGCGCTTCTTTGAAGCCACTGGCAGCCTCGCCGCGGACGAACAGACGGACGTCGCCCCTGCGATTGGCGGCAAAGTGGTGGAGGTCAAGGTTGATCTCGGCAACTGGGTCGAACGCGGGAACGTGCTCGTGCGGCTCGACGACAGGGACGCGCGCATCCGGCTCGACCAGGCTGTGGCGCAGGTCGCGCAGGCAGAGGCCGCCGTGCGCCAGGCCGAAGCCAAAATCGGACTCAGGCCCGGGCAGGCTTTCGACCCCGAACGGGTCGCTGAAGTCTCGTCGGCGCGTGTTGCGCTGGAGCTCGCCGAAAAGCAGCTGCGCCGTTTCGAGCGTTTGATCGAGACGGGCGACGTCTCGCGCTCTGCCTACGACCAGCAGAAGGCGCAGCGCGACCAGTTGCAGGAACAGTACGAGGCTGCGCGGACGCTGGCCCGGCAGAACTACGCCGCCATTGAGACTTCGCGCGCGGCAGTGGCTTCCGCCAGGACGCAGATCGCGCAGGCGCGCAAGGCCATCGCCGACGCGGTCGTGACCAGCCCGATCAGCGGCTACGTCTCGGACCGACCGGCGGACCTGGGCGAATACGTGACCACCTCTTCGAAGATCGCGACCATCGTTCGCACGAACCCCTTGCGCGTGCGCATGGACATCCCGGAGCAGGCCCTTTCAGCTATTCGGGCAGGGCAGGGCGTATCGGTCAGCGTCAGCGCCTATCCGGACCGCACTTTCAGCGGGATGATCCATCACATCGCGCCCGGGGTGACGCCGAACTCGCGCACGATGACCGTCGAGGCGGAGGTCGAGAACAACGAAGGATTATTGAAGCCAGGGCAGTTTGCGACCGTCCGTGTCCAGCAACCGCAGACCAGCCCCGCGGTTCTTGTCCCTGCGCGCGCGGTCCGCACGGAAGCCGGCTCTAGCTACGTCTTCGTCATCAAGGACGGGCGCGCCGAAAAGCGCATCGTGCAACTCGGACAGGCGGAGGGCGACCTCGTGGAGATCAAGGCCGGCGTGACGGCCGCAGAACTGATCGCGACGAGCAACCTGGAACTCTTGAACGACGGCGCGACCGTCAAACAATAACAGTCTGGAGTCTGGAGTCTCAGAGTCTGGAGTCAAAGGCAGAAAGTTCTTTGGCTTTTAGACTCCAGACTCCAGACTCCAGACTCCAGACTCAATTATGCAAAAGCTTGCTGAAATCTGTGTCCGGCGCCCGGTCTTCGCGACGATGTTGATTCTGTCGCTGACAGTGGTCGGCCTCTTCTCCTACAAGTCGCTCGGCGTTGATCTCTTCCCGAAGATTGACCTGCCAACGATCACCGTCACGGTCGTCAACCCAGGGGCCTCCCCGCAGGAGATCGAGACCGAAATCACGGACAAGGTGGAGGGCGCTGTCAACACCATCAGCGGCATAGACGAGCTGCGCTCGACCTCCGTCGAAGGCGTCTCGCAGGTCTTCATCACGTTCCTCCTTGAAAAGAATGCAGACGTCGCGGCGCAGGAAGTCCGCAGCAAAGTTGATCTGATTTTGCCGGACCTCCCCGAAACGGCGGAGAAGCCCATCGTCCAGAAACTCGACACGGACGCCGCGCCAGTCTTGCGCATCGCCGTCTCCGCCCCGCCCCCGCGCACGCTGCGCGAGGTAACGGAGGTCGCCGACAAACAGATCAAGGACCGCATCGAGTCCATCAACGGCGTCGGCGAAGTGCAGATCATCGGTGGCCGCCAGCGCGAGATTCAAGTCTGGGTGGACCCGGACAAGCTGCGTTCCTTCAACGTGACGGTCGCCGAAGTCGCCGCAGCCATCCGGATGCAGAACATGGAGGTCCCGGGCGGGCGCGTTGATGAAGGCACGCGCGAACTGACCGTGCGCACGATGGGACGCATCGTGGACCCTGCGAGCTTCAATGAGCTGGTGGTCGCGACGCGCGGGAACTATCAGGTCAAGATCAGCGACATCGGCTACGTCGAGGATGGGGCGGAAGAGCAGCGCACGCAGGCTCTCTTGAACGGGCAGCCTGCTGTGACGCTCGTCGTCTCAAAACAGTCCGGACAGAACACCGTCGCGGTCGCAGACGAAGTCAAGCAAAGGCTGAAAGAGATTCTGCCGACTCTGCCGCCCGGATTTAAGACCGAAATCGTCGGCGACCAGTCCATCTTCATCAAGGCCTCGCTCGAATCAATCCAGAGGCATTTGATAGAGGGCGGCATCCTCGCGGCCATCGTCGTCTTCATCTTCCTGTGGAGCATCCGCTCGACCTTCATCGCGGCCATCGCCATCCCGACCTCGATCATCGCGACCTTCGGCCTGATGGCCGCGATGGGATTCACCTTAAACCAGATCACTATGCTGGCTTTGACGCTGATGGTCGGGATCGTGATTGACGACGCGATTGTAGTTTTGGAGAACATCTACCGCTTCGTCGAAGAGAAAGGGATGCGCCCTTTTCAGGCGGCGATTCAGGGGACAAAAGAGATCGGCCTCGCCGTGATGGCGACCACGCTCTCTTTGCTCGCGGTCTTTTTGCCGGTCGGGTTCATGGGCGGCATCGTCGGCCGCTTCATGTCCTCCTTCGGCCTGACAGCGTCGTTCGCCATCGCCGTCTCGCTGCTCGTCTCGTTCACGCTGACGCCGATGCTCGCGGCGCGACTGATTAAACGCAAGAATGACCCGCTCCCGGCCGGAACTGGCAGCAAGCCGTCCGAGGGCGATGCCCCGGTCGCGCTCGCGGACGAATCGCGCGTGGCTGCAGGGGAAGAAAGGGAGGTTGAAAAGAGCGCGGCGGACCAGGAGGCCGCCCCAGAGGTTTTGAGTTCCGAGTTACAGGTTTCGGGTTCGGAGGCAAAGCGAAACTCGGAACTCGAAACTCGAAACTCAAAGGAGTCGCGCTTCTATCGCCCGATTGATCGGACCTACACGTGGATGCTGAAGTGGTCAATGGCGCACCGCTGGGCCGTGGTCGGCCTGTGCGTGCTCGTCATCGTCAGCATCGTGCCGCTCTTCAAGTTCGTCGGCAAGAACTTCCTGCCCGTTGACGACCAGTCGCAATTTGAAGTCAACGTGCGCGCGCCCGAAGGCTACACCCTGCGCTCAACCTCTACGCTCGTCGAAAAGATTGCGGCGGACTTGCGCAGCCTGCCCGGCGTCGAGAGTTCGCTGGTTACCATCGGCGGCGGCCAGCAGCAGCTCGTCAACGTCGCCTCCATCTATCTCAAGCTCAAGCCGATTGAGGAGCGCCAGGATTCTCAGGAAAAATTGATGGTCCGGGCGCGAGAGCTTCTGAAAAACTACCCGAAGGAGCTGCGGACCAGCGTGCAGCAGGTGGCGGCGATCTCCGGCGGCGGCTTCCGCAACGCAGACATTCAGTATGTCATCGGCGGCCCGGACCTACAGAAGCTGACGAAGTATTCCGAAGAGCTGCTGGCGAAGATGAAGACCATTCAGGACGTAGTTGACGCCGACTCGACTCTGATTACGGGCAAGCCGGAGCTGCGCGTCGTGATTGATCGGGCGCGCGCCGGCGACCTCGGCGTGAGGGTCGGCGACATCGCTCAGGCCCTGAACACGCTCGTCGCCGGGCAGAAGGTTTCCACCTTCAACGCCGGGACGGACCAGTACGACGTGCGTGTGCGCGCCACGGGCGAGTTTCGCGCGAGCGTCGAGGGATTGCGGCGCATGATCGTGCCTTCGGCGAAGGTCGGCTGGGTGACGCTCGACAACGTCGTTCGCGTTGACGAAGGCTCAGGCCCTTCGGCGATTGACCGCCTCAACCGTCAGCGCCAAGTTACTTTACTCGCTAACGTTAGACCGGGCGGTTCGCAGGCAGATGTGATTGAAAGAATGAACGAGTTTGTAAAAGAGTTGAAAGTCGAGAGCACATACAAGACCGGTCTGGCTGGACGGTCAAAGGAGCTTGGCCGCGCGGGCTATTATTTCATGATTGCTATTATTCTCTCGTTTACCTTCATGTACATGGTGCTCGCGGCGCAGTTTGAATCTTTCATTCACCCCGTTACGATCCTGCTGACGCTGCCGCTCGCCATTCCGTTCGGCATCGTCTCCCTGCTCGTGACCGGGCAGACCGTGAACATCTTCTCCGGCCTGGGGCTCCTGTTGCTCTTCGGAGTGGTGAAGAAGAACGCGATCTTGCAGATTGATCACACGAACGCATTGCGCGCGCAGGGCATGGAACGCCTGGACGCAATTATTCAGGCGAACCGCGACCGCCTGCGTCCCATCCTGATGACGACGATTGCTCTGGTCGCGGGCATGATGCCGCTGGTCGTTTCGACCGGACCGGGGGCGGGCACGAATCGCTCCATAGGCGTGCTCGTCGTCGGCGGCCAATCGCTCTGTTTGCTACTGACGCTGCTGGCCGTTCCGGTCTTCTACTCGCTCTTCGATGATCTGGGCAGGCTGCGCCTCTTCAGCCGGGCGGGCCAGCGCATCCGCGCGGCTTTCGCCTGGGCCAAACGCAAGACCGCGTCGGCGACCGCATCAATCTGGGGGCTCTTTACGAAACACTGAGGGATTGCGGAATGCGGATTGCGGAATGCGGATTTAGAAAAACAGAAGGCAGAAAGCAGAAAGCAGTAGGCAGTAAAAACCAGGAGCATTTTGCCTTGACTGCCTTCTGCTTTGTGCCTTCTGCTTTCTGTTCTTTCATTCCGCATTCCGCAATCCGAAATCCGCAATCGAAAGAATGCTTATGAATCGTCGCGACTTTAATTCGGCAATCATCGTTCTGTTCTTCGGCCTGATGCTCTGCGCTCAGGGCGCGCGGTCAAGCGCTTTCGGGCAGCAGCCCGGGACGCCCACGGCCACTCCGGTCACGCCCGCGCCGAGCGCCAACACGCAGACGAGCGCTCCGCCCTCTGGCGGTGTCAACGCCGCCCCTTCCGGCAACAATCCGCAGGGGCAGGCCGCGGAGCCCGGCTCGAACGCACGCCCCGTCACGCCTGCAGGGCAAACGGAGCAGAGCGTGCAGCCCGTCACACAGGCTGAGCAGCAGAGGCGCGGAACAACGCCTGCGCCAGCCACAGAGCCGCAGACGGCGCAGGGCGGCTCAACGCTCTCTTCAATCCCGACCACGGACAGTCTGCCGTCAGGTAATTCATCCACGCCAGCGACGGCACAGCCGACGCCAGCGCCGCAAGCGCCAGGTCAAACAGTGCCTGCGGTCCAGGCCCCGCGCGTGCCTGGCCGCGAGACTGTTCCGGCGCAGACGCCTCAGACGGAGAATCTTCCGGCCGTTCCTGCTATCGCTCCAAACTATCGCGCGCCTGAAAGACCTTTGCCGGAGATGGCGCGCGTCGGCGTGGACATGACGAACCAGCGCCCGCTCACTTTGCGCGAAGCACTGGAGATGGCGCTCGCCAACAATAAGGACATAGAGGTCTCTCGGCAGAACGTTCGCGCCGCAGAGTTTGACCTTCTGGGCGCGCGCGGCATTTACGACCCGCGCTTCAGCTCGCTCTCCTACTATGAGCGATCCGAAACGCCTTCGGCTAGTTTCCTGAGCGGCAGCTCGACGGGCGCTGTCACGCAGAGTGATTTCACAGGCACTGCGCGCATCGAAGGGCTGACGCCGAAGTTCGGGGGCGGCTATCGCGTGGACTTTTCAGCGATTCGCTTGACGACCGACAACCAGTTCGCTGCACTGGACCCGCAGTTCCCGACAGCGCTGACCTTTAACTACACGCAGCCGCTCTGGCGCGGATTCCGTTTCGACCAGAACCGTCGCCTGATAGAAGTCGCCAAGAAGAACCTTTCTTTGACGGACGCGCAGTTTCGCCAGCGCACGATTGAGACCATCACGCAGGTGCAGCGCGCCTACTGGGACCTGGTCTTCGCTTTGCGCAACCTTCAGATTCAGCGCGACGCGGTGAAGGACGCGCGCACGCAGCTTGAGCACAACAAGCGGCTGGTCGAAGAGGGCATGCTCGCGCCGATTGACGTCGTCGCGGCCGAGGCGCAGGTCTCCGGTTTCGAGCAGAGCGTTTACACGGCGCTCGAAGAGGTGGGCCGTTCCGAGAACAGCTTGAAGAATCTGATTGCGGAGAACCGGCAGTCGCCCTTCTGGGAGGTCTCGATCATCCCGACCGATTCGGTTGACCTTGCGCCGCCCGCAGTGGACCTGGCTGACGCGATGAGTACGGCGATGGCGAACCGGCCAGAGCTGCAGCAGTCGGACGTGGCGCGCGCGATTAACGAGATAGACCAGCGGTACTTCCGCGAGCAGACGAAGCCGCAGGTGGACCTCGTCGGAAGCTACGGCGTCGTCGGCCTCGCAGGGGAGATTAACAGCAGCGGCGCGAGCAATCCTCTGACGAGCACGACCGCCCAGCTGCGCGACCGCATCAACCAGCTTTCGCAATTAAACGGGCTGCCGCCGCTTCCCACCCCGCCGCCGACGGCGATTCAGGAGAGCTTAATCGGGGGCTTCGGGCAATCGCTCTCGAACCTGACGGCCAATCGCTACAGCAACTTTCGCGTCGGAGTGCAGTTGAATCTCCCGATCAGGAATCGCACGGCTGAAGCGCAGCTGGGCCGCTCGCTCGTCGAAGGGAAGCGAATCTCCACGCAGCGCGAGCAGCTTGAGCAGTTGATTCAGGTAGACGTGCGCAACGCCCTGCAATCGGTCCGCACAGCGCAATCGCGCCTGCGCGCGGCCGCCGCCACACGCTCCGCCTCGGAGCAGCAGTACGAGAGCGAGCGGCGTCGGTTCGACTCCGGGCAATCAACGCTCTTCCTGGTCCTGGAGCGCCAGACCGCCCTGACCACGGCGCGCGGCAACGAGCTGCGCGCGCAGACGGATTTGAACAAAGCGCTGGCCGAGCTGCAACGCGCCACTGGCAACGCCCTGCAGGCGAATAACGTAGTCGTCAACGCGAGATAAGGAAAAATAGATGCTGGATGTCAGATGTTAGATGCTGGTAAAAGCAGTTACTGACATCCAGCATCCGACATCTGCGGTTCCCGTTGCGCGTGTGCGCTCTCACTGGTCTCCCTGTGAGGCAGCACCGCGTGACGAAAGGGCGGTGAGTTTGGGGCGAACTCACCGCCTTCCTCATTAACGATGAACGCTGAACGATGAACGCGGAAGTAAATAAATTCTTTTTTCACTTCATCATTCCGCGTTCATCGTTCAGCGTTACAATGACCCAGAGCGGCCAGTGGTCCGAAAACCCGACCTTCTTATCAATGCCGTGGCTGGTCGCTTGCAGGCCGCGCAGCCAGAGATAGTCGAGCTTGAATTCCAGTAAGAATGTCTTCCAGGTGGTGAGGTTGTTGGTGAAGGGCGTGTTGAATTTCGCGACCGTGAAGAGCTCTGTCGTTTCGCCCACGTCTTTGGCCGTGACCGTATTGAAATCCCCGAGCACGATGGCGCGCTCCGTCTTCGCGTGATGCGTCTGAAGATCATCCAGGACGGCCTTGAACTGCTCAAGCCGCTCTTTGTTGGCCATGCGGAGTTCCGCGTGGACCGAATAGACGCGCACGCTCAGTTCTCCGATCTTGACAGTCGCGCCCAGGGCCACGCGCCTGCGGCCCCCTGGCCCTTCGTTGGGGAGCACGATGCGCGTCACGTCCGCGAGCGGATACGCGCTCAAGATGGCGACTCCGGTCTCTTCTTCCTGCGGCTTCTTATCTTTCGCAGGGGGCGGAGGAGGCGCGGCCCAGGCGTAATACATCCCCAACTCTTCCGCTATCAGGCGCGCGGTGTTCTCGTTTCCAGTGCGCTTCTTGTTCCGGTCAACTTCCTGTAGACCGAGGATGGCGGCGCCGCCGATCTCCGCATCCGTCCTGAAAAGCTCTATCAGCTTTCGCAGGTCCGAGCCCCCGCGCCAGCGTATGTTGTAGGAGATGATCCGAATGGAAGCTGGCTTCAGGGCGGGCTTTTGAAGTCTCGCCGCCTGGCCCGCTTCGAGGAGTTCTGAATCGGCCCGCCCGACAGCGCGTCCGAGCTGCGGAGCTACTTGTGAGGAAACTAAAACGAAAAGAAGTAAAACCAGCAGGCCGATTCTTCCCTTGTGCATCAAATACTCGCTTCCCTTTAATCAATGTAAGGCATGGCAGAGACGATCCTGTAGTTCGCGCCGACTCTCGCAATCTGCAACTGGAAAGAGGGCACGTTGATGGTAATAAGACGCGTGCCCGCTGGCAAGTCGTAACAGCTTGCGTCGCAAACGGTCACCCAGGGCTTGAAGTGATGGAAGCGCTCGTCCCACGCGGCCACGCTCTCTTTGTAAGTCGCAGTTCCTTCGGCTTTGCGTCTGATGACGTCCGCGCGCAAGAGCGCCGTCAGTCTCTCCAGATGGCTGTTGTAGGTGCGCAGCTGCCGTACATTTTTGATCTTCTCCACTAAGGTATCGGTCCGCCGAAGCTGCCGCAAGAGACTTACAGGGTAAACGTCGTCGGGGGGGTCGCCCTTCTGCGCCGAGTGTTTGCTGTAAACGTATAGCTCGTGCAGATACCAGAAATTCATCGTGGCAAGATAGTAACGCCGCGCCTCGATTTTACCGACGCGCCGGGCCACGTCGCGCTCGATGAAGAGGAACGAGCTGTTCTCCGGCTCGTTCGCCATCAGGCGCTCAAGATAGTCCGGGACGAGCAGCTCTTTGATGACGGGCGTGATGTCCTTCGTCTCCGCCAGTCGCCTGGCGAAAGCTTCGGCCAGCGCCAGCGATTCGCGCGTCTCTTCCGCCGTCAGTTCCTCATCAATCTTTGGTGCGGGCGCGGCGTGGATGGGAGAGACAGTCGCCGCGATCAGAAGGAGAGTTATCAATAAAAATCTTTTCATCTTCAGTCAAACACCTCCGCCCGTTATGGACGGGCGCGGCCCGTGGCTTTGCTTTCTACGCTCGCTCAACCGATGCGCAGTCGCAACCCGTCCGTTGCCGCGATGGTTTCTCCGGGCCAGAGTTTTTTAGCCTCCGCCGGGAGATCTATTCCATCCCATTCAGGATAGAGATGAGCGAGCAGCACCCTTTGCGGCGCGGCGTCTCGGGCCAGCCGCATCGCGTCCTCCAGTTCGAGATGCTTCTCGACGGGCTTCTTGCGGTAGAAAGAGCATTCCATCAGAAAAAGATGCGCGCCAGAGGCGAAGCTCGCGAGCGCGTCCGTATAGCCAGTGTCCGAAGTATAGACCAGTGACGTGCCGCGTTCATCCTCCAGGCGCAGCGCCAGGCTCTCACGCGTGTGCGGCGTCGAAAAGACGCGCGCGCGAACGCCCGGCAAAATCTCAAACTCAGCGTCCGGCGAGACCTCGCGTATCTCGACCGGGAAGGGCTGTTTCAGCAGCCCGTAATCGTTCGCTTCGTCGAACGCACGGAACAGCTTCTTCAACCCGCGCCCGCCAAAGATAGTCAGAGGCTTGCGGCGCGATTTCGTCTGCGGGGCATGTTTCGTGCCGAAGAGCAGAGGGGCGAGGCCGCCGACATGATCCAGATGAAAATGGCTGATCCAGATGGCGTCCAGTCCTATCCAGTCGAGATTTTCCTGCGCCATCCGGTGAATAACTGCTGCACTCGCGTCGAGCAGCAGCGAGCCTCCGTCGGTTTCGAGCCAGTGCCCGCTCGAAGCGCGCTCGGGGTGCGGGACGGATGTGCCTGAGCCCAGGACGACGAGATTCATCATAAAGGCAGAATTCAGATGCAGTCTTTAAGAAACCGTTTGAAAACAGCCACGGCAGCGGCGGAATGTTTATAGCTCAAGAGATCAATAAGTTTCTTTAGCTCCGTTAGGAGCGGCATGTGGACTATTCCGCTCCTAACGGAGCTAAGAATTATAAAGATTTGCTGCTGGCTATAAACATCTCGCTCCTAACGGAGCTTGGACCTGACTGCTTCCAATGAGTTGAAGGCTACAAAATCATATGAGCAAGCGTCAATGTCCGCTTGACCGCTTAGCGCCTATTAGGCTAAATCTCAAGCGAGAGAATCAATGGATACAGCCAATATAGAACTCGACGCGCTGGCCGTCTTTTCGCACCCGGACGACGCGGAGCTGACAGTTGCGGGCACGCTGCTCAAGCTGAAATCTTTGGGTTATCGCACGGGCGTGCTCGACATGACGCGCGGCGAGATGGGAACTCGCGGCACGCCCGAAGGCCGTGCGGAAGAGGCGCGCGAGGCGGCGCGCATCCTGAAACTGGACGCGCGGTTGAATCTGGAACAGCCGGACGGCCACGTCTGGCTGAACGAAGAGGCGCGCCGCGCAATGGTCAGGGTCATCCGCGCGCGCAGGCCCAAAGTTATTCTGACCTCACACTGGGACGACCCGCATCCGGACCACGCCGCCACGGCGCGCATCGTGCGCGAAGCGGCGCGCCTCGCCAGCATGCGGCGCTACGACGAAGAGGCTGGCCTCGATGCCGTGCGCATGCCGGCGTTGGCGCACTCCGTCTTCTCGCGCCTCGTCGCCCCCTCTTTTATCGTTGATGTTTCGGATTTCCTGGAAGAGAAAATGAGCGCCATCCGCGCGCACGCTTCACAGTTCTACAGGCCCGGCGCGGAAGAGCCGGAGACGCGCATCACCGACAAAGGATTCCTGCAGCAGATCGAATGGCGGATGCGCTATTACGGCTCGCTCATCGGGGTCGCCGCAGGCGAAGCTTTCTACGTCCGCGAAGCCCTCAACATCGAAGACCCGGTCCAGCTTCTCACGCGCCCGATGAACATTTATTCTTAAAAGCAGAATCCAGAATTCAGGAGTCAGAATTCGGAATCCAGAATGATAAGGCGGAAACCGTTTCTGTTTTTCTTTTCTTCTGACTCCTGGGTTCTGAATTCTGGATTCTGCTTTTCAGTTCACCACCGCCCTGTCCTGGACGACTGTGACGTTTCGCTTCTGGTCGAGCGCCGCGCGGACGATGGCTAAAGTGGCCGTGGCGCGCGGGGCTTCGTTCATAAAATTCTTCGCCAGTTGGATGGCGCGGTAGAGATCGTCTTTGGCCAGGAGGCCGAAGATGCCGGCCAAATCGAAGCTGTCCACCGTGAAGTTCGTCGTCGAGGTGCCACGCGACGTCGAAATGCGGGCGGCGATCTGGGCGTCTTCGCCCGTGAAATCCGTCGCCGCGTTGGCCGCCTTGATGGCTTCGCTCATCGCCTCCCAGACGCGGCTGCGGTCCACCTCATACATCCTTGTCGCCACGCCGAAGAGCGCGCGCGGCGCATCCGGATCGCTGGCGCCGATGCGCCGCGCTTCGGCGGCCGCCTCGTCCAGAATCTCTGCGGCCCTTTTGGCGTCCGTCTTGTGCAGCAAGCGGGCCACCTCCGCGAGCGCCCAGGACCTGTGAACGTTCGTCAACTCGCCCGTGCGCGCCAGCCTCAGAGCTTCGTCAGCCTTCTTCTCACCGATGGCGTGGTTGACGAGGGTGAAATCAATGAAGGCGCGCACGCGCTTACGCAGGTCTGTGTCCTGAACCTTCTCCACGAGCTCGCGCGCCGTCGCCTCGCCCTTCCGGGCCGCGACCATCGCAGCCCTGGCGAACTGTAGATCGCGCTCCGCCGGGTCGGCGGCGCGGTCCGCCGACTCCATAGCCTCGCGCCCTTCGTCCGGTCCGCTCTCTTCAGGAGCGAGGCCGCGCGTCAGCGTCCTGTCTGTGCCGGAGCGAAATCTCTCGGGCGCGTCGGGCGCCAGCGCGGCCATCTGCGCGCGCAACTCCGGCGAGAAATTCGAGGCATATTGATCGAAGAGCGGCAGCAGGCGCGCGATGGTGAAGAAGAGGCCGCCGCGGCCTGCGAGCGTGCGGTCCTGCTCGATGGGCGGAATCGGACGCATCAGAATCTGCGCGGCGACGCTCAAAAATGCGCCGCGCAATTCCGTTGAGATATTGGGGGCGACGATACGATCGCGCTCCTGGCTCGTATGGTTGCGTCCGTTGCCCCTGACGACGATTGTCAGAAACGGCGTGAAGGCATAGGAAGAGAGGACCGAAACGATCACAGCGTCCGATGAAGGGTCTGCGGCCGCTCTTTGCAGCATCATTAGAAAGCGGCGGTCCGCCGCTGCTTGATCCTTCTCACGCAGCAGTGAAAGGAAATTCATAGCGCGCGTCGTCACGATGTCCAGAGCCTTATCCGCGAATTGCAGAGCGCGCTCCGTGTCGCCCTCATCCAGAAACTCCCGTGCGAGGCGCAGTCTCTGCGCGACCGCTGGCGGCGGGTTCTCCGGGTCGGGGGTCGGTTGAATCTGTGAGCTGTCCGTGCTGACGGTCAGGTCCGGCTCCTCTTTGTCCGCGGCCTCCTTGAGTCTGACTAGAAAATCTTCCCCGAGCGCGCGGTCACGACGGGCCGCCAGGCGCAGGACCTCCCCGCGCAGGTTCGGCGGACCGGACCCGGCCCACCTGCCGTTGCTCGTCTGGGAACGGAGTCTCTCCTCGTAGAGGCGCTGGGCCTCTCTGTCGGCTGAATCCGCTGCCTCCCAGGCCCTGCGAAAAAGCTCTCGCGCCTTGCTCGCGTCCGTCTCCCAGATGGCGTCCGCGACGCGCATCAGGACGCGCGCGCGCAACTGTTCGTCGCGAAATCCACGCGCCTCGTCCGACAGCGACGATGCCAGCTGGATGGCCGCCGCGCGACGCTCACTCGCGGTCGTCGTGGCCGGTCCGGCCGTCTTCTCGGTTTTTGTTGTTTTCTGCGGAGTCGCTTTGCCGGAAGGCGTCTGGGCATTGATTGACAAGGGCAACGCCATCAAGCAAAGCGAGGTCGCTAGGGCGCGGGCGTAGGATAACATAGTGTCTTCTCCAATAGGGGGGTGAATTGTAATCAGAGCGAAAAGAGCCAGGCTATCCACGCGCTCCACACGAAGCGACACGAATCAAGCATCTCTTTTCGTGTCGCTTCGTGTGGAGCGCGTGGACAGTCTCCCTCGCTCTCTCCATCTATCTCTGCTTCTCTTCGAGCACGGTGCGTGTGATGGCGAGAATGGCGTTGGCGCGTGCCGACTCGCCCGTAAAATTCTTGGCAATCTCGATGGCCCGATCAAGGTCGTCCTTCGCCAGCGCACGGAAGACTCCCAGTAAATCGAAGTCCGACGCGTTGGAACTCCTCATGACGATCCCGTTCCTGAAACGGAGCATGGATGTCAGGCGCGCGTCGTCGCCCGCGAATCCTTCTGCGGAGTTGGCTGCTTTGACCGTTTCGGAGAGTAGTTCCCAGACACGATTGCGGTCGGCTTCATTGAAGATCGTGACGACAGCGACGAGCGCGCGCGCACGCTCGGGGTTACTGGCTTCTATGCGGCGGGCTTCGGTGGTCGCCTCTTCCAACAGCTCGATGGCGCGCTGGCGGTCCGATTTCAGGAGCAGGCGCGCGGATTGGGTCAGGCCCCAGACGCGCTGTAGGTGCGTCAGTTCGCCGCCACGCGCGATGCGAATCGCTTCCGCCGTATCCTTTTTCTGAAGGGCGTTGTCCAGGAACTGGAAGTCCGTGTAAGCGCGCGTCTGCTGGCGCAGCTCCGTGTCCTCTATCTTATCAACGAGCTCGCGGGCGCGCGCATCGCCCGAGCCCGCGAGGGCCGAAGCCATGTCTGCGTAGATCGAGTCGCGCTCGGCCGAATCGGCTGCGCGATCAATCCGATCTTGCAGCCCTTCCATACGGTCCCTCGAACTATCTTCTGGAACAATCCCCCTCGTCAGTGCGCGATTCTCACCCGTGCGATTCCTTTCCGGCACGTCCGTGGAGAGCGCAGTCATCTGCACGCGCAGTTCCGCCACACGATCCTGTGCGTACTTCTCGAAGAGCGGAAGCAGCCGCTTGATGACCATATACTTGCCTGAGCGCCCGGCGCTCGTGGTGTCCTGTTCGGGCGGTGGCGACGGGCGCAAAAGAATCTGCGCGGCCACACGGAAGAAAGCGTTGCGTAATTCCGCCGGGAGATCAGGGGCCGGACCGAGCGCCCTCCTCGCCATCTGAGACGCGCCGCCGCGCGGCTGAAAGACGACGTAATAAAAGGGCGTGAAGGCGTAGGACGAGAGCCCCGAAACGGTGTTGGCGTCCGACGCCGGATCGAGCGCCACGCGCCGGAGCAGCGCGGCGAAACGTTGGTCCGCCGCGGCGGCATTCTTCTCGCGCAGCGCCGACAGGAAGTCTATCGAGTCCACTGTGACTGAGGTGAGGGCCGGATCGGCGAATTGCAGGGCGCGCTCTGTGTCCCCGTCCTGCACGAGCTGCATGGCTAACCGCAGACGCTGGGCCTGAGAAGCCTTCGACATCCAGGGGTCGCGATTGAGCGAGTTGGGCGCGGTCTCGCGCTCTTTAGCCTCCTCCAGCTTGTTCAAAAACTCTTCGCCGAGCGTGCGGTCGCGGCGGGCTATCAACCGGAGCACTTCGTTGCGCACGTTCGGCGGCGAGGTGACGGCGGCCGCGCCCGTGGTCCGCTGCTGGTTGCGAATGTCCTCTTCCATGCGCCGCGCGGATTCGGCGTCGGCCTCTTCGGCCGCATCCCAGGCGCGGCGAAAGAGCGTGCGCGCGTGCTCAGGATTGCTCGCCCAGAGAGCTTCACCGGCGCGCGCCAGAATGCGCGCGCGCAGGATTTGATCGCGATAGGCTTTGGCTTCATCCGCCAGCGAGATCAGCAAAGAGACGGCGGTCGTGCGGCGCTGCTCGGCGACGAGGTCCGCTTCGGCGCGCGGGGTCGCCGATTTCTTGTCGGTTTTGGACGGAGTCGTCTCCCTGGCGGCAGACGTTTGAGCTGAGCTGAGAGCGGGAAATGCAGCCAGGCAGAGCGCCGCAAGGCAGGTGCGAGCGAAATGAGACATCTTAACCTCCTGGTTGTTAGAACAAATGCCGGGTCAGGAATCAAACCCTCGGGATAAAGGATTCTACGAGCCGGCGGGCTCAGAGTTCAAAATAATTATAGTGCAGGGAGAGAATAGAGATTATCCAGTCCTTCCTGAAAGAGTCCTGCTCCTTCAGGCGGTCCGAGAAAACCGCTCGAAGAATCTATCAAGAAAAAACTTTTCCGTAAAATAGCGCCGTTGCCATTTCGGGTTCGCGCGGTCTAGAAGCAGCGCCTCGCCCGCGCCGAAAGGATAGAAGGCCGTCCGCTGCCGGTCCGAGAGGGACATGTTTTTGAGATCGGCCAGGATTCTGGAATGAAGAGCCTCCGCGTGGTCTTGAAATGAGCTGAAATCTTTGAGCGCCGCGAACTCTTTGCTCGGCTTGTAGCTGGCGGTCGCCGCTTTGGCGATTCGATACTCTGTGTATCGCGCCACGCCCTCCTTCCAGAGTTGAAAAGAGAAATACTTGTAATCGTCCGGCGCGAGCAGCGCCTGAAAGCTTTTTCTGGCGGCAAGGTAGGCGGCGAGCTTTTCTGGAAAATCTTTCTTCCCGGAACTGACAGCTTCTGCAAGCGCGCTTCTCAGGACGGCGAACTGACGTGTGACCTCCTCGCTTGCGTAAGGGAAAGGGAAGTTGAGCATCCACATGCCTGTCTGGTCCCCGCGCGAGAGAGCAAGCGCGTTGACCTCAGCGTAGAAGTCCTTCTGGGAGTCCTGCATCTGGTGGAAGTGCTCGTGTAGAAGTGTGATGACCCAGCGCGTGGAGGATTTCGCGTCGGTGTTGGCGGGCTGGCCAACGACGATGGTAGAAACTCCGCCGACTGCGGGGAAGGTCGCCAGAAGGTTCGTCTGGAAAACTCGCTTGCGAAAATAGATTTCGCTTTTGAGCGCGGGGTCGTAGCCGAGCGCCGTGAAATCTTTGGTCGGCTGCGGGTGGCGCACCAGGAACTCGTATTCGGGCGTGACCAGCAGCACAGCGAACGGAGCCTTGCTCCATCCTTTCCAGACCCTGTCTCCCAGTTTCTCGCCAATGCGGAAAGCTTCCGCAAGCCGAATGCGATCATCCCGCGCAAGTTGCGGCTGAGCGAACGCTGGCGCATCGAAACTCGTGCTTAAAGCGATGAGAAACGCCAGGCGCACAATTCGAGAAGCCAATTTGGGTTGAGCCATCATGACTGGACGTTGATAAATTCTGAGTTCAAGGCTCCCGGCGCAAGACAGACCACACGCGCCCCTGAAAGTTTTTCTGAACGCTTACACGCAAGGCTGAGGGCACGGTTCCAAAACCTACAAAGTTCTTAGACAGCCCTGTCAGCGATAATTTACCCCGATACAGGCCGCCATGCCGCTCGTCCTAAATGACAATTACCGTTGCTGTATAATCAGACGGAGGCGACTGCGGCCTAATGAGCGTTAGATGGTTTCCTCTTAACGTATGGCATAATTACAGCAGAGGGAATGTAGAAAGATATCTATCATGTCAAAGAAATCAGATTCGCCTTTAGATGAAGTTGCTCATGTTGATTATTTAGAGAAGCTCATCAGAGAAGCTGATGAACTCGCCGTTCGGTTGGGGATAGAGGAACTTTCTGAATCTTGGAGCGAGTTTGATTTGTATGACATAGAAAAAAAGTATCGAATTAGACTTGAAGTAATTAGGCGCTTGATTCGACGTTACAATAATTGGGCAGAAGCTTATGCCAAAATGGTTAAAACTGATGCTGATAAAATTCGAGAGCAGGAACATACTAAGCTCACGGAATATTTCATGAATAAAGTTGGAATGTCCAAAATAGATGCCGCCGCTGCTGCTTCTGGTGTAATTGTCATGCGCAAACTTGAAGAGCCAGAGGAGGAAGAGCCTGTTAATTAAACGCGCGCTTTGTCACAACTACACCATCTAACAACTCATTCAACCGGAGCGCGGGATAGCATTTCTTTCATGCTCGAATGGCGCGGCGCGGCTTGAATGCCTTTCGCCCGCGCCCGGTTAATTAGGGCGTTGGGCTGTTGATTTAATCTCATTCACCTAACCACGCTTTCGGTTTATAATCCTGTCATGAAACAGCTATCACGAATTACATTCAATCCATTGGTCATGGGCGGCAAACCTTGTATTCGTGGGTTGCGTGTCACCGTCGGCACAGTTGTTGGGTTGTTTGCCTCGGGCCACTCATCAGCCGAAATCTTGAAATTATATCCCTACTTGGAGGAAGAAGATTTACGTGAAGCCTTAGCGTATGCTGCGTGGCGTGCTGAAGAAATTGAACTTCCGCTCGTGACGACATGAAGGTTCTCGTGGACATGAATCTTTCTCCTGATTGGGTGGAGGTATTTGCCCGTCATGGCTTGAGCGCGGTTCACTGGTCAACGATTGGTGATCCGCGTGCTGAAGACCCGATGGTGATGCAATGGGCGCGCGAGAATGATTACATTGTCTTTACTCATGATCTGGATTTCGGCACATTGCTGGCACTAACGCAAGCCGAAAGTCCAAGCGCCATCCAGGTTCGCACACAGGATGTCTCGCCGCACTATTTGGAGATGATGGTGATAGGTGCTTTGAAGGAATATGAACCATTGCTTGAATCGGGTGCATTGATCATTTTGGACGAAGGCAAATCTAGAGTGCGGATTTTACCCCTTTCAAAGAAATCTTAATCGTGCGCCGCCCAACAACTCATTAAACCGGAGCGCGAACTAGCCGGTCTTTCATCGAGCGCTTGAGACTAATGTAGCGCCGTTCTCTTAATTATTCCGCCTTCGGCATCAGAGAGCGGGTGGGTCACGATAAAGGCCGCACCGTCCTTCTCTCTGGCGACCGCTTTGACGTTTCCGATTTCCAGCCGCGTCACCACGCAGAAAAGTATGTCCTGGTCCGCGCCGGACAGACCACCGCGACCTTTGTAAACCGTCACGCCGCGCTTCAGCTTGTGTGTGATGGCTTCTCTGATCTCTTCGCTCTTTTCGGAGACGATGATGACGGCCGTGTGCTCCTCTATGCCGTGAATCAAAAAGTCAATCATCTTTGACGCCGCGAAGTAGGTGAGAATCGAATAGAGGGCCGCTTCGATGCCCAGAAAAAAGGCCGCGGCCGAGAAGATGAAGATGTTTAGGAGGAGAATCACATCCCCGACCTTCAACAGGTGGCTGCTTTTGCTGACAAGCAGGGCGGCGATCTCGGTCCCGTCCAGCACCGCCCCGCCGCGTATGGCGAGGCCGATCCCCGCGCCGATAAAGAAGCCTCCGAAGACTGCCGTCAGGAGTTTATCGGGCGTGACATCCGGATAGGGGACGAACGCCAGGCACAGAGAGAGTCCCGCAATCGCCAGCGCGCTTTTGATCGCAAACTTTCTCCCGATTTGACGATAACCGATGGCGATGAAAGGAAGGTTGATGACGAGGATCAAAATGGGCAGCGAGAACTTGAGGACACTCGACAGCAGCATGGAGATGCCCGTCACCCCGCCATCAATAAAATGGCTTGAGAGCAGAAAGCCTTTGAGGCCCAGTCCTGCCGAAAGTATCCCCAGAACGATGAGGGCTACGTTGATAGATTCCCTGATAAATGCTTTCATGCACTAAGAACAGTCCGTTAGTCATAAGACAAAAACCAGAACGCGCCCCTCCGCTGTTCGATTGCGGCTTCGGAGCGTGAGAGCTAAACGGCGACGACTTCGAGGTCCGGGTCCACCTCTTGTTTGAGCATTCCTTCGATAGCCATCAAGGTTCCCGTCAGCGAACTGGGACAACTGCCGCACGCGCCCTGGTAGCGTATGTTCAGCGTGTTGTCTTTGATGCCGAGCACTTCCAGGTAGCCGCCGTCCATCATCAGGGCCGGGCGCACTTTCTCGTCCAGAATCTCGTTGATCTGAACAAGGCGTGGGTCGTCGCTCAGCATCGCGCCGAGCGCGCCGCCGAGTTGCTGTGAACCGGCCGCAGCCGCCGCTGCTCCGTGCGCCACCGCTTCAGCGGCTCGAATCGGCACGGCCAGACGCGGCAGGAGTTCGTCCCAATCGCTCTCTTCCGTCTTCTCGACGGTAATCATGTTGTCCATGTAGAAGACAGAGACGACTTGCTCCGAATCGAACAGGGCTTTGGCAAGGGGATCGCCTACGGCCTTGTCCGCGGAATCGAACTGGCGGGCCACCCCGCCGGTCAAAGGCTCTTTCAAAATGAACTTGACCGCGTTCGGATTGGGCGTCTCCTGAATATCACTGATTTTCGGCATTACTTGATCTCCATTCGTTCGCCTGCCGTTTGAGACGACGGCTGATACGCTTTCAGTAAATTTGATGACAACAGCGATTATACTTCGTTTCGCGCTTTAATGCAGTCTGCGGCGAGTCGCTACAGAGGAGCCCGCCGCCGCCCCGAATCTCACGCAAAACGCCGAAAACGACCGCAAAAACGGGGGCTCTGTTAAATTATCTTTGAGGCCTTTTTTGAGCCGGACGATGGGGCTCAAAAAAACAGCTTTCCGGCAAAATAAATGTTGCCAAAGGCGCACACTGAGACTATACTTCCAAGCCTCGCTTGACCCCCCTTTAACCAGGTGAGACAAGTTGAGGCAAGAAGCAGGCGATTGCGAGGGTCGCCTGCTTTCTTGCTATAGAAAAGCAGAAGTCAGAATCCAGAATCCAGAATCCAGAATAAAAGGCTGCTACCGCTTCTGTTTTTATTCTGACTTCTGGATTCTGACTTCTGGATTCTGTTTTATGAACATCGGCATCACCGTTTACCCGACTTACGGCGGCAGCGGGATAGTCGGCTCCGAGCTGGGAAAAGAGCTGGCCGCGCGCGGCCACACGGTCCATTTCATCGCATCATCTTTGCCGACGCGCCTGACGGAGCTGAACGAGCGCGTCCGCTTTCACGAAGTCGAGATGATGTCTTACCCGCTCTTCGAGCACCAGCCGTACACGCTCGCCCTGGCGACGAAGATGGCGAAGGTGGCGGAAACGGAAAACCTGGACCTGCTGCACGTCCATTACGCCATCCCGCATTCAATCAGCGCTATCCTGGCGCGCGAATCCCTGAAGCCGCGATGTCGCCTGCCCGTGATCACGACCCTGCACGGGACGGACATCACGCTCGTCGGAGCGGACCGCTCCTACCTGCCGATCACGCGCTACGGCATCATTCAATCGGACGGGGTGACGGCCATCTCGAACTATCTCAAGCAGGCGACCGTCGAGACCTTCGAGTTCGACGAGATCGCCGTCATTCCGAACTTCATCTGCGCGACCGATTATCAAAGGCACCCGGTCCCGGACCTGCGCGCGCAACTCTCGCCGAACAATGAGCCGCTGCTCGTTCACGTCTCCAATTTCCGCCCGGTCAAGCGCCCGGTTGATTGCGTGGAAATCTTTGCGCGAGTTTTGAAGCAAACGAAAGCGCGTCTCGTGATGGTCGGCGACGGAAGCGAGCGCACCAATGCTGAACATCGCGCGCGTTGTCTGGGAATCTATGAACACTGCTCTTTCGTCGGCAAGCAGCCGAAGATAGTTGATTATCTTTCCGCGGCAGATGTGTTGCTGCTCCCGTCGGAGCAGGAGTCGTTCGGCCTGGCTGCGCTCGAAGCGATGGCGTGTGAAGTGCCGGTCGTCGCCTCGCGCGTCGGCGGCGTTCCAGAAGTCGTGACGGACGGCGAGACAGGATATTTGAGCGAGGTCGGGGACGTCGAAAAGATGGGCGCGGACGCCGCGCGCCTCGCCGCCGACGAAGAGCTGCGGCGCGAGATGGGAAGGCGCGCGCGGGAATCGGCCATCGCGCGCTACAGCACGGACCTGGTCATTCCGCAGTACATAAATTTTTATGAGCGCGTCCTCGCCGCGTAAGGCGGTCAAAGACGAGACGGAATCTGGCGAGAAGCCGATTCGCTACATCATACAGAACCTGGAGCGCGCCTACGGCGTGCCGTTGAACGAGCGCGCGACTGACCCGCTCGACATGCTCATCAAAATCATCCTCTCGCAGGCGACGAGCGACACAAACAGCCACCGGACTTTCGCCGCCCTGAAGAAACGCTTTCCCACCTGGGACGCGGTGCTGCGCGCGCGCACCCACACGATTGCCGAGACGATACGCTCCGGCGGGCTGGCGAACCAGAAGGCTGCCGTCATCAAAGATGTGCTCAGGCAGATAAAGGAAGAGCACGGCGCGCTCGACCTCAGTTTCCTGCACAAATTTTCACCTGAAGAGGCTGTCCGCTATCTCTCGCAATTTCGCGGCATCGGCCCGAAGACCATCGCCTGCACGCTCCTTTTCGCCTGCCGCAAAGAGGTCTTTCCGCTCGACACGCACATCTTCCGCATCCTGCGCCGCGTCGGCCTCATCCCGCAGAAGTGCACGGACCGGCGCGCGCACGAGATCATGAACAGCGTCGTCCCGGAGGGCAAGTTCTACTCCTTCCACGTCAACCTCATCCGCCACGGGCGCACGCTCTGCCGCCCGCGCGATCCCCTATGCGAACGCTGCCCGATTGTGGAATACTGTGACTATGGACAAAATAAGATTTAAGGGAAAGGTGTAATTAGTACCGTAAAGATTCCGATTCGGAATCTTCATACTTCCGAAATGTACCGGAAAACTTTTACTACCTTTAGCAGAATTGTGATAGGCTGCGAACATCACGCTACTCTTAAATGTCCGATTTATGTAGGCGGTTGATCTTTGTAGCCACTGGCTACTTAAAATACCTCAACGCAAACGCCGATAGTCATTTGAGCTTTCCCTCCCGAGTTGAAAGGAGACCCCACGATGAAACCCGACACGAAGCGACCGAATTTCCTCATCTTCATGGCTGATGAGGTGCGATATCCGCCTGTTTATGAAACCGAGGAGATCAAGGAGTGGCGCAAAAAGTATCTGAAGGCACAAGACGTGCTCAGGCAAACCGGCGTGGAGTTCGAGCGCCACTACGTCGCCTCGTGCGCCTGCTGTCCTAGTCGCTCTTCGATCTTCACCGGCCAGTACCCCAGCTTGCACGGCGTCACACAGACGCCCGGCACGGCCAAAACCTCTTTCGACCCAGGCATGTTCTGGCTCGACCCCAACACCGTGCCCACGATGGGCGACTACTTCCGCGCCGCAGGCTACCGCACCTTCTACAAAGGCAAGTGGCACGTCTCGGACGCGGACATCATCATTCCGGGGACGCACGATGTGCTCATGACCTGGGGAGTGAAAGACACAGACGGAAAGGACAGCGCCCCGACCCCAATCCCGCTCCCACGCAACATAGAGATTTACCGCCGGGCCGACCGGCTCGACGATTACGGGTTCAGCGGCTGGATCGGCCCCGAGCCGCACGGCGCGGCTCAAGCCAACTGCGGGATGAACCGCGACAGCGGCTACGCCCAGGAGGCTATAGAGTTGCTGGACGAGCTCGAAGCGGAGCGCGCGACGTCGGGCGGCCAGCAGTCGCCCTGGCTCATCGTCAACTCCTACGTGAACCCACATGACATCGCCCTGTTCGGCCTCCAGTGGCCCACCTCCTGGGGCTACCCCTTAACAGACGACACGGTGCCCGACATCCCCGCCGCGCCGACCGACGACGAAGACCTAGACACCAAGCCGAGGTGCCAGAAAAGCTTCGTCCATGTCTACCCGCAGATGATCTCGCCGCAGCCGCCTATCGAAATCTTCCGAAAGTTTTACTACTACCTTCAGAAAATTACGGATGGGTACATCCAGCAGGTCTACGCCCGACTGCGCGCCTCCTCTTTCTTCGAAAACACCATCGTCATCTTCACCTCGGACCACGGCGACATGCTGGGCGCGCACGGCGGCCAGCATCAAAAATGGCACAACGCCTACGAGGAGACGGTGCACGTGCCCTTCATCATCTCCAGCCCGGCCTACTTCAAGGGGCCGAGGACGATTGACGCGCTGACCAGCCACGTTGACATCATCCCGACCTTGCTCGCGCTCGCCGGAGCCGACCAGCAAGAGGTTCAGGTGGTTGCCGCCCGCGACCACAGCGAGGTGCGCCCGCTGGTGGGGCGTGACCTCTCCGCCCTGCTGCTCGACGGGGCCGCGCCGCAGCGCGTGAGCGAGCCCGTCTACTTCATGACCGACGACGAGATTAGCGAGGGACAGTCTAATTTCAGTCCCGTCACCGGAAACCCGTACAACCCCGTCATTCAGCCCAACCATGTCGAGACGGTCATCGCCACCTTCCCTGCGGAAGGCGGCGAGCAGGTCTGGAAATACTCCCGCTACTTCGACAACCAGGACTTCTGGACAAGCCCCGGCCAGTATGACGTCGTGCCCGTCGGCAAGGAGCAGCAGCAGAGGACAAAGCCTGCTCCCGACGAGTACGAGATGTACAACCTCACGCTTGACCCGCTTGAGAGAATCAACTTGGCCCACACGTCTCACCAGACGCCCGAGACGCAGAAGAGACAGCAGGAGTTGCAAGCACTTTTGGCCGAGCAGAACGCCAGGAAACGTCTGACGCCCCGGAACGAAACTGGTTCGAACTCATCCACAGGCGGAGGGAAGCCAAAAGTGTAGCCTTGAGCCAAAGCGTCAAAGCCAGTGTAAGGACCGTGCCGAGAGATATTCGCTGAAGGATGCGTACTCTCGGAAAGCTTACGCTACCAATACGGAATCTTTTTGGTTCCAAGTACCGTTATCGGCGGCGCTAATGCGTCTGGAAGCTATCTATTTCGGAAATCTTATGGGTTTAAAATCGGCTTCTTTATGGTACTAAAGGGTGTGGTTTAGTTAAATCAGTTTTCTGGCTGTGCCAGTGCTCTTCTCAATTATGCCGGTGGAATGATCCCGCCCCGCATCTTCTCTAATTTAGCCACTCCCGCTATGAGCCGGAGAGAATCCCTTTAAAGATGCGTATGAGCCAGCCGAGAAGCGCAGCGTTTCCCAGCGCGAAAAGCCCTGCGATGAGCGGATACTTTTTCAGATGGTCTAAAAGATTGCCAGTGACATATTCGCCATGAGTTTGCACCAACGCCTTTCCAGAGAAGTCAAGCTGAATCTCTTCGACGTTCACCATGAGGTTATTGATATTAAGAAGCGGTCCGTCTCTGACACTGGCATTCAGGCTCGGAGGCTGAGAAGGTGTGGATGATCCATCACCGCTCCGCGCGTTGACATTGATGGCCTGTGCTTGAAGAGGCTTTGATCCAAACATGAATGGTTGGAAGAGCTCTTTTGAGTCTTTCCACAATGAAGCGGGCTTGTGTTGAAGAAAGGTGAAATGAAGGATGGAATTTGCTGTGGCGATAACCTTGATCTCCCAAAATCCAGAGTTATGCCATTCCCAATCGCCGATTTTAAGCAGCTTCCCGCAGCCAGGAGCCAAAGAGTCAATTTGGTTCTGTTTATTGAACGGGGGTGATGTCCTCATTGAGACGACGAGATCGGTATCCACCACCATATAAAAATCCCGGCTGGAGCCAGAACCTTTTAGTTGATAGAAACGGACGCTGGTTGGGAGCTTGGAGTCGGCTGCCACTTCCGCTTTCACAAAGATAAGACACGTTCCATTCTCATCGCGCTTCGTATCCTCCGCCTCGTCCTCCGATTTGATTTCGCCATTCTGGGGCTGTGATTTATTCTTTGCTTTTATCTCGTCCAATTTCCGCTTCAGGTCCTCTGTGCGGAAATCAATTGTCTCCAAATCAACCGGCGGAGGCTTGGGTTTATCCTGAAAAAGCGCAAAGGTTTCTTCGCTGAGCCGTGCTTTCTCGAACTGAATGTCCACGAATTCATTCATCTTCCCATCGAGCGAGAACAGAATCCGGCCCGAATCAAGGACCGGCTTTTCGATCACCAGTTCTTCCTGTTTGAATTTGGCTACGGCAGGGCTGTACTTGTAGGCATTAACATCCACCGGTAGAGGTCTATTGGCGAGATAATATTGGAGGCTTATCGCCGCGCCTAAGACCAGCAGCGCAGTGGCCCCGCGCACCACTCGCTTGCGCCAGTAAACTCCTATTTTTCGTCTGAGAACAAAGAGACGCACGGCATTACCTTTCGGACTTTCAAATAATGCATGACCTTATCTCTCAGTCAATGCGAACTCTCTGTGGATCGGACCAGGCACTTGCCCAATCACCAAACAGTCCGAGCCATGCCCGCACCTCCACGTTGTGCGTACCGAGAGAGGCCGCGCCTCCGTCCAGCCCATCCCACTCGCACGAACACCGGGTTGGCTTTAACCACCCGTTTTCTGTTATCGGGCCGAGGTCTTTAACATGCGCCGCCACGGTGAAGGACACGTTTTCGATCTCTTCCATGCGATAGAAAATTATCTTTACACCGTTGAACCCGGACAGCGAGTGAATCCGGTATTTGACTTTCTGTCTCCGGCCTGTATTAATCCTCCTGGTGCTCAGGATAATTTGATCAATCGCCAATGAACCTTCGCCTTCGGGCATGGCGAACCCGTGAGAGTGTGAATGATTAGCCATTGCTGTGCCGGGACGATCAATGCTCGCCCTACTGCTGACCGCTTTGCTCCCCATTCCAAGTCCGTAAAGACGAAAGTAAGCGGGCTTTCTCTCTCCCGGACCATTGGTAAACGCCTGAATCGAGAGCTTACCGACTTGCGGTGTTTCACCGAAGGATGCCGGAAGTTGCACGGTCAAGTGGTTTCGCGCCCTATCCCAATTGCGAAAAATCCCTTCGAGGATCGCTCTTATGAGTGCGCCCCCGCGCTGCTCCGCTGTGGCTCCCGGTTGTAATATCTCTCCGAGCCTTCTATTCAACTCTGCATCTTGGGGCGTTTCCGGTTGCGTCAGCACTACGGTGAAGGGTTCGACGCCTTCAGCGCTGAGCGTGAGCACGGCGGTGCTGTTAGGTTGTAGCGCGTAGTCTATGACGAGCGGCGCGTTGCCCTTAACGAATGCTCTGAGCGAAAGATTGCTCATGCTGAATTTTTGTGGAAACAGCGGACCGCTGGCCGCCAGCCTCGCCTTTTGTTCCTCTTTAGGCAAGGCATCGAACTCCTTAATTTGCGCTTCTTCGATGAGCGGAAAAGGACTCGTGACTTGGCCCGACTGCTGTGGAGTGGGTTGCTGTGTTGAAGGCGTGCCCGGCTGCTGGTTCTTTTGAGCTTCCACGGTCCTGGTTTGAAGCATACAGGAGACGACTATTAAGAGGCCGACAAAAAGGACAAACAACTTGTCCCGCCCTCTTGTTGAGCGTTGATGGAAATTCATTTCAGACCTCCTTCCGCTGGTGAGAGTGTGGAATCCACGCATTAGAACTTCGGCTGGTCCGGGCTGACGGTGAGGAGAAACGTGTCTAAAGGAGTGTGTGTTGCCTATGGGGTGCGAAGAGGCATGTGCTGGGTTTCATCATTATCCTCAAATGCAAGCACGTCAGAAAACAGCTAAAGTGAGAGCAAAATACTCTCGCAAAGCGTTGATGTCAATCTATATGGAAATCTCAGCTTTTCGGGTACGACCGTTGTACTCCCCAACTAGTTATGATCCTTTCCGTAAAACTTATCATTCCTCGTTCAGATCGTTTTTGGTAATAATCATAAAGGCTAAAAGGGAATCGGGAAATGCAAGCCGCATCGGTAGATAGTCTAGCCGTTTACCCTTTAATCGTTTTCCCATTGCCCTGACTGCATTTCATGTCTTATCTGGTTGACGGCAACAATGTGATGGCGCAGCGCGTCGGCTGGCACAGGGACAAGCCGAAAGCGCGGCGAATGTTGATGGATGAGTTGGCGCGGTTTGCTCAGTCGAAGCGTGCGCAGGTGACGGTCGTCTTTGACGGCGCTCCCGAAGAGTATTTCCCGGATGGCGCGAGTTACAAAGGCGTTCGCATCTTTTACGCGGAGCGCGGCTCGAATGCGGACGAGCGCATCAAGAAGATGGTCGAGCAGGAGCGCGAGCGGCGCACGCTTATAGTCGTCACCTCCGACCGCACATTGGCCGACTACGTCCGCCGCTGCGGTGCGCAGGTCCTACGCTCCGGCGAATTTCGCAAGCGCCTTGAAGAGACCAAGGACAGTTCTCACCAGAGCAAAGCTGAGCCGCGCGCCAGCGGCGACCTCAGCGAATGGATGCGCTATTTCGGCGTCGCTCCCGAAGACGATGAAAGCAGTGACGAGTAATAAGTGACGAGTGACGAGCAGGAAAGTTTTTAACTCGTCACTCGTCACTCGTCACTGTTTTTGGCATAATCTCTCCCGTCAAATCTGTGATCTTCGGAGAACCCTTTATGAAGAAACAGTCCTCGCTCGCTCTCGCCCTGATCTTGTCTCTCTTTATTTCGGCCACGGGGCAAAGTCAGAACCCTGGTCCGCAACCTGCGACACCGCAGCAGCAGGACGATGATGAAGTTGTGCGCATCACCACCAATCTGGTGCAGGTGGATGCCATCGTTACGAAGGACGGCAAGCAGGTGGCGGACCTTCTTCCCGAAGATTTTGAAATCTACGAGGACGGGCGCCCGCAGAAGATCACAAACTTTTCCTACGTTTCCACCGAAAGCGGCACGGCGCAGCCGGTCGCCGTCACGCCTGTGGATAAAACTGCGCCGCCAGTCCCTCCAGTGCGCCTCAGGCCCGAGCAGGTGCGGCGCACCATCGCGCTCGTCGTTGACGATCTGGGCCTCTCGTTCGAAAGCACTGCCTTCGTCCGGCAGGCTTTAAAGAAGTTCGTTGACAAGCAGCTCCAGCCGGGCGACCTGGTCGCCATCGTCCGCACCGCGGGCGGCATGGGAGCTTTGCAGCAGTTCACCTCGGACAAACAGCAGCTCTATGCGGCCATCGAACGCGTCAAGTGGAATCCGCAAGGGCGCGGAGGCATCTCGGCCTTCGCCCCGATTGAAGCGGACCCGCTGGCGCAGGTGCGTGACCAGATTCCGAGTCAGGATTCTGACGACGAGCGTGATCGCCCAGCGGGCGATGACATAGAGCAGTTTCGTGAGGAGCTTTTCTCGGTCGGCACGCTCGGCGCGCTCAATTACGTCATCCGCGGGATGAAGGAGCTGCCCGGACGCAAGTCCATCCTCCTGATGTCCGACGGGATCAAGATTTTCAACCGTGACGACCCGTCGCGCAGCACACGCGTGCTCGAAGCCCTACGTCGCCTGACTGACTTGGCGAACCGCGCTTCGGTCGTCGTTTACACGATGGATGCGCGCGGCCTCCCGTGGTTCGGCTTGTCGGCCGCCGACAGCACTTCCGGACTCAGCGCTGAGCAGCTCGAAACACGATTGGCGAACCGCAGCTTCGATTTCTTTGAGTCGCAGAGCGGGTTGGATTATATCGCGCGACAGACGGGCGGCATTCCCATACGCAACAACAACGATCTGGCGGCGGGCATCCAGCGCGTGCTGGACGACCAGAAAGGTTATTACCTAATCGGCTATCGCCCGGACGAGTCAACTTTCGAGGCGACCATGGGCCGCCGCAAATTTCATAAAATCTCTATCAAGGTCAAGCGACCCGGCATGAACGTGCGCTCGCGCACCGGCTTTTACGGGATCACGGATGAAGAGGCAGTCCCGCAGCGCGGCACGCGCGCTCAGCAGTTAATCGGCGCGCTCACTTCGCCTTTCGCCTCGGGCGGAATCAAGCTGCGACTCACCACACTCTTCGGCAACGATCAGAAGGCTGGTTCGTTCATGCGCTCGCTGCTTCACATTGATACGCGCGGCCTCACCTTCACTGACGAGCCGGAAGGCTGGCATAAAGCCACCTTCGATGTCCTCGCCGTCACCTTCGGGGATAACGGGACGGTGGTTGATGAGCTGAGCCGGACGCACACGGTCCGCATGCGCGGAGAGACCTACAAGAAAGCTCTGGAGGACGGCCTCGTTTACATCGTCACAGTGCCTATCAAAAAGCCAGGGGCTTACCAGTTGCGCGCGGCGTTGCGTGATGCGACAAACGAGCGCGTCGGCTCTGCCAGTCAGTTCATAGAAGTCCCTAACATTACGAAGAATCGCCTGACGCTCTCGGGCCTCGTGGTCAGTGGCACAGACCCCGCGGCCAGACCCAAAGCTGGCGCTAAGGAAGCTGCGAGCGATAGCTTGACGCCCGGCGCACCGAAGACCGCAGAGGGAGATGGCGGCGAGTCGGACCCGAAGGCCGGGCCCGCCGTGCGAAATTTCCGGCGTGGGATGATTATGCAGTACGGCTACGCGATCTATAACGCGCAGGCGGACAAGTCCACGGCCCGCCCGCAGGTCCAGACGCAGATTCGCCTCTTCCGCGACGGCAAACAGATTTTCGCAGGGCGCACGCAGCCGCTGGACGTGAGCAATCAACCGGACCCGAAACGGCTCGTCGCGGGCGGGGCTTTGCAACTCGGCACGGAGATGGCGCCGGGCGAGTATATCCTGCAAGTGGTCGTCACCGACCCGCTCGCCAAAGAGAAGTACCGCACGGCCACGCAGTGGATTGATTTCGAGATCGTCAAGTAAACCGGCCAGGCTTTGAGGCCGGATTTTCAAGAATAGTGCATCTCCAACGTCGGCAGATGCCGGAGAATATTTATGAAGAAGAATCCCTCGCTCGCTCTCATCCTCCTCGTCTCACTATTCATTCAAGTAACGGCGCAAAATTCTGCGCCCGCGCCCCAACAGGAACAGTCCGAAGAAGACGAAGTCGTCAGGATTACCACCAACCTCGTGCAGGTTGATGCGGTCGTCACAGACAAGGACGGAAATCAGGTGACGGACCTGACTGTGGATGATTTCGAAGTGCTGGAAGACGGCGACCGGCAACAGATAACCAATTTTTCCTACGTCGCGCCGGAAAGCATGACGACGCCTTCGGAGGCCGCAGCCCCTGCAGGGAAGGTCGCGCCCGCTGTCGTGCCGACGCGCCTGCGCCCCGAACAGGTGAAACGCACAATGGCCCTGGTGGCGGACGACCTGGCACTGACGGTCGCGACCACCAACTATCTACGCCTCGCGCTCAAGAAGACTGTCGCGGAGCAGTTGCAGCCGGGCGATCTCGCGGCCGTCATACGCACGGCCGGAGGTGTGGGCTACCTGCAACAGTTCACCACCAACAAGCAGCTCCTTTACGCCGCCATCGAGCGCATTCGCCGGAGCGTCTTTAGCCGCGTTAACTCTTTCGACGGCATTACGGCCGCGCCGATAGCGAAGTTCGGCGACGGCATGATAAGGGCGGGCGGGGGGCAGGCCCCGAATATGCTTGGGGAAGACAAGGTCGCCAAGATGGCTGCCCAGCTCAACCTTCTGCGCGATGACGTTTTCACCTTCAACACGATCAACTCGCTCAACTACGTCATCAACGGGTTGAGAAAGCTGCCCGGCCGTAAATCCATCCTCCTCTTCTCCGATAGCATTAAGTTGACGGAGAGGAACCTGGATGAGATGCGGCGTCTGGCGGATAACGCCAACCGGGCTTCCGTCGTGATCTACGCGATGGACACACGGGGTCTGCCCGTCACAGGCTTGATGGCGGCCGACGCCACGTCCGGCAATACTGGACCGGAGATTGATGCCAAATTGGCGGAGCGCGCCGCCGCGATTCCGGCCGGACAGTCCGGCCTCTTCTTCCTGACAGAGCAGACGGGCGGTCTCTTTGTCCGCAACACCAATGATTTGAGCGGCGGGATCAAGCGCATTCTGGACGACCAGAAAGGCTATTACCTGCTCGGCTATCGCCCGGACAAATCCACCTTCGACAAGAACGGGAGCCGCCGCTTCCATAACATTCAGATCAAGGTCAAGCGCCCCGGTTTGAGCGTCCGTTTTCGCAGAGGGTTCTACGGATTGGCTGAGGAGAATAAGCCTGCCGCGCCGCGCACGCGGAGCCAGGAATTGCTCGACGCCATGCTCTCTCCTTTCTACTCGGGCGGCATTGACATGCGCTTGACCTCGCTCTTCAGCAACGAGCAGGGCACGGGCTCTTTCATGAGGACGCTGCTTCATGTGGACGCCAAAGCCCTGAAGTTTACGGAGAGCCCGGACGGCTGGCAGACGGCGAAGATGGAGGTCGCCGCGTTGACGATGGACGCTTTGGGGAAGATCGTGGATCAGGTCACTCGCGAGGAGACGATTCAAGCGCGCGGCGCGAGCTACCAGCGTCTGCTCCGCAACGGGCTGGTCTATGCTTTCGACGTGCCGGTCCGCAAGCCCGGGGCTTACCAGCTACGCGTCGCCGTGCGCGACCCCTCGTCCAAACTGATCGGCTCTGCCAGCCAGTTCATAGAAGTCCCGGACCTGAAGACGAAGCGTCTCGCGCTTTCTGGCATCTACGCGCGCGGCGTCAACCCTGCGGAAGAAGCGCCGGCGATAAAAAGCTCCTGGCTCTCGGGAGCCGGCGGGCTGCTTTCGAAGCCGCCGGAGATCGCAGAGGGCTCCGGGCAGGAGACGGGCGTGCAACCCGGCGCGGCTGTCAGGCGCCTGCGTCGCGGGATGGCGCTCGATTACGGCTTCTACATCTTCAACCCGCAGGTGGACGAGCGGACGCGCCGTCCATTGCTTCAAACCCAGCTCATCTTGCTGCGCGACGGCCAGCAGGTGCTCGCCAAAAACGTGCAGGCGTCGGATGCCGGCAATAAATCGGACCCGAACAGGCTCGACGCCAGTGGTCGTCTAGAACTCGGCGCGGACCTGCCGCCGGGCCAATACGTCCTGCAAGTCGTCGTCACAGACCTCCTGGCCGACGAAAAACATCGCACGGCGACGCAGGCGATAGATTTTGAAATCGTTAAATAGGGGCCGGGGGTCAGGGGCCGGAGGCCGGAAAGAGAATGGCGCGCACCGACCCCTGACCCCTGATCCCTGACCCCATTATGCGAAGCATAATCATCGGCACGGCCGGCCACATAGATCATGGAAAGACTGCGCTCGTTCGCGCGTTGACGGGGGTTGATGCGGACCGTTTGCCGGAGGAGAAGCGGCGCGGAATTACGATTGATCTGGGGTTCGCGGAGCTTGACGTCGGAGACGTGCGCATCGGCTTCATAGATGTCCCCGGCCATGAACGCTTCGTCAAGAACATGCTGGCCGGAGCCCACGGCATTGACGCGGTCGCGCTCGTCATCGCGGCGGATGAAGGCGTGATGCCGCAGACGCGCGAGCACTTCGACATCTGCCGCCTGCTCGGCGTCCGTCATGGCCTGGTCGTCATCACCAAAACTGACACGGTTGACGAAGAGCTCCTGGCGCTCGTGCGAGCCGAAGCGGAAGAGCTCGTCGCCGGGTCGTTTCTGGAGGGCGCGCAGATTTTGGGAGTCAGCGCGCGGACCGGCGCAGGAATTGAAGAGTTGAAGGGGGCGCTCAATGAGGTGGCCTTGCGAGTCCCCGCGCGCCCGGGCGAAATGGTTGCGCGACTGCCCATTGATCGCGCTTTCACGATGCGCGGCTTCGGCGCGGTGGTGACGGGCACGCTCGTCGCGGGCCAGATCGCAGAGGGCGATGAGATGGAACTGTTGCCGGCAGGCGCGCGTGCGCGCGTGCGCGGGCTACAGGTCCACGGCTCGCAGGTCCGTACGGCGTTCGCGGGCCAGAGAACCGCGATTAACCTGGGGGGCGTCGAAGTCTCTCAGATCGAGCGCGGGATGGTGCTCGCGCCGCCAGCGCGCCTCAGCCCGACACAGATTCTGGACGTTCGAGTTGATGTTTTGGGAAGCGCGCCGCGACCTTTGCGTTCGCGTATGCGCGTGCGCCTGCACCTGGGCGCGGCCGAAGTGCTGGCGCGCGTCGCGGTCCTGGAAGAGTCTGGCGAGATTGCTCCCGGCGAGAGCGGCTTCGCCCAGCTGCGCCTGGAATCTGCGGTCATCGCGCTGCCGCACGAGCGCTTTATCCTCCGTTCCTATTCACCTCCGCGCACAATCGCCGGCGGACTCGTTCTGGACGCGCACGCGCAACGACATCGGCGGCGCGAGAGCGCTGCGGCGCGCGCACGCCTGGAGGTGCTGGCGGGCGGTGACCGTGCGAGTGCGCTCGCCGTCTATGTCGAGATGGCAGGCGAGCGCGGCGTCCGGCCGGCGTTGATACTGGCGCGGACGGGTTGGACCGACGAGGTGTTGCAAGAGGCTGCGCGGCGCGCTGGAGAGAGTAAAGGGTTGATTGAGGCGGAGGGCGTTTACGTTGCGGAAGGGAGCCTGGAGCAGTTATCCCGCGCTGCACTCTTTGAGGTTGAGAGTTATCACAAACGCGAGCCCTTAGCGCGAGGGCTCCTGAGGGAAACTTTACGCGAGCGCGTCTTCGCGCACGCCGCGCCGGAAGTCTTCCGCGCCGTGTTGTCGAATCTGGAAAGCAAGGGGGCTCTCGTCTCCGAAAAGGAGGTGGTCCGCGCGGCTTCCCACAGCCTTTCGCTCACGGCTTCGGATGCGGCGCTCCGCGAGCGTTTGGAAAAAGTTTACCGGGAGGCGGCGCTCGAAGCGCCGACGTTCGAAGAGGCTGTTGAGCGCGCGGGCGGCGCGAAACTTCAGCGCGAGCATGCCCGCAAGATTTTCCAGTTGCTGCTCGACGAACGCTTGCTGGTCCGCGTGACCCCCGAACTCTACTTCCACAGAGAAGCCCTCGACCATCTGGTGGCGAAGCTGCGCGAGTTCGCCGCCGCGCAAGGACCGGAGCGCTTGATTGACGTCCCGACCTTCAAGGAGGTGGCGGGTGTGACGCGCAAGTACGCCATCCCGCTTTTGGAATATTTCGACCGCGAGCGCATCACGCGCCGGGCCGGCGACAAGCGAATTATCCTTTAAGTTAAAAGGAAAAAGGTAAAAGGCAAAAGTGAAGATGAAAGACATTGAAAAGCGGACGTTTGATTTTTCGATTCGCATAGTGAAACTTTGTCAACACCTAGACGAGAGGCAGGGCGTTGGAAGAATCCTCGGGCGTCAATTATTGCGCTCAGGAACATCCATCGGGGCAAACGTTGAAGAAGCTCAGGCCGGGCAGAGTAAAGCCGATTTCATCAGCAAATATGCTATCGCCTTGAAGGAGGCCCGTGAGACCCTTTATTGGTTGCGTCTGCTTGCCGCGACGAAAATCTTGCCGGCCGAACGCCTCTCAGAACTGGAAACTGAATCCGAAGAATTGATGCGCATTATCGGCTCAATCATCGTCTCCGCCAAAACCAGGACGTAGCAGATACCCTCATCCCCTCACTTTTACCTTTTACCTTTTGCCTTTTGCCTTATGAAAAACTTGCGTTTTCGGGGGGGATGGAAGTAACATGCAGCGGCATAATAGCTATCAAACTGTCTCGCGTTTGAGATGGTTTGCCCGACGTCTCTCTTCAGAGCTTTTAAACGGTAAACGTTAACGGCTTTCTAGCCTTTCTACCTGAAATATAACGAACGCCGGAGGTTCAACATGAAGAGCACTACAGACATTCTCACTTGGGTTCTCGGCCTTCTCGCGACCGGATTTGCCGTCTATTTCTTCTTCTGGAGATACAAAACCGCCGAATCGCCGGACGGCGATCCGAAATATTTGTGGCTGGCCATCGGGTGCACTGTGGTCGCGTTTCTGTGCGCCCTGGTCTTCTTTGTTCGTCGCGTCAACAAGGAAGAGGAAATTCACATTACGCAGTAAGCCGCACCACACGAGTGGGCGCGCGCACCTCTAAAGAAAGCGGCCTGGCAAGGCTCTCCCGGTCTTTGCGCCGCCGCCGCCCCAGTGTGAGTTGAGCGGAAAGCTATAACTTGACGCCGTTTGCGTTGTCGCAGTAGCCTGCACTGCGCAGACGGCGCTTTTCTCTGTCTTTCGCAGGGTTCGACTTTCAGACGACTGATTCGATAGGAGCGATCTTCAAGATGCTTTTGACTTCATCCCTGATGCTGGCGCAAATGGAGACATACACCGCGCCAAGCTATTTCCGGGTTGTTATACTTACTTTGCTGGCGCTCGGCGCCGTCGGGTGGCTGGTGGCCGCGGCACTCGGATTTGCGCGCTCGCGCTCTCTGGGGTCCGCCACCTGGTGGTTTGCCATCGCCGCCCTTTCCCTTTTGATCTATCACCTGCAGTTCGTGATTATGGTGCTGGCCGCATTGAGCAATCCCGACCTGCTGCTCGCCATCGGGGCCTTCTTCAATCTCTTTATCGTCGTCGGGGCTGCCTGCGCCATCGTGGGCTTCGCGCGCCTGAGCAATCAGCGTTAGACGTACGAACTTCCGTCCCGGTTTTTCTCATGGGTAAGAAAGCGTTGTTTCTGGCCGCGTTCGCCTTGCTTGCGGGCGCGGCCCTTTTCTTCGCGCTGCGCAGCCGGGAAGGGGAGCGCGCGGCCCGGCCGGGGTTCGTCTCGACAAACGGCACGAACTTCATCGTTGACGGTCGCCCGTTCCGCTTCACGGGCGCGAACGTCGCTGTGATGTACACGGAAGAGGAACGCGCGCACATGCCGGAGACGTTGAAAGAGGCTGCGCGGGACGGCGTGAGCGTGGTCCGCGTGTGGGCGTTCGGCGAAGGCGACGAAAACGGCGTCGGCCAGGCTGAAGGCGGCGCGCGCAGGCACAACTTCCGGTCCGCGCCTGGGCATTGGAACGAAGAGGCGTTCGTCCATCTGGACAGGGTGCTCGCGTTGGCTGCGCGTAACAATCTTCGAGTGCAGCTTTGCCTGACCAACTGGTGGCGCGACACAGGGGGCGTCACGCAGTACCTGGACTGGGCAGGGATCAAGGACGCCGCCGACGATAGCCAGCCTTACGGCATCAACGCCGGGCGCGCGATGCTCTTTTACACGAACGAGGTGACGCGCCGCCTCTACCGTGAGCACGTCCAGCGGGTCGTCACCCGCCGCAACACCGTAACGGGCATTTTGTACCGCGACGACCCGACCATTATGGGTTATGAATTGATGAATGAAGCGCAGGCGGTGACAGGGCGCTGGGCGGAGCGTCGTGCCTGGGTCGTGGAGATGAGCGCGTATCTCAAGACGCTCGACCCGGACCATCTAGTCACGCCTGGCACGTGGGGTTATCGCACGGCCTGGGAACGTCGCGAGTGGCTGGCGGAGCATAACATCAAGACCATAGATTATTGCGACGTTCACCACTATCCGAGCGATGACCTGGACAGCTTTGTGGATTCGCCCGCGGCCTTGCAGGCGTTTTTAGAGAACCGCGCCGCTGCGGCCCTTTCCATCAACAAGCCGCTCGTGATCGGGGAGTTCGGGATGGGGCACGAAGGCTACAAGGGTTTTTCCGAGGTCGAGTGGTACAGGGCATTTTTCGAGAGTGCCGCCCGCTCAGGCGTGGGCGGCGCAATGTTCTGGATCTTCACGCCGGATTCCGAACGCAATTACGGGATCACTTACACTATTGCCCGGGATGAAAGTGTCCGGGCGGAGATTCGTAAAGCGTCCGCCCTTTTCGCTTCGCTGCAAGATGCGAAACCGCCAGCTCATCTGTTGGATTCGTCGCGCCATCTGGTCCCGCACCAGTTCGCTTTCGCGCGGGCTATTGACGGTCCGGCGGCGCTGCCTGAAGTGTTGAATGACGGGAAGGATGGAGGGCCGATTATCTATTCGTTCAGGCCCGAGGGGGCCGCGAGCGCGCGTTTTGAAAAGCTCGGAGACGGGCCGGGATACGTCTGGGGCAGCGGCGTCGGCTACTTCGAATACATCATCCCCGAGCGCGAGCAGGGGCGTATGATTAGAAGCGTCACAGTGCGCGCTCACCTGCAGCCTGTTCTTCCGCAGGACGCGCCTTCGAATGTGAACGCGACGCGGGTCACCCTGCTCATCAACGGCGTGGACTGCGGCTCGCGCCTCGTCGCGGTCGAAGACACGCAGCGAGCGGTCACGCAAGAGTGGGTCGTGGATTCATTGGCCGTGAGAACTCAGGCATCGCAGGGCCTTCCGCTCTCAATCCGCTTCGAAGTCAAGGTTGATGCGGACCAGCCCCTCGGATTGAACATCTCTGGCTTTCCGGAAGGACACGACCCGCCGGACGCAAGACCGATTGAAGTCCAGCTAAGATAAGGGTCGCTGTATAACTTGCCGATGCGGTGACCGTGGTTGCTCAAACGGTTATCTGAGAGCGCGTGCCGCTTCCTGTGCGTAGTAGGTGATGATCAGGTCCGCCCCTGCGCGTTTGATGCTGGTCAGAGTTTCAAGCATGACGCGGCGCTCGTCTATCCATCCCTTCGCGGAGGCCGCTTTAATCATGGCGTACTCGCCAGAGACGTGATAGGCGGCCACGGGCAGATCGAAGCGGTCGCGGACCATCTTCAGAACGTCCAGGTAGGCCGTGGCGGGCTTGACCATCAGGATGTCCGCGCCCTCCGTATAATCCAGCTCGGCTTCACGCAAAGCTTCGCGCGCGTTCGCGGCATCCATCTGGTAGGCGCGCCGGTCGCCGAAAGCCGGAGCGCTATCGGCCGCTTCACGAAACGGACCGTAAAAAGCGGAGGCGTACTTGACCGCGTAAGACATCACGGCCACCTGCTCGAAGCCCGAGCCATCCAGCTCCGCTCGAATCGCGCCGACCTGCCCATCCATCATCGCGGAAGGCGCGACGATGTCCGCGCCTGCCTCCGCCTGGCTGAGCGCTGTGCGCGCCAGAAGTTCGAGCGACTCGTCATTCAACACCTCGCCTTCACGGACAACGCCGCAGTGGCCGTGCGAAGTGTATTCGCAGAGACAGGTGTCCGCGATGATTACCATGTCCGGGACGGCGCGGCGAACGGCGCGTATGGCCTCCTGCACGATACCCTTTTCGGCATAGGCTCCGGACGCGGTTTCGTCTTTGGCTTCGGGCAGCCCGAAAAGGATGACGCCTCGAATCCCCAGCTCGAACGCGTTGGCCGCCTCACGCGCGACCTCATCAACCGACAGGTTATAAACGCCGGGCATGGACGAGACCTCGCGCCGCACGCCTGTTCCCGGGCAGGCGAAGAACGGAAGGATTAAGTCCTCGCGTTCGAGCCGTGCCTCACGGACCAGCGCGCGCAACGCCTCAGTCCGCCTGAGCCTTCGCGGGCGATTGATAATGTCTGACATCCTTTAAGACCTCTTCCTGAGAATTAATCCGAAGCTGAATGATACGCATCCTCAGACTCGCGCGCAAACAGGAAAACTCTCGGCGCCTTTATGCCGCACGGGTTATAATGTTGTCGCCCACCCGAGTCAAAAATCTTCAAAGAGGCCATCGTGGAAGTTAGGATGCGCTGACCAGGGAAAGGAATGCGAATGCGAACCACATTTGACATCGGAAATGAGGCGGAAGGGGTTGTGCTGGGACAGTATATGAAAGCCGGGCTGAGGGTCTGCATTCCGTTCGGGACGGGCGGGCCTTATGACCTGGCTGTTGACACAGGCGTTCGAATCGTAAAGGTTCAAGTCAAAACCGCCACGTTCGAGAAGGGGTGTGTCCTGTGCAAGACCAGGCGAAGAAATGCGAGCTATGACCGAACGATGAGAAGGTATGAAAAGGGCGAGGTGGATTATTTTGCTGTTTATTGCCCGCAGTTGAATGAGGTGTACGCTATACCTTTTGAGGACACGAGAGTGTCCGCATCATTGAGAATCAAGCCGACAATAAACAAGCAAAAAAAATACGTCCGGTGGGCGAAAGATTATTCCTGGGAGAAGCACATCGCAGAATTGAAAGGGAATGGCGGGGGAGAGACTTGAACTCTCGGCCTACGGGTTATGAGTCCGTCGCTCTAACCAGCTGAGCTACCCCGCCACAGAGACTCGAATTATAACCAAGCCGGGAGTTATCGGCAATTAGGCGGCTGTGATAACATAATCGCCCAATCGTCAAAAAAGGGAATCTCTGAGGATGAAAAGCGGGGCGTGCTTTTCCATAAGTTTTTAAAGACGACCCAGGGCTCTGAAAAACAAAGGCTGGTAGATAAAAATGGCTGAGACAAAAACAGTTTCACAAATCGAAACTCTTTCGGGCAACGCTTTAGAGGCTGGAGGACAGGTCATCCAGGACAATCTGGATTACACGCTTTTTTCCTGGAGCAAGCAGAAAGGGATCAATCCTATCGCCGTGAAATACGGCGAGGGAGTTTATCTGTATGACTACGATGGCCGGCGTTACCTTGATTTCTCGTCGGGGTTAATGAATGTGAATATCGGCCACGGCGACCAGAGGGTAACTGATGCGGTGGTCAGGCAGATGCAGGAGGTCAGCTATGTGACCCCGTCCTGCGTTACCAAAGCGCGCGGTGAGCTGGGGAAGAAGCTGGCGGAAATCTGTCCCGGCGACCTGAATAAAGCATTCTTTACGCTCTGCGGTGCCAGCTCCATCGAAAATGCTATTAAGCTGTCCAGGCTTTATACAGGGCGACATAAAATACTCACACGCTACCAGTCTTATCACGGCTCTTCGACCGGCGCCATGACGGCGAGCGGCGACCCGCGCAAGCTCCCTGTGGATTCCCAGCAAGCGCCGAACTTCGTCCATTTCGATTTGCCCTATTTATACCGTTGGGAGTATGGCGAAGAAAATTTATTGAAAGAAGCTGTGGCGAGTCTGGAACGTGTGATTGCCTATGAAGGTCCGGGCAATATCGCAGCTATTTTGTTGGAAGGAGAATCCGGCTCGTCAGGCTGTTTGAAATATCCTGTCGGTTATTTAAAAGAGGTCAGAGAAATATGTGACAGGTATAGCATCCTGCTGATTATGGACGAAGTGATGAGCGGCTTTGGCCGCACGGGTAAATGGTTCGGTTTCGAGCATCACGGCATCGTTCCAGACATGATCGCGATGGCGAAAGGTCTTACTTCTGGATATTTGCCTTTCGGCTGCCTGATGGTGTCGGACAGAATCGCTTCAAAATATGATGACGCGATGCTCCCGTTAGGGCTCACCTACTCAGCCCATCCCGTCAGCTGTGCCGCGGCCTTAGAAATGCTGAAAATCTACGAGGACGATAAGTTAATCGCCAATGCCGCCGCGATGGGCGAGTACGTTGACGGCCAGGTGGAGCTGTTAAAACAGAAGCACCCGAGCATCGGCGATTGGAGAAATACGGGTCTGCTCGGCTGCCTTGAATTGGTGAAGGACAGAAAGACTAAAGAACCGATGGCGCCCTTCAACGCGAAGCCGGGCGAGATGACGGTCATGAATAAAGTGGCTGCAAAGATCAAAGACCTGGGTATGTACACGTTCGTCAGGTGGAGCTATATCTTCGTTGCGCCGCCGCTCTGCGTGACTAAGGAACAGATAGACGAAGGGTTGGGGATTATCAGTGAGGCGATTAAGATTGCGGACCAGGAGATGACTTCATAGAAATTGATAGGCTGCGTTTCTCTTTCAGGCTGAGTTCGATCAACTCTTTGAATAATTCCAGGCTCACTCCTTCACACCTGGTTGTAATGAAGCAGATTCGCGAGCAATTCCCGCTCGCGCTCCGGTTTCAATCCGGCCCGCCAGTCTGCATTTGATGGGCGAGTCGCATCCCAGGCGAGTGTGGCTCTGATGGTCTCCGACAGGGGCCGAAAAGTAAGACCGGCGGCAATGGCTTTGTCGTTATTAACCGCGAAAATCCCGTTCGCCTCTTCTGGAATCCACAGAGGCATTTCGCCCCACGCCCCGACTTTCTGTTCAAGCAAAAATTGTTCGCTCGCCCAGACGAACGTCGCATCGCTGTCGCTTACCGCTCGACACTCGTCGAGCAAGCGCCCCATCGTTAAATCATCTTCCGCTCCGGTGGCGTTGTAAATACCCCCTGATCGTCTCTCCGCCATCCCTATAATCCACTCGGCCAGGTCGCGCACGTCAATCACTCGCACGCGCCTGGAAGGGCGGCCTGGTGCCAGCACTTCGCCGCCTTGCGCCACGCGGTGGACCCAGTAAGTAAAGCGGTCGCTGTAATCGTGCGGCCCGACGATCAGGCCGGCGCGCACACTCAAGGCTCTGCCGCGCATCTCTTCTGCCGCCGCCTGCTCACACAAGGCTTTCAGCGCGCCGTACATCTCTCCATAGGTCAGGGCCATCGCCCGTTCACCCGGATCAATCTGCTCTGCCTCGCCCAATCGCTCGGACGTTATTGTGCTAACCGGATCATTCTCGTCTGTCCCCGCCAGGTCAAAGTTCGCATAGACGGAGCAGCTTGAGATGAACGTATAGTGTTCCACCGCCTCGGATAATAGCTCGGCCGCTTTTCGCACCTCGCCGGGAAGATAACCGCACGTATCAATCACAGTATCCCAGCGTCTTCCCTTTAAAGCTGTGAGATCAAGGCGACGGTCGCCCCGCAGCTTTTCGATTTCGGGATACAGGTCCGCGCCGTGTTGCCCGCGGTTGAAGATCGTAACCTCATGTTCGCGCTCAAGCGCCGCCTCGATCAGATGACGGCCGAGAAAGATCGTGCCGCCGAGAAGTAGGATTTTCATCTCTTCCTTTCCTGAAGTCGGACAAAAGACACTTAGAGCTTCTTGACCACGTCGCCGGTCCGAATCAAGCCGGGCCGAACGACCTTCGCATTGATGCCGCGCAGATGAAGCTGTTTCCCCAGGGGGGAATTAACAAACTTCATCGCGTCCAGACCAAAGCGTGCCACAAATTTTTGGCAACCGTTGTGAGGCAGGGCGGTGACTTCAATGACGGTCGAGCCGATGGAGAGTCGCGTCCCCGCTGGCAGATTCTCGGCGCTCAAATCCAGGTCAATAAAAAGCTGATCGCCTGCCAGCGGCCAACGCGCCTTGTCCTGCGCCACGAGGGCGATAACGCGGGAATTCATGATGTTGAGCTGCATCTCTGGATGCGGCGACCCGTCAGGCGTGCGGGAACTCCTGCGCTCTCTCCAACTATCCCCTACGAGACCTTCCGAGAGATGAAGCTCGCCTGCTTCCATGACTTCACGCTCATCAATCCGCGGCCGCCGCACAATTAACTCCAGCACTCCTTTGTCCCTGGGCGACCGGCGAATCGCGTCCAACCCCGCTTCAAGCTCTTCCATAATTAAATGCTTCACACGCACCAACGTCACCCTCCTACATTACCGCAGGGCTGCGGTCTGATCGAAGACATCCCAAAAGCTACACGACGTCTCGCCCAGTATACCGAATAGAAGAGAGAAAAAAACCGTGCCCGCTACGAGAGCCGCGACTTTCGTGAAAAGCTCAAATAAAAAGCTGCTTTGAAACTCACGTCGAGTGCGGTCCGGGGCAGTGGCACGTTCGTTGCCATTACCCGTGCCCGGAGGTGTTGGGATGAAAAAACTTTTAGCGACAATTATGTGTTTGGTCCTGCTGACTTTCGCGGTGGCTCCTGCGGGGGCGCAGACGCGCTACAGACAGCGAGTTTATAGAGAATCCCAGAGCAGGCAATACGATGATTACAGAAGGGATGATCGCTCCTTCTGGGAAAAACATCGTGACAAGATCACGACCGCCGGCGGTGCCGTGGCGGGTGCCGTCCTCGGCGGCCTGCTTGGCGGCAAGAAGGGTGCGGTAATCGGCGCAATCGCGGGCGGCGGTGGCGCGGCCGTTTACACCTATAAGATTCGCAACAAGGATCGCCGCTACTAAGGCGGATTGAAGTTAAACGAGTTCGGTCGTTCCTGTCTTAACATAAGTGAGCGGCCGTAAAGAGAAGCCTGGAGGCGAAGGGGAGAGCGCCTCCAGGCTTCGTCCTGTTTTCACGCGCCTTGAGTTGGCGTGCCGGCCTGCCGGTTCTATTTGACGGGCGCGCCCAGATTGAGCCATTCGAGAATGAGCTGCCTCTTATCGCGCGACATATCGCGCGTCACGGGCATGTAGCGCGGGTCCGAAACGGGAATGTTCAAGACCTGCTGGAAGGCGGCTATGTTCTGCTGGATTACTGTCGGATCGTCGAGCTGAAATATGGTGTCCATGAACGGATAAAGCGCCGCGTACTGCTGCATGATCGGTTGAATGTTTTTCCACGTCGGCGATTCCTCGTAGGAATCGAAAACCAGCACGCTAACGAAGTTCCAGGGGTCTGTAGGGAAATTAGGGTCAGCATCTTCGGGCCAGCTATATCCCACACCGTAGACTTGTCCGTCAATGAACTGTCTTGGGTTGCCGGGATCGGTCGCCGCCATCGGGAAAGAAGCGCGGCCATCATCATTGGTCGTGACGCTTTGAGGGAACTGGAGTGCAGTCGCAGGTTTCCCGACCGGAATACCAGGCGATGCCTGTTGTTTTAAGATGGTGTTATTGAATTGCAAGCTAATTTTTTGCCCGGATGCCGGTTCACCGAATTGGAGGGCGATCATCTCGACCACGTCAACGTCGCCGGGATTCATCCTGTAGACTTGCTGTGTGGAGTTGATATACGTTCCGTTCTGCCCTTCTCGCAGCAGCACGGGAGGATTCGCCAGAGTGCTCGGCTTGTTCGTCTGAATGACGCCGAGCGGTGTCTTGGCGAGCGCCGCAAGCTGAGCTTCGTTGACGGAATACTCCTGAATTCCGGCGCTTCCTGTATATGCAGCCAGCGAGTAATCATAGTCGCCAAGAATGGTGGGCTTGCCGCTCGCCGGAATGATCGCCACCTGTAGCGTGCCTAGATTTGGAGGTGGCCCGCCAGGTGCTGTTGTGGGAATGCTATTACCCAGATCAATCAAAACCTTCTGACGAATCTTATCAACTCTCGCATAGCCAAACCACAGTGGATTCTGATTAGGCGTCTTGGCATTGGGGCGCAGCGCGCGACCGAGAACGAAGTTCGGCGGCTCGTCGGCCCACGCCGGGCCGATAGTGCCGACGACTCTTCCCTGTTTGGACGTTTCATCGTAACCATCAACGACAAACTTGATCGAGAGCCGGGCCGGACTGGCGTTCTGAAGCTCCTGCAGGAAGGGTGAAGTTATCTGGCTGCCCCAGGTCACGTTGTCTAGGAAGGATTGGAAGAAGGCGCTGGCCCCCGCATCGCCCCCTCCAGGCGCTCTTGAGAAATTAATGTCGTTGAAGCAGACCACAAGAAAATCGCCCACGAAATAATCTGTGTCAGAGATGGCGACCTTGATTTGCAGCCCCCAGATTTGAGAAACGAGCTGCTGTTCGGTGTCCAGATCAACGAGCTTCGCGACTATCGGCTGGTCCGTGCTGACGACCGCTGCCTGAAGAATCGGGTCCTGTTTGACGGGGCCGTTACTGTTGACAGCCGTTTGCACGGTGCAGCCCGAGAATTGCCAGAAGTGGTTACCGTTAGGATTCCAGGATGGGTTGAGGTTGTTGAAATTGGCTGGATCGAAATTACTTGGTGTGTTGTTCAGCGTGGAAGGTTGGGCGATGAAATTTCCGGCGAAATGTAATCGCGGGACATCCATGTAGCTCATGTTTTTCTCCTTCGTCAAATTGTTTGGACACGCCAGCGGCCCGTTTGAAACAGGGTTGTGAGATAGATCGGATTCTTTCATCTGTTAAGAAGTGGTTCAACGCGGCGGGCAACAAACCAGAAGAAGCCCGCTATCAGAAGAACCAGCCCGAACATCAGCGCTGTGCTTTGAAAATTTACGACCGCCGCTCCCGTTAGAGCGTAGATCAAGGCCGGGGGCAGGGAGCCCGCCAGCGCGGCTAAGGCCGTCTGCCCCCAGCCGAGAGATGAAGTGCCCGCCATGATCGCCACCGTCTCCGCCAGCAGGGGCACGGGCCGGGTCACAATGATGGAGAGCGTTCCCCACCGTTTCAGCAAGTCATCTGCGCGAGCACGCTCTTCCGTCTTAACAAGGCGCTCCAAAAGTTTTCCTCCACGCCTGCCAATCGCAAAGCCGAACAGAGTCGCGCCCACGCTCCCCGCGAGCGAAAGAAGCGTCCCGTTCACGACGCCAAAGAGCGCTCCGTGAGCGACCATTACGAGACTGGAGGGCACTGGCAGCAGCACGTCTGCGATCAAGAGTCCGACGCCGAGTGCTGCTACCAGTATTCCGCCGTTCTTCATCCACGGTGTCGGGTCTTTGAGTAGCGGAATGCCTAAAGCCTCCACGACCAGAAAAAGAGTCGTGAAGAAGACGAGCACCGTGCACATTACCAGCAAATAGCGTTTCATCTCTCTTCAGGCTATTCGTCCCAGCCGCCTCATCAAGGTAACCGCTTGAGCTGGGGCGTGAATGGCGTTAGCGTTCCGTCAAATTGCCCGCACAGCTCATCCGAATGAAAGTTGAGAAGCGTGCCTGAGAACCTGAACTCTTGGAAGGCTTTAAAATAAGCCATCACAGCCGACTTACCCGGAGTAACCTGAATCGCCTTGTTAAGGATTCCGTTGTAACTCTCTTTGCCGCTCCATCCCAGCGTGAGCGTCCCCTGCGAAGGGGGAATGTTATCGGGAGCGGAGCCTCCAAGATGCGAGATGCGCGTCGCCAGATTGCGTCCGGCAGCCGTTCCGGTCCGCGCGGCAGGTGACAACGCGTGATAGTCAGCGAGCAAAGCGGTCTTACGTTGATTGCTGAATGTGTTCAGGGAGACTATCCCGTATTTCGTCAATTCAGCAGCCGTCAGCGGGAAGAAGCCGTTTGCCAGCGGCCTGTCTGTCAGAGTTGCCGGTTTACCCGAAAAACTGGTTCCGATGTGAAGCTCAAAGTTTTCCATTGGCTCGAAGCCGGGATTGTAGCTCTCAAAAGGCTGCGGACCAGCGGGGTTGATCGGTTCGTTGGCTGCCAGATAAGTGTTGGGTCCCAGGTTTACTTTCTGGCCGATGACCGCATCGCCCTTTTTGAAGGAAACGACTTTACCTGCGATATCAGCCTCAATCGCCACGACCTGGACACCGATTGGCGCTACATGAGGACGTGGAGCGACAGCGTTCTGGAAACGCACGACCCGGCCGACGGCCATTCCGGGTTGAGTCGGAACGTTGTTTGCCGCGGGCACAAAATCCGGCTCACCCTCCAGAGCCCAGGTCCAGCCTTGAGCTGTCCCACGAGGCTCGTTGAAGAAGTCGGCGTCTGTTGCGAAGCGAGCCTGAAAGCGCCCTGTGAAACGGATTCGCGGATTAGGCAGGGAGGTGAGCGTGCAACTGGCTCTGATTCTTCCGGCGACCTTCACCGCAAGCTTGATGTCGCCTGCTCTTTTGCTCGCCGTTTTGGCGGTGATCTTCACGGACTTTTGAGTCGGGCCGATGGTGAGGTTTGTCTTCGATAGCTGAACGATAACGCCGCTCGCCGCCGTGATGCTCAAGGTCGCATCGACCGTAGATCCGTCATCGGTCTTCAACCCGACCGACCCTGGAAATTCCTGTAAGCCGGAAGGGGCGATCAGGAAACCCTCGGGGCCCGTGTTGCCATTAACAGTTATTTTAATCGCCATGACAGTGCCTCCTTTCATTGGTGGCTAAAGGTTTGGAGGATGAAAAAGCAGAGGCGCCGATTCATCCATGTTATCTCCGCAGCAAATTGAAAAGGTCCAGCGTCAGACCGAAGACGATTGAACGCCCGGGCGCGGGCGCGGTTTGAAAATTCTCGAAGTACAGACGGTTGGTCAGATTCTCCAGACCGAGGTTGAGCGAGAGGCGGTAATCTTCCTTGTTGTATCTGTAGCCGGCGCGCAAGGCGTGCCGGGTAAAAGGACTGAGACTCGCGAGCGTCCCATACTGAGTGGAGATGGTGGCCGAGAGATCAAGCGGGTCGGCGCGCAGGATCCGTGCCTGGTAACGTATTTCATACTCGCCGAACCAGCGCCGGCCTGCGCTATCGTAGCGCACGCCGCCAATGGTGCGTAGCGGCGTGATGCCGGATAGCGGAGCATCCTCTATTGAGCCTTCCAGCCGCACGGGCGTGTCCGTGCGATTATAGAATTGATTGATTAAAGCGATGGTGTCTGCATCGGGCGTTAAGTTAGACCCTTTCAACCAGCCGAGTGTGCCGAACGGCGTCATGACGCCGTGGTTACGTCCCAGCGGCAAGCTCATCTCAGCGGCGGCCTCGAAACCTTTAATGCGCGCCCGCGCAATGTTCGTGCGCTGCACGTAGAGAACGCCGTGAAACGGGAAGAAGGGAGAGATGGGATTGAGGCCCCGACTCGCGTCCGCCGGCACAAAGAGCGGGTCGGCAAAGGCGTTGCCGATGAAATCCTTCAGATTGTTCTGAAAGTAGCCGAGGGAAGCCGCCCACCTGGACCTTTGAATTTTCAGACCGACGTCGAAACTCTGGCCGCGCTCTGGCCGCAACGCGCTGTTCGGGATGACAAGCACGCTGAAGGTCCGTTCGCCGAAATCGCGCAGCAGGTAGCGCTCCGTAATCCCCGGCTCACGATAGCTCGTGCCCCAGCGGAAATACGGGTTGATGCCGCCTCTTAGCCGGAGGACGATTCCGGCATTGCCCGTAACCACGGTGCGCCTGGTCCTGATGCCGCTTGTGCCGTTGAGTAGATTCTGGAGTTCGTTTGCGCCTTCGGTGTTGATTGATCCGGGGCGCTCCAACAGTTGCGCCCACGAAGCATCTAGTATCGCTGCTTCGCTGCCGAGCGGGAAGCCGCGCGTCACGCGCGCCTCTGTCTTCCAGTTATCAACGCGCAGCCCGGCAGTCAATCGCAACCAACTGACGGGCTCGTACTCAAGCAGATTGAACCACCCCAGATTTCGATAAACGGTATCGGGGTTGCTGGCTCTGCCGCTAATGCGGTTGATCGGCTGTGAGGTGTTCGGCGCGAAATCGTTACGTGAGAACTCGTCTGCCGAGGAGTCTCTGAAGTATCCGACTCCGGTCGTGATTAATGTTCCGGCGAAGGGGGCGAAAGTGGCCTGCGTGTCCCAGGCCCAGGTGGTGATAGAGCTTTTGTTCTCGGAAAAGTTGGCGTTCGTGAAGGTCGAAAGGCTGCCCGTCAAAATTTCCAGAGGGCTCTGTGGCGCCTGCGGGTTAGGGATAAAATTCCAGCTGCTGCCGGCGTTAATTGCAGAGGTGAGCGTGGCGTCTGGAAAAGAATACTTCTGGCGATAAAAGCCCGCGCGCACGCTTGGCAGCCATGATCTCACTTCGCTCGTTTCGTATCTCAGCCCGTATTTGTCCAGACGACGAAAGCTATTGAACTGTGTTCGTTGATCGAAAGGCGGCGCGATGAAAGAGAAGCCCAGGTCTTTGTGCTGGCTGTTCAATTGACGATAACGAAAACTCTGCTTCGCGCTCGCCAAAAACCAGAGGTCCATCTGGTCGTTGAAACCGTGAGCCTGCCCGTTAGGAATCAACGCGCCGGCCGGAAGGCTCCAGACGGCGTAGGTGCGCGCCACACTGTTGCCAGCGGTATTTCCCAGAGCAGTCGCGAACTCTCCTAGCCGCACAACCTCATCCGCCGAGATGGCGCGGTTTCCGGAATGGTAATTACCCGCGCGAAACAGCGCGCCGCTCACACGCAAAGCGACTCGCGGCACACTCCAATTAAGAGTTGCTGCGCCGCGACGGAAAAGGCCATTGCTGCGCAGGTCCGCATCGAGCCTAATGCTCAGAATTTGCCCGTGGTCTCCGGCGGGCACAGGGCTTTTGGTAATCAGATTGATAACCCCTGAGAGCGCGTCCGAGCCGTAGAGACTTGAGCCGGCGCCGCCTAAAACCTCCGCGGCTTCCAGTTGTGTGACGTCAATGACGCTGGGGGAAACGCCTGAGGTCGGGTCGCTGCGCGCGTTATTGAGCCGTTCACCGTCCAGGATGATTAAGAGGCGGTTGGAGGCGAGACCGCGCAGTCGTGGGCGTTCCAGCAACGGGCTGGCGCTGACGGGTGTGAGGTTCGGCGCTCTTTCAATTGCCTGAAAGGTTGAAGCGGGTCGGCGCTCTTCGATTTGTAAGGTGTCTGTAACGGTGATTGATTGCGGCGTTTCCGCGACGATGCGCGCGCTTCCTTTACCGGCCGTCACAGTAATCGTGCTCTTGATAATGCCTGGCACGAGCAGGAAATCTTCCGTCAACGGAGCATCGTTGTCTAAGATGACGCGGCGCGCGGCCGTAGCGAACCCCTCCCGGCTAACCGAAAGCTGATAAGAACCGGGCGGCAAATCCGTTAAGCTATATCTACCGGAATCGTCAGTCCTGGTGCCGAGCGAGCGCCCGCTCGCGATGTTAAGCAGGCGCACTTCCGCATTGGCGACCAGCGCCCCGTTTTGATCTGTCACCGTCCCTGCCATCGTGGCTCTGGTTTGGGCCGCCGCGTTCGACTGGCAGAGCGCGAGCCAAATAATGAAGATAAGGCGACGAGCCATATTGGACTGCTCCGAAATTAATTCCCCGGGGGCTTCTGGAAGCGACTTCTGCGTTCAGTCAGCAGCCCTTCAGTGCTTAACCGTTTGTCGAGAGGAGTCGGTTTGCGCTCGCACGGAAGCGGAGGTGATACCGGCCCTGTGAGTAAAGGTCTCGAAGTTTGCGAGGAGTAGATACATTTGGAACGGGCGAAACTATATGCCTGCCTCTCACACGCTGTCAAGAATTTTAGTGGCGCGCTGGACCTCTAACTTGAGCGAAAGAGGCTGGACCGCTACTGGCAATTAAAGATTCTTGACAGTGGGCCACCACCGGTAATAAAGTCACGCGCGTTCTTCACGATTCTTTTATGCCCCTCGCTCTAAGACCAGGCCCGGCGTCTGACTCTCATCAAGCTCCGACTGGAAGAAGGGCGTCCACCTTGTCGCGCAAAGGATTCCCAACATCAAGCTCGCCCATGAAACTTTTAAACGTGCGGACCGGCACGCTGAAAGGAAAGCTCAATGGCTAACTCCAACGACCAGCTGAATCGAATCAATCATATCGTGGTGTTGATGATGGAGAACCGCTCTTTCGATAACGTCCTGGGCTGGCTGTACGATAAGGATAATCAGCCTCCGTTCAACGAAGTCCCCCCGGGTCAGCAGTTCGAAGGTCTCTCCGGAAAGAATTTGAGTAATCCGGGGCTGGACGGCGTGCTGGTCACTCCCGGCAAAGGGACGGACCTGACCGCGCCTTATCCCGATCCGAATGAGCCTTATGATCAGGTTTACGCGCAGATGTTCAACCAGACTCCGCCCCCGACGCCGATTCCCAACAGGGAGGATCCGCCGAACATGCAGGGCTTCGTCATCAACTATGCGGATGCCATCAACCTGGCGAGCACGGCCAAAACGGGGGTGCCGGACCCGCCCAACCCTGGCATCATCATGAACGGCTTTACGCCGGCGACCCTGCCCGTCATCAACGGCCTGGCGAATGCCTACGCCGTCTGTGACCACTGGTTCAGTTCCGTGCCGACGCAAACGTTCCCCAACCGCTCCTTCGTTCATGCCGCCACCTCTTCGGGCTACGTCTATAACACCTGGAAGACCGGAAGCCACCTGTGGGACATAGGCATCCTGATTAACAATACGCCCACCATTTACAATCTGCTGGAGGAGGCCCGCGTCAGTTGGAAAATCTATCACGGAGGACCTCTTCTGCTGTGTAACGCTCTTCTGATACAGGAGCAGTTGTGGAAGTACAGCCTGCTGGGCCAGCACTTTTTCCCGTTCGCGAAATTCCTGGAGGACGCGAAGCGTGAGGGGGGATTACCCGCCTACTCCTTCATCGAGCCCAACATGATGTGCAGCAAAAAGTATGGCCCGGAAAACGACATGCACCCGGCATACGCCATTACGGACACGGGCGCTCCGACGAACGTCCTTTACGGAGACCAGCTCATTTACACTATCTATCAGGCGCTGCGCGAGAGTCCTGATTGGGAGAGCACGCTGCTGATTATCACGTTCGACGAGCACGGCGGCTGTTACGACCACGTTCCGCCTGCGCCCGCAGCCACCGCGCCCGACGATAAAGTGATTCCGCCGGGTGAACCCGGAGGGAGCGGATTCGACTTCAAGCGTTTCGGGGTGCGTATTCCGGCAGTGCTCGTTTCCCCGCTGATTAAGCAGGGCACGGTCTGTAATACGCAGTTCGATCACACCTCCGTGATTAAGACCGCGGCGAATCGCTGGCTGGGCGGGCAGCACCTCACCAACCGCGACAAGAATGCGGTGGATGTGAGCGAGGTGCTGACCCTCAAGGAGCCGCGCGCGGATACGCCGGACATCAAGCTGAACCCGCCGCCGCCCTTCGCAGGTTGCGGTGAACAGCCGCTCTCAACCGTTCACAGGCACCTGCTGGCGGCAGCCGCACGTCTTGTGACGAAGAGCGCTGGCGAGCTGATGGATTTGAACCACATTGAGACGACGGAGCAGGCCGTAGAGGCGCTGGATGAAAAGGAAGGAAGAGTTCGCGCCGGATGACGAAAGGCGACCTGGAAAAGAGTCGCGTTCAGTCAAGAGATTAGCTAGCGCGAGTAAAACGTTCAAAGCCCCGGAGGGGCGGCCGTGTCAGTAGCCCACGGCGTCAGCCGTGGGAGCGAGCGCCGTACCAAAGATTGAGCCCCGTCAGGGGCGACATAATCTATGCCGCCCCTGACGGGGCTCAAATCATATCCTCGCGTCATGAATCCGGGGCTCACGCCCCGGGCTACTGATATGTCGCCCCCTTCGGGGGCTGTTGGGTCCTATCTCATTCTCTGTTTACGTCGAACTCACGTTAGCCATTGCCGTTTGACGACCTACGGCATCCGGCTCAGATCAATCTTCGCGGGCTCGATCTTTTCCGGGAAGAATGATCTGTCCACCAACTCCGACAGCGGAATCTGTTTGGTGAAAAACCCGAGGCTCGTGCCCATGTCCAGAATTCTCTGCATCTCTTCGTCTGTCGGATTCAGGTTGCGATAGGTGACGCGGTCCGGCGGCTGTGTCAACACGTAGCTTAACAGCTCAACGTTCTGGCGAAAGTATGGCGAGACGAGCTTGGCCGCGTCCGCACGATTTCTTTCGACCCACTCGCCCGATTCATTAATGCCGCGCACAAGGTCGCGGACGACCTCCGGCTGGTCCCGAATCAAGTCCTCAAGGACGACCAGGCAACAAGAGATGTAGTTCGGCCAGATGTCTTTGGCGTAGTAGAGCACGCGCCCGTAGCCTTCTAGCTCGGCTTTGGCGCAGAAAGGCTCCGCGACGATAAAGCCGTCAATTGATTTAGTCGCCAGCGAAGCAGTCATGTCGGGCGGCGGCAACTCGACAAAGTTAATCTCGCCGGGCTGGACTCCCTGCTCACGCATCAATTTGTTGATGAAAAAGTTCTCGTTGCTGAAGCGATTCGGAATCGCTATGGTCTTGCCGCGCAGGTCGCGCAGGCTCCTGGCGGCGTCCTCCTTGCGGACGACGAGCTGCGAGCCGTCGCGGTGTCCGAGGGAGACAATCTTGATGGGCGCACCCTGCTCGCGCAACTTCATGGCGAGCGGCACGGTCAAAAATCCAGCCTTCAGTTGCTTACTCTTCAATGCTTCGACGATGGTCGGAAATTCCGTGAAGAGCTTCGCATCGAAGCGCGTCGCGGTCGTGCTGGTCCTTGAAGCGTAATCTGTGACGGGACAGGTCAGATGACAGGTGACCGGAATAAACGCGACCTCAAGCGACTGTTTTTGGCCCCCGTCGGGTCCACGGTGAAAGACCTCTTCATCGTGGCTGCGCGGCTTGTTAAGGGAGCGGTAGCGTAAGAAAACTATCAGGCCGAAACAGACGAGGATTACAGCAACTACCAGGACTGCTTTTTTCGAACGAAACATTAATTCACCTTTCCGGAAAAGCCGTTGATGCCTCTTTTTGAAAAGCTCCGCCGAGAAGGACTGGAACTGAACTGCTGACGTCTAGTTCCGCCGCCAGTCGGATGTCATTCTCCTCATTGCGCTCAAGTTTCTCCTTCCCTGAGCCGCAACGCTTGAGCCGCTCGAAGAGAGTTGGCCGCGCGTCCTCGAAGACGGCCAGAGCCGAAGCCGCTTCGGGCGAAAGCCTTCCCGTCAGGAAACGTATGATTGCGCCAGCGCCTATTAAATCCTCAAGACAGGGACGGAGCGTACCGTCTTCCCAGCGCTCGCCCGCCGGGGCGAGGGCGACGCGCCGCCCCTTCCTCAGAGCCGATTCGGCCACGGCCCGGCAGTTACGCAAGCATCCAGCGAGCGTCGGGGTCGAGCCAGCCGACAGGCTGAGGGTGGAGCCGTTGGGAGATGGTAAGACAAGACGCGCGCCCGTGGGAAGCTTTAAAAGAGAGGTCGGCGAAAGCGAAAAGCCATAGGGGTTGTCCCGGTCCGCCACTTCTGCGTGGACCGACGAGGCGAACGCGTGCGCCGTCTCGTCTTTCCAGCGGTAGGGAAAGACAGATGCGCCTCGGCTTGCGGCGATCTCCAGAGAGGTCGAGAATGAAAGCACATCAATAATGATTAAGACATCGCTCGTCGGCGCGAGCCGCCGGACCCCCTGCTCGCCCCATTCGCAACGAATGTCGTACTCGGACTGATCAAATGTCATCGCGTCGAAAGGTTCGAATCGTTCACACGTCAAGCGGATCGTAGCAAGGGTAATCTGTCTGGCCGATGATTTTCCCGTCGTGGAATCGTAGAAAGGTCGCGAGCTGCGCGCTCAGGCGCGTCCCGGCGGGAAACGGTCCGATTGCTTTCGCGACCTCCCCGGTCCAGCTAATCTCCAGAGCGACCACGTCGCCGCTCGCGACGGCGCTCCTGATCGCGTAAGTCTGTTCGGGTAAGTACTGACGGCCCTTCTCGAAACTCGCCAGCGCGCTTTCCAGGTCGCTCTCCCGGCCCGTCGGCGCGAAGCGATTAGGCATCTCCCGCCAGACCAGCCGCTCGTCAAGCAAAGCTCTTAAATCTTCTAGAGTTGCTGATGGGCGGCCCACGACTTCAATGTACCGGCGGGCCAGCTCAAGATTACGTTCTTCCTCTTCTGACGGCATGCTTCCGTCTCCCAGTTTTTCAAGGTAGAGCGAAGAGTCTGAATGAAAACCGCCATGGGTAGCAGCCATCTCAGAGAAGTTTCTTAAACTCTTCAACGCTCAAGCCAGCGTCACGCACGATGCCGCCCATCGTGTAAGCGTTCACGGGATTATGACGTGGAATCGTGAGTATGCGAATGCCGTCTGACATGACGATATGTTTACCTTGGCGGATGACTCGAAAGCCAGCCTTCTCTAATGCTCTGACAGCTTCCAGATGATTGATGCCGGGAATCTTCGGCACAGCTAAACTGTCACCTCGACTTCACGAACGTCCGCATCTTTCACCAACTCGTCAACGGCCGCAAGATACTCAGAAATGGCAATGCGTATATTCTCAAGGGCCTCTTCTTCCGTTTCACCTTGAGACCAGCAGCCGGGCAGGCCGGGACAGGAAACACTGTAACCCTCTTCCGACTCCTGAACGCGCACTTTGTAATTCATTCTGCAACCTCCGAGCTTGATTATAGCCTCAGAAGGATTCGGTAGCCATCCTAATGATAAATTTGAAAACCCCCGGGCGGGCATTTAAAAAATTAGCTTGATCCCGAGCTGAATGTTGCGCGGCAGGTTGGCCTGGCCGGTGACGCGGCCGAAGTTTGTGCTGGTCGGGTCCAGAATGGGGTTGTTGAATTGCGGGTGGTTGAAGGCGTTTAAGAATTCGCCGCGCAGCTGGAGGCGCGTGCGGTCCGTGAAGAGAAAGTTTTTGATGAGCGAGATGTCCCAGAGATTCAGTGGCTGGCCGCGAAAATTCGCGAGGCGCGACGGGAATCTGCGAACGTTGAAGGCCAGGCGAATGCGCGGGTCGTTGCGCTGCTTCGCTGGGTCCACGACGCCATTTGTCTGAACCGCCGCGTCCGTGAAATAGAAGCCGCTCGTGTCGAAGACGGCGTCAACCGTGCTCCCGTCAATGCGAACTCTCAATTCGGAGGGGTCGCCGTTGAAGTAGAGGTTGCCGAGTTCAAGTGGCCGCCCGCTCTGCGCCTGCCAGATGGCTTGCAGCTGCCAGCCGCCGAAGACGGCCTCCGCGAGAGGATTCCACCCCGCTCCCCACCTGCGATTTTTGCCGAACGGCAGCTCCCAGATGCCGCTTAAGGCGAGGCGATGCGGGGCGTCGTTCGCGGAGATGCGTTTCTCGTATTCCGCGTCGGTCGGATTCAGAAGTGAGACTCTCTCCAGCAGTTTCGAAAAAGTATAGCTCGCAAGCAGCGTGTAGCCGTCAGTGAAACGCTTTTCGACGCGCACCTGCCCGGCGTGATAGATGCTCGACCCGTCGTCGCCGCGCGTGCGTATGTTTCCAAACTGCGGGAAGGGACGTAAGAGCTGCTGGCGTTGCACGGTCGCAGAGTTAAGCGTCGTCCCCGGCGCAAGACCCTGGAAAGGGTTCGCCACCGTCGCCGTCAGGAAATCAATCACGGCCTGGTCGCGCGACGCGCTCGTCGAGAGGAAACGGCGCGGGACGGCGTTGAGCGCGTCCGTCTCCGTCGTCAGGTCGTAGCCGTAGTTTCCGATATAAGCGATCTCGAAAAGCCACTGGCCCGGAATCTCGCGCTCCATATTCAACTGCCAGCGTTGCGCCTGGCCGTTGCTGCGGTTGACCGGAACAAACTCTATGTCGCGCCCGATGAACGTCGCCAGACCCGGAGTCGAGCCGGGGGCCGCGGCCAGACCTTCCGGGAACGGGTCGAAGAGGCTCGCGCGGAAGGTTAAGCCGTTATCGAGCGTCGGGACCAGGGTCGTTGATTGCGAAAAACCGAACTGCCCCACGCCGTCAATTATGAAAGGTATCGTGTAGATGGCCCAGCCGCCGCGCACAACCGTCCGATCATTGATTCTGTAGGCGAAGCCCAGGCGCGGCTGAATGTTGTTCCTGTCCGGCTCCCAGAAGCCGCGGTTGTTGTCGTCCGCGAACAGCAGCCCGCCGCGCACCCGGAAATTCTGCGCAGGGATTTCGGGAATCGGATTGACCGCGTAGGCCGCGCGCGCCGCCGCCTCAACCGGGTTCGGGGTCGTTTCGTCGAAGCCGCGCACGTTGCGGTTGAAGCGCTCGGTCGTCGCCCCCTCATACTCGTAGCGCACGCCCAGATTGAGCGTCAGGTTTTTCGTAGCCTTCCAGTCGTCTTGAAGGAAGATGCCGTGATAGAGGGTCTGATTCGAGCGCGCCGTGTTGCGTTCAAGAATTCCGCCGGTCGGTTGCCCGAGCAGAAAGCTTGCTAGCTCCTGGCCGATTGCTCCGGGCGCGGAAGTATCCAGTGGACCGCGCGTGAAGTCCGTCCCGAAGTCGTAACGCCCTGCGGCGTGTCCCAAACCGTAGGCGTCTTCACGGTAGGCGCGAAAGTCGTAGCCGATGCGTAAAGTGTGGCCGCCGGTTATTTTTGTCGCGGTCGGCTGAAACGAATAGATGCTGTCTGTGAAGCCTGAGCCGAGCGGGTCGCCGAGCGGCGAGAACGCGCCGGTCTCGAACCGCGGGAAGTAAGAGAGCCCTGAGAAGAGCGCAGCCGTGCGGGAAGAGAAGCCGAGCGAGGCCGGATCGAATGCCCCTTCGCTTTCTCTCACGGTCGGGGAATCGAAGCGCGTGTAGCCGGCGCGAAAGTTAAAGACGAGGGTCGGCGACGCCGTGTAAATGTGGTCGTAGGTCGCGCCGTTATTATTGCGGAAGAGAAGAGTCCCGGTCGGACGAATGCCGTTCACAACACCTGTCCAGTTTCCGCGATTCTCCAGGCGGTTGTTACGCGTGTAGCGAAAGAAGGCCGTGTGCCTGTCGTTGAAGCTGAAGTCGAGACGCAGAGACTCGGAGTTGAAAGTGTCCGTGCGCGGATTCGGGCTGATGAAATTGTTGCGCCCCTGCGCGTCGCCCGGCTGGTTCGGCAGCGGGTAGAACTGCAAAAAGGCCCGCGCCACGGCGCTGATGCGCTCCGCCGGAATGATGTTGTTCGCGAAAGGCGTCCGCTGAACGCGGTTGCCGACCATGACGGCCGTCAGCGGGTCGTAAATCTGTATGCCGAGCGGGAGCAGGGCGGAGAAATCCCCGCGGCGTTCGGCGAGCGTCGGCACAGTGAATAGTCCGGGCTCCGGAAAAGCATCCTTCAGTCCCTCGTAGGCGAAGAAGAAAAAGTAGCGGTTGCGCCCGCTCACGAATGCGCGCCCGCCTTCACCGAAGCGCGGCCATGTGACTGGACCGCCGAACGTCCCGCCGTAGCGGTTGTAGCGTAGCGCGTCGCGCTCCTGGCCCGCGCGGTTCAGAAAGAAATCATTGGCCGAAAGAATATCGTTGCGGACGAATTCGTAGAGCGAGCCGTGAAAGTCGTTCGTGCCGTTGCGGAGCGTCACGTCAATATTCGCGCCAGCGGTGTGTCCCTGCTGCGCGTCGAAGCTGTTGGTGACGACCTTGAACTCCTGCACGGCGTCCGCAGGGGGGACGAAGGAGACGCGCGGCTCTCTCCCATGTGTGTTCGGGGAGCCGTCGAGCGTGAATTCGTTGCCGCCCGGCGCGCCCTGCGAGACAACCGATGACGTACCCAGATTGTCGAAGGGGCGGGAGAATTTCAGGTCGCCCGTGTAGGTGATGCCGGGCGCGAGGCGCGACAGCACAAAGGGGTTGCCATCCGAGAGCGGCAGCTCCGAGATGCGGCGGCGGTCAATCACCTGCCCGGAAGAGGCCGTCGCCGCTTCGAGCAGCGGCGTCTCCGTAGTGATGTTGACGGTTTCGACAATCTCGCCGACTTCCAATGTCAGATCGAGCGTCAGCTTGTCGCCGACGCGCACCTCGACGTCCTGTCGCAAGAGTTTCTTGAAGCCGCGGGCTTCGACTGTAAGGTTGTACTTGCCAGGGTTCAGAAAAAGGATGGTGTAGTCGCCGGAGTCGTCCGTCGTCGCCCAGGTGGAGGTGTTGGTCGCGGGGTTGGTCGCAGAGACCTGCGCGCCGGGGACGACCGCGCCCGCCGCGTCCATGACGCGACCCGTGATCGAGCCGCGAAACTCCTGAGCGTTTATCGGGCCAACGGCGAACAGCAGGCAGGCGGCGAAGAGAGAGAAACAGGAGATGCGCTTACGACCCGGATGCTTGAGGCGTGAGTTCATTCATCCTCCTGTTGGTAACTTACGAGTCAGTACCGCCTGCGGTAGCGGGCGGGTAATTGCGCGCAGAAGACCCGCCCGCTACCGCAGGCGGTACTGACTGGATGCCTTGCTAGAGCGGTCACATCCTATTGCAACCCGCTATAAGAAGCTGTTTGAAGCGGCCAACGCGTCAATGACCGAAGCGACGCCAGGGATGACTTATCCTGTGCGGCTCAGGTCAATTCGACTTTGGTATATACATCGGCGAGCCTGAGAGTACACTGAATGGAAGGTAACTCGACCACGCCTTCAAGCGAGCTTATATCTGACAGCAGCCAGTGCCCATCGGCCTGTTTGACGTACTGCTCAACTTTATACTCATCCTGAGCGATTAGTAAATATTCAGCGAGCGACTCAATCGTGCGGTAATAGCCGAATTTTTTAATCCGGTCATAAGAGGCAGTCGAAGGTGAAAGCACTTCGACAATCAAAGTCGGGTTGAGCAAGGTGTCAAAGTATTCGTCCTCGAAACTTGGTTCATCGCAGGCCACGACGACATCCGGGTAGGTGTACAGTTGTGTCGCCGGAACTCTGACACGCATGTCGCTCGGATAAAGCTCACACGGCTTGTCTCTCAGCTGTTGTCCGAGCGCTATAATGATATTCGCCGCGATGAGATTGTGTTTGCGACTCGCCCCCACCATTGCGAAGGCATCATGCGCCTTGCCCGTACTTCTCAGAGGGAACATCTCGCCGTTGAAATATTCGCTCTTCGTTTCGGCTTTGCGCTCGATAGCCAGATACTCTTCCGGCGTCAAAAAGATTTTGGGCTGGCTGGACATAAACATCCCCGATTCTCAAAGTACGAGACAGGCAACTTTATCATGCAGGAACTTCAGGATGCGAGCCCAATTTGTCGCAGCCGTTCGGTGAAGCGCGGGTCCGAGCGCAGGTCGTCGAGTCTGGGGTCAACATTGAGGTGGATGTAGGATTCGTCGCGCTCCGTGTAGGCGCGGTCGAGCCATTCGAACGCAGCCTCTTTGTCCCCGAGCGCGACGTAGATGAGGGCGACCGCGTAGGGCGAGACGTATCTGTTACCGGCGATCAGACCCTTCAGTTGCTTGATTATTTTCAGAGCTTCGGGGCGGCGGCCCGAAGCCGCGTAGGCGTGGCCGAGCACGGCGATCATTTCGGGCTTACCTTCGGGAAACTCCGCGGTCTTGGAGAGATTGACGGCGTTCTGAAATGCGGAGATGGCTTCAGCGTAATTACGCTTGCCTTCGTAGGCGAGGCCGAGACTCCAATGCGTGTCGGCATACCTGGGGTCCCTCGGAAGCGTCTTCTGGAGATGCTCTATCGCCTCGTCGTAGCGGCGCGCCCAGAAGTATGCGCGCCCCACCGCGGTGCTGATCGAGAGCGAGAGCGGGTCCAGCTCAAGGGCGCGTTTGCGCTCGACGAGCGATTCGTCATGCCGCCCCATCTCCGAAAGATAGACCCCGTACCACTGGTGAGCGGTCGCGTAGCCGGGCTTGAGCTGGAGCGCCCTTTTGAACTCCCTTTCGGCCCCCTCCCAGTCCCACTCGTAAGAGAGCTTGATCTTGGCGAGCGAGGTGTGCGCCTCCGCCAGGTCCTGGTCAATCGCCAGCGCCGCATTGGTCTTGTCAATGGCAATCGGCATGGCCTCTTTCGGCGACATCTGAAGGAGATTGCCCAGGACGTAACAGTCCGCCAGCCCCGTGTAGGCCAGGGCGTAGGTCGGGTCCAGGTCAATCGCCTGCTGGAAAGCCTGTATGGCCTCGCGAACGTCTTCCGGCCGGCGCTTGTTCCAGAGGTAGCGGCCTTTCCAGTAGAGCCTGTAGGCTTCAGGGTTCTCCGTGTAGCGCTTGGCGAGCTGCCTTTTCTCTTCGCCGGAGAGCTTCAGCCGGAGGTTCTCTGAAATCTCACGCGAAATGTCATCCTGAAGCGCGATGATGTCTGAAACTTTACGATTGTAGTTCTCGCCCCAGAGCCGCGTCTGCGTGTCAACGTCAACCAGTTCGGTCTGAATCGTCAGCTGATCTTTCATCTGGACGACGCGCCCCATCAACACGGCCCGCACGCCGAGCTCGCGGCCAACAACCTGCGGATCAATCTCCCTGCCTTTATAGCGAAAGACGGAGCTGCGCGCGATGACTTTCAGATTCGGGAGTTGCGAGAGACTGTTGATGAGGCTTTCGGTCAACCCGTCGGAAAGATATTCGGTGTTCGTGTCGCCGCCGACGTTGGCGAACGGCATCACCGCGACGGAGTCAATCGCTTGAATGGTCGTGGCTAAATCCTGGCCGGACCTGCTCGTCTCTTGAGTCGCGTTAGTCGAGTCCTGAGCCGGTCTGGTGAAGTACCAGAGGGAAAAGCCTGCGAGGGCTAGAGCCAGAACGGCCACGACGGCGGTCGTCATTCTTTTGCGGCGCTTGAGGTCGCTGCCACGCAAGATAGTGCTCAGCGTCGGGCGAGCCATCGGGTCGCGGGTCGTGATGAAATCAAACTGGCCTGTGTCGGTCCCGGCCGTCGGCCCGCCGCCGCTCGTCCCTGTTTCGCGGGCTCGGGCCAGCTTGCCCTCGAACTCCAGGTCCGCCCTCAGCGCCTTCATATCGTCGAGAAATTCTCTGACGGTCTGGTAGCGCTGGTCCCTGTCTTTGGCGAGCGCCAGATTGATGATCCGCTGAAGCCTGTCGGGGGCGTCCGGGGTATAGACGGCAATCGGCAGCGGCTCTTCCTTGAGGATGGAGGCGACGATCTCGTGGTTGGTCATGCCCGTGAAAGGAGACTCGCCCGCGATCATCTCGTAGAGCACGATGCCGAGACTGAAGATGTCTGTGCGGCCGTCAATTTCGAGGCCGCGCGCCTGTTCCGGCGACATGTAGCGCGCGGTGCCGATGACGGCGCCAACGTCCGTGTGGACCTGCGTGACAGCCTCCGGGCTGGTGGCCTGCTTTTCCAACAGCTTCGCCAGACCGAAGTCTAGGATTTTGACGTAGCCGTCCTCGCGCAGCATGATGTTTTCGGGCTTGATGTCGCGGTGGACGATCTCTTTGGCGTGGGCCGCCGCGAGCGCGCTCGCCGTCTGGACGGCCACGTCCAGGGCCTCGTCAATTGGAAGGCGACTGCGCGCCAATCGGTCCCGGAGCGTGATGCCCTCGATATATTCCGTGGCGATGAAAGGCACGGAGCCCACCTGGTCAATCTCGTGAATCGTGATGATGTTCGGGTGATTCAGCGCCGAGATGGCGTGGGCCTCCTGGTTGAAACGCTGCATACGCTTCTGGTCGGAGGCCACTTCGGCCGGGATGAACTTCAGGGCCACAGTGCGGTGAAGCTTGGTGTCTTCGGCCAGATAAACCTCGCCCATGCCGCCTACGCCGAGCTGCGAGCGGATTTCATAGCGGCCGAAACGTGTGCCGGGGGGGAAGGCTTTGGTCATCTGGGCGAAACTTCGGGTCCGGCAGATTGCACGAGCAGATTCATCGGAACAGCGTTAACCGTAATAAGCACAACGCTCTGATTCTAGCCGACTTCGTTTGAACGCGCCAGAGAGGGGAAAGAAGTTAGCATTAGGCAGTCAGCCCCGTCAGGGGCGGCAGAATAAAGCCCAGGGCGCAAGCCCTGGGTCACAGCGCCGATTTGAAATGCAAGCCCGCGCGAGCGGGCGACAGCCCTTGAATTGCAGTCGGGAATCCACGGGCTGTCGCCCATTTCATGGGCTTCGATATTTCTTCCTGCCAGTGACCCAGGGCTGACGCCCTGGGCTTTATACCGTCGCCCATTTCATGGGCTTTTGTTTTTCTTCCTGACAGTAATCCAGGGACGGACGCCCCTGGCTAAATTCTGTCGCCCCTAGCGGGGCTGGTCATTTACTGCCTACTGCCTACTGCTTTCTGCCTTCTGCTTTCTGCCTACTATCATTTAGGCAGGCCTTTGCGCGCGATCATCTCCATTACGTCGGAGAAGCGGTCCAGTTCCTTGAGCGTCGTATAGACGTTGGGCGTGATGCGCAGGCCGCGGAATTCGTCGTGGATGATGGGGGTCGTAAAAATCTTGTGCGCGCTCATCAGGTAGTTGCCGATGTCCACGGGGTTCACGCCTGCTATCGCCACGTTGGCGATGGCGCACGATTGTTCGTCCGCGAACGACGTGTTGAAGCTGATGCCGGGGACGTCCTTCAGTCGGTTCATCCAGTAGCGCGCAAGATAGCGCAGGCGCGCCTCTTTGCGCAGGCTCCCGATGCCGTTGTGAAAGAGTAAGGCCTCGCCGATTGCCAGGCGCGGCGCGGCTGAATGTGTCCCGATCTCTTCGAACTTGCGAATGTCGCTCGATTGCTTCTTCTCCGCCGCATAGAGCGGCCAGACCTTCTCGATCTTATCCCGCTTGACGTAGAGCATGCCGGACCCCTTCGGCGCATAGAGCCACTTGTGCAGGCTGGTCCCGAAGTAATCGCAGTTGAGATCGCTCTGCTTGAAATTGAACTGCGCGAACGAGTGCGCGCCGTCAACGACGGTTTCAATGCCGCGCGAGCGCGCCATCTCGCAGACCTTTCGGACCGGCGTAATCTGCCCGGTGATGTTGACCATGTGCGAGATGAGTATCAGGCGCGTCCGCGGTGTGATGCCTCTCTCGAAAGCGGTCACTATCTCGTCCAGGCTTTTCGGCGCAATCGGAATCTTGACGAGTTTGAGGACGAGCCCTTCACGGCGCTCGCGCTGCCGAAGCGTGGTCAGCATGCGCGGGTAGTCCTGCGTGGTCGTCAGGATTTCGTCGCCCGGCTTGAAATCCATTCCGAAAAGCAGGGCTTCGAGGGATTCCGAGGCGTTGCGCGTGATCGCTATCTCCTCGCGGTCGCAGCCGAACAGCTCCGCCAATCCGGTGCGAATCGTCTCCGATTGCGGCTCCAGGATTTGCCACATCGTGTAGGCGGTCGCGTCCTCCTGCTGCCAGGTGTAACGCACGACGGCCTCCGTGACGATGCGCGGGCTCGGGCTGACGCCGCCGTTGTTGAGATTGATGATCCCGCGCGTGACCGTAAAAGAGTTCTGGATAGTGAACCAGAAGTCTTCGTCGCTGGCGATCTCTGCGGGCGTCAGGTGAGCTGTGCGTCGCGTCGCCGCCTGGATGTCGTCTAGAAACGAGGCGACCGCCGCGGACGAGAGCGCGGCGAGGCCGACGCCCTTGCCGACGCTTGAGAGAAACTGGCGACGGTCGCATTCGTTCTGATAAAGGTTTGGGGAATCGTTCATGGCTGCCTCACATTGATGAATGCTCAAGGGCGCGGCGCTGTGTAGCCGGGCCGTGTGATGACGTTGAGCTTCTTACGTTCGGGCGTTTCGGCCACAGTGACCTGGACCTTGCGAAAAGTGCCGTCGCGAGCGGCGTTGGTCGGAAGGTATCCGATAACATATTGCGCGCGCAGGTCGCGCGTGATTTCAACGACAATGCCGGAAATCTCCGAGGGAGACTTGGGGAAGTAGGCGCGTCCGCCTGTCGCTTCGGCGACGCCCGTGAGGAAGTTTGCGGCCTTTTCGCGAGAGCTTTGCATTCCGCTCAGCTTGGTCAGGCCGATGATAAAGAATTGAATCTCTTCTTCGCGCAAACGATTCAGGAGCGCGTCTTGATTTCGCGCGCGGCTGCCCCTGTCTTCACCGTCACTGATGAGGATGAGCGCCAGGCGACGCGGCGCATCCGTGGAGCTTCGCTTGTTCTTGCTTAAATAATCAACGGAGCGGTTAATGGCATCATACACGGCCGTCAATCCGCCTTCGACATAGATGCTGTCCAGCGCCTCCCCGAGCGCATACTTGTCTGAAGTCAGCCCCTGCAAGACCTCTATGTTGTCGGCGTCAACGAAGCGCAGGACGAAAGCCTCGTCCGCGGGCTTATTACTGCCGACCAGATTCCTTCCAGCCTCAATGATCTCATTCATCAAGGTGCGCATCGAGCCGGAGGAATCAACCAGGATGCCGTAACTGATAGGCGACTCATCGCTTGAAAAGTAAATGATGCTCTGCGGCTTGCCGTCTTCCAACACACGAAAATCCTCGTTGCGAAGGTCCGTAACCGTACGATTCGAGCTATCTGTGACGAGCACGTTGAGTCTTACGGGGGAGCGCCGCGTGATGATCTCCTCCTTCGTCTCCTGCGCGCGTGCGGCGACTGTGAGTATCAGGAGGCAGAGCGCGGCTGTTAATATTGAAGTGCGGTTGCGAGGGGATTTCATCTCCTGCTTCTCCTTTTCGATAGCACGCCCTTTACGGCTGGCGTTCGTAAACTATCTCGCCGCCGATGACCGTCATCAGGCATTCGGTCCGGAGAATCTCCGGCTCCGGGATTTTCATGATGTCGGCCGAGAGCACAGTCAGGTCGGCGAGCTTGCCGGGTTCAATCGAGCCTTTAATCTTCTCTTCAAAGGCCGCGAAGGCGGGCCAGATGGTGAACATCTTCAGGGCCTGTTCGCGCGAGACCCTTTCTTCCGGGTGCCAGCCTTCGCCGGAAAAACCTTTCTGGTCCTTGCGTGCGACAGCCGCGTAGAACTCTATCATAGGCTCGCCGCGCTCGACGGGCGCGTCCGAGCCGCCCGAGATAATCGAGCCAGCCTTGATAAGACTCTGCCAGGCGTATGCGCCTTCAAGGCGTTTGATTCCAAGGCGGCTGGGGGCGAAATGCAGGTCGCCGATGACGTGCGAGGGTTGCATCGAAGGAATTACGCCGAGTTTGGCGAAGCGTGGGATGTCCGTTGGGTTGATGATCTGCGCGTGCTCGACCCGCCAGCGCGGCTGGGGAATCTTTCTCTCGGCGGGCGGCACTTCATTTAAAGCTTTCTCGTACAGGTCCAGAATGATGCGGTTGGCGCGGTCGCCTATGGCGTGCGTCTCGACCTGAATGCCCTGTCGCAGCGCATCTTTCAACATCGGCAACAGCTCTTCTTCCTTCTGCGTGAGAAAGCCGGAGGTGTCCGGCTTATCCGCGTAAGGCTCAAGCAGCGCCGCGCCGCGCGAGCCGAGCGCGCCGTCGAAGACGACTTTAATCGTGCGGGCCGTCAAGCGATTGTCGTAAGCGCCGACAACCGCGCCTCCGTATAGAAGTTTTTGCGAACTCTGGCTCGGGCCGTGCACGGCCTTGTAGATACGCAGCTTGATCTTGCCCTGCTCGTAGAGCTTCTTAAAAAGCTCGACGTCCGCGTAGTCACCGCCGGCATCCTGAATCTGGCACCAGCCGAGTTTGACCTCGCGCTCGACGCCGAGCAGGATCGCCTGTTCCGTATCGGCTACGGTCGCCTGCGGGATGTTCTTCGTAACTAACCCCTGCGCGCTGTCTAAGAGCATGCCGTTCGGCTCGCCCTGTGTGTCTTTCGAGATTTCGCCGCCGAAAGGGTTCGGCGTGTTGCGGTCAATGCCGGCGAGTTTCAGGGCAGCGCTGTTGGCGATTGCGCCGTGCCCGTCCGCGCGGCGCAGAAAGACTGGGTTGCTGGGCGCGACGCGGTCCAGGTCCTGGCGTGTCGGGAAGACCGGCGGCTTCCAGAACGTCTCGATCCAGCCGCGCCCTGTGACCCACTCGCCGGGCCGCGCGCGGTCCACGCGCGCCTTAACCTTCGTCAAAAAATCTTCGAGGCTCGTGGTCCCTTCAAGATTGAGCGTCATCTCGCGCTGCCCGATTCCGATGAGGTGGCAGTGCGCGTCCGTCAGCCCCGGCACGACTGTGTGGCCCTGTAGATCAACCACGCGCGTCCCCTTGCCTACATACTTTTTGACCTGAGCGGTTGATCCAACGAAAACTATCCGACCGTTCTTCACCGCAACGGCCTCTGCGTGCGGCTGGCGCTCGTTGACCGTATAGATGCTGCCGTTCTTGAAGACAACGTCCGCCGTTTCAACTTTGGGGCTGACGCCTGAGAAACTGAGCGCGGCGATTAAGAGTGTGAATATGAAAGTTCTCATCTCTCCTCTTTCGGATAACTGAAGCGCCTGGTTGACACGCGCCGCTAGCGCGGCGATAGCAGGTTGAAAATCGAATGATGCGCGGATTCAAGATAACTAATACGGCCCGAGCGATAGCTCTTATATCACTGATTGGCTTCGGCCAGAAAGATGATTGGAAGTCCAGGGCGCTTGCCATATAATCCTGACGCCGCACCTTAACCGAAAGCAATCTTTTGCCGAAACGCTTTTTTACAAAGGAACACGCCGAACATGAAGACGGAAACACTCAACCTTGAGACCCAAAACGGCGCGACAACCGCGCACGTCGCACTGCCCGATGCGGCGAACAAAAAAGAGGCCGCCATCATTCTGATACAGGAATGGTGGGGCATCAACGATCACGTCCGAGAGATCGCCGGGCGCTACGCCGGAGAGGGCTACACGTGCGTCGCGCCGGACCTGTATCGCGGCAAAATAACGAAGGACGCAGAAGAAGCCTCGCGCCTGATGCACGAGCTGGCGATTGAGGACGGCATGGACACGATCAGCCGGACGGTGGAAGAGGTGCGACGCAGATACGAGACGGAGAAGATCGGCATCACAGGCTACTGCATGGGCGGGACTTTCGCCTTGCGCTCGGCCTGCGAGATCGAGGGGCTCCGGGCTTCCGCTCCCTTCTACGGCGACATCCCCGAAGAGAAGACTTTGTCGCAGCTCACAGTTCCAACCCTTTTCATCGCAGGGGCGCGCGACCAATGGATTAATCCGGAGAAGGTGAACCAGCTCAAAGAGGCCGCGCACAAATATAATCTGCCCGTCGAAGTCGTGAGCTACGATGCGGACCACGCTTTCTTCAACGACACGAGGCCCGAAGTCTATGACCCGGAAGCCGCGGCTGACGCCTGGCGGCGCGTCCTCAATTTTTTCGGCGAGCGTTTGTAGCCGTCAGGTTAAGCCTATGACGAAGAGGAGCGTGACGAGAAGATTGGCTATAGCCTGCGGGCTCGGCCTGCTGTTCGCCCAGGCGGCGTTCGGGCAGACGAAACCCCACCGGGAGAATGACGGCCTCAAAGGACCCGTCTACACCGTCATGACCGAAAGCGTGACCTTCTCAAACGAGGGCGACGTCTGGGTCGAAGGCCAAAGGAATACTGTCTCTTTCACCGTTTACGATAAGGGCGGGACAGACGCCCGCCGCCAGTCGTCGGGGCAATCTGCGATATCGGCTTCCGAGGTTAAAAGCAGGTACGACGATAAGGGCAGGGAAATCGAGCAGGTCTATGAGAGTCCCGACGGGAAGATCATCGTCAAAAGGGTCTTCAAATATGACGACAAGGGAAGAAAGACAGAAGAGACGGATTATGAGAATGACGGCTCTCAGATGAGGAGGGCCGTTTTCACCTACGACTCTTACGGCAACACCAGCAGCATGTCCTTCTATGACGAGCGCGACCGTCTGACGCGACGGCTGACCTGGACTTTCGACGCCAAAGGGAACAGGACCGAATGGACCGAATCAACCCTGCGCGGCGAGGAGCTTGCGCTCTTCTGCAAGATTACGAGCAGCTATGACGGTGAAGGAAACATCCTCGAAGAAATCCAGTACGGCAATCCGGAAGGCAGCGTGACCAGGCAGACGTTCAGATACGAGTTTGACGCGATGGGGAATTGGGTCAAGAGGGACAGGGAATGGCATGCGATTGAGGGTGGTCCCCGCAGCGCGCACCTGACGCACAAAATCACAGATTACCGCACGATCAGTTATTATCCCGCGCAATAAATTCATTCAACTCTTTTTCGGACGGTAAAGAGGTGCGCGCCCCTATGGCGCGGCATTTGAGACAGGCCGTGGCGTTGGCGAGCCTGAGACTCGTCTCGATCTCTTCGCCGCGCAACAGCCCGTAGAGGAGGCCAGCGTGAAAAGCGTCGCCCGCTCCCGTCGTGTCGCGGCAGCCGCCGGGAACCGCGAACGCTGGCGATTCAAAAAAGACTCCTTCCGTGTAGAGCAGAGCGCCGCGCACGCCGAGCGTCATTCCAACCACAGGGCAGCCGTAGCGCGCCTTCAATTCGACGAGCGAGGCGCGCTCGTCGGCAATCCCTGTCATCCGGTGCGGGAATTCCGCAGAAGAGACGAGGACGTCTATCAGCGGGAGCAACTCCGGCAGCCCTTCATAAATGTTATCTATGTCCGCCGAGACGATTACTCCGCTAGCGCGGGCGCGGCGCGCCAGGCGCGCACATGCAGGCGGGTCGTGCGCGTCCAGGTGCAGGACGCGCCCGAGCGAAGCCACCTCCGCTGGGGCTTCGTCCGCACCATAGGCCAGACGCTCGTCGCGGTCCCAGATGATTGTGCGCTCGCCGTCACGCGCGTCAATCACTATGAAAGCGATCTGATTGCGCGCGCCCTCTACAACTTCGGCGAACCGCAGGTTGACCCCTTCGTCTTCGAGCGCCGCGAACCCGAACCTTCCTTCCGCGTCCGAGCCGAAGCGACCGGCATAAGCCGTCTTCATCCCGAGCCTCTGGAGTGAGGCCATCGCCGTCGCCGTCTGCCCGCCAGCCGCCTGCACGTGCTCGACCAGGCGGACCTTCGTATCGAAAGCCGGGTAAGCGGGCACGACTACAAGATGGTCAACGGCGTTAAGACCGAAGCCGACGGCGTCAAATTGTTTTGCTCCATTAATTTTGAAAGGGAAGCGCATCACGCCCGCATTATGCAATCAAATCAGGGTGACCGAAGTGAGGAAATCCATCAAAAGCTGACTACGATTTTGGCTTTCAACTAATTGTTTCAACCTCTCATCGTCAATCGGCACAACCAGCAAGTCAGTCTTGCTTGAACGAAGCATCTCTTTGGTAACAGTTTCGGCAAACTCTTCAACGCAAACTAAAAACCCCAACCGGCAACGTCCGGCCCGGTTTTCTATCTTTTCCTTAAATAGAACGAACTCATTTTTGCCGACCCGCTGGCTGTGCCAGTTCTTACACTCAACTAAAATCAAACTGCCTTCTTTTTGCCAGAATGGATGTTGGCTTTCATTGCGAAAGACAATGTCAATCTCTTCTGTTTCCGTCTTAACGTTGCGATCAATTTCTGTAAAGCCTTCAATGCTAGCGAACAAGGCCGCGAGTAAATCTTCTAGCGCCTTGCCCTTTGTCTGAGAGTTCATGCTATGCAGAGCTTCAGCATATTTCGCGTTAATTAATAGTTCCCGATCTGCAATTAGGTGAAAAGTGGGAATGAAGTTGTTAACTTTGAAGATGATTACATCCTTAAAGTCAGCCTCCTTAGGTATGAAATCAAGTGCTCCACGCTTCATAGCTTCTACCGTCTTAGGAATATCTCCGTAAGCGCTCATTATCATCACTTGTGTCTGCGGCTTAAGCTTCTTGATTTCGGAAAGCGCATCGAGACCTTCTGTCCCCGATGGCATACGCATATCAAGTAATACTAAGTCATAATCTTCAGTCCGGACTTCCTCAATTGCCTCTGCCCCGCTTACGGCTTGGGTTATGGCAATGTCCGGCCTTCCCTCGAATAATTGATTCAACACATAGCGCCACGATTCGTCATCATCAACGATGAGCATGTGCAAGATTCTACTTGCCATCGGACTTCGCCTCCTTTGTTACAGGCAATCTAATGGTCACAGTTACGCTTTCCCTTCTTACCTTATTAGTGATGGTGATGTCGCCGCCGTGACCTTCGCTGATAATGCGTCGGGCTAAAGCCAGCCCTATTCCAGCTCCGCGCCTGCCAAGTTTAGTAGTAAAGCCAAGTTCAAAGACGCGGCTCAAATCTTCGGGCTTAATGCCCGTCCCAGTATCGCTAATCTGAATTAACACTTGACCTGCCTCAAGCCGGGTCGTGATAGTTAACCTACCGCCGTGCTCCATTGCTTCTATCGCGTTGAGCAGGACATTACGCAGTACTTGAGCCATCAGCGCACGGTCAACTGAAGCCAATGCCATAAGGTTGAAATGTCGGACGACTTCAATATGGTGTTGATCACATTCGGCGCGAGCTTCAGCCAAGCTATGCTCAATCAGTTGATTGATGTCAGTCGGTTCGCGGTTGAGTCTGAGCGGTTTGGTAAAGTCAACATACTCATTCACGACTTCGTACGCAGCTTCTACCTGCTTGAGGATGCGTTGCGTATAATCCGTTAATTTATCCCTGTCCAGCGTCGGACTCTGAACAGCCTCATCAAGCAATTGAGCCATTACTCTGAGTGGCCCGATTGCGCTCTTAACTTCATGTGCAATGAAGGCGCGCGTCTCTTCTAAGGCAGTTTCGCGCCCTATCTCCTCTGCACGCAATAAACTGGGTTCTTTCTGAAAATATTCCAGTCTGCGATAAAACTGTTGCTGCGCCTTGCGAGCCTCTGTCCTGATCTCGCTTATGTCGGTGGAAGCTAATTGCGACAATTCTTTCAGAGCTTGCTCGCTGTCGGTGTAGTAGATAACTATCTCTGTCGCTTTACGACGCACGAAACTGTCTTTATGTGAAAGAGCTTTGACCAAGCCATTAGCTAATTCCTCACCTTTAATTTTCTCTAGTGCTTTTGCTGCACTCCTTCGCACGAAGATCTGATTGCTTCCAATTACATTTAGGAGTTCTGGGACTGCGCTCTCTCCGCCAATTTCTCCTACTGCTTCAGCCGCACGCTGTGCCACAGGTTCTTCGGGATGGTGTAATGCTTCCAAGCATTCATCTAAAACCTCACGATGGCCGAGTCTCCCAAGTGCTAAGGCAGCGCTTCTCTGGACTCCTTTATCTTCATCATTCAGCGCTTCCAATAAACCCGCTGTCGCTCTGTCTCCGCCTATCTTCCCTAGAGCCTCAGCCGCACGCCAACGTGCGCCCACATGCTCATTTGACTTGAGTGTTATGAGTAATACCTCTGTTGCTTTCTCTCCGCCAATTTCGCCAAGCGCCTTTGCTGCACGCCAATGAACGTCGCTTAACTCATCCCCAACTTTATGTTCTAGGGCTTCGATCAAGCCTTCTACAGCGCGCTCCCCGTCAATTTTTGCAAGAGCATCAGCCGCCGCACTCCTGACTTCTAGATTCTTCTCTTTTAAAGCTTTGAGAAGCCCTTCAACTGCTCGCTCATCACCTATGTCTTCGAGTGCTGAAACTGCCTGAAAGCGCAACTCGGGATCCCCAACTTCCAAGATTTCAAGCAAAATTTCAGTGACTTCTTTGTTACCCAACATTCCAAGGGCTAAGGCCGCAGGCCCGCGAATGTCATTCTCCTCATATTTCAGCGGTTCAAGTTTTTCAACGGCTTGATTACTGCCAATCTTCCCTATCGCCCTGGCCGCATTCCAACGAACGTAAACCTTATTGTCCGTTTTCAATACCTCGATTAGCTTTTCTAGGGCTCTGTCGTCACCTATCTCCCCTAGTGAGTGAGCCGCCCAAGAGCGCGTGATAGACTCAGGCTTATCAAGAACTGCGATCAAGCTATCTACAGCCCGTCTATCGCCAAGCGTACCGAGAGCTAAAGCAGCATCGCTCTGTACGACCACATTGCCCTTCTCTAAAGCTTCGAGAAGAGCTTCCAACGCCTTATCCCCACCCAGCTTTGCAATCGCCATGGCTAGATTGAAGGAAGTAAAAGGAGGGGGGCTTCTAAGGATGATTGTTAAGGCTTCAACAAATCTGTCCAAGAAATTGCCTGCTGCGTTCGAGAAGCTGGCTATGATGGGATCACTATAAGAATAGGTTCTTTCATCTTTCTCTGTGACTACACTGACCAGCGCATCGGATAGATTGGTTAGTTGTTGCTCGTTGACCTTTGATGTGTAGCCTAACCCGCGAGCACGGAGACGGAGGTTGGCATAGTTCAGAGATTCGGGCAATTGGGAGAGTGTAGTGTATAGAGCGTTGGGGTCGCTTACTAATCCTAAAGTCATTGGTAAGACTTCCAGCTCCACAAGCGCTGAATTGAAAAAAGCACGACAGAAAACCATTTCGCAATCGTCGCGCTTAGCGAGCGCAGAGGCCGCAAGATAATCCTGAATCGTGGGGTGCAGAAAGGCGAAATCGTCCGTTCCAATCTCGCGCAACAAGGGGGTGGCTTTTACATCAAAGGCCAGATGGTGGGGTAGGATATGTGTAAGACCTTCTTGTTTAATGAACCGTTTAGTGGCTCCGAGGATGAGTTCGCCAGTGAAGTGGCGCTGCACTGTCTTTTCGTCGCCATCGGCCTTTACATCGTCAAGCGGCAGTTGCTCGGATGCTAATCGCTTTAGAAAGTCCAGTTTGATTGCGCCATCGGGATCATTAATGAGAAATTCGCGCTGAGTCAGCTTATCGTCCTTAATCTGCATTACAAGTTGATGAACGAGGTCTTGATATAGCTCTAACCTGTTTTCGACCGGCTCTGTTGAATTGAGGTGATGAGCTTGTAATAACTCTTCTACGTTACGGCTTATTGTGTTTACTTGGGTCATTATAGTTAGTCAATCTCCTGCACGAAATTGAGGGCCTGCTTTGCTCTGCTTGAAGATAAATGATGAGCTGTTTCCTTCTAAAAGGGTCAATAAGCTAAAATCACTGCTTATACTTTAAGAAGTATCGAATAATTCTACAATAAGACAGGGATGACTCTAGAAGAAAAACTCAAAAATCTTCCCACATCGCCTGGCGTCTATCTGCACAAGGACGAGGCGGGCAAGATCATTTACGTCGGCAAGGCGAAGAACCTGCGCAACCGCGTGCGCTCCTATTTCCAGTCGGGGCGCGGGCACGACCGCAAGACGCGCGAGCTCGTGCGGCGCATCAGCGACCTTGAATTCATCATCACGGATAACGAAGTCGAGGCGCTCGTCCTCGAATCCAACCTCATCAAGCGGCACAAGCCGCGCTACAACGTCCTCCTGAAAGACGACAAGCAATACCCGCACCTGAAGTTGACGGTCAACGAGCCTTTTCCGCGAGTCATGATTACGCGCAAGGTTCAACGCGACGGCGCGCTCTACTTCGGCCCGTTTCTTCCGGCGAGCCTGGCGCGCCGGACCATAGACCTCATCAACCGGACGTTTCAGCTCCGCACCTGCGACATAGAGATTGACGGGCGGCTGCCGCGTCCGTGTCTTGAGTACCACATCAAGCGCTGCCTCGGCCCCTGCGTCAAGGGCCTCTGCACGCCCACGGAATACGCAGAGGCTGTGAGAGACGTGCGCCTGCTGCTCGAAGGGAAGAATCGTGAGCTGGCGGACGCGCTCGAAGGGCGGATGATGCAAGCCTCTGAAGAGATGCGGTATGAACTGGCCGCCAAATACAGAGACCTGCTCAAGACCGTGCTGGCGATTGCGGAGCAGCAGAAGATGGCGACTTCACCTGACCGCGACGTTGACATCTTCGGTTACTACCGCGAGGGCGCGCGTCTCGCCCTGCAACTCTTCACGATGCGCGAGGGCAAGATCGTCGGGCGGCGCGAGTTCTACTGGGAAGACTTGCCGGAAGATGATTTCGACCCGTCCAGTTTTTTGAGCGACGTCATGACGCAGTATTACTCGACCGATTACGTGCCGCGCGAGATTCACGTGCCGGTGGATTTCGAGGACCGCGCGCTCCTGGAAAAAGCTCTGACGGAGCGGCGCGGTCGTCGTGTCCATATCCTGGACCCGAAGCGCGGACAAAAGCGTGATTTGATTGATCTGGTCGAGAAGAACGCCAAGCTCGCGTTCGAGCAGCGCTTCCGCGTCTTGAAGCCGGACATGGAGCGCGTGCTTGAAGAGTTGCAGGAGATTCTGGAGTTGCCGCGCTTCCCTGCACGAATAGAATCCTTCGACATCTCTCACATCCAGGGCGCTGAAACGGTCGGCAGCCTCGTCGTCTGCGAAAACGGCAAGATGAACCGCGCGGAGTATCGCAAGTTCAAGATCAAAGGGGTCGAGGGCGCAAATGATCCGGCTTCAATGAATGAAGTTGTCTTTCGTCGTTATCGCAGGCAACTGGATGAAGGGAACCCTTTACCTGATCTGGTGATGATTGACGGAGGCAAGGCCCAGCTCGGGGCGGCTGCTTCGGCGATGCGCGAGCTTGATCTTGAAGCGATTCCGATGATCGGAGTGGTGAAACCTCCGCGCAGGCACAACGAGGTCTCGCACCTCCTGGTCAAAGGGCGCGAGCACGAGCCAGTCTTTCTGGACCCGCACTCGCCCGTGCTGCGCCTGATCCAGATGATCCGCGACGAGACGCACCGGACGGCCGTCCAGTATCATCGCAAGCGTAGGGAGCTGCGCGATTTCACTTCGGAGTTGACGGCGATTCCTGGCGTCGGCGAGAAACGCAAGACGCGTCTTCTGAGAAACCTGGGCTCGATTCAGCGCGTCGCCACGGCCTCCGTCGCAGAGCTCTCGCCTTTCGTTGGACGCAAGACGGCGGAAGAGATAGTTGATCATTTCCAGCGGCAGCGCGCCCTGGCCGAAGGCGGGCATGAGGAGGAGAGCGCTTCGGGGACGCCGGAAGCTGTTAGCGCGGGCGCAGCAAACATCTCGCCCGAGACTATCGCCGCAATCGTAGAGCCGGAGGCTATCGAGACGCGACTTGATGACCCGGAAGGCGACGCAGGTGACCTGCAGCCGATTCGCTCCGTAGATCAAACAGGTCAGGTGCTCAAGCGTCGCCGGTCCTCGCGAAAGCGCGGCGAGCGTTCCTCAAACCCGCACGCCGTCAGGCGAGAGAAGTCGGCTGCCACGGAAGAGAAGGAAGTTGCGGACACAGATTGAAGCGCCCGTCGAAGTCTCGCGCTTCAAGTATGACAATTCAAGAAGTGTCACACCAGTTCTGCATTTCCTGACCCACATCTTTATCCTCAAACTGTCACGCTCCGGAATCATTAATGTTTCCGGGCAATCGCACATAAACAAGATTTGAGACTCCAACTGTCGGGAGTTTTTGGCGGCAGTTAAAGGGGCATTTGCGATTAAGTGATTAAAAATCGGTGGTTTTCCACTGGCACTGCCTTTGCTGAGGATTTGATGGAACAAACGAGCCGGGGAGGGCGTTTAAGGCAGCTTGACATGAAGCAACCCGGAGGCGAATGGTTTGCTTCTAACGTGCCTCATGTCAGCAGCCATCCACCAATGGCTGGAATAACAAGGGGGCCTCAGCATCAGGCCATCATACTCAAAAGAGGGGCATCTTTCATGAGAAGACTGTCACCTCAAAAATCATGAAGAATATCTTCAGGGAGAAAAATAATTAGCTATGCGTAAACTACTTTTCTTGACCTTGCTCGTCATCGCTTCTGCTTCGATGGCTTTTGCGCAGGGCACGGACTACAACAAGGTCGAGTTCGCTGGCGGCTACTCTCACGCGAGAGTTGATACCGGCGTGGACGACCCGGACCTGGACGACGATTTCGCGGATTTCCTGACTGATCGCCGCGGCTTCAACGGTTTCGACGCTTCGATTACCGGCAACCTAACCCGCTACGTCGGTCTGAAGGGCAATGTCTCGGGCCACTTCAAGAGCGACAGCTTCACCGACGGCAGCCTCACGGTCAATACGCGCGAGCGCATCTGGCAGTACATGGGCGGCGTACAGATCAAGGATAATTCGAAGGACGCGCGCTTCAAGCCCTTCGCCCATGTCCTGGCCGGCGCGGCGAATCAGAGCGTCAGGTTCAGTTCCCCGAGTATCTCCGACACCTTTACCATCGACGACACGGACTTTGCCATGAAGTTCGGCGGCGGCATTGACGTCCGCGTCAGCCCGCGGGTGGACATCCGCCTGATCGAGTTGAACTACAACCCGATCTTCGCCGGCGACCGCACCATTGACGGCGACACCTTCAGCGGCAGGACCCAGCACAACTTCACCATCGGGTTCGGCATCACCATCCACTAATTGCCACGACCCGCTTCGTGTAAAGTAAGACCGCCCGGGCTTCCTACGGGGCCCGGGCGGTCTTTAGTTTTTCGGAACTCGGCTTCTGAAGGCGCGGTCTCAACCTTGGGGCTGCGCCCCGCCGCGCGTTCCCGCGAAACCGTACGTGATATGTAGAATCAGCTTGCCGTCCGTCATCTCCACAGTCACCTTTTTGACACGAGCCTTGAGCGTCCCGTTGGCCGATTGCACGGGCATGGCCACCTCCAATTGCGGCGCGCGCAGAATCTCAAGCGGGTTGATGCGCTGGTTGATCGAGTACTGAACGAGCCGTGTGACGATGCCGCTGGCGATGTCTGGCACTCCTTCCACATTGACTCCCTCGACAGTGATGAAGCCCAGGACACGCTGTTCTTCTTCTCTGAACTCGATCTGGATGCTGGCCTGCGCCCAACCTCTGAAGCGCTGGCAGCCCAGGAGATTCTTGCTGCCGGTGAAGGGAATCACCGCGTTGATCTTGCCGTTTAAAAAACGCACTTCAGCCTTCGCGTTGCTGCCTTCGCTGGCGATGGTGATCTGGTCCGGGCACTGATCCTGCAACGCCGCCGGAATCATTTTGGCGGTCGGATCATCAGACGGGCCGCGCTCCATCGTCAGCTCAAGCGGAAACGCCGGCCCGCCCAGGTCTCGGAAGATTGCGCCGAGCACTGTATCGAAAAACTTTTCATCGAGCGTGATGACGGCTGTGCCCGCAGGGTCGCCGCCGGGGTCCGGAGCCTGGACCGGACGAACGGGCAGCGGCTTGGCTTTGGGCGAACCGATCAGAAAGAGCACCAGCAGCACGCCCAGGACCAGGCCGACCACGCCTGTGATGAGAGCCAGAATATATTTACGCATCTCGCGGTTCCTCTCATTTATTTGGTTGGCGTCGCCGATGATGGCGATGGTGGCGGCGGCGGAGCGCTGCTGTTCTGCATGATGTTCTGCATAAAGATGGCAGCGGCTTTCAGGATTATTTCGAGCTGGCCTCGCACCTGTGCCGGGTCAACCTTGCTCATCCCGGTCGGCTCGTCAAACGTGTTCGGAGGAATAGTCGTCTGAATATCGCTCAGCTCCGAGACGAACTTGGCGGAGTTTGCTCCACTCACGTTTCCGGATGAGTTAATGAGCGCTTCCGAATGAAGCGGCAGCGACGTCTCCTTGTCAATATAGATGACGGCTTCCGCTTTCGCTTCTCCGGCCTGCGTGCCCGTCTTGGCCGCGCCCGCGCAGGTGTACTTGATGGCCGTGCGCCCGCCGAACTGCTCTTCGCCCGAGTTGACGCATCCCTTGACGTTCTTAACCTGGCTGACAATCTGTGCCGGCGACATCATCGTCTTCACGTCAAAGCCCGTGGATTTTTCGTCAATCTCGGCGTACTGTTTGCGGCCGGGAAGAACGACGTAGTGCTTATCGGCCCGGTCCAGGTAGATCACTTCATCCCCGGTGGGAGATTTGAAGGAGACGCGACGATTCGCGCCGCTGCGCGCGAAAGTCGCCGTGAGCGTCGGCAAGTTGACGGATTGGCTGCCAGCCATTTCCAGCTTCATCTTGATCGTCGCGCTGTATTGATCCGGCTCGCGCGTTTCGATGCTGACGCCTGCCGTGGTCGTGTCAGTGGTATTAGCGTTGGCGGTGTTCGACGCGTTGGACTGAGCGACATTCGCCGCATTGTCGTTCGTCGTTGTGGCAGTGTTGGTCGCGCTCTGCTGGCACGCGCCGCCCACCAGGACAATCGCCAGCGCAGCTCCCGTCAATAATTTTCCGCTTGTTTTTAAGGCAAAGAAACGCATGAGATAAGTCTCCTCCATCAGGCGGCACACTTTTAATGAGGCCGCTTCCGTTTAAGTAGATCAAATTGAGGGGAACGTTTCGGCTAAGAATAACACGCGCCGGGCGGAAAAGCAGCAGGCAGTAGGCAGTAGGCAGTAAGTTTTAGGTGATTGAAGCAGGGGTTATTAATTAAGCGTTCATCTCATTAACCCTGACCTCACTGCCCACTGCCAACTGTCTTCTTGACTCGCGGCGGTATTTAGCGTAGAAGCGGCATGCTTGTTCAGTTCAATTTTGTGAGTGAGTTAAAGATGAAAAGAATTCTTGCGATCCTCTGTTTATCTTTCCTGTTGATTTCGTGCGGCAATGTCGGGAAGAAGTTTAACCAGACGAATGCCAGCTCGGCGGGCGCGGCTTCGACCACGTCAACCGTAGACACCTCTTCCCAGAATTCTCCGACGACAGGAGCGTCAACCACCGTGACGGGTACTTTCAGTTCCGCCGACTCAACGGGCGGTGAGACAATCGAGAAGCCCGCACCGACGGCGGCGCAAATGGCAACGCTTGAAGGCGGGCAAGAGGTCAAATGGGACGAGCAGGGGATGACCTGGACTTTGCCTAAGAGCTGGAAGAAGCAGACTGTTGAATCAAAGATGTTCTTCTGGAGCACGACGAGCGGCGGAGACCTGGGGTCTTTAATCGTCAATATCTCGCCGATGGGTTCAAGCTTTCCGACGGAGAGTTCTCTCAAGGCGTACTATACTTCGTACGTTGACAAGAAGAAGAACGGCGAGGTCGAAGAGGTCCGCTGGCTTGAGATTGACGGCGTGAAAGGCGTGGCCTGGCGCGAGGCGATGCCAGAGCATGACGATGATCCGCGACGTCTACAATGGATCGGTTACAGGGACTATGCCGGTCAGACGCAGATGATCAACCTGATGCTCGCCACCAAGGGCAAGAGCTTTGAGAAGTATCAGGACACTTTCTACGCCGTCCTCTACTCGACCAAAATCGTCCACTGAAGAGAAAGGCAAAAGGAAAAAGTAAAAAGGTAAAAGGCAAAAGTAAGGCGGAAGCCAATTTATTAATACTGGTTTCCGCCTTACGTTTACCTTTTACCTTTTGCCTTTTGCCTTTCTTCCTACTGCTTTCTCACGTAGCTTCGATGAAGCACTGCTTCATTATTCTGGTTTTTATCGCGCGTCTCGAAGACGATGTTCTTCTCTGTCTCGCGCGTCACGCGCTTGATCCGGGGCGTCACCGCGTCCTCTGAAGCGCGGCCGTCGTCGGCCTCCGCGAAGAAGGTGCTAACGGTCTCCGCTTGGACGGCGTCGAATTTCTGGTCCTTCTGCAATTCCGCCACGGCTTCGACCGCACTCGCCTTGAGGAGCTTCGGCCAGAGTTTTCTAAAGAGCGCGGACGAGCCGTAGACGTCCGCGCTGCTCACCTTGCCGTTGACCGCGAAGGCGTAGCCGATCACGTCGCCCTGGCCGTCAATGATGCCGGTGAGCTTCTTGATATAAGCGTCGGTCGTTTCCCTGACCTTCTTATTCTCCAGGCTTAACTGAAGGCTCGACGACGAAACGGAGGAATTGACTGTGCCGCCGACGTTCGCGCTCAACTTCGCCTGCGCTTCCGTGACTTTGGCCCAGACTTCGCCCTGCGACTTCGTCTTGTTGGCGGCGATCTTCAAGTCGCGTGTGGCGATGACTTCGTCCGAAGACCCGAAGGTGGTGGCTGCTTCACCGCCGCGCTGACGCCAGCGCCCCTGCTCGACGCAGAAGGCCGCAATCGGCATCCTACCCGAACGAGGCGGCACGATCAGGTCCACCGCCAGCACACGGTCCTGCTGTCCGCCTTTGACGATGTCGCCGGATTGAACGTAAACCTCCTGGTCCACCGAGACGTTCTCAATCGCCAGCTCGTTGACATCTTTTGTCTCGTGAACGACCACGACTTTACGCTCCAAAGCTTCCTGAAGCGTCAGAAACTTCTTGCCTTGAATAGTGTCTTTGCCGTGGATCAGAAAGATCGTCAGGTTCTCGTGCGCGTAGGGTCCGGTGATTCTGTAATCATCGGCTTGCGGTCCATTTTTATTGGGGAGCATCTCTGCGGATTGAAACTTCGCTACGGCGAACATCGCCAGCGGGATTCCGAGGGCAATCAGGAGCACAGAAATCCCTATAGAGAGTGCGCGGAAATTCATAACTTACCTCCTCAATGCTAAAGCGGTAACTTGATGCGTCTTTACGCTTCTCACACAGAACGGGAGACGGAGGTCTTCTTGCATGAAGCGACGAGGTTGTCTGCTTGGTTGCCGAGTTATGATTGGAGAGTTGCCAGAGAGAAAATGCAAAGTTAAAAATTAAAAATGCAAAAGGAAGGCAGAGAACCACAATAAATTAAAGCTGGCTCTTCGCCTCAATTTTGCATTTTTAATTTTTAACTTTGCATTCTCTAATCCGCGGCTTCCGTCACGTAAGAGGTCGGAGCGTCCGCGTGCGGGACGAAGCAGCGACGGCAGCGCGCTTCGTACCTATCGCTGGCGCCGACCGCGACGCGCTCGTCGGAGTCAAAGGTGCGCTGCGAATAGTTTGCGGGCTGGCCGCAGCGCACGCAGATGGCGTGCGTCTTTGTGATGTATTCGGCGATGGCCAGGAGCTGCGGCATCGGCTCGAAAGGTTTCCCGGTGTAGTCCTGATCGAGTCCGGCGATGATGACGCGAATGCCACGCGCCGCCAACTCGTTTGCCACCGCCACCAGCTCGTTGTCGAAAAACTGCCCTTCGTCAATGCCGACTACTTCCGTGCCCTTCTCGACGCGTGCGAGCAGCTCGGCGGCCGTCTCGACCGTGGAGGATTCGTGACGCATTTCCGAGTGGGAGACGATGTGGTCGTGAGAATAGCGTATGTCAATCTTGGGTTTGAACACCTGAACTTTCAGGCGCGCGATCCTGGCGCGGCGCAGCCGCCGGATCAGTTCTTCCGATTTGCCGGAGAACATAGAGCCCGCAATCACTTCGATCCAGCCGGGAACCGTGCGCAGGTGATTGAGATGTTCGTCGTTGCCTTGTGCGGTCAATTCTTCCATCGTTTGATTCCTTCAAATATATTTAGTCGGCTTTGCCCAAAAATTCACCCCAAAAATTATTGGCCGCAATGTTTATTAATATAAGCCTTCAATCTTGTCTACTGCCCATAAAACACGTACACTTTCTTTGGGTATCAAGAACTAATACCCTTGACGGCCGATGGAGATCAGTCCGATGGCAGAAGACGAAGCTATAACCCAACCTATGCTGCAATCTATCCTTGAGCGTATCAATTCATTGGAGCAGCGTCTTAACATCCGACTGGATCGGATTGAAAGCGAAGTTAATCTTGTACATTCCGAGACTCTGACCTTGCGCGCAGATATGGCTGAACTGCGCAACCACCTCAAACTTCCAGTCTAAGCCATTTTAATCATCTTAACGCCAACCGACCGAGCCGCGCACCGACTCGATGAGCTTCGAGGGATTGTAGCCGACGCCGTCTTTGAAAACGATCTCGACCTTTTCGATGTCCGCGATGTTTGTTGACGGGTCGCCCTGAACGACGATCAGGTCGGCATCCTTGCCGATGGCAATCGTCCCGATGCGGTCCGCCTCTCCTAAATATTCCGCCCCATTAAGGGTCGCAATGCGGATGGCTTCGAGCGGCGTAAATCCGGCTTCGACCAGCAGCTCGACCTCGCGCTGGGAGCCGAATCCGGCCAGCACGCCCCCGTTCCCGGTCGGGTCCGAGCCCGCGAGCAGCAGCCCGCCCGCTTTGACGAAGGCACGCTCAAAACGCATCTCGTTCTGTAAGGCCGCAGGATAAGGGGAATCTTTCCGCTCGCCGTTGCGTGCGCGCCCGCTCAGGTATTGAATCCGCGCCTCGGGCGTCATGGCGTCCAGCACGCGCTGTTGCAATGGCGGACGATTCGGAGAGGCGGATTCGAAGACCGGAAGCGTCGAAGTGATGGCGACGCGATGCGCGACTAAATCACGGATCATCTCAGAGACGGGCGCTCTCTCGATATCCATCCTGGCAAAGCTGTTGATGGTGTCGGATTGCTGCGGGCACACGTCCGGTCTCTTGCCGGGCAGAAACTCCGTGTCAACGATCATCCCGTGCTCAAGATTATCAATGCCGAGCGCGGCGGCCTCGCGGAAGCCGACGGCGCAGAGATGTCCCGTCACCTTGATCTTGCGTTTGTGCGCCGCCTCGATGGCCGCGCCGAGTTCCGCGCGCTTGATGTACATGTAGGCCTTGAACGAGGTCACGCCCTGGTCCGCCCAGTACTCGACCATGCGGCGCGCGTCCGCAGTGTCAGTAATCTGGTGCAGCTGCGTGACAAAACTCCCCACGCCTTCGAGGTACGGTCCCGTGACGCGCATCTTCGGACCAGGGATTCGGCCGCCGTCAATCAGCCGCTTGATGTTGAGGTCTGTGTAAGGTTCGATGCTGCCGGCGGTGCGGAGCGTCGTCACGCCGCAGGCCAGGTAAAGGCGCGGGAAACTCCACCCCATTTCATTAAAGAGCACCAGTCGGCCCGCAGGATAAAACATGTGCTCGTGCATCATCACGAGGCCGGGCAAGACCGTCTTGCCTTTGAGGTCAATGATCTTCGTATTGTCGGGAATCTGCGTGTTGACGGAGCTTCCGAGCCTCTGAATCCTGCCTCCGGCGATAATGATCGTTTGATCTTCTTTAGCGGCGGAGCCCGTACCGTCAATGACGCGCGCGTGCGTCAGCGCGATGACGGGCGCGTCCACGCTCACAAAATCCTGCACCTCGGGGGCGAAGCGCGTTTGCGGCGCTTGCGCTCGGGCCCCTTGAACCAGCAGCAAAATCAGGCAGAGGCTTGTAATGGTTTTCTTCAGCATGCTTGCTCCTAATGGACTTCGGGTTGCAGCCGAGGTTTCGGCTAAAGATAGAGCCTGGCATTATAGAATGGCGCAAAGGCAGCTATGAGCGCCGCCTCGAAACTCATCGAGCGCGTCAGAAGATCGCGCGAAAGAACGCCCCAGGCCCCCTGACGACTGCGCACGTCGCGCTCGCCCGCGACCTCGTCAATGACCAGCCCCAACTCTCTCTGACCGTCAATCACCATGTCGGCTATCGAAGGGGGAACGGTGACGGAAGGCGCTGCGCCGAAGTAGCCGCGCGCGCCGTCAGACGCGTAAGCCCAGCCGCGTAAGAACGTGTGCCATTCGTCGTCAATGTTGGTCGAATGGAATCCACCTTCGAGTCCGACATAAAGCTCTGCGCGCCGCCCCTCTTTCTCTAACTCGTCGCGCACGGCTGCGGCGCGGGCGCGCGCCCCATGCATCAACTGCCAGTCGGTCAAAGGCATTCTGGGCGCGTCGGTCTCAACCGCTCTGGCGATGATCGAGGCCTCGCTCCAGCGCGCGTCAATCGAGCTAATACGCGCAACTGTGGAACGCAAAGCCATGATCTTGGCCGCGCGATCTGAGCCTAAGGCGATAATCATAAAAGCAGTGACGAGTGACAAGCGACGAGTGACGAGCAGGGCATATTAACTCGTCACTCGTCACTTGTCACTCGTCACTATGGATTAACGGGGAGGATTCGGCCGGGGCGGTCGCATTGTCGGTGTGACGTTGATTTCCTTAATCTGGCCGTCTGGATTTCTCTCGCTGCGCTCGTCAACCATCTTCTGCGCAATGGTGTTGGCGATGGTGATGCTCGGCGAAACTCCGAACGAGTAAGCGAGCGTCACGGCAAAATCGGTGCAGTCGAACCTGTATTTTTCATTGCCGCGACTGCCGCGAGTCTGGGCCGAAGCTGACGATTGCGGGAGCCCTAGCTTTTCCGAGACCTGCTTGAAAAAGTCTTCGGCGTTTCTCCAGGTGACGGCGCCGTTGTAAGTCGCCTTGATGATGGCGAGCCTTTTATCAACGAAGGTCAGATTAACCTCGTCTATCCCTTCCGCGTATTCGTCCTTCAGCTCCGCGCCGGAAAGCCGAACGGCTTGCGTTCCAGTCTTATTAACGGCAGACATCTTGGAATCAAAGAGGCTTGAATCAAAGAGCAGGTCTTTTACGTCCAGCGCGGACATACCTAAATGAAAGCCGTTGAATTCGGGCGCCTGCTTTACTTGGCACGTCGGTTTCTGGGCGAACGCGCAGAGCGCTCCGGCCTGGACGATTGCGGCGAGCGTGAGCAATTTCAAGAATTTCATAGCTACTCCATTAGTTAGATTAACCTTTGTTGCCGGAAGACCGGCCCGGGTGATATCGCACTGTCGGCGGCGGGTCGCTTTGATTCGCATTCACGTAAATGGCCGTCGCGTTCGGGTCAGCTGGCGGAGATGGATTTGGGATGCGCTCCAGAGTCGAGCCGTCGCTCAGACAGAAAGCGAGGGTTTCATCCGCGTAAATAGCCTTGCACGTGGGGCAGCGCTTCACAAAAGTCGCCGGCAACTCTTTCGGCTGATCCACGCCCCTCACAGTCGCCTCGATGCTGCCCCTTGCGAACCCCTTTTCATTCTCTTTGCGACGCTCCCTGATATACAAAATTATTGGAATGACGATAACGAGAATGCCCAGAATCACCAGCACTATCCCTATCGTGCCGAAAGAAGGGGTGGTTGAATCTCCCATAGATGCTCCGTGATTTGGCTCACTCGCCAGGGCAAAAGCTATACTCAGAATGTTCAGCTAACTTTTCGCCGCCCTCTAGCTTCTTCAATTTTTCTTACGAAGCAGCCTGCTGACGAGGATGACGAAAAGAAGGAACAAGACAACGCCTGCGCCGATGAGAAACAGCAACTTCGCGTTGCTCATAGGCTCTGCGGAAGGCGGCGTCTCAACCGGAACCGGCGCGATGACACTCAAATATTGCGGCATCTTTTTAGCTCCCTCAGGCGGAATGATCAGGCAATCACGACCATCATCGTAACACGACCGCAACTCAAAGTAAGCCGGGGCGCCGAACCTGCGCTTAGCCTGGAATCGGCGGGACTTCAATTCTTAAATCCGGGTCGTTGTGGATAAAACTGATCTTCAGGGTTCCTGAGACCTCTGATGCGCTCTCTTTCTCGGAGAGTTGTTCCGCCCGCCGCGAGCAGGGATCAAGGACCGAGAGGCTGGCGTCGTCGAGCAGCAAACCCGTGGCCCGTAGTTCATCACGCAACTTCCCGATCTTCCCGAGGGGCAGTTCAAAATTAAGGCAGATGGAGCGGTTAGAGAACATATGAAAGTCCAGAATGTAGCCGCTGCCCTTCTGGATAGCCTCCTTCACGCGCGAGATCATCTCATGCCTCTCTTCACGCGTGACGCCGTTAAGCCGTAGAAAATTCGGTTGCATCAAGCCTTCAAAACCCTCTTACTCACTCACGAAGGTCCAGATTGCTCTTTCCAGTTCCGAGAGCGTGAGATGAACGGCCTCGGGCGAGAGGCGCAGCGCGTACTTACGCAGGTCGCTGCACTCATAGAGGATTGTCAGCAGCATTAATCTGGCGCGCAGGCCCGAGTCAAGCTCAGCCTGCGTGTAGCCGTAAGCGACGAGCAGCGCCCTTTGTTCTTCGCGCCTACCCTGCACCATGAGGACGCCGGGCGCTACGAACTCATATTCGTGGAAGCCGCAGAACGAGTCGCCGAAATCGAATAATGAGATAGCCCAGCGCCCGCGCACTTGCCTGAGCAGTAAGTTGCCAGGGTGCACGTCCCCGTGCAGCATCACGGACCGGTAGGCGGACGGCAACAACGGCAATCTCTCATCAATGTATGCGGGCAGACTCTCCAGCCACTCAGGATTAGCGCCGCAGTCCCTCTGCCTCTCGACGGACGCGCGCGCCTGCTGCTCTATGAAGCCGAGCCAGTCGCGATTTAAGGCAGCTTGCGAAAGCGGCGCCTCGTGCGAATGGAGTTCTCTGATGGCGACGCCCAGACGAGAGACTATCTCCAGGCGGTCTCGTTCTGCGATGCCCGGCCACACCTCTTTCATAGGGAGGCCAGCGAGGTGCGTCATCACCAGATAAGACCACCCTTCGAGTTCGCCCCTATGCACGACCTCCGGCGTCTCTATCGAAAGCCTGGCCTGGCGTGCGAATTCAAGAGCCGCCGCCTCGCGTTCGTACTGCCCGCGGGCCGCGGCGTAGATTTTGATTACAAAGCGGTCGTCAACGAAGAAGATGATGTTTTCGCCGAGAGGTGAGCGCCGCAAGACGTTGTAAGAGAGATGATGCCGCGCGCAGATGAATGAGGCTGCCTGTTGCCAGACGACGTCGTTGAAATGACGCCGGTAAGCGGCGGCGTCATTTGTGGCCGGAAGTTTCAAGGACATCGTCGCCCGGTCCTTCACTTTTCCGCGAACTGCTTCAGCAGAGCCAGGAGAGCTGGCAGATTCTCTTCGACCAGCGCGCTCGGATTCTTCGCGCGCAACTCGATGGTGACGGTTGGAACCTCTTTGTCAATTCCCGTCAGCACGCCGAGCGAGCCAGGGGTTTCATAACCCAGGGAGGCGCAGAGCGGGTAGCCGTTGATCGCGGCCAGGGTTTGCGCTGGCGCAGCGCCGCGCGGTCCATCCCAGTTGACGCATCCCATCGCGGCGTGCAAGGTGACGACCAGGTGAGGCGGATAGCGTTCGAGCAGTCCGAGCACGGCGCGCGTCTCGGGCTCTGAAGATGGTTGCAGGCCGGGAAAACGCCTCTGCTCCGTGTATTCGGCGCGCCACGTCTTCGAAGGAAAGTTGCGGTTGATGTCCACGCCGTTGGCGTTGACTCGCGTCAGGGCCATCAGCCCGTCCGGGTTGACGTCCGGCACGACGATGACGGTTAGATTGGGCGGCAGGGTCTGCGAATTCATGTTGACGGCCAGGGCGCGCGCCAGAACGGTCGTGTTCTGCTCGTCGCCATGTATCCCGCCAAAGACCAGCACGCGCTTTGCGCCCGAGCCGTAAATGATGGCCGTGATGTCGCGCCCCTTTACGGTCTTGCCCAGGTTGAGGTATGTCGGCGCGATGACCGTTTTGGTTATGTTCGCTTGATTGTTAGTGGCCTGCGGCAGGGGCGATTGAGCCGACGCCAGCAAACAGACGCACAGGAGCACAAACAGGGCGCTTGAGAAGTGACAAAAAGTTCTTCTCAGATGGCGGAAATGTCCAGAGGCACTGAAGCCACTCATGATTGAAACCGTCCTTATTAAACAACGTCAGATTTTCTCGGATGTTTTACGGTTTATCGCCCAACTCTTTTTTGAGTTCTTTCTCTCCCGCTCTATCGGTCAGCGTCAGCACCAGCACGAGCGGTTTGGTGTCCGCCGTCACTCTGAGTTTTACGGCCTTCGAACGTACCATTTTGCCTTCACCATCGTGAGCCACAGCAAAGATAACATAGGTATAGCCCTCAAAGCCTATGAATGAGAAATGGCCGCCATCATCAACTTTCTCGATTGACGTGCCATCATTTCGTCGCGGATTTGGCGGATACCATAGTCGTTTCGGATCACGGATATAGATGTCAGGCCTGAGGCCGGAATTTTCCGACCCGGGCGGAGGTGCCAGCGCGGGTCGCCCATCGGGCCAGACAATGCTTCCTGTGATTTCCCGTTCGACCAATCGGGGAGGTAACTGAATGTCCTTCCGCGACAGCTTCTGACCTTGCTTCAGTGTAACGACGGTGGCTCCCTTAAGATCTTGCGTTCCGGGATAAAAGGTAGTGGGGAAGGGCGAATTGACCTCCGGTATCTGGCCAATATTGACGCCCAGCCAGTAGCGGCCTTCCCTCAACCCGGTAAACGTGTAAATGCCCTCCTTATTTGTCTGGGTGTACTTATAGCCCCCGGATGAGAAATCCTGCTCCGAAGTCGCCGGATAGAGATAGATTGTCTGATCGGTAACAGGTTGCCCTTCCGAATCTAAGACCTTTCCGCTGATTTCGGCTGTGGCCTTAAGGTCCTTCTCGGGCGCAACGATCAACCTGTAATCACACTGATTTGCCGGTAGTGTCACCTCGTACTCCGCCACGGTCAGCTTCTCGGTTGGCTCCGATTTTATCTCTTCAAAGTCCTTGCTGATGTTCATGACAAAGGCGCTATAGGGGATGAAGAGGCGGACTTTATATGTCCCCGGCTGAGGCAGGTTAAAATTGAATTTACCCTCCTTATCGGTGACGGCCTGATGCTTGCCGCTGATGCCTTCGACTATTACCTTCACTCCTTCGACCAGTTCGAACTGACTCTTCCCGACACGGCCTAAGATGGACTGCATCGAAGCTTGTCCGGATACTTTCGTGATGTAAGCCAGGTCTTCGTCAGCGGGAAGCGGTGTCGTCCGAATACACGGGCCGGTTGCCAGCCTGCCGCCAGCCGCACGGTCTGCGTATACGAGCCAGCGCTGGCCTGCTTTGAAGCCCATGTTACAACTGCTGTTCTCGCCGGGAGCGATAACCTCCACTTTCGCGACTTTAATTCCGCGGAAAGCCTGCTCAACTGTGAAATGGACTATTGCGCCGCCGACCCCAGAGTCAGGCGATTCAGCAGTGACTTCAGTTACCAGGCCGATGAAGACAGCATCTACTCCCCAATATGCCGCACAGGGCGGTATGTAATAGTCCCTGCATGAGCAGGCAAGCGCGCTTTTTGTCCACAGAAGCGCCAGAGCGATACAGAGGAAAAGTTTGGTGATTTTCATGTTGATTTGGCCTCGCTATAGTTCGGTGAAGAAATCTTATGGCGAAATGAGGTACATCAACACTGCTCGGGTGGCTATCTCGCGGCCTAAATATACACCCCCGGCTCAAAGAATGGCTAGCTTGACATTCAACCCGCCGCTTGCTGTAATCAAATTCCATCAAAAAGTCTTGAGTCTGGAGTCTCTGAGTCTGGAGTCCGCTTGATTTTTTTTGACTTCAGACTCCAGACTCAATTTAAGAGGTGGCGACGTGCCCGTTGAAGAACTCGTTTACGATTGGAACAAGGTCGAGCCGACGACGAAAGCCCCGCAGCGCAAGATCAGTTTCGACGACGAAACTTTGCGCGACGGCCTGCAATCGCCTTCGGTCTGCGAGCCGCCCGTCGAGAAGAAGATCGAACTCCTGCACCTGATGGACGCGCTCTTGATTGACACGGCCGACATCGGTCTGCCGGGCGCGGGCGGCACGCACGCCGCGGGCGTCGAGCGCCTGGCGCGCGAGATCGCCGATAAGAGATTACGGATCCGCCCCAACTGCGCCGCGCGCACTCACGCAGCGGACATCAAACCCATCGCCGAAATCTCGCAGCGCGCGGGAATCCCAATCGAAGCCTGCACTTTCATAGGCTCGTCTCCGGTCCGCTTCTACGCCGAAGACTGGACTCTCGATAAGCTCTTGAAGCTGACGGAAGAGGCCGTGACCTTTGCCGTCAAAGAGGGCCTGCCCGTGATGTACGTCACCGAAGACACGACGCGCGCCGATCCTGAAACAATCAGAGCGCTCTACACGACGGCGATTCGCGCAGGCGCGCGCGCCGTCTGCGTTTGCGACACCGTCGGGCACTCGACGCCGGATGGCGCACGCGCGGTCGTGCGCTACGTGAAGAGTATTATCGAAGAGCAGGGAGAGAAGGTCCGTCTTGACTGGCACGGCCACCAGGACCGTGGCCTCGGCGTTATCAACTCGATTGCGGCCATCGAAGGCGGAGCGGATCAGGTCCACGGCTCGGCCCTGGGCGTCGGCGAGCGCGTCGGCAACACGCCGATGGATCAACTGCTGGTCAATCTCAGGTTGATGGGTTGGATTGACAATGATCTTTCGCGGCTGCGCGAGTATTGCGAGACGGCCGCGGAGTCTTGCGGCTGGACGATTCCCTATAACTACCCTGTCTTCGGACGTGACGCTTTCCGCACGGCGACGGGCGTTCACGCGGCGGCGGTCATCAAGAGCTACAGGAAGAACGACCCGGCCCTGGCGGACCTGGTCTATTCGGGCGTCCCGGCGGGGCTCTTCGGCCTCAAGCAGAAGATCGAAATCGGCCCGATGAGCGGCAAATCAAACGTCATCTTCTGGCTCGAAACGCGCGGCCTCGAAGCCACGGAAGAACGCGTTTCACGCATCTATGAGCGCGCCAAGCAATCTTCGGCAGTGCTCGAAGAAGACGAAGTAATGCGGTTAGTTTGAAAAGTGATGAGTGATGAGTGATGAGTTAAAAGCTCATCCCTACTCATCACTCATTACTCATCACTCATCACTTTTTTTATGGTTTCTGCTGCAATCGCGCCCGACCAGATCCTCGGAGAGCTTTTAGCCTCGCCGCAGGTCCGCGAGGCTTTTCAATTCTTTCAGGCGCGCGAGGCGGAAATCACGGACGAGCAGGTAAGGATCTGCTCAATTCCTGCGCCGCCTTTCGGCGAACAGGAGCGCGCGGCCTATCTGTGCGAGAAGTTCCGGCGTCACGGTTTGAGCGAGGCCCATCTGGACGGGGAAGGCAACTGCGTCGCGCTACGGCGCGGGCGGGAGCTTGCGCCGCTTCTGGTCGTCAGCGCACACCTCGATACGGTCTTCCCCCCCGGCACCGATTTCACTGTCAGGCGTGAACGGCACAGACTGCTCGCCCCCGGCATCGCGGACGACGGCTGCGGCCTGGCCGCGCTCGTCGCCGTCCTGCGCGCCCTCGAAGAGTCCCACATCGAAACGGAAGGCTCGCTGCTTTTCGTCGGGACCGTCGGCGAAGAGGGCGAAGGGAATTTGCGCGGCGCGCGCTATCTGCTGACCGAAGGCGAGTGGGCCGGTCGCGTGGACGCCTTCATCAGTTTCGACGGACCAGGCGTGGAGCGCATCACGCACGCAGCCCTGGGGTCGCGCCGTTACCGCGTGCGGCTGAAAGGCACGGGCGGGCATTCCTGGGGAGACTTCGGCGCGGCCAACCCCGTGCATGCCCTGGGGCGCGCCATCGCGCGGCTCGCAGCATACCCGGCACCCTCGAACCCGCGCACGACCTTCAACGTCGGGCGCATAGAGGGCGGCGCGAGCGTCAACGTCATCCCGCGCGAAGCCTCTATGGATGTGGACATGCGCTCCGAATCCGCGGCAGAACTTCAGCGGCTCGACGCGTACTTTCGCCGCGCCGTGCGCGAGGCCGCGGACGACGAGAACGGCGCCAGGCGCGCGGGCGGTCCGCCTCTGGAACTGGACCTGAAGCTCATCGGAGACCGCCCCAGCGGGGAAACGCCCCCTGAGGCGAAGATCGTTCGCCTCGCGGAAGAGGCGACGCGCTACCTGGGTCACCGCCCGCGCCTTGACCGCTCTTCAACGGATTCCAACATAGCCATCTCACTCGGTCTTCCGGCTATCACGCTCGGTACGGGCGGCACATCCGGCAACTCGCACACGCTCGACGAGTGGTACGACCCGCGCGGTCGCGAAACGGGGCTCAAACGCGCACTGCTGGTAATGCTGGGAATGGTAGGAAAGAATTAAAAATTCAAAATTAAAAATGCAAAAGTAAGGCGGAGAACCACTTTTAATTTAATACATTGGAAACTAAAATTATTGATGTTTTGCGCGTCTCTTAAAGACATGCAAAAAGAACACCTTAAACTGAGCCAAGCTGACCAAGACTTTTTAATGTCAATCGTCTCTCGTGGTCAAACATCT